>OEKX01000146.1_pt1 | contig 11203 bp, 10 predicted proteins | sample 1503491 | NCBI WGS metagenome assembly OEKX01 (sample SAMEA104379567, study PRJEB20068) | metagenome | isolation source: 1998 | reverse complement strand
GCGCAGCGATCGTCGAACGTCGCAACGCAGTCGACGCAGTCGACGAGCTGCGAGAGGTTCCCGACCGCGCCGGCGCACGAGCTGCCGCCCGGGACGGTGACGGACGGACACGACGACGGAAAGCCGATGTCGCTCGGCGCGAGATCGCCATTGCCGTTGCACGTGCGGTCGGCGCCGCCGCAGGACTTGCAGATGTACGCGACCTTCTTCTCTTCGGCGCGCGCGAGCAGCTTGGCGGTGCGCGGATCGCCCGGCACCGGGCAGTTGGCGTTGTGCTGGCCCTTGATGCGACCCTCCCAGCACTTCGACGACGCCTTGGCGGTCGAGCCGAGAAACTTGCTGACGCCCTTCGCGATCGCGCGCTGGCACTTGTTGAGCGCCGAGTCGCTACCGAACTGGGCCGCGTTGAGCGAGCCCGATGCGACGCTGAACGTCTGGCGCACGGCCTGGTCGTCGAGGCAGGCGAGGCACGTGACGATGTTGCTGCAATTCGTGATCGCGCCGCTGCAGTTGCTCGCCTGGAGCGTCGGGCACGAGCCGACGCCGCCCCATCCGTACGATGACAGCGCCAGGTCGTCGCCGTTGCCGCACGTCCCGTCGTTTCCGCCGCACTTCGACGCCACCGAGTTCGCGAAGCGCGAGCGTGCGGCGGTGGTCATGGCGGTCACGGTCCCGTTCGCCTCGCAGTCGGTCGACGCCGGTAGCGTCCCCTTCATGCGTGCATCGTGGCAGCGCTGGATCGCCTTGGCGCGCAACAGGACGTACTTCGCGGAGGCCTTGGTGATCGCTCGTGCGCACGGTGAGTCGGCGGCGTACGCCGACGAGACGAGTGCCACGACGACGACGGGGACGACGAAGAGTCGCTTCATACTTCTTCGATACGGCACGTTTGCGTGCGGCTAGCATCCCCAAATCACGGGCACCCCCCACCTATTCCCGGGGAATGATGCGACGACCCCCGTTCTCGGCGCGCGCATTCCCCTATTGCCGTCGATCCGGGGGACGACAGGCCGGTCTCACGCGCACGTCGCGGCGACGTGCGCGGCGCCTCCTCGTGCGCGCGTCTCACGCACGCGCCATGGCGCGAGCCGTCGTCGCTATGCGCTCCGCTCGCTGCGCTGCGCGAGCTCGCCGTTCGCCGACGCGAGCAGCACGACGACGCGGTCACGGGAACGCCGGATCGCGTCCACCGGCAACGCGAGCCGAGCCGCGAGCTCGTCGTTCGACAGCCCGTCGAGGAGGCCGTGGAGCACGACGCGGTCGACGTCGGAGAAGCGATGGAGGAGCTTGTCGATGGGGATGCCCTGGCCGCGAAGGAAGCCGTCGCGGAGCACGGTTGCGACCTCGGGGCTGAAGTAGGCTCCGCCCGCCGCGACCGCGCGCACGGCGCGGCCGACGGCCGGATCGTCGTGGCCCACGTAGGCTCGCGCGCCGGCCGTCAGGCTCTGGCGCACGTATGCTTCGTCCGCGCGCGTCGAGACGACCACGACCTCCGACGACGCGGCCGCCAGGCACGTCGCACGGACGAGGTCGACCGTCGTCGGCCCGGGCTCGGTCGCGATCACGATGACGCGCGGGACCACGCGATGCGCGAGCGACGCGAGGTCCGCCATGCGGCTCGTCTCGCCGACGACCACGACGTGCGGCTCGGTCTCGAGGCGCTCCCGGCAGCCGGTCGGGATCACCGAGTGGTCGTCCGCCACCAGCACCCGCACGAAGCGGGACGGGTGGCTCTCCGGATCGACGGCGGGGGGGTGGGGCTCCGGCGGGCGCAGCTCGTTCGGACGCGGCTCCGACATGCGCGCCACGGTGTCGCGAGAACGGCGCCGGCACCATAGCCCACGGCCGGGAATTACGTCGACTTCGCAGGTGAACCATCACGCCGTCCGGCTCCGTTCACGGGGCCGGATGTGCGCGATTGCGTCAGCGCGCGTCGATCACGGCCGCGAGGGCGGCCTCGTCCCGACGCCTCCGGCCCTGGCGGTAGAGGCCGGAGCGGATGTAGTCCGACTCCAGGTTGAGCGCCTCGCAGATGCGCTCGAACGAGAACGGCCAATTACGGTCGTCGCTGGCGAACCAGGCAACGACCTCGCGGAGCCGCTTCGCAGCGACCCGGTTCCCGGGTGTCAGCGCCTTCAGGTACAGGTCGACGGCATCGCGTAGGATGCCCAACATCAGGCGGTGAACCGCGGATTCCCGGGCCCCACAGGCAGCCCGTCGCGATATCTGATCCGGCAGGACGAAGGCGGGCTCGAGCAGATCGTCGACGGCATGGCGCAAGTCCATGGCGGGCAGACTTTGCACGGATCGTGCCCACTCCATTGTAAGGATAGGCGGGCTCTCGGCTGCGGAAACTTACAAACGCGTGTAGAACTTACCACGGTTTGAGTCCCAAAAACGCCAACCGCGCGGGAACACGGGTTGCAGCCTGGTACTTCAACGCCATGGTGCGCACGAGTCAGGCCAGCTTGCTCCGTCCTCCACGCTCGCAGTAGACGCGACGCACGTGCGCCTCGCCGCGAAGATCTTCCTTGCGTCCCTCATCCCGTTGCTGATCCTGATCGAGGTCGCGAGCTGGAGCCTCGGGTCCCTCAACCGGCTCGTCCAAACCAACCGCCGCATCGTGAGCCAGACCCTCCCAGCCCTCCGGCACCAGGCCGCCGCGGGCGAGGCGATGGCGTCGCTCGGTCGGCTGCACGGCCGCTGGATGGTGCTGCGCGATCCCTCCTACGAATCGCTGTGGACGTCCCGGGCCGACACTTTGACGGAGAGCCTGTCGGCGCTGTCCGGATGGCTGCAGTCCGCCGACGAGCGCCACGCGCTCGTCAAGAGCGAGCGCGCCTTTCAACGCTACCGCAGCCTGGCCTCGATTCGCGCGGACGGCGGGCCTCGGCTCCGCACGCTGCTGCCGACCGAGGTCCGTCGCGTGCGTCTCGCCGGCGATCGCGCCAGCCGTTCGATCCATCGCCTCGGGGTCGCGATCGACGCCGAGGCGCGGCGCGCTCACGCCGTCGCGGGCGGTCTCGAGAGCCAGACCTGGCAGAACGTCCTCCTGGCGCTGCCGCTGAGCGGTGCGCTCGCGCTCGTGCTGTCGTTCGTCATCGCGCTCCGCGTGACGCGCGTGCTGCGCCGACTCGCGACCGCCAGCTCGCAGCTCGCGCAGGGCGGGCTGAAGGAGCCCGTCGTCGTCAATCGCAGCGACGAGCTCGGGCAGCTCGCGGCCGCCTTCAACACCATGGCCGCGCGCTTGGGTGAGCTCGACCGGATGAAGGAGCAGGTCTATTCGCATCTGTCGCACGAGCTGCGCACGCCGCTCACCTCGATCCGCGAAGCGACGCACCTGCTCGCCGACCGTGTCGCCGGCCCGCTCGAGCCGCGGCAAGCCCGCCTCGTCACCATCATCAACGACAGCACCGAGCGATTGCTGCGCCTGGTGAACCGGATCCTCGACGTCTCGCGGCTCCGGGCGGGGTTGCAGCCGCTCGATCGCCGGCCGGTGGGCCTCGGCACGGTCACCGCACGGGCGCTACGCGAGCTGCGTCCTCAGGCAGAGGCCGCCGGGGTGCACGTGGACGGGATCGGCAACGGCAGCGATCCGCTCGTGCTCGGCGACGAAGAACGACTGGTCGAGGTGGTCATGAACCTGGTGAGCAACGCCATCAAGGCATCCGAGTCGGGCGGCACCGTGCGGGTCGGCGTCGAGCGCGGCGGCCCGCACGCCGAGGTCGTCGTCGCCGACGACGGCATCGGCATCCCGCGCGACGTCCTGGCGCAGATCTTCGATCCCTACGTGCAGGCGCCCGGGGCGGCCGGGGGGACCGGCCTCGGTCTCGCGATCGTGAAGAGCATCGTCGAGGCGCACGGCGGCGAGGTGGCCGTCGAATCGGAGATCGGGCGTGGAAGCCGCTTCACGGTCCGCCTCCCGGCGACGGAGGCGTCGTGAGCCGTCGCTCGCGCGTCGTGTCGCTCATCCTCGTCGTGTCGCTCGCCGGCTGCTCCGCCGGGTGGCGCGGGGGGTCCGGAGGGACCAACGCGAGCACGACCGCATCGGCGGAGCTCGCCGAGGCCGATCGCGCCGCGCTCGGGGGCCGGCCGCGTGACGCGGCCTCTCGCTACGAGGCGATCGTGCGGGACCATCCGTCGGACGACGTCGCGGCCGAGGCGCTCCACCGGCTCGCGATGTTGCGGCTCGAGCCCGGGGGCCCGCTCCGCGACAAACGGATTGCCGCCTCGCTCCTTCGCCGCCTCGCGGCCGAGCACGGCGAGACGCTGGTGGGCCGCGAGGCGCGTGCCTGGCGCGCGCTGCTGCGCGACCTCGACAAATGCGAGGTCGAGTCGACCCGCAACGAGGCCGACGCCGAGAAGCTCCGTCAGACGCTCGAGTCGATCAAGGACTCGGACCTGGAGCTGGAGCAGCACCAGTGACCCCGCCGAGCGCGCTCGTCGTCGACGACGACCCGCACATCCTCGAAGTGCTCGCGATGCGCCTCGAGTCGCTCGGCCTGCAGGTCTCCGCGACGGCGGCGTCGGCCGACGTGCCGGCGCTGCTCACGTCGCGCGGCTTCGACGTTGCGCTCTTCGATCTCCGCATGACGCCGCTCGACGGCCTCGCCCTGCTCGACGTGGCGCGCGAGCACCACCCGCACCTGCCCGTCCTGATCATGACGGCCCACGCGAGCATCGAGGGCGCCGTCGAAGCGATCCGGCGCGGCGCGTTCGACTATCTCACCAAGCCGTTCGTGCCCGAGGAGCTCCGCGGCAAGGTCATGCGCGCGCTCGCCGAGCGCCGATGGGCGCGGGACCGTGCCTTGCTCGCGAAGCTCGGCACCAGCCTCGCCTCGGGGGAGACCGTGGAGGGAGTGCTGCGGGTCGTCGTGCAGACCACGATGGACGCCACCGAGACCCACTGTGCGAGCGTCTTCCTGCGCGAGGGCCCGGCGCTCGCGTTGCGGGCGACGGCCGGAACGTCGCTGGTGACCGACGTCGAGCTGATCGCGGCCGCGGACACGACCCTGCAGCGCGGCGAGCCGACGGCGGTGCCGGTCGGGCGCGGGCGTGTCGTGCTCGCGGCCCCGTTGCGCGTCGAGGGACGGCTCCGCGGCGTGCTCACGGCGGAGACGGCGCAGACCGTCGTCCCGACGTCCGACGATCTCTCCCTGTTGGCGCTCTTCGCGTCGCACGCGGCCATCGCGCTCCGGAGCTCGCAGGACCTGGAGGGTGCGCGCAGCGGCGCGCTCGCTGCGCTCGGCCGCGTCGCCTCGCAGGTCGCGCACGAGATCAACAACCCGCTCGGCGGCCTCAAGGTCTACGCCGTGCTCGTCGGCAAGCGGCTCGCCACGCACGGCGATCGCCACGGTGTCGACCTCGCCGGCAAGATCGGGCAGGCCGTCGACCGCCTGGCGGCACTCGTCTCGGACATCACCGCCTACGGCCGCCCCGCCGAGCTGCACCGCGAGCCGACCGACCCCGACGAGCTCGTCCAGGAATGCCTTGCGCTCGTCCAGGACAAGGTGAGCGAGCGGCGCGTCCGCGTCGTCTGCGAGCTCGACGGCGGGCTCGGCCTACTCATGCTCGACGCCCGCGAGATCCACAAGGCGCTCATGAACCTGCTGGTGAACGCTCTCGAAGCGATGGACGTCGACGGGACCCTCAGCGTGCAGACGTCGAAGGAAGCCGACGGGAGCAGCGTGCGGATCCGCGTCGGCGACACGGGCTGCGGCATGGACACGCCGACCCTCGGTCGGGCCTACGATCTGTTCTTCACGACCAAGCCCGGCGGCACCGGCCTCGGGATGGCGATCGTGCGCTCGGCGGTCGAGCGCCACGGCGGCCAGCTCCTGATCGACACCGCCCCGGGCAAGGGCACGACCATCGACATGCTGCTCCCCATGACGGTCGTGGCCGCGGATCCCGATCCGTCGAGCGGCTCCGCCTGAAAGGGGGGAAGCCCCGGGGTCTGGGGGAGCTTCTCGCTCCTCGCTCAGTACCCCGGGGCCTGGGGGGCCGTCATTGCGAGGCGCCGTTACGGCACCTACGTCATGTCCTGAGCATGCCTCATGCCATGGGCTGGCCTCGCAAAATCCGACGATGCGGCTCCCCAGATTGTGCGTAATTTACATCCGTGATGTAAAATTTTCCGCCACACGGCTCTCCGTGGAAGGCTGGGCGGGTCTTCCGCGTCGGCACGCTCGTCGCAACCACCGCTCGAACCGTGGAGACCACCAGCTCGACCGCAGGCGCGCTCGAGTCGTCGCCCTCGTACCCGAGCGTGGTGCGGGGTCGGTCGGCGCGTACGCCCACGCCCCCGACGGGGGCGCCGGCGCTACGCGCCCTCGTCGTCGACGACGATCCGACCTTCCAGGGCGCGCTCGCCGAGCTCGTCCGTGATGAAGGGTTCACGGTGGAGATCGTCGGGACGTTGGCCGACGCCCGCACGTCCCTCAAGGGCGGCTCGCCCGACCTAGTCCTCCTCGACGTCGGGCTGCCCGACGGCAGCGGGCTCGACTTCCTGCGCGAGCTCGACGGCGGGATCGGCGCGGAGATCGTGCTCATCACGGGCAACGCCAGCGTCGACTCGGCGGTGGACGCGATCCGTCACGGCGCCTCGGACTACCTCACGAAGCCGGCCGACGTCGCACGGCTGCAGTCGGTGCTCGTCAACGTCGTGCGGCGGCGCTCCCTCAAGGGGGAGATCGGCAGCCTCCGTCGGGAGCTGCGGACGCTCGGCCGTTTCGGGGCGCTCATCGGCGGATCGGCGCCCATGCAAGCCTGCTACGACCTCATCACTCGAGTCGCGCCCACCGACGCGACGGTGCTCATCACGGGCGAAAGCGGCACCGGCAAGGAGCTCGCGGCCGAGACGATCCATCGCCTGAGCGCCCGCAAAGACTTCCCATTCGTGGCGATGAACTGCGGCGCGGTGACGCCCACGCTGCTCGAGAGCGAGCTCTTCGGTCACGAGCGCGGCAGCTTCACCGGCGCGGCGCGTGTCCATCGCGGCTATTTCGAGCGGGCCAACGGTGGCACGCTGTTCCTGGACGAGATCACCGAGATGCCGATGGAGTCGCAGGTCCGACTCCTCCGCGTCCTCGAGACGTCACGGGTCATTCGAGTGGGCGGCGAGGACGAGATCCCCGTCGACATCCGGGTGATCGCCGCCACCAACCGCGTGCCCGAGGAGGCGCTCGCCGAGGGGAAGCTCCGTGACGACCTGCTCTATCGCCTCGGCGTCTTTCCGATCCGCATGCCGCCGCTGCGGGACCGTGGGCCGGACATCGCGCTGCTCGCCGAGCATTTCCTCGCCGAGCTGAACCAAGCCGACGGCACCAACAAGCGCTTCACTCGCGACGCGCTCGCGCGGCTCCGCCGCCACGCATGGCCCGGCAACGTGCGCGAGCTCCGCAATGGGGTCCAACGCGCGCTGATCCTCGCCGACGACGACATCGACGCCGACCATCTGCCCCTCCCGCAGGCGGCGACCGCCGAGTGCGGGCCGGATGCCACCGTGCGGATCGCGATCGGCACGACGGTCGCGGAAGCGGAGCGGCGCCTCATCCTGTCGACGCTCGCCGACCACGGCGGCAACAAGGATCGCACCGCCCGCACGCTCGGGATCAGCCTCAAGACCCTCTACAACAAGCTGAAGAAGTACCAGGCCGCCTGACGCGCAGTGTAAGTTTTGCGCGCGTGTGTAAGTTTACGGAGCCCGGACGTGCGCATTGCTGCAAAATCCGCCTTCGGACGCCATGGCAGGCGAAATGCTTTCCGCCCCGTGGCTCGACGTGTCCCTGCGTCCGGTAGCGCCGATCGTCTGATCGTGGTCTCGCACCGCGCGCCCGTCGAGGTCGACGACGGTGCCGGAAGCAAACGATACCGCCGGACGATCGGCGGCCTTGCGAGCGCGCTCGACGACGCGCTCCGCGCGCACGGCGGCGTCTGGGTGGCATGGGCGGGCGCAAACGTTCCCGACGTGCTGCGACCCGCGACGACGGGTCTCGGCTACCCGATCCGCTGCGCGCAGCTCACGAGCGACGAGCTCGAGGGATTCTACGGCGGCTTCGCGAACCAGGTCCTCTGGCCGCTCTGCCACATCTTTCCCGAGCGATGCCGCTTCGATCGTTCCTATTGGGCCGCCTACCGCGACGCGAACGCGCACTACGCGTCGCTGATCGAGGAAGAGGCCCATCCCGGCGACCTCGTGTGGGTGAACGACTTCCATCTCTGCCTCGTGCCGTCGACGCTGCGCTCGCGCGGGCTCGGCGTCCGGGTCGGGATGTTCTGGCACATCCCCTTCCCGCCCCCGACGGTGTTCGGCATCTGTCCGTGGCGCGAGGAGCTGCTCCGCGGCATGCTCGGCGCCGACCTGCTCGCATTCCAGACCGACGTCGACACGCAGCACTTCCTCGCCTGCGTGCGTGAGTTCGTCGGCGTCGAGGTGCTGGACGACCCCTGGCGCATCCGGGTCGACGATCGCGAGGTCCGGCTCGCCACGCTGCCCGTCGGCGTCGACGTCGAGCGCCTGAGCGCGGACGCGAGCAGCGAGAGCGCCATCGGCGAAGCCCGCGCGCTCCGCGAGACGCTCGGGACCGAAGCGATCATGCTCGCGGTCGACCGACTGGACTACACGAAGGGGATCATCGAGCGGCTGCGCGGCTTCGAGCGGTTCCTCGAATCAACGCCGGAATGGCGCGGGCGCGTGAGCCTGATCCAGATCACCGCGCCGTCGCGCTTCCGCGTCCCACAGTACCGCGCGATGAAGCAGACGATCGACGAGACCGTCGGACGCATCGTGGGCCGCTTCACCGCCAGCGGCCGCTCGCCGCTCGTCTACTTGTACGACTCGTTCGACCACGAGCAGCTCGCGGCCTACTACCGTGCGGCCGACGTGGCCCTCGTGACGCCGCTACGCGACGGGATGAACCTCGTCGCCAAGGAGTACGTCGCCGCGCAAGCCGGGGGCGACGGCGTACTCGTGCTGTCGGAGTTCGCGGGCGCGGCGAGCGAGCTCAAGGAAGCCGTCCTCGTCAATCCGTACGAGCCCGACGCGATGGCGTACGGCATCGAGACGGCGCTGTCTCTGCCCGTCGAGGATCGGCGCGCCCGCATGGCGGCGCTCCTCGAGCGCGTGCGTACGCACGACGTCCACTGGTGGACGTCGGAGTTCCTGCAGATGCTGTCGGGATGTCGAGAGGAGCCCGTGCTCCGCCCGGCCGCCCCGGCCTGACCGTCGCAAGAGAATCGCTCACGTGAATGGCACTCCCCGGCCCTTCGAGTTCCGCACTCGTCTCACCGTCACGAAGCTCACGCGGCGAACGGCGGCCACGGTCGCCGAGCTGCTGGCGCACCTGCGACAGGTGCCGTCGTCGGTGGTCTTCCATCACACGCACCACTACCTCGTGCAGCACCAGGAGCTGTCGCCCGAGCCGCCGAACGACTTCGCGCACTGGGTGACGAATACGCTCCAGCTGGACGAGCTCGGCGAGCGTCTGGCCTCGGTCGACACGATCCGCTTCGCCAGCCTGAACGCCCTCCAGGCGCGACTCATCGAGATCCTCGAAGTGTCCGGGGCGAGCGACGACGGCAAGCGCTCGGCGCCCGAGGGCGAGGAGTTCCACTTCAAGGACGCGGTATCGGTGATCCTGCCGAGTGGCTACGTCGCGCGGAGCGTGTCCGAGTTCCGCGACGCGCTCCTGCGCGTCAGCACGGCGTCGATCGCTTACCACCTGTTCGAAGCGCGGCTTCGCGTCGGCGCGGAGGACAACGACTTCTCCTGCTGGCTCGAGCGGGAGGTCGACCTCCCCGCCGTGGCACGCGCCATCCGTGCGCTCGACCCGTACACCTACACGCTCGAGGGCCTGCGCCAGGTCCTCCTGGGCCTGGTGCCGCAACGATGACCGAGCTCGACGCCTACGCACCCTACGTGGGACAGGCGACCATCGACGAGCTGCGCGTGCTCGGCGGCCGGATGCACGGTCGATCGATCCAGCACGTCAACTCGACCGCCGTCGGCGGCGGCGTCGCCGAGATCCTTTCGCGCCTCGTCCCGCTGACGCGCGAGCTCGGCATCGACGTCCACTGGGACGTCATCAAGGGCGGCGAGGACTTCTTCGCGTTGACGAAGCGGCTCCACAACGGGCTCCACGGCGACGCGTGCACGATCACTCCGGAGGACCACGCCGTCTTCCGCGAAACGACCGAGGAGAACCTGCGTACGCTGCCGCTCGGACAGGACGTGGTCTTCATCCACGACCCGCAGCCGGTGGCGCTCATCGAGCGCATGACGAACCGCCAGCGCGCCGTGTGGCGCTGCCACATCGACGTCTCGCGGCCGGCGCCGGACGCGTGGGGATTCATCAAGCCCTGGGTCGAGCAGTACGCCGCGATGGTCGTGTCCGAGCCGGACTTCGCGCGCGACGTCGACATCGAGCAGTTCCTCGTGGCCCCCTCGATCGACCCGCTCTCGGACAAGAACCGGGAGCTCGAGCCGGAGCAGGTCCGCGAGATCACAGTCCGCCACGGTCTCGACCCGTCGCGGCCGATCGTCACGCAGGTCTCGCGCTTCGATCGGCTGAAGGACCCGCTCGGCGTGATCGAGGCCTTCATGTCGGCACGGCGCTACAACGACTGTCAGCTCCTGCTCGTCGGCGGCGGCTCGAGCGACGATCCCGAAGCGCATCAGGTGCTGACCGAGTGCCACGAGCGCGCGGCGGGCGACCCCGACATCCACGTGATCGAGCTCCCGCCCGACGCGCACGTCGAGATCAACGCGCTCCAGCGCGCGTCGACGGTCGTCATCCAGAAGTCGCTCCGCGAGGGGTTCGGCCTCACCGTCACCGAAGCGCTGTGGAAGGGAAAGCCGGTCATCGCCACCGCGACGGGCGGCATCCCGCTGCAGATCACGCACAAATATTCGGGCGTGCTCACGCACTCGATCGAGGGGACCGCGTACTGGCTGAAGCAGCTCCTGAACGCGCCGGACTATGCGCGGTGGCTCGGGCAGAACGGCCGCGAGCACGTGCGCAACAACTTCCTCCTGATTCGGCAGCTCCGCGACTACTTACTGCTCGCGATCTCGCTCGATCATCATGCGGAGACGTTGGTGCGCTTCGACTAGCGGTGCGCGTCGGCGCGCGGGGGCCCGGGTGTTTCTCGCGACGCTTCGATCTCGGCGGGGGCGCGTCCTACCACGACAGCACGACGATTC
>OEKX01000172.1_pt1 | contig 11244 bp, 13 predicted proteins | sample 1503491 | NCBI WGS metagenome assembly OEKX01 (sample SAMEA104379567, study PRJEB20068) | metagenome | isolation source: 1998 | reverse complement strand
CCTCCTCGTCGAGCCGCTTCGGCAGCATGTAGACCTGCTTCTGGTACTCCGCCGGCTTCTGCCAGAGCTCGAGCTGGGCCAGCACCTGGTTCGTGAACGACGCGCTCATCACGAACGACGGATGACCGGTCGCGCAGCCGAGGTTCAAGAGGCGCCCCTCGGCGAGGACGAGGATCGAGTGGCCGTCGGGGAACACCCACTCGTCGTACTGCGGCTTGATGTTCCGCTTCTCGACGCCCGACCTCTTCGCGAGCCCGGCCATGTCGATCTCGTTGTCGAAGTGGCCGATGTTGCCGACGATCGCCTTGTCCTTCATCCGCGCCATGTGCTCGGCGGTGATGATGTCGACGTTGCCCGTCGTGGTGACGAAGACGTCGGCCTTCTCGACGTAGTCGTCGACCGTCGCCACCTCGTAGCCCTGCATCGCCGCCTGGAGCGCGCAGATCGGATCGATCTCGGTCACGATCACGCGGCAGCCCTGGCCGCGCAGCGACTCCGCGCAGCCCTTGCCGACTTCGCCGAACCCGCACACGACGGCGATCTTGCCGCCGAGCATGACGTCGGTCGCGCGGTTCAACCCGTCGACGAGCGAGTGGCGGCAGCCGTAGATGTTGTCGAACTTCGACTTCGTGACCGAGTCGTTCACGTTGATCGCGGGGAAGAGAAGCGCGCCCTTCTTCGCCATCTCGTAGAGGCGGTGCACGCCCGTCGTCGTCTCCTCGGAGACGCCGCGGACCTTCGGCGAGATGCGCTCCCACTGCCCGGGCGCCTCGCGCTGGAGGCGGCGCACGAGCGCCAGGATGATGCCCCACTCCTCGGGATCGCTCGTCGGGTCGAAGTCCGGCACGCGGCCGGCGCGCTCGAACTCGAGGCCCTTGTGGACGAGGAGCGTCGCGTCGCCGCCGTCGTCGACGATCAGGTCGGGCCCGCCGCCGTCCGGCCAGACGAGCGCCTCGTTCGTGCACCACCAGTACTCGTCGAGCGTCTCGCCCTTCCACGCGAAGACGGCGATGCCCTTCGGGTTCGCCGGCGTTCCCGCCCGGCCGACGGCGACGGCGGCGGCGGCCGTGTCCTGCGTGCTGAAGATGTTGCAGGAGACCCAGCGGACGTCGGCGCCCAGGTCGACGAGCGTCTCGATCAGGACGGCCGTCTGCACGGTCATGTGGAGCGACCCCATGATGCGCGCGCCCGCGAGCGGCTTCTGCGCCGCGTACTGCGCGCGGAGCGCCATCAGCCCCGGCATCTCGTGCTCGGCGAGGCGGATCTCCTTCCGGCCGAGCTCGGCGAGCGCGAGGTCCTTCACCTTGAAGGGCAGCCGCGCGGCGGGGGTGGTCACGGCGGCGGTGGCGGTCTTCGACATGGCGTCCTCCTGGGGCCGGGGGACCCCGGCCGCTGAGTCATCCGGTCATCCGGATGGATCGGTATATCACTGGACGGCGCCGCGGAGTCAAGCGGGTCGATCAGCAGCGGGAGAGGAGGAGCGTCAGGCCCAGGAGCGCGGCGAGGGCTCGCCACCAGCGAGGCGAGACAGACTCGCGGATCTGCCGGACGGCCTCGGACCGTCCGCCCCGCCACGCCCACAGCGCGCAGAGCAGTAGCGCGGCGGCCCCAAGGAGGAACGCGCGCTCCCGGACCGGGATGCTCGAAATCGCTTCGTCGACGTCGGGTAGCGTCAGGCCCGCACGGCCGACCGCAGGTCGGCCACTCGGTCGGTGCGCTCCCAGGTGAAGAAGTCGCCCTCCGGCACGCGGCCGAAGTGACCGTACGAGGCGGTCCGCTGGTAGATCGGCTTCTTCAATCCGAGCGTCTTGATGATGCCGGCGGGCTTCAAGTCGAAGAGGTCGCTGACGGCCTTGCTGATCTTCTTGTCGTCGACGTTGCCGGTGCCGAAGGTGTCGACGAGGACCGAGACCGGCTCGGCGACGCCGATCGCATAGGCGAGCTGGACCTCACACTTGGTCGCGAGCTCGGCCGCGACGACGTTCTTCGCGATGTAGCGCGCCACGTAGGCCGCGCTCCGGTCGACCTTCGACGGGTCCTTGCCCGAGAACGCGCCGCCGCCGTGGCGGCCGTAGCCGCCGTACGAGTCGACGATGATCTTCCGGCCCGTGAGCCCGCAGTCGCCCTGCGGGCCGCCGACCACGAACTTCCCGGTCGGGTTGATGTGGTAGACGGTGTGCGCGTCCAGGAACTCGGCCGGAATCACGCGTTTCACGACGTCGTCGATGATTTCGCGCTGGAGCTTCTTGTGGTCGACGTCGGCGGTGTGCTGCGAGGAGACGACGATGGTGCTGGCGCGGTTCAACTTCCCGTCCTTGTACTCGACCGTCACCTGGCACTTGCCGTCGGGCAGTAGGTACGGGAGCTCGCCCGAGCGACGCGCCTCGGCGAGGCGCTGGCCGATGCGGTGCGAGGTGTAGATCGCGAACGGCATGTACTCCTTCGTCTCGTCACAGGCGTAGCCGAACATGAGGCCCTGATCGCCGGCGCCCTGCTCCTTGTGAAGGCCCTCGCCCTCCGTCACGCCCTGCGAGATGTCGGGCGACTGGCGCTCGATCGCGGTCACGACCGCCGCCGTGTCGCAGCTGAAGCCCGACTCGGCCGAGGTGTACCCGATCTCGCGGATCACGCGCTTGGCGATCTCGCCGAAGTTGATGCCCTGCGCCTTCGTCGTGATCTCGCCGGCGATCACCACGAGCCCCGTCTTGATGAGCGACTCGCAGGCGACCCGGCTGTTCGGATCCTGGGCCAGGAGCGCATCGAGCACGGCGTCCGAGATCTGATCGCAGACCTTGTCCGGATGCCCTTCGTTGACGGACTCGGAAGTGAAGACGTAGTCCTTCAGCATAAGCCGGGGACCTTACCCGAAGCCCGCGAGCCGTCGCAAGGCCGCGAACCCCGCACGGCCGCTGCTCAGTCCGCTTCGTTGAAGCGGTTCGCCACGAGCGCCGTGATCGCGTCGAGCGCCGCACGCGCGTCGGGCCCGGACGTCTCGACGTCGATGTAGCTGCCCTGCTCGGCCGCCAGCATCATCACGCCCATGATGCTCCGGCCGTCGACCGACTGGTCGTCCTTCGTGACCGTCACCTGGGCGCCGAAGCGGGTCGCCGCCTGCACCAGGAGCACGGCCGCCCGGGCGTGCAGGCCGAGCCGGTTCACGATCTCGAGCCGGGCGCGGCACGTCTCGCTCATCGGACGCACCCGGACGTCGCCCACACGATGTGCTCGCGGCCGTAGCGCGTGAGCAGCTCGGCGAGCGCGCGCGCATCGCAGCCCCCGCGGGCCGTCGTCGCCTTCACCAGCATCGGCATGTTGACGCCCGCGACGACCTCGGCGCCGACCTCGCGCGCGATCGCCATCGCCTGGTTCGTCTGCGTGTCACCGAGCATGTCGGTCAGGATGAGGACGCCGCGATCGCGGCGCACGCGCGCGACCGCCTCGTTGATGCGGGCGCGCATCTCCTCGGGACGGTCGATGGCCGACGTGATCACCGCCTCGAACGCCTCGATCGTCCCGACGACGCTCTGGAGGGTCCGGACCGCCTCCTCGCCGATCCGTCCGTGCCCGACCACGACGATCCCGACCATCCGCGAAATCCTTACTCGACCGTCACTGCACCGGCAAACGGGAACCGGCCCCGACTCGCCGAGCTACCGCTCGACGTCTCGATGGCGAATGAGCACACGGACGCCGGCGGCTTCGAGGCGCTTGCGGAGCTCTTCGACGAGCGTCACCGAGCGATGGCGGCCGCCCGTGCAGCCGATCGCGATCGTGAGGTAGCTCTTGCCCTCGCGCTGGTAGCGCGGCAGCGCGAACGTGAGTAAGGCCTCCACGTGCTGGAGGAGCTCCTGCGTGTCGTCGCGCTTGAGCACGTAGTCGGTGACGGCCGGGTCGAGCCCCGTCTTCGAGCGGAGCTCGTCGACGAAGAAGGGATTGGGAAGGAACCGGCAGTCGAACGCCAGGTCCGCGTCGGTCGGGAGACCGTACTTGTAGCCGAACGACACGAGCGACACCGTGAGCGCCGGCGTGTCGAGACGCGCGAGCATGTCGCGGAGCGCCGCACGCAGCTCGTGCACCGTCAGCGCGCTCGTGTCGACGATGCGGTCGGCCACCTCGCGGAGCGCGCGCAGCGCGTCGCGCTCGCGCCGGATGCCGTCCTCGACGGTGCCGCCCGGCGCGCCGGGATGCGGGCGGCGCGTCTCGCTGAAGCGGCGCACGAGCACCTCGTCGCTCGCCTCGAGGTACATGACCTCGAGCCGGACGCCCAATCGACGGATCTCGTCGAAGGCGGCCTCGAAGCCGCCGTGGAAGAGCCGCTCGCGGGCGTCGATGCCGAAGGCGACGCGGTGCACCTCCTCGCGCGAGCTCTCCCACAGCTCGACGAAGCGCGGCAGGAGCGCCACCGGGAGGTTGTCGACGCAGTAGAAGCCGAGATCCTCGAGCACGCGGAGCGCCGTGCTCTTTCCCGAGCCCGAGAGCCCGGTCACGACGACGGCGTGGAGAGGATCGCTCATCCGGCGGACCGCCGCCGCCGTTCGCCGCTCGCGGCGCTGTCGATGCGCGCCGCGAAGTCGGCGGCGCTGTGCCGGCCGCGGCTCTTGAGCTCGCGGTCGCGCGCCGCCGTCTCGATCAGCATCGCCATGCTGCGGCCCGGGACGACGGGGATGCGCACGAGCGGCAGCGCGACGTCGAGCAGCGTGTAGGTCGTGTCGACGAGGCCGAGCCGGTCGGCGTCGTCGCTCCAGTCGATCAGCTCGACCACGAGGTCGACCTGGCGCTCGTCGAGCGTCGCGAGCGTGCCGAACAGCGCCTCGACGTCGATCACGCCGAGACCGCGGATCTCCATGTGATGGGTGAGGAGCGTCGCCGCGCGGCCGCGCAGCACGGTCGGCGAGATGCGCCGCACGACGACGGCGTCGTCGGCGACGAGCCGGTGGCCGCGCGAGACGAGGTCGAGCGCCGACTCGCTCTTGCCGATGCCGCTGCGGCCGAGGATCAGGATGCCGAGCGCGTGCACGTCGACCAGGTCGGCGTGCATCGTCGCCTCGGGCGCGAGCCGCTCCTCGAGCCAGGCCGTCACCTGACGGATGAAGTCGGCCGTGCGGAGCTCGGAGACCAGGACCGCGACGCCCCGCGAGCCGGCGGCCGTCGCGAGCTCGGCCGGCGCGTCGCCGCCGTTCGTCACCACGAAGCACGCGACGCCGGATCCGACGATCTCCTGGATGCGCTCGCGCACGACGATCGGGTCGAGCGTCTCGAGGAAGCCGACCTCGCTGTTGCCGAGCACCTGCATGCGGTCGGGATGGAGCTGCGGCAGGTAGCCCGCGAGGGCGAGCCCGGGCTGCTGCACACGGGGCACCTCGATCATGCGGGCGAGCCCCTCGTCGCCAGCCACCAGCCGGAGCGCCAGCGGCTCGCGCAAGCTGTCGAGCAGCTCGCCGATCGTGACGCTCAATAGCGCGCGTCCTCGTCGCGGATGATGGTCCAGATCATCTGCGCGTCGGGCGCCTCGAGGAGGCGGGCGCGGAACCCCGGATCCTTCAGCAGACGGGAGATGCGCGCCAGCGCCTTCAAGTGCGCGCCGGCCGAATCCTCGGGCGCGACCAGCAGGAAGAAGAGGTGCGTCGGCTTCCCGTCGAGCGACTGGAAGTCGACGCCGGCACGACTCCGGCCGAAGGCGGCGAGCACGCGGCGCAGGCCGGGCAGCTTGCCGTGCGGGATCGCGACGCCGTCGCCGAGCGCCGTGCTGTTCAAGCGCTCGCGGTCTTCGAGCGCACCCACGAGACGGGCCTTGTCGAGGTTCAATTCCTGGTGGCGGGTGGTCAGCGCGTCGGCGAGCTCGACGAGCACTTCGGGCTTCGAATGCGCGCCGAGATCGGCGAGCACGAGATCCTCGCTGAGGATGTCCTCGATCTTCATGGCGCGATCAGCGACCCTCCGGTTCGATCAGCCCGTAGTTACCGTCTTTGCGGCGATAAAGCACGGCCAGCTGCTGCGTGGACGCATTGGTGAAGACCAGGAACTCGTCCCCGGTTCGGCCGAGCGTCTCGACCGCCTCGTCGACCGCCATCGGCTTGGCGGAGACCCGGCGCGGGATGAGACGCGGCCGCTGGCGCTCGCCGCCGGAGTCGGCGCCCTCCTCGGACGCGAGCGTGCGAACCCCCGACGGGCCTTTGTGCTCCTTCCGCTTGGCGCGCAGCTTCTGCGCCTGGTGCTCGAGCTTCGCGACGGCGAGGTCGATCGCGGCGTAGAGGTCCGTGGTCTCCTCTTTCGCGAACATCGTCACGTGGTCGGCCTGGAGGGTGATCTCGGCCGCGTGGCGCTCCTTCGCGACCGAGAGGATCACGTGCGCATCGACGGGGCGGCGGAGGTACTTCTTCACCATCCGCTCGAGCTTCTCTTCCGCGTGGGTGCGCAGCGCCGGCGTCGGGTCGACGTGCCGGAACGTGACGTTGATCTGCATGAGCCCCTCTTCCCGGGCTCCCGCCCCCCGACGGGCCTGGATTCAGTATGCGGCCTTGCGCTTCGACGACGGCAGGATGCCCATCAGCTCCCGGTACTTCGCCACCGTCCGCCGCGCGATGTCAATCTGCTCTTTCGCCAGCATCTCCGCGATGTGCTGATCGGAGTACGGGCGCTTCGCGTCCTCGGCGGCGATGATGTGGCGGATCTTGTCCTTCACGCTCTCCGCCGAGACTTCCTCGCCGTGACCGCTGCGAAGGCTCGACGTGAAGAAGTACTTGAGCTCGAACGTGCCCTGCGGCGTGTGGACGTACTTGCCCGCGGTCGCGCGGCTGACCGTCGACTCGTGCATGCCGATGTCGTTCGCGACGTCCTTCAGCACGAGCGGCCGGAGATGCGCGACGCCGCGCTCGAGGAATTCCATCTGGAACTTCACGATGCTCGACGTGACCATGTAGAGCGTCCGCTGGCGCTGGTGGATCGACTTGATGAGCCACGCCGCGGCCCGCATCTTCTCCTGGATGTAGCCCTTGGCCTCGCTGCCGCCATGGCCGAGCATCTGGCGGTAGAAGGACGAGACGCGGAGCCGCGGGAGACCGTCCTCGTTCAGCGTGACGACCCACTCCTCGCCCACCTTGTGGACGTAGACGTCGGGAGTCACGTAGCGGGTCTCGCCGTCGTAGAAGTCGCGCCCGGGCTTCGGCTCGAGCATGCTGACGACCTTCGTCGCCTCCGCGATCTGCTCGACGGGGACGTTGAGCTCGCGCGCCATGCGATCGAAGCGGCGGCTCTCGAGCAACGCCAGGTGATCTCGCACGATGCGCGACGGCAGCGAGTCGTCCTCGCAGCCGAGCTGGCGGAGCTGGATCAGCAGGCACTCGGGCAGGTCGCGCGCGGCGACGCCGGGCGGATCGAGCTGCTGGATGCGCGCGAGCACCCGTTCGACGCTCGCGGTGTCCGGCCACACGTTCGCGAGGAACGCGACCTCGTCGGTCATGAGCGTCAAGTAGCCGTCCTGATCGAGACTGCCGATGATGAGGGCGCCGATCTCCTTGTCGGCCGTGCACATGTCCGACAGACGGAGCTGCCACATCAGATGGTCCGGGAGCAGCGTCCGCTTGACCATGATGTTCTCGATCGCGGGACGGCGGTCGTCGTCGTCGTCCCCGGACGAGCCGGCGCCGGTCGCCCCGTGGACGTCGTTCGAGTAATTCTCGGCGAACTCCTTCCAGTCGATCTGATCGATGTTGGACGCCTGCTCGACCTCCGCCGTGCCCTCCTGAGCCTCCTCGGCGGTCTTGAGGCCGTCGACGGTGGGGACCTCGTACTCGCCGTCGGGCGTCTTGTCCTCGAGCTCCTTCTCTTCGAGCACCGGGTTCTCGATGAGCTCCTGGTCGATCAGCGTCTCGAGCTCCGCGCGCGACACCTGCAGGATCTTGATCGCCTGACGCAGCTGCGGCGTCATCACGAGCTGCTGCGTGAGCCGCTGCTGAAGGACGATGCGCGCGTCGTTCGCCATGTGGGTGGGTGGTCAGCGGAGCGGAGCGCTCAGAGACGGAACTTCTCGCCGAGGTAGATCTGCCGGGCGCGCGGGCTCTCCGCGATCGCCGCCGGCGTGCCCTCCTCGAGCACCGTTCCTTCGTTCACGATGTACGCGCGGTCGCAGATGCCGAGAGTTTCGCGCACGTTGTGATCCGTGATGAGTACCCCGATCCCTCGTCTCTTTAACTGGGATACGATGCCCTGAATGTCAACCACTGCAATGGGGTCGATGCCCGCGAAGGGCTCGTCGAGCAGCATGAACGACGGTGAGATCACGAGCGCGCGCGTGATCTCGAGACGCCGCCGCTCGCCACCCGAGAGCGCTTGCGCCTTCGACTTCGCGAGCTTGGCGATGCCGAGCTCGTCAAGAAGTTGACGGAGCCGCTCGGCGCGCTCGGCCGCCGTGAGCGCGAGCGTCTCCAGGATCGCGAGGATGTTCTGCTCGACGGTGAGCTTGCGGAACACCGACGGCTCCTGCGGGAGATAGCCGATGCCGCGGCGCGCGCGCTCGTACATCGGCAGCGGCGTCACGTCGGTCCCGTCGAGGAACACTCGGCCCGCGTCGGGGCGCGTCAACCCGACGATCATGTGGAAGCTCGTCGTCTTGCCGGCGCCGTTCGGGCCGAGCAGCCCCACGACTTCGCCGGCGCGCACTTCGATCGTGACGTCGTCCACCACGCGACGGCCGACGTACGACTTGGTGAGGCCCTCGGCGCGCAGGAGCGCCGTCCCGGGCTCGCTCATCGTGCGGTCCCGGGCGACGCGACCTCCGTCGTGCCCGGCTTCGCGGCCTTGGGGCCGCCGGCCCCGTCCTTCTTGTCGGGGATGAGCGTCGCCTTGACGCGCTTCGGGCCGCCTTCGACGATGCTGCGGTTCTCGTCGATGTAGACGACGATCCGATCGCCGTGGACCTCGTTCGGCCCGTCGTGCACGACGGGGTTCTCGGTCAGCACGAGCGTGCGCTTCGACTGCTCGAACGTCGCCTTGCCCGCGACCGCCCAGCGCGTCCCTTGGTCGATGCGCACGCTGCCCGTCGCGACGACGGTCTGGAGCTTCGACGAGTCGGCGCTGTCGAGCTCGGTCGCCGCTCGCGTGCTCGGCTTCTTCTCGTCGCTCTTCACGAGCGTGATGCGGAGCTCGTTGCTCTTCACCTTGACGTCGCCCTGCACGGCGAGCACGTCGCCGCGATAGATGATCACGCCGTCGTCGTACTGGTACTCGAGGTTGTCGGACGTGATCGTGATCGGCTCCTTCGAGCGCGTGCCGCTCAAGGTGAGAAAGCCGGTCGACGGCTTCGCGTCGGGCGCGGCCTTCGCGTCGGCGGCCTTCGCGTCCGCCGCCGGCTTGTCGTCCGTCGCGGCGGCGGTATCCGCGGGTGGCGTCGCCGGCTCCGCGGCGACCGGCCGCGCGAATGCCGCGACCGACACCGCGAGGACGACGGCGGCGAGACGCTCAGGACTTCTTCGCCGCATCGTTCCTCAGCACCGTGTGCACGTCGCGTAAGAGGCGCATGCGCTTCGGCGTCACGTCGATCTCGAGCCCGTTGCCGCGGACGTCGAGGGTCTTGCCGTGGATCGTGACGATGCCCGGCGCCGCGATGCGATCCGCCGCGTGGTCGTACATCGCCTGGTCGGTGCGGAACTCGAGCTCGTCGAGCAGCAGCACGACGTCGCCCGTGATCGTCACCGCGGAGAGCTCCTTCCCATCGAGCGTGAGGCGCCCTTCGGCACCGACGAGCTCGGCGCGACGGCCCTCGCCCTGCAGATGGAACGTCACCCGCGGCTTGCGGACGATGACCTGCCGGTCGTTGTCCGTGTACTGCGCATCGTCCGCCTCCACCTCCCATACCGCCTTGCCGTCCTTCACCTTCACGCGACGGAAGTTCTGTATGTGCTGCGCGACGTCGGGGAGGAAGTCCGCTCCCAGATCCGCGACCGTGCGCGGTTGCCGTGCGCGCACGTTCTGCCACGTCGCGACACCGATGCCCGTGAGCGCCGCGGCCACGACGGCGAGCAGCGCCACTCGTAGCCGTGACCTCTGCATGGACGTCTCTGCGGCGACCCGGCTACCACGCACCCTGAAGGGAGTAAAGGCGGGCACGACATCGTGACCGCGTGTCCATCCGATCGTCAGGACGCGCGATCGACTCGCGCGACGCCGGTCGCCGGCGGCTGGCGACGCCAGCGCTCGTGCCACCACACCCATTCGCTCGGCGATTGCCGGATGGCCGCTTCGATGGCCGCGGTGAAGCGCGCCGTCAGCGCGAGCACGGAGCCGTGGCCGCCGTGCCGCTCGATCGGAATCGGCTCGAACGTGATCACGTGGCCGCCCTCGGGACGGCGACGGATGAAGACCGATACGACCGGCGACTTCGTCCGCAAGGCGAGGACGGCGGCCCCGGGCGGCGTGTGCGCAGGCCGCCCGAAGAACGGCACGAACACGCCGCCGCCGCGGCTGTCCTGGTCGATCAGCAATGCGACGGTGCGATTGCGGTCGAGGGCGTCGCGCACCGCCGACAGGAACTGCGGATCGTCGCGCCGCACGATCTCCATCCCCGCGCCGCCGCGAAAGCGCGTGATGAGGTCGTCGAAGCGCTGATCGTAGACCGTGCGGGCGATGACGGTGAGCGGCACGCCCGCCGCCGCCATGTGCGCCGCCAGGAGCTCCCAGTTGCCGACGTGGCCCGTGATCGCGAGCGCGCCGTGCCCCGCCGCCAGCGCCGCATCGAGCACCTGACGTCCCTCGACGCGCACGAAGTCCTCGCGACGCGCGAGCTTCCGCCACACCGCGAGCTCCGCGTAGCTCTCGCCCGCGTGCCGGAACGTGCGCCGTACGAGCGCGCGCCGCTCCATCTCGTCCATCTCCGGAAACGCCGTCGTCACGTGCGCCAGCGCGAACCCGCGCGGCGTCCCGAGCAACGCATGCGCCGCAAGCCCGAGCGCACGTCCGAGCCGTAAGGCAACACCGACCGGCAGCAAGCTCACCGCACCGGCGCCACCCAAGATGACGCGCGCCAGCAACGCGTTCCGCGGCCCCCGCGTCGCCCGCCTGAACCGACGCCACCACGTGCGTCGCCGCTTCGGCGGATCGATCGCCATCCCCCGCCGAACTTCCCCGAGACGCCCACGATGTCAACGCTCGAGCATCAATCGTGAAGCCAACATGAAGACGAAGTCAGCCGCATTCACACCCGCGCGTACCCGCATGGCGCGCCGGCTTAGCCGGCCGCGCCACCCCGCC
>OEKX01000978.1_pt2 | contig 11307 bp, 11 predicted proteins | sample 1503491 | NCBI WGS metagenome assembly OEKX01 (sample SAMEA104379567, study PRJEB20068) | metagenome | isolation source: 1998 | reverse complement strand
ACCGAGGTCCTCCAGCTCGCGGTCACCGCCGGCACCACGTACTACGTCTACGTCGACGGCTACACGACGGACGCGTACGGCGCGTACGAGCTCGCGAGCGAGCTCCAGTAGCGGCGCTGCGGATTCACCTCAGGACGCCGCCACCGGAGGCGGCAGGATCTGCCGGAGATGGCTCCGCGCGCTCCGCCCGCGCGCCCTCCACTGCCGGGGGTAGCCGAGCGAGACCTCTTCGAAACGCACCCCGTCGAGGAGCTTGGTGCGCGGGATGTGGAGGTGGCCGGACACCACCACGGCGGCGTCGAACTCGCGATGCCACGCTTCGGTCGCGCGCGTGCCGCACCAGATGCTGAAGCGCGGAATTCGAGGAAGGACGGCGAGCTCCTGCTTGAGCGGAAAGTGCGAGATCAGGACGGAGGGAAGACGATGCGCCCGCTTCGCGTCCGCGAGCCGCGCGCGGCTCAGCTCCACGCGCGCGGCGCACCATGCGCTCCGCGATGCGTAGGGTGCGGGATCGAGGAGGACCTCGTCGGTGCACCTGAGCCCCGACGCGAGCGCCCACGCAACGGCATCGTCGACGGGAACGTCGTCGGGACGGAACGTGTAGTCGTACAGGAGAAAGAGCGCGGCCAGGAGATGCGGTCCGCCGTCGCCCGACCAGATCGGAAAGGGGTCTTCGGGCGTCAGCACCCGACGTCGCCGGCACGTCGCCACCAGCGCCTCGTAGCGCGCGACGCCCCGCAACGCCGTCGTCCGCGGGAGGCTCCACAGCTCGTGATTGCCCGGGACCCAGATGAGCTGCGCGAACTGGCGGCTCAACACCTCGAGCGCGGCGTCGAGCCGGTCCGGCGTATCGGCGACGTCCCCCGCGAGGATGAGCCAGTCGTCGGAATCGCCGCGCAGCTCCGCGAGCGCCTCGAAGTTTCCCTCGTGACCGACGTGGAGATCGCTGATCGCGAGGAGCTTCACGACGACCCGCGGATGCCGACCGCGGCGAACACGTGATCGGCGGAGAACGAGAAGCGACCGTGCAGGTCGTTCGCGCGGGCGGCGAGTGCCGGCATCGGCTTGCACAGCTCGACGCGAAAGCACCCGGCCTCGATCTCGAGCTGCACGTCGTGAAAGGCGAGCCAGCCCTGCGTGAGGCAGAACTGGCTCTTGTAGAATGCCTCCTTCGCGCTGAAGATCACCGTCCCCATCTCGGCGCGCTCGTCCTCGTCGAGACCGTGGAGCCACGCGAGCTCCGCCGGCCGGCAGATCCTCGGCTCGAGATGCCGCTCGAGGCGCCGGCGGACCTCGACGTCGATTCCGATCCCCACGTACGTCGACGACGACGCCGCCACGGCGCCGCAGTAGCCGTGCGTGTGCGAAATGCTCCCGACCCACCCGGCGGGCCACACGGGCTCGCGATGCTCCCCGACCAGGAGCGGGCCGTCGGGAGCACCCAACTCGGCGAGCGCCCGTCGTGCGCAGTGGCGTCCACCGGCGAACGCGAGCCGCCGCGCATCGACCGCCCGTGCCACGTAGCTCGCTTCGGACGGAAGCAACCATGCGACGGACGCCGAGCCGGCGACCTCGAAGCCCGTCACCGGCGCGTCGAACAGGTCGATGAGCGCGGTAGCGGGGCGTGTCGAGTGGTCCTGCATCGAGGCTCGGCAGCTCTAGCCGTACTCGATCGAGGCAACCATGGCCATCGGAGACCGCGAGCTACCGATCGTGCCGACCCGCGAGCGGTACGTCCGGTTCCTTTTCTCCTGCCCACGCATCCCGCGAGACCCACCTTGCCAACCGCGCCACGAACGGCGCATGAGAAGCGACCGTGACGTCCGACCCTCGATCCGATGGAAGAGCTCGCACGATCTGGCCACGATCGACGCCCGAGAGCGCCGTCGAGCGCTTCTACTCGCACGGCGTCAACGGCGAAACCGACATCCATCGCGGGTTCCTCAACTTCGGCCTCTGGGAACGGTCGATCGCGGACTACGTCGCCGCCGCGGAGAACCTCGTCCGTCGACTCGGGACCATGCTCGGCCTGCAGGCCGGATCCCGACTCCTCGACGTCGCGTGCGGCATGGGTTCGCAGGACGTCCATCTGCAACGCACCTTCGGTCCGCTCGAGATCGACGGCCTCGACGTCACCTGGCAGCACGTCGAGCGGGCGCGACGACGGGCGCGTGACGAGGCCCTCGGCGATCGGCTGCGCTTCCATCACGGCACCGCGACCGCGCTGCCGTTCTCGCCCGGATCCTTCACGCACCTGATGAGCATCGAGGGCCCGGAGCACTTCGACACGCGCCGGAGGTTCTTCGACGAGGCGATGCGCGTCCTCCGTCCCGGCGGCGTCATGTGCCTCGCGGACTACACGGTGAACGCCCGACCCCGGAACGTGATCGAGCGCACCGTCTTCGGTGCCGTGCTCCGGATGTGGAAGGTCCCGAGCGCGAACGTCGTGAGCGCCGACGAGTATCGCACCCAGCTGTGCCAGACGGGCTTCGAGGACGTGAGCCTCGACCACGTCGGCCCGCTCACGTTCCCGGGCTACTTCCGCGAGCAGTGCCGGCCGGCGTTTCGCGCCGAGATGCGGCGTCTGCAGGGTCCGCTGGTCGAGCGGCTGGGACATCTGATCAACGTCATGACCAACCGCGCGTACGAGATGGGGCTGATCGACTACGTGCTCGTGCGTGCCGTCAAGCCTGCGCCCGGCTAGGCTCGACTCGGGCGAGCACGCCGGCGGCGGCGCGGAGGTCGCCCGTGTCGAAGCCTTCGGTGAACCACGCATGCACCGGTGCGAGGATCGCGCAGGCCTCGTCTGCTCGTCCGTGACACGCCAAGAAGTCCGCGAAGCTCATCGCCGCCCGCAGCTCGAAGCTCTTCGAATCGGTATTGCGCGCGAGCGCGAGCGCTTCACGGAAGCCCGCCTCGACGGGCTCCAATTCGTCCGGCGCGATCATCAGCAACAGCTCGGCCCGGGTGCGCGCGACTTCCGAATCCGCGAACACGTCCTCGCACGACGCGAGGAGCGGCAGCGTCCCGTCCATGAACGCGAGCCCATCTTGTGGCCGTCCCGCGCGACGGTGGGCGTCGGCGAGATTCGCGAGGAAGTAGCGTCCCGCGATGCGCGCGCCCGATGCCTGGAAGGCGCTCAAGCCTTCGAACATCGCGGCAATGCCTTCTTCCGCGCGGCCGAGCTGGGCGAGGGCGAAGCCTCGCGTCACCATCCCGCTGCCGATCCATTGCGCCAGGTGCTGCTCGCGGCTGATCGCGATCGCCTCGTCGGACAGCGCGATCGCCTGCTCGGGCTCACCCCGGTTGACCCGTAGCGCCGCCGAGAACGTCAGTGCGAGCGTCAGGCTATGCGCCTGCCCGAGCTTCCGGGCGATGCGAAGGGCCTCGTCGTCCTTGCGGATCGCCTGCTCGGGGTAGCCGCGGAACCACAGCGCGTGGCCCTCGTAGGTCGTGCTCACGACCGCCGAGTCGGTCCCGTACGTGAGGCGCAGCCGCCGTCCGCTCTCGGGCTCGTAGCGCGCTTGCGCCTTGCGCAACGACGTGATCGCGCGCGCGTGCTGGCCGGCCCAATAGTCGAGCGTGCCCAGGTTCTCGTAGACGAGCATCTCGAGCGCCGGGTCTCCCAGCTCCTGCGCCAGCGCGAGGCGCTGCGTGCAGAGCTCGATGCACGTCGCGAGCTCGGCCCGCGACTGGTGGAAGAGCAGAAGACCGCTCAAGACGGTGTAGCGCAGGCGCACGTCGCCGACCCGGTCGCAGAGCTCGCGGGCACGGGCATAGACCGCCTCCACCTCCGGATTGGAGTACCCCTTCGTCCCGACGAGGACGGGGCCGAGCGCCACCAGGAGCTGCAGCTCGTAGCCCTCGCGCGGGACCGCGTCGGCGACGCCGTCGAGGAGCTCGAGCGCACGGCGGAGGTGGCTCGACGCCTCGCTGTAGGCCGATCGCTCGAATGCCCGCTGCCCGGCCCGGTGGTACGCGATGATCGCGAAGTCCGCCGCGGCGGCTCCGGCCCAGTGATGCGCGAGCAGCTCGGGCTGCGTCTCGGCGACGTCAGGGAACCGAGCGGCGAGCGTCTCGGCGATCCGGCGGTGATACTCGCGTCGCTTGTTCTTGAGGAGCGACTCGTACGCCGCATCCTGGATGAGGGCGTGCTTGAAGACGTACGTCAGCGCCGGCAGCGTCCCACGCTGATACAGCACCTCGGCGTCGACCAGGCGCGCGAGCTCCGTCTCGAGCGTCGCCTCGTCGAGCGGCGACACGGCTCGAATGAGGTCGTACGAGAACGCCCGGCCGATCGTCGCCCCGAGCTGCACCACGTCCTTCAGCGGCGCCAGCCGGTCGAGCCGCGCCATCAGCGATTCCTGGAGCGTGACCGGCACGGCGAGCTCCGACAACGGGCGCGCGAGCTCGTAGCGACCCTCTCGCTCGCGCAGCACGCCGGACTCGAGCACCGCCTTGGTGAGCTCCTCGACGTAGAGCGGAACGCCGTCGGTCCGTGCGACGAGGTTCCGAACGACCTCGGGTGGAAGGTCATGCCCGCCGGCGACGTGGGCGATCATCGCCGCGGTCTCGCTCAGGTCGAGCCGCGCCAGGTCTACCCGCGTGACGTGCTCGCCCTCACCCCACGGCGCGTCGAACGTCGGCCGAAACAGGAACACGGCCAGGATGCGCGCCGCGGGCACGCGCGCGACGACGAGACTCAGGAGCTCGAGCGACGACGGGTCGATCCAGTGGAGGTCTTCCACCGCGAACAGCACCGGCTGCCGTTCGGCCATCCCCGCGAGGATGTCGACGAGCGCCTCCAAGGTCTTCTGCTTCTGGCTCTGCGGGGTGAGATCGAGCGGCGGATATCGCGACGGGATCGGTACCGAGAGGAAGGACGCCATCAGCGGCACGGTGTCGGGAGTGTCGACCGCCCGAGCCGCCACTGCGCGCTCGATGCGCGCGATCTTCTCGTCGGCGGAGCCGGCGCCGCGCACCTCCCACAGCCGCTGGAGGAGGTCGATCACGGGATAGAGGGCGCTGCTTTCGAAGTGCGGCGCGCAGCGGCACTCGAGCCGGAGCGCGTTCGCGCCCGCGATGCGCTCCTTCATCTCGCGCAGCAAGCGCGACTTTCCGACACCGGCCTCGCCCGCGACCAGCACGACCTGCCCGCGTCCGTCGCACGCAGCCTCCCAGCGCGCTCGCAGGACGTCGATCTCGGGGTCCCGGCCGGTGAGCGCGGTGAGCGAGCCGTCGAACGACGCGTCGAGCCGGCTCTGCACGCCACTGTCGCCGCCGACCTCGTACACGCGCACGGTCCCGGAGACCCCCTTCATCTCCTGCGGCCCGAGGTCCGTACAATGGAAGAACGCCCGCACGAGGCGGTGGGTCGTCTCGCTGATGACGACGCTGTTCGGCCGCGCCACGCCTTGCACGCGCGCCGCGACGTTGGGCGTGCTCCCGACGGCGAGCAGCTCCCGCTTCTCGACCGGACCGATCTCGCCGGCGACCACCAGACCCGTGTGGATCCCGACCCGGACGGCGAGCGGCGTGCGCGGATCGGCGGCGGCGTCGCGTTGCACCGTATCGACGATCGCCAGGCCCGCCCGCACGGCCGCCTGCGCGTCCTGCTCGTGCGCGACCGGATAGCCGAAGTACGCGACCACCCCGTCGCCGAGGTACTGTCCCACGTGGCCGCCGACGCGTCGGATCTCGCGCGCGCACACCTCGTGATAGCCGCGCACGAGATCGCGGAGCTCCTCGGGATCGATCCGTTGGGACAACGCCGTCGACTCGACGAGGTCGCAGAAGACGACCGTCACCTGGCGGCGTTCCGCCGTGTCGGGGACGGCGGCGTGCGCCGGCGGAGACGCGGCGCGATCGGAGATCGCAGCGCCGCACGCGCTGCAGAACCGCGCGCCGGGAGAGACCTCCGCGCCGCACGCGCCGCATGCCCTGCCGAGAGGCATCCCGCACTGCTCGCAGAACTTCGCCGCGTCGTGGCTCTTGTGGTGGCAAGAGGCGCAACGCATCAGGGATCCGCGGGCTCACGCATCGTCAGAGCTCGAAGTATTGCGCCCCCATCGTGTTGATGATGACCGAGAGCAGCTGGTTGCCCGCGTCGGTATTCGGGCAGAGCGCGCCCCAACCGAGCGAGATCGGCTGGGGAATCGGTTGCGGCGCGTGCGCCATCTGCTTCAAGAAGAGCAGGCCGCGCATCTCGACGGGCTCGTAGGCCGGATGACCGTTCAAGAATCCGGGGTCCGGAACGCCGTACACGACGTAGGTCGCCGGGTCCGCGAGCGAGACCGCCGGGTCGTGGAGTCCCGACGGGACCTTCGCCACGACGTCGATCATGTCCCAGCCGTTCCGCGACCCCTGCACGCCGTTCGTCACCTGGAAGCACATCTGCGAGGGCGGGCAACCAAACATGCCGGCGGTGAGGAAATTGTAGTCGGTCGCCGGGACTCTGATGAACTCCTCGAAGTTCGGCGTGCCGTCGGGGTTGTAGCCCCACGCGGTGCCGTCCGCCTTGTACGAGCGCAGACCGTACGCGCCGTAGAAGACGTTGTACCAGGGGCTCGACGGATCATAGTACGACGAGCAGTCGTAGCCCGGGTCGTAGTCCGCGATGGTCCAGACCATGTCGACGTCGACCAGCATGTGCAGGAACTCGGCGGGTACGGTCTCGCGCGCCATCGCCGGGAGCGCACCTTGTAGCCCTGACGTCGGTTGAACGATCGGCTCGGGCATGGGGATCTTCGCCTGGTTCATGAAGTCGTTCGCGGCGAGGGCGTTCATCGCCTGCATCGCCGCGACGGCGAGATTGCGGTGCGCATCCATGGTGGGCCTCCTCCCGCTTGGTTGCGGTCTGTCGGTCGCGTTTGTCGGCCGAGCGCCGTCCGCCTGTCAAGGCGCGACGTCGCATGTCGGCCCGACGAGTCAGGCCCATCGGCCAGGCTGGGTGAAAAATTATGTTGCGATCTGACCTTGTGCCTGGCATAGCCGTCATGGACGCAGGTAGACGCCACACGATGGACCCCACGACGACCGACACATCGCACTGGAAGCGATTCAAGTGGGATTTCGCCGCCTTGTTCGTGGGTGCCCACGTGGCTGCGCTCGCGTCGATCGCGTACATCGACTGGGGCCCGCTCGCCGTCGCGCTCCTTTTACACTTCGTCATCTTCTCGTTCGGCATCTCGTTCGGGTACCACCGGCTGCTCACGCACCGCACGCTCGAGGCTCCCAAATGGCTCGAGTACACGCTCGCCACGATCGGCGCGCTGGCGTTGCAAGGACCGCCCATGGAGTTCGTCGGGACGCATCGCTATCACCACGCCCACGCGGAGACCGATGCCGACGTGCATTCGCCGGCGCACGGCTTCTTCTGGAGCTACGTGGGCTGGCTCTTCACGTACGACATGCACGCGTACGTCCGCTACGCGCCCGAGTCGATGCAGAGCGACCGCTGGTACCGCTTCCTCGGACGACATCTCTTCCTGCCGCAGGTCCCGATCGCCGTCGCGCTGTGGTGGTTCGGCGGGGCACCGTATGTGATGTGCGGCGTGTTTCTGCGGATCGTGCTCGTGTGGCACACGTCGTTCCTCGTGAATGCCGTCACCCACACGATCGGCACTCGCCCCCATCCGTCGCGCGACAGCTCCACCAACAACTGGCTGGTCGCGCTCGTCTCGTATGGTGAAGGGTGGCACAACAACCACCACGCGTACCCGCGATCGGCTCGGCTCGGGCATCGGTGGTGGGAGGTCGACGTCACGTGGTGGTTCGTCCGCCTGAGCGAGGCGCTCGGGCTCGTCTACGACGTGCGCCGTCCCGAGGTCTCGGGCGCGCGGGTGCCGGTCGCGGCCCCGACCTCCCGCTAGACGTCCGGGGCCCCTTCCGATCACCCGTCCCCCACGGTAGCGTCGGCGCCGCCATGCGCACGCGCGACCTGCTGAAGCTCCACAACACCGGTCACCCCGGCATCAACGCCCTCTTCGCGAAGGCCCACTCCGCCGACTGGGACATCGAGAACGACGTCGACTGGAGCGTGACGATCGATCCGGAGGATGCGCTCGTCGCGCACGAGTGGGCCGCGTACGGCCGAACGCCGACCTTCCAGTCGCTGCCGGACCACGTGAAGGCCCACGCCACCCGTCGCGCCCTCGGCCGCATGCTGAACGTGCTGCAGGTCGGCGAGAGCGTGGCGCAGAACGTGTGCGCGACGCTCGTGCTCCGGCTCCGCGAAGAGGACTATCGCAATCACGCCGCCGCCCAGGCGATGGACGAGGCGCGCCATCACCTCGCCTATCGGCGGTTCCTCGACATGATGGGCGAGCCGCCCGAGGACATCGACGCCGGCACCGAGATGATGTTCGACGCGCTCCTCGCCGCCGACGACCCGCTCGACCTGATCGCGACCGAGCAGTTCTTCCTCGAGGGCTTCGCGATGAGCATCTTCGAAGGCCTCCGCGAGCACGCGACCCACCCGCTGCTCCGTCGGATCATCGAGCTCATCACGCGCGACGAGAGCCGGCACATGGGCTTCGGCGTCCTCTACGTCGCCGAATGGATGCGGCGCCAGCCGAAGGCCACGCGCATCGCGTTCGCGCGCCGGTGGCTCTCCCAGATCCTCGGCGCGATCATGGACAAGCCCGGCCCGATCCTGCTCGCTCGCGTCGTCCGCCGTCTTCGCGATGCCGGCGTCGCCGACGCGGACGCGTTCGCGCCCGCGATGCTGCGCGAGCAGCACGACGTGAACGCGCAGGAGCTCGCGGACGCCGCGTCCGGCGCGAAGGTCCCGCACCTGCTCAAGAGCGCGCGCCGCGCCGGCCTGCTCGAGCCGGACATCCTCGAGGCGCTGGGGATCGCGACCCACCCGCTCGTCCTCGGCGCGTTGCGCACCCAGGACTGATCGAGCCTCCGTCCGGGCGTTGCTCTCTCGTGGACGGACGGCATCCCCTACAGACGATATTGACTCCTCCTATCCATTGGTCGATGCGATATCGGTGCTCGGCTGCCGCGCTCCTCCTCCGACGTGATCGCGGCCCACATGGACAGCGTCGCACATCGAACAAGGAGGAGACGATGAGAGCATTCGTGATCGGGATGATCATGGCCGCGGCCGCAGCGACCGCCGTACCCGCCTTCGCCGCCTGCACGGCGACGGTGGTCGGCAACGACTTCGTGATCTCGGGCTGCAACGTGAAGATCCAGAACGGCACGGGCAGCACCGCGACCGTGAACGGCCTCGGGAACCTCATCATCGGCTACAACGAGGACACCGTGCCCGCGCGCACGCGCACCGGGTCCCACAACCTCGTGGTCGGGCGCGAGCACGCCTACTCGAGCTTCGGCGGCGTCGTCGCCGGGCATCACAACGACATCCAGGCGGAGGCGGCGGCCGCGGTCGCGGGCGAAGGCAATACCGTCAGCAACAAGTTCTCCGCCGCCGTCGCCGGCGAGGACAACCTCGTGAGCGGCCAGTACGCCGCCACGATCGGCGCCGACGTGAGCCAGGCGAGCGGCGACTACGCGACCGTCACCGGCGGCTACGCCGGGACGGCCAGCGGCAAGTGGGCGAACGTCACCGCCGGCAACGGCAACACGTCCTCCGGCACCTACGCCTGGTGCGGCACGGGGGCGAGCAACGTCGCGTCGGGGGCGTACGGCTCCATCGCTGCCGGCTTCTTGAACACCGCGAGCTTCACGCATGCGGCGATCACCTCGGGGTCGTCCAACGTCGCCGACGGCTTCGCCTCGGCGATCCTCGGCGGCGCCTACAACACGACGCAGCGGGTGAACGGGAGCCTGGTCTTCAACGCGACGATCGGCGGCGGGAGCAACAACCTCGCGAAGGATTCCTTCTCGACGGTCGGGGGGTCCTGCACCAACACCACGACGGGCTCGTGTAGCCTCGTACCGTGAGCGGCACGGCCGGGGACGCCTTCCGGCGTCCCCGGCCCGCCGGGTCGACGTCGCAGCCGAGGCGCGATCACCCGTAGTACGTGCCGGGATAGAGCAGGCCGAGCGCCACGGTGAAGATCGGGTGGAAGAGCGGACCGAAGAGCTGCCACGCGAACACGAGCCCCAGCATGCCCACGCCGGGCTGCATCGTGAAGTCGCGGAGCTTGCGCGCGCTGTCCTCGTGCATCACGAGCGCGAGCGCCGCGCTGCCGTCGAGCGGCGGGAGGGGCAGCATGTTGAACGAGGCGAGGAGCAGGTTCAGCGAGAAGAGCATGCTGAGCGTTCGCGCCAGGCAGAAGGCCAAGCCGTCCGACTCGGCGCCGATGACGAGCGACATGCGGACGTGCCCGGGCGTCTCGAAGACGCCCGCGAGCAGCCCGGCGCGGATCGCGAGACCCGCGACGAGGACCAACAGCAGATTGGCGGCCGGCCCGGCGATCGCCATGAGCCCCGCCCGCCGCGGATGTCGGTCGGCCCACTCGGGATCGTAGGGCGCGCTCGCCCAGCCGATCGGGAACCCGCTCACGATGAGCCCCAGGATCGGCATCGCGACCATGCCGATCGGCTCGCGCTGGATGTGCGGCCAGGGGTCCAGGCTCACCTGCCCGCCTTCGTAGCCGTCGGATCGCCGAGCCGCTGCGCGGCCCACGCATGAGCCGCTTCGTGCATCGTCGTGCTCAGGAGGAAGACGAGGTACCACATCACCCCCAGCATGACCTGATCCATAGAGGGACCTCTCGCGTCGAAGTCCCCTCCCCTCGGTCACGGTACGGGCAGGCGTGGCGAGTGTCGAACCAGGGAGCCGGGTCGCGCGCCGCACGACCCGGCTCCATGTCGACCGCTACACCGTTTCGGCTCGACGCCCCCACATCCGGCGGACGAACCCGCCGACGCCCCGCCGGCCTTCGTCGGCGGGCTTCGTCTCGGCCACGGCGGGCTTGCCGTTCGTCTTACCGTTCCCGTTCGCCGGTAGGGCGACGGGTGCGAGCCGCTTCGGCGCCTCGCCGTTCGCCGCCGCCTCCTGTTCGAAGCCGGTTGCGATGACCGTCACCCGGACGGCGTTCCGCAGGCTCTCGCTCGTCACGATGCCGTAGATGACGTTCGCGTCGGGGTGGGCGACCCGCGTGATGAAGCTCGTCGCCTCCGACGCCTCGGCGAGGGAGAGGTCGGGGCCGCCGGTGATGTTGACGACGATGCTCCGCGCACCCTTCATCGAGCTGTTCTCGAGGAGCGGGTTCGAGACCGCGCGCTGCGCCGCGGTGAGCGCTCGGAGCTGTCCCTCGCCCATGCCGATGCCCATCACGGCATGGCCCATGCCCTTCATGATCGAGCGGACGTCGGCGAAGTCCACGT
>OEKX01000954.1_pt3 | contig 11421 bp, 11 predicted proteins | sample 1503491 | NCBI WGS metagenome assembly OEKX01 (sample SAMEA104379567, study PRJEB20068) | metagenome | isolation source: 1998 | reverse complement strand
TTGTAGCCGTTCTTCTGCATGCCGCAGCGCTGCGGCTGCGTGCGCTGGTCGTGGAACGGCAGGGTCACGACGACCTGACGACCGTTGCCTCCGCGATGCGGCGTCGCCAGGCCGGAGATCGGCATGTCGAGGGGCACGTCCGTGAAGGCGCAGCCCGCACACGCCGCCACCAGCGCGGCCGCCGCGATCCCCTGAAGGATACCTCTCATGAGACGGATGCGGTGTGGCATTCTAGCAGACGGTGTGTCAAGGGCGGCGCATGACGATCACCCGCGTCGCGCTCGTCGCCCTCGGCCTGCTCGTGACCGCGGTCGGCTGTCGCACCGCGCCCGTCCGCAACGTGGGGCGCGCGCCCTTCGATCCGGCGGTCGCGAGCGTCCGCATGGACGAGATCCAGTCGGCCATCTGGGCGGCGGGGCGGCGGGAGGGATGGAACGTACGCACCATGGCGACGGGTGAGCTGCGTGCGGAGAAGTCGCTCCGCACCCACCGGGCGGTCATCGCCATCACGTACGATCCCCAGGGCTACTCCATCAGGCTCCTCGAGGCCGAGGACCTGCTCTACGACGGCCGGATGATCCACAAGGCGTACAACGAGTGGATCGAGGCGCTCGAGCGGAGCATCCGCAACGAGCTACGCTTCCGGTACGGCTGAGGCCGCGCGTCCGGAGAGCTACAGGCTCGCGAGCCCCGCGCCGCGGAGCAGCGCCCGCGCGATCACGATCCGCTGCACCTCGCTCGTCCCCTCGCCGATCTCGCCGAGCTTCGCGTCGCGCATGTAGCGCTCGACCGGGAACTCGCGCATGTAGCCGTAGCCGCCGTGGATCTGCACGGCCTTGGTCGTCGCCCACATCGCCGTCTCCGACGCCACGAGCTTCGCCATCGACGCCTCGGTGCCGAACGGGCGGCCGCGGTCCTTCAGATGGCACGCGCGATAGAGGAGGCAGCGGGCGGCGTCGATGCGCGTCGCCATGTCGGCGAGCATGAGCTGCACGGCCTGGTGCTTCGCGATCGCCTTCCCGAACGTCTTCCGCTCCGTCGCGTAGGCGACCGACTCCTCGAGCGCGCCGCGCGCGATGCCGCAGCACCAGGCGGCGATCGTGATGCGCCCGCCGTCGAGGATGCGCAGCGCCTGCTTGAAGCCCTGCTGCTCCTCGCCGATCAGGTGGTCGGCCGGGATGCGGACGTGCTCGAGCACGACCTCCGCCGTGTCGCTCGAGCGGAGCCCGAGCTTGTCGATCTTCCGGCCGTTGCCCACGCCCGGCGTCTCGCGCGGCACGACGAAGGCCGAGATGCCGGCCGTGCCCTTGTCCGCCGCCGTCGACGCGAGGACGACGTACACGCTCGCGACGGTGCCCTGCGTGATGAACATCTTCGCGCCGTCGATCACCCAGTGGTCGCCGTCGCGCACGGCCTTCGTGCGGAGCGCGCCGGCGTCGCTGCCGGAGCCGGGCTCGGTGAGACACCACGCGCCCAGGTGCTCGCCGGTCACGAGCTTCGGCAGATAGCGCTTCCGGAGGTGATCGCCGGCGAAGAGATTGATGTGCCCCGACGCGAGGCCGCCGTGGCTCGCCACCGTGAGGCCGAAGCCCGCGTCGTAGCGCGTCACGCCTTCGACGACGAGCGCATTCGTCAGCGTGTCGGCGCCGCCGCCGCCGACGTCCTCGGGCAGCGACACGCCGAGGAAGCCGAGCGCACCCAGGCGCTTCACGGTCTCGATCGGGAACCGTTCGTCCCGGTCCCACGTCGACGCCTGCGTCTTGATCTCGCGCTCGCCGAAGTCGCGGATCGTGTCGACCACCGCCCGATGCTCGTCCGACAGCGTGAAGTCCATCCTCACACCGTCCGCGGGCGGATGTTGCCGTTGATCCAGTCGACGATCTCCTGCGTCGTCGCGCCCGGCGTGAAGATGCTCGCGACGCCGGCCTCCTCGAGCGCGGGGCGATCCTCGTCGGGGATGATGCCACCGCCGAAGACGGGGATGTCGCCGCCGCCGCGCGCGCGGAGCTCGTCCAAGATCGCGGGAAAGAGCGTCATGTGCGCGCCCGAGAGGAGCGACAGGCCGATCGCGTCGACGTCCTCCTGGATCGCGGCCTCGGCGATCATCTCGGGCGTCTGGTGGAGGCCCGTGTAGATCACCTCCATGCCGGCGTCGCGGAGCGCGCGCGCGATGACCTTGGCCCCGCGGTCGTGTCCGTCGAGCCCCGGCTTCGCGATCAGCACGCGGAGCGGTCGGGCGCTCACAGCCATGCCGGATCGCGATACTCGCCGAACGCCTGCCGGTACACGTCCGAGATCTCCCCGACGGTGCAGAGAGCCTTCACGGCCGTGACCAGCGGCGGCATCAAGTTCTCGCCCGACTCCGCGGCCGCCCGCACGCGCGCAAGCGCCTCGCGCGCGGCGACGGCGTTGCGATCGCGCTTCACCGCCCGGACGCGCTCGGCCTGCCGCGTCTCGACCTCGAGCGGCACGCGCAGCAGGTCGGTCTGCCGCTCCTCCGGGACCTGATAGCGGTTCATGCCAACCACCGTCTTCACGTTCGTGTCGAGCTGCCGCTGGTAGACGTACGCCGCGTCGGCGATCTCCTTCTGCGGGAAGCCGAGCTCGATCGCCTTCACCATCCCGCCGAGATCGTCGATGCGCCGGATGTAGGCCATCGCCTCGCGCTCGATGCGGTCCGTCAGCGCCTCGACCGCGTAGCTGCCGCCGAGCGGATCGACGACGTTCGTGACGCCGCTCTCCTCGGCGATGATCTGCTGCGTGCGGAGCGCCACCATCGCCGCCTGCTCCGACGGCAGCGCGAGCGTCTCGTCGAGCGAGTTCGTGTGCAGCGACTGCACGCCGCCGAGCACGCCGGCGAGCGCCTGGATCGCGACCCGGACCACGTTGTTGACCGGCTGCTGCGCGGTGAGCGAGCAGCCAGCCGTCTGCGCGTGCGTGCGCAACATGAGCGAGCGCGGCTCGCGCGCGCCGAAGCGCTCGCGCATCAGCGTCGCCCAGAGGCGCCGCGCCGCGCGCAGCTTCGCGACCTCCTCCAGGAAGTCGTTGTGGAGGTTGAAGAAGAACGAGAGCCGCGGCGCGAAGACGTCGACGGGAATGCCGCGCGCGACGGCGGCGGCGACGTAGGCGAGCCCGTCGGCGAGCGTGAACGCGAGCTCCTGCACGGCCGTCGAGCCTGCCTCGCGGATGTGGTAGCCGCTGATCGACACCGGGTGCCAGCGCGGCACCTTCTGCGCGCAGAACTCGATCATGTCGACGACGATGCGCACGGAGGGGTCCGGCGGGCAGATCCACTCCTTCTGCGCGATGAACTCCTTCAGCATGTCGTTCTGGATCGTCCCGCCGACCTGATCCCACGGCACGCCTTCCTCGTCGGCGATGGCGAGGTACATGGCGAGGATCGCGCTCGCCGTGCAGTTGACGGTCATCGACGTCGTGACGTCGGAGAGCCGGATCCCGTCGAAGAGCGCGCGCATGTCGACGAGGCTCGAGACGGCGACGCCTTCGCGGCCGACCTCGCCGCGCGCGCGCGGGTGGTCGGCGTCGTAGCCCATCAGGGTGGGCATATCGAAGGCCGTCGAGAGGCCGGTCTGACCGCGATCGAGGAGGAACTTGAAGCGCGCGTTCGTGTCCTCGGCGCTGCCGAAGCCGGCGAACTGGCGCATCGTCCAGAGCCGCCCGCGGTACATGCTCGAGTGGACACCCCGCGTGTACGGGAACTCACCCGGAAACCCGATCCGCTCGGAGTCGCGCGCGTCGTCCGCCGTGTAGAGCGGCTCGACCGCCATGTCGGACACGGTCGAGAAGCGCACCGGACGCTCCGGTGTCTCGCGATAGCGGCGCTCGAGCCAATCGCGCTTCGTCATGCGCGCATCCTTCGCCGCGGCAGACGAAGCACGCGGCGCGTCGGCCCGCGCCGGCCGCGGAGCCACTGCGTCGCGACCTGCTCCCAGTCGGACGGCACGAGCACCGCGGTACCGAACGCCGGCACCGGATAGATCGACGACCCGAGCGGGCGGAGCATGCACGGCACGCCGCGCTCCTCGAGGAACCCGCGCGCCATGTGCGCCTCGGCCTCGCTGGCCGCGTGGTAGCACTGGACCCAGCTCACTGGGCACCTGTCGTTTGGAAGGGGGTGCGCTCGCGCGCACCCCCGCACGAAGCCCCCGTGCGCGCGGCGCCTGCGGCGCCGTGCTCCGATGGGCGTCGGGCGCTCACGCGCCCTCCCTTCCCCCCGCAGGATGCACCCGTGCGCGCGGCGCCTGCGGCGCCGTGCTCCGATGGGCGTCGGGCGCTCACGCGCCCTCCTGCAGCACCTGGCTCGCGATGATGAGACGCTGGATCTCCGAGCTGCCCTCGTAGATCTCCGTCGCCTTCGCGTCGCGGAAGTGGCGCTCGACGGGGAACTCGCGCGTGTAGCCGTAGCCACCGTGGATCTGCACGGCTTGCGTCGCGACGTTCATGGCCGTCTCCGAGGCGTAGAGCTTCGCCATCGACGCTTCCTTCGTGTACGGCTTGCCCTGGTCTTTCAAGGTGGCCGCACGCAGCGTCAGCAGGCGCGCCGCCTCGACGGCCGTCGCCATGTCGGCGAGCTTCCACTGGATGCCCTGGAAGTCGGCGATGCTCTGTCCGAAGGCGCGCCGCTCCTGCGCGTACGCGACGGAGGCCTCGAGCGCCGCGCGCGCGATGCCGACCGCCTGCGCGGCGATGCCGATCCGGCCGCCGTCGAGCGTGCGCATCGCGAGCTTGAAGCCCTCGCCCTCGCGGCCGAGCAGGTTCTCGCGCGGCACGTAGAGGTCGGTGAAGGCGAGCTGCGCGGTGTGCGCGGCGTGGAGGCCCATCTTCTCCTCGATCCGCAGGACCTCCCAGCCCGGCGACGTCGTCTCGACCAGGAACGCACCGATGCCGCGATTGCCGCGGCTCGCGTCCGTGGTCGCGAACACGATAGCGAGCCCCGCGTGCGACGCGTTCGTGATGAAGTTCTTGGACCCGTTCAGCACGTAGCCGTCGCCCGAGCGCCGCGCCGTGGTCGCGAGCCCGGCCGCGTCCGACCCGACTCCGGGCTCCGACAGCGCAAAGCTTCCGAGCCACTCGCCGCGCGCGAGCTTCGGCAGATATCGCCGCCTCTGCTCCTCGGTGCCGACGGCGAGAATCGGCCAGCAGACGAGCGACGCGTGCGCCGAGAAGCAGGCCCCGGTCGCGCCGCACGCCGCCGAGACCTCCTCCACCGCCAGCGCATACGCGACGTGGTCGAACCCCGCGCCGCCGTACGTCTCGGGCACGAAGACCCCGAGCGCCCCCAGGTCGCCGAGCCCCGCCAGGATCTCGCGGGGGAACCGCCCCGTCCGATCGTGCTCCGCCGCGACCGGCCCGATACGCTCTCGCGCGAAGGCCCTCACGGTATCCCGGAGCTCGCGCTGCGTCTCGGTGAGCTCGACGAACATACCGACCGTTCGTCATAACCCGCCCGCGGCGCGATTGCCACCGTAGGATGCGTGCGATTTTGCTGCCGAGGCCCGGCCTTTTGCAGCCGAGGGGTGCCACGGCATACGAAACGGCGGGTGCGCGACGGAGACCTCCGGCTCGACGGCCGTTCCACGGCGGCCGGCCCGCTTCGTCGTCCCGGGACGTGGCTCGCGCTCGTCGGCTATGCCGCGGTGGTCGTGGCACTCACCTGGCCGCTCGCACCACGGGCCGCGACCCACATCGCAGCGACGCACGGACCCTTCCACATCGACACGCTGCACACCGCGTGGATGCTCGCGCACGAGTCGCGCGCGCTCACCGACGCGTCCACCTCCTTGCTCGATGCGGGGATCTACCATCCCGAGCACCGCACGCTCTTCTACAGCACGACGAGCCTCGGCCTCCTTCCGTTCTTTGCCCCGACCTTCCTCGCGACCGGCAATCCCGCGCTCGCGATCGACGTCGCGTTCCTCGCGTGCGTCGCGCTCACGGCCTGGACGATGCACGTCGTCGTCCGCCGCTGGACCGGCGATCACCTGGCGGCCGCATTTGCCGGGCTCGCGTACCTGTGGAGCACGACGCCGATCCGCGGCTTCCCGGCCGCCGCGCCATACTTCGCGGTCCTCATGTACGTGCCGCTCGTCATCTACGCGGCCGCCACGCCGACCTCCCGGCTCGCGGCGCCGCCGCTCCTGGCGGCCCTGATCGCGCTCCAGTGCCTCACCGAGCCGCTGTACATCGCGCCGGTCGTTCTCGTGCCGCTCCTGACGATCGCGCTCGCGCGCCTCGCTCGCGCATCCACGCGCAAAGACGGACTGCGACTCGTGAGCGCGCTCGCACTCGCCGTCGTCGTGCTCCTGCCGGTGTACGTCGGCTACGCCGACGTCGTGCTGCGGAATCCGAATCTCAGCCGGCAGAGCGTCTATGGCGGAGGTGCCGAACCGTCGAGCGGCGGCGGCACGCGACCGTCGCTCGCCTTCTCCCTCTACGCGTACGTGGTCGGGTCGTGGTACTGGTACCCGATCCCGGCGGTCGTGCTCGCGACGATCGTCGTGGGTTTCGCCGCCGTGCGCAGATCGGCGACCCCGCCCGAGCGCGCCGCCTGGCGTCACTGCGCGTTCTGGAGCGTGCTCGTCTTCGTCCTCCCGAGTCTTCGTCTGGTTCCGGTGCTGCGCGGCTTGCACCGCGCCCGGATCCTCGACCTGGTGTCGCTCGGGATGCTCGCGGGTCTCGCCATCGCCGCGTGCTCGACCTGGCTAGCCGCTCGCCATGGACGGCGCACCGGACGGCTCGTCGCCGCGGGGTTGGTCGTCGTGCTCATCGCGTGGCCACACGGCGCAATTCCGTTCGGCTGGATCGACGAGCTCGGCCTCTACCCGACGCAGCCCGCGCCCGATCCCACGTCGCCCGTCATCTCGGCGCTCCGTGCGGGACATGGTCCCATCCTCGAGATACCCATGGGACGCCCCGACTGCAACGCGTTCGCCGTCTACCGCACGATATTCCACCGCCGTCCGCTGGTGAACGGCTACAGCAGCTACTACCCGGCCGCGGCGACGCGACGTCTTGCGCTCGTTCGACGCCTACCCGATCCCGTAGCGATCGCCTTGCTCCGCACCCAGACCGGCATCACGACTCTCGTCGTCAACGCCGGTGAGCTCAACGCCAAGGAGCATCACGTCTGGGATCCCGTCCTCGCCGATCTCGGCTCGCGCCCCGATCTCCGCCTCGTGCTCGAGCACGAAGGCGTCCGCGTCTTCGACGTGACCCCGACTCCGCCGGCCCGACGGTTCGGTATTGAGGCTTCCGGTAAGGGCACCGGCACGCCCCCGGAGTAGAAGCGCAGCGTGTGCGGTGCCCACTCCTCGTATCCCGACGATCGAGTCGATGCTCGTGGGGCGCGCGCACGCGCGACCCACGGCGCGTACTTCGCATGGCGCGCCGGCTTAGCCGGCCGCGCCACCCTTCCGCGCGTACAACCGGCGCCACACGCTCGCGAGCCCCCCGACCCGAGTGGCCGGGCGCCGCACGGCCACGCAAAACGAACGCGGCGCGCAGCGGCGCCCGGCCACTCGGGTCGAGCTAATATTGGGGCTTCCGGTCGAAGCGGTGGTACGCTTCCATGAAGCGCACCGTCCGCGTCTGGGAACGCATGACGACCGAGTTCGTGACCGCGCCGCCCTTCACGTAGCGGACGCCCGCCAGGTAGTCACCGGGCGTGACGCCCGTCGCGGCCACGATCACGTTCCCGCGCACGAGCTCCTCGATCGTGTACTTCCGCCCGAACTCGAACACGCCGACGTCGCGGAGCTGCTGCGCCTCGGTCTCGTTCCGCGGCTTCAAGCGTGCCTGGATCACGCCGTCGAGACATTTGAGCGCCGCCGCCGCGAGCAATCCCTGCGGGGCACGCCCGACGCCCATCAAGAGATCGATCCCCGTCTCGGGCTTCGTCGTCGCGAGCGCCGCCGAGACGTCGCCGTCGCTGATCAGCTTGATCCGCGCTCCCGCACCGCGCACCTCTTGAATGAGCTTCACGTGCCGCGGCCGATCGAGGACGACCACGGTCAGATCTTCGACGTACATCCCCTTCGCTTCGGCCAGCGCCCGCACGTTGTCCGCCGGCGACTTGTCGAGGTCGACGACGCCGCGGCCCTCCGGCCCGCACGCGATCTTGTCCATGTACGTGTCGGGCATGCGGAAGAGCGAGCCCGCGTCCGCGACGGCGATGACCGCGAGCGCGTTGTAGCCGCCCGTCGCGCAGGTCGCCGGTCCCTCGATCGCGTCGACGGCGACGTCGGTCGCGGGCCCCTGCCCGGTGCCGACGCGCTCGCCGACGTACAGCATCGAGATCGCATCCTCGGGCCCCTCGCCGATCACGATCGTCCCGTCGATCGCGATCGTGTCGAAGGTCTGCCGCATCGCCTCGATCGCGGCTTTGTCGACGGCGACGTCGTCGCCACGACCCATGAGACGCGACGACTCGAGCGCCGCGGCCTCGGTCACGCGGACCAGGTCCATCCCGAGGTTGCGGTCCATGGTCGCTCAGTGACGGACGAGTCGGTCGAGCAGCGCGTACGCTTCCTGGATGAAGATGCCCTGCTCGCGCGCGTCGCGCTCGGAGAAGCCGCGCTTCTGCCCGCGGGGCTTCCCTTCATCTCGGGCGGTGAACACGCAGAACGGCACCGGCTCGGCGCCGTGGGCGCGCGTCGCGCACGAGGTCATGTGGTCGACGGCCACGAGCACGCGCCAGTCGTCGCCGAGACGGCGGAGCCCTTCCAGGAGCGGGCCGACGAAGAGCTCGTCCAAGCGCTCGATCGCGGTGATCTTCCGCTGCGGGTCGCCGCCGTGCGCCGCGAGGTCGGCCGCCGCCACGTGCGCGACGACGAGCTCGTGCGACGCGAGCGCCGCCAGCACCGCTTCGACCTCGGCTCCGAGGTTCGACTCGACGTCGCCGGTGGCGCCGGTCGCCGTCACGGGCTCGAGGCCGGCCGCGATGCCGAGGCCGCGCCCGATGGGCGTCGCCGCGACCATCACCCCGTCGACGCCGAAGCCGTCGCGCAGCGACGGCACGCTCGCGGCGGTCGACGGATCCCAGATCCAGAGCGTCGTCGGCACGCGCTCGGCGCGGGCGCGGCGCGCGATCAACACGGGATGGCGCGCGAGCGCCTCCTGCGCGCGCGTCATGGCGTCGGTGAGGACCTCGCTGCGCGGCCCGCTCGGCCGGCGTCCGGCGAGCGGCTTGTCGACGAGCTCGTACGGCGACGTCGTCCGCACCGCGCGCTCGCCGCCGCGCCACGAGACGACGTGGCGGTGCCCGAGGCCCGGCACGAACGTGAGATCGCCTGCGTCGAGCGCCCAGGCGAGGTCGCGCGCCACCTCGGCCGCCTCCGCGACCGGCAGGCGGCCGCCCAGCGGATCGCCCAGGATCTCGCTGCCGTCCTCGGTCGCGTCGAGCGTCACGAGGTTCGCGCGGAAGACGACGTCGCCTGCCGCGACGGTCGCACCGACGCCGAGCGCTTCGAGCGTCGCCGCGCCGATCTGGTACTGCTCGGGATCGTAGCCGAGGAGCGCCAGCGCACCCGACTGGCAGCCCGGCGTCACGCCGCGCGGAGTCGTGCGCGTGAGCCCGAGGATCCCGCGCGACGCCATCTGATCGAGCACCGGCGTGCGGGCGACGTCGAGCGGCGTCTTGCCGCCCAGGTCCTCGCGCGGCTCCTCGGCGAGCCCGCACGCGATCACGACCACGCACTTCATCGCCAGATGCCGTCGCTCACTCGAGCTCCAGGATCGCCGCGAGCCGCGCGCGGTCGGCCGGGATGGTGACCGGCGGCTCGGCGCTCGCGATGGCGTTGTCGGGATCCTTCAAGCCGTGACCGGTGAGCGTGCACACGACGACCAGACCCTTGCGGAGCCGACCGGTCTCCGCGAGCCGCTGCACGCCGGCGACGCTGATGGCCGACGCGGGCTCGGCGAAGATGCCCTCGGTGCGCGCGAGCAGACGGTAGGCGGCGAGGATGCCGTCGTCGTCGATCGCCTCGATGACGCCCCCCGACTCGTCACGCGCCGCGATGGCGCCGCGCCAGCTCGCCGGATTGCCGATCCGGATCGCGGTCGCGACCGTCGCCGGCTCCGCGACCGGTGTGCCGGAGACCAGCGGCGCCGCGCCGGCGGCCTGGAATCCCATCATCTTCGGCGTCGCCGGCACGACGCCGGTCTCGCGATACTCGACGTAGCCCTTCCAGTACGCGGTGATGTTGCCGGCGTTACCGACCGGCAGGCAATGGAGGTCGGGCGCGCGGCCGAGCGCGTCGCAGATCTCGAACGACGCCGTCTTCTGGCCCTCGATGCGATCGGGATTGACCGAGTTCACGAGCGCGAGCCGCGTCGGATGGCGCTCCTTCACGTCGCGCACGAGGTCGAGCGCGCGATCGAAGTTGCCGTCGATCTGGATCACGCGCGCGCCGTGGACGACGGCCTGCGAGAGCTTCCCGAGCGCGATCTTCCCCTGCGGCACGACGACGTAGGCGCGGAGCCCGGCCCGTGCTGCATACGCGGCCGCCGAGGCGGACGTGTTGCCGGTCGACGCGCAGATGAGCGCCTCGGCGCCCTCCGAGGCGGCGCGTGTGACCGCGACCGTCATGCCGCGGTCCTTGAACGAGCCGGTCGGGTTTTGCCCCTCGCACTTCAAGAAGAGCTCGATGCCCGGACAGATGCGCTCGGCGAGGCGATCGGCGCGGACCAGCGGCGTGTTGCCCTCGCAGAGCGTGACGACGCGGTCGCCCGGACGCACCGGAAGGCGCGACCGGTATTGCGCGATCAGCCCGCCCCAGCCCTTCGAGGTCGTCACCCCAGCTGCTCCTCGATGCGGATCGCGACCGGCTTCTCCCGCACGGTCGCGAGGCCACCGATCGCCGCCAGCGCCTTGGCGACGTTCTTCTCGCGCGCCCGGTGGGTCCGGATGACGACCGGAACCGTGGTCCCGGCTCGACGCTCCCGTTGGATCACCGAGGCGATACTAATATCGAACCGTCCCAAGACTCCAGCAATGCGCGCCAGCACGCCCGGCCGGTCGGTCGCCATGAAGCGCAGATAGTACTCACTCTCAAGCGTCGCGAGCGGCGCCACCGGAAGGGCCCGCAAGGCTCGCTGCGGAACGCCCCATGGCGGCACGCGCACCGCCGGCCCGATCGTGCGGTCGCGCGTCGCCGCGACGAGGTCGGCGATGACGGCCGTCGCCGTCGGCAGCGAGCCCGCGCCCTGGCCGTAGTACATGGTCGGCCCGAGTGCTGCGCCGCGCACGAAGATCGCGTTGAAGTTGCCCGACACGTCGGCGAGGAGATGGCCGTTGGGGATCATCGTCGGGTGCACCCGCGCCTCGAACGCATCCTTGCCGTCCTTTGCGATCGCGAGCAGCTTGATCGTGTAGCCGAGCTCGCGCGCGAACGCGATGTCGAT
>OEKX01000787.1_pt4 | contig 11438 bp, 12 predicted proteins | sample 1503491 | NCBI WGS metagenome assembly OEKX01 (sample SAMEA104379567, study PRJEB20068) | metagenome | isolation source: 1998 | reverse complement strand
CGACCACGCCGACGACCTCGCCGCCGACCACCTCGACGCCGACGACGTCGACGACCTCGACGACGGCCATCTCGCCGAGCGGCGCGTTCCTGGACTGACATCCCTGCGCGATCGACCGCCGCAGAGCACGCGGTCGGTCGCGTGCGACATCGAAGGGACCCCGGCGACGTCGGGGTCCCTTTCGAACTGCGACGACGGTCCGTGTGAGGCGTTCCCGTAGCCGCGGCTCCCCGTCGACTTCGCCCGGGCTCACCGTCGCGGCGGCTCGTGGCCGAGCTCCGGCAAGAGCCGGCGATCGACCTTCGCCCGCACCGTCCGTCGATCGATGCCGAGCCGCCGCGCGGTCTCCTGATAGCTGCCAGTGAGCGCGTGGACGTGCGTGCAGTAGCGACGGAGGAGCTCGTCGGCGGTGAGCGTGCCGGCGCGGATCGGGTCGAAGAACGGGTCGGAGGCCTCGGGCTCGGCGAGGCCGGCCGGTGGCCGGTATGCGCCGCGGATCATGACGTTCCGCACGCACTGCTCGAGCTCGCGCATGTTGCCCGGCCATGCGTAGCCGCGGCCGAGGTTGCGCGCGACCCAGGTCGAGACCTGATCCGCGAGCGCGTCGCGCTCGTCAGCGCCCGCGATGCGCGGCGCGAGGACGAGGATCAGGTTCCGCAGGTCGTCGGGCGCGTCGGCGAGCTGCTCGCGGAGCGTCGGTGTCGTGATGACGTCGGCGCAGAGGCGATAGTAGAGGTCGGCGCGGAAGCGGCCGGCGCGAATCTCGACGGCGAGGTCGCGATTGGTCGCGGCAACGACCTTGCCGCGGAACGGCCGCTCGCGCGTCTCGCCGGCACGCTGGAAGGTGCGCGCCTGGAGCACGCGCAGAAGCTTCACCTGGACGTCGCCGGCGAGCTCGCCGACCTCGTCGAGGAAGACGGTGCCGGCGGCGCTGCACGTCTCGAGGTAGCCGGCACGGTCCTCGAGCGCACCCGTGAAGGCGCCGCGTCGATGGCCGAAGAGCTCCGACTCGATCAGCGTCGGCACGAGCGCGGAGAGGTTCACGGCGACGAACGCGCGCGCCCAGTCCTCGACGAAGGCGTGCGTGCGCGGGTCGAAGGGCACGTAGCGCGAGAGCGCGATCGCCCGCGCCACGAGCTCCTTCCCCGTTCCCGACTCGCCGACGACGAGCGTGGTGACGTCGCCCATCCGCCGGTGGAGCGAGCGCGCGTAACGGCGGCGATCGTGGGTGAAGATCGATTCCCAGACGGCGGCGCGCAGCCGTGCCGCCGGGCCCGATCCGCCGTAGATCTGACGAAACGTGTGATGGAACGCGCGGCGGACCTGGAACGCGAGCGCGAAGAGATGCGCGGGATCCGGCGGCGGCAGCGCGACGCCGGGTACGACGAGCAGGTGCGCGGCTTCCGCCGCGAAGCGATCATAGACCCGTCTCGTCGCGGCGGTGCCCGTCGATCCGGCGTCGGTCAGCTCGTAGAGGTGGTCGGCGGCGCGCGAGAAGAGGTGGTAGTGGACGAGCTGCTCGTACTGCGCGAGCTCGCGCGCGTCGGCTCGGGCGCCCCGCGCGAGCCGGTCGCGTAGCGCCGGCGCCATCGTCTCGACCAGACGGCCCAGCAGCGGCACGTTCGGATTGTCGCCGTCGCGGGTGGCATCGGCGTGCCAGGTGACGGCCGTCCCGACGAACGCGGCGCCGAGCGCCTGGCGCTCGCTCGCGACGCGATCGGGGAGGAACGGGTTCGCATCTGCGAGCTTCGCGACCCCGTCGACGACGCCGCGCTCGGACGGGCTGAGGAAGTCGCCACGTCGCATGATTCGCGTGTGTACATCACATGCACATCGACCGACAACCAGTGTCCATAGATGCCTGGGTATGAGAGCCTAACCTCGCGATTCGGCAGTCGTCCGTTCGTGGTACGCCGCCTGCTCACTCGCCGCATGCGGACGATCGCGGCGAGCGAAACGGCGGACCACGGACCCGGCGTCATCCGCGCGCGCGTCCGGGTCGTCGCCGCGCTCGCCGTGCTCTACGGCATCGCCGTCGGGCTCGGCGCGATGCCGTCGCCCGGGTATCGCCATGCGTGCGGCATCGTCGACCTCGGCCACGCACTCGTCCCGTCGCTGAAGGACGCCCTCGGCGAGCCGACGGCCGAGTACGTGTGGTGGCTCGGGACGCTGCCGCTCGAGCTCCTGTTCGTCGTGCTCGTCGTCCTCGTGCTCGCGACCGGACGGTGCGTTCGCCTCGCGCTCTGTCTCTTCGCGATGTACGCGTTCCACTGGCTCGTCGCGCTCGTGACCGTGCTGCCGGCGCCCGATGGGATCGTCTGGCGCTTCCCGCCGGGCGTCGTGACGCTCGGGAAGCCGTTCGCGAGCGACTTCTGGTTCAGCGGCCACGTCGCGAACGCCTTCGTCGTCGCGCTCGCGACGCGCGGCGCCCCGCGCTGGGTGCGCGCGATCGCGTGGGCCGGCGTCCCCTTCGAGACGCTGCTCGTCCTCACGACCCGGGCGCACTACTCGATCGACGTCATCGGCGGGCTGTTCGTCGGCTACACGACGCACCGGATCTCGCTCGACCTGTGCGCGCGCGGAAAGCACGCGTGATGGCCGAGCCGGACGTCGTGTTGACGGACTATGCGCTTGCGATCGAGTGCGCCGTCTTCGCCTGGCGCTCCGGGTGCGCGACCACGCTCGCGCGCTGGTCGAGCCTGCTCTTCCTGGCGACGGCGGTCACGACGCTCGCGGGGGGCACGGCGCACGGGTTTCGGGCAGGCGCGCGGATCCTCTGGGGCGTCGCCATGCTCGGCACGGGCGTGATCGCGTTCGCCGCATGGGGCGCGGGGGCCTGTCTCGTCGCCTCGCCGCGTGCCGCACGCACGATCGTCGGCGTCGCGGCGCTCGAGCTCGCCGCGTTTGCCGCGGCCGTCGCCGGCGGCGCGCAGACCTTCGGGTTCGCGATCGCGAACTATCTCGCGGCCTCGGTCTTCCTCCTCGCCGCCTTCGCCGTCGCGTCGACGCGGAGCGAGACGTGGGCGCCGCTCGCCGGCATCGCGGGGATCGGCTGCACGCTGCTCGGCGCGCGCATGCAGCAGGGGCGCGTCGCGTTGCCCGCATTCTCCCTCGACCACAACGCGCTCTTCCACGTCGTCCAGGGCGCGGCGCTCGCCTTGCTGTTCTTCGGCTTTCGACGACTCGAAGGGAGGCTCCCATGATTACCCGACGTAACGCCCTGATCGCCGGCGGCGCCCTCGCGGCGACCGTTGTCACACCGCGCGGCTCGGCGGCGTTCGAAGCGCCGCGCGAGGTCGACGACGTCCACTCGCAGCTGAACCGCACGCGCGTCCGGTCGGTGATCGAGCCCGCATCCCTCGGCGACGTGCAGCGGGCGATCGCGTTCGCGCGACGGCACGGTCGTGCCGTCTGCATCGCCGGCGGTCGGCATGCGATGGGCGGCCAGCAGTTCGCCGACGGCGGGCTCCTTCTCGACATGCGCCGAATGCGCCGCGTGATCGCGCTCGACGCCGAGCGCGGCGTCGTCGACGTCGAGTCCGGCATCGAGTGGCCGGACCTCGTCGCGGCGCTCGCGCGCCTGCAGGAGGGACGCGACCGGCCGTGGAGCATCGTCCAGAAGCAGACGGGCGCCGACCGTCTCACGATCGGCGGCGCGCTCGCCGCCAACGTGCACGGCCGAGGGCTCCGCTACCGGCCGATCGTGCAGGACGTCGAATCGTTCACGCTCGTCGACGCCGGGGGCGACGTGCTCGCGTGCGATCGCCAGCGCAACGCCGAGCTCTTCCGACTCGTCATAGGCGGCTACGGCCTCTTCGGCGTCGTCACGTCGGTTCGATTGCGGTTGGCGCCGCGCCGGAAGCTCCGCCGGGTGGTCGAGGTGAGCGCGTGCGAGCGGCTCCCCGTCGCGTTCGCCGCGCGCATCGCCGACGGCTTCGAGTACGGTGACTTCCAGTTCTCGACCGATACCGCATCGGACGACTTCCTCCGCACGGGCGTCTTCTCCTGCTACCGCCCAGTCCCCGACGCGACACCGATTCCGCCCTCGCAGCGCGAGCTCCACGCCGACGACTGGGGCGAGCTCCTCTACCTCGCCCACGCCGACAAGCGCCGCGCGTTCGAATGCTACCGCGACCACTACCTCGCGACGAACGGCCAGATCTACTGGTCCGACGAGCACCAGCTCGGCGTCTACCTCGACGACTACCATCGCGCGCTCGATCGCCGTCTCGGCAGCTCCGAGCGCGCGACCGAGATGATCACGGAGATCTACGTCCCCCGCGCGCTCCTGCCGGACCTTCTCGGCGAGATGCGCGAGGACTTCCGCCGTCACGACGTCGACCTGATCTACGGCAGCGTGCGCTTGATCGAGCGCGACGACGAGACGTTCCTCGCCTGGGCACGCGAGCCGTGGGCGTGCGTCGTGCTGAACCTGCACGTCGTCCACACGACGGCCGGGATCGAGCGTGCGGCGGCGGCCTTCCGGCGCCTGATCGACATGGCCGCGCGTCGCGGCGGCACGTACTACTTGACCTACCATCGCTGGGCGACGCGCGCACAGGTCGAGGCGTGCCACCCGCGCTTGCCCCCGTGTCTCGCCCGCAAGCGCGTCTACGATCCCGACGAGCGATTCCAGAGCGAATGGTATCGCCACTATCGAGCGATGTTCGCGGCGTAGGCTTGCCCGTGGTCGCGCGCCCGACTAGGAAGGCGCCCTCGATGCCCGAGACACGATCCGAGCCGACCACTCGCGCGGCGTTTCCCGCCGTTGGGGGGCTCGTGCTCACGATCGCGGCCGTCGTCGGGTACTTCGTCGTCGTGATGCGGTTCGCTTGGCTGCCGCAGATTCGGAACGACCCCGTGCCGAACCGGGTCGTGGTCGCGCTCGGCCTCGCGCTCGCGCTGCTCGCCGTGATCCGTGCGAGCCGCGGGCGGCGCCGACTCTCGCTGATCCTGGCCGGTGTCAACGTGGTCGTCGCGTGCGCGTTCACGGCGATGCTCACCGTCGGATCGGCGCTGCCGCCGGCAGCCGGGCCGGCGATCGGCCAGCCTGCTCCGACCTTCGCGCTCGCGGACCAGTCGGGCCGGACGGTGCGGCTCGAGGACTATCGCGGCGCGCCGCTCCTGCTCGTCTTCTATCGCGGCCACTGGTGACCCTTCTGCGTCTCGGAGCTGCAGGGTCTGCAGCTGCGCAAGGAGGCGCTCGACCGGCGCGGCACCGCGGTGGTCGGCGTGGTCGTCGATCCACCGGCAACCAACGCGGAGCTCGCGCGCGACGCCGGCCTGTCCTACCCGATCCTGTCCGACCCGGACCTGCACACGATCGACGCGTACGGCTTGCGCCACGCCGGCGCCGGGCCCGAGGGGCACGACATCTCGCACCCGGCGTCGATCCTCGTCGACCGCGACGGCATCGTGCGCTGGACGTTCGTGACGCAGAACGTTCGGGTGCGCCCGACGCCCGACGTGACCCTCGCCGCGATCGACGTGCTGCCGTCGCGACGCTGAGCGCTAGGGCTTCCGGCAGCCGAGGCGCTGGATTGCCGCGATGCCGTCGAGCGCGGTCTGGAGCACCAGGCCGATCTCGTCCTGGTCGAACTGATCCCGCCCGCCTGCCACGACCTGCTCGAGCGTGTCGCGGATGCCCAGAACCACGGGCTGATCGGTGGTCGAGAACAGCGGGAGGTCCGCCTGCGCGCGCGTGAACACCTCGCGGAGCGTCAGCGCATCGTCGAAGGTCGCGAGGCTCGGGTTCGGCGTCACGAACGCGGGCGGCGTCGTCGTCTCCGCGAGCGCCGACGTCACACGTAGCGCGATCCGCCCTTCCTTGCCGAGCTTCGTCCAATCGACGACGTCGAGGTCGTCGAACGTGGTGTGGTAGCAGCCGTTGGTCGAGTCGGAGAAGAACACGGTCGGGACCTTCACCGCGACGAAGCTCGCGTAGTCGCTGCGGAGCTGGCCGAAGATGTAGCTGATGGGGAGCGTTCCGAACTGCTCGGCCGCGATCGCGGCGAGCACGACGTCGGTGAGCCCGGTGCCGGTTTCCGGGCCGACGGCGAAGCTCGTCGTCGACAGGTGCGGCAGCAGGTTCGAGCCCTGGATGTCGAAGTTCACGTACGCGACCGTCTTTGCGAGCGGCACGAGGGGGTTGTTCACGTAGTAGAGCGAGCCCGTGAGCCCGTCCTCCTCCGAGTCCCAGAGCGCGAGCACGACCGAGCGGCGTGGCGGATGCTTCTTCAGCGCACGCCCGATGCCGATGACGGTCGCGGCACCGGTCGCGTTGTCGGTCGCGCCGTTGCAGACCGCGCCGCCCGGCGTGCCGCCCGACCTGCAATGACCGGCCTCGTCGCTGCGGGTGTCCAGATGGTCGTAGTGCGCGCCGACGATCACGTACTCGTCGGACAGCTCGCGCCCGCGCACGACGGCGAGGAGGTTCGTGCCGGTCTGGCCGTTGAACGTGAAGTGCTGCTTGAAGGCCTCGAGCTTCTTCTTGCTCGGATCGATGCCGCGGCCGGCGCGGCGCAGGCGCTTGATGAGCAGCTCCTGCGCCTCTTCGGACGCCGGCGTGTCGTTGTCGCGTCCCTGCAGGCCGTCGCTCGCGAGCTTGGTCACGACCTTCCGCACGAGCCGGTCGGGGTAGGGCACCGGCCTGTCGTTGCACCCGATGCAGGCGGCACGTGGTGCGCCGACCCACGTCAGCAGGGCGAGAGCGGCGACGAGCAAACGCATTCTTTCGCGTACCATCGGCTGCGCGCGGCCGTCCAGCTAGTTTCGCGCACAAGGATGCTTGTCGTCGCAACGCTCCGGGTCTAGGGATTGCGACATGCCGCGACGTCCCGCATCGACTCGACGCCGGAGGAAGCCAACGATGGGGCTCACGAGCATCATGGTGCGGATCAGCAACCCCGCGGACCGCTCCCGCGGCATCGAGGCGGAGATGTTGATGGATTCGGGCGCGATCTTCTCCGCGGCGCCGGCGGACGAGCTGAGCGAGCTGGGGATCGAGCCCGAGAAGGTCGAGCACTTCTCGCTCGCCGATGGCACGTCGATCAGGCGCCCCGTCGGCACCGCGTGCTTCGAAGTGGCCGGCAAAATCGGCGAGCCCGGCGACGCCTGGTTGCTCGGTGCGCTGTCGCTCGAGAGCCTCGGGCTCCTGTTCGATCCGCTAAAGCGCGAGCTGCGCGGGATGCGGATGCCGCTCTACGGCGTCGGCTGAGCCGACGACCCGGGTAGCTGGCCTCGGCGGAGACCCGCGGTTATTATCCGGAGCGATGCCGGAGCGGCGCAAGGGTAGCGCGATCGTCCCCGTCCAGGAGGCGCTCGACGAGATCCGCGCCGGTCGCATGATCATCCTCATGGACGACGAGGATCGCGAGAACGAGGGCGATCTCTGCGTCGCCGCCGAGCGGGTCACGGCCGAGCACATCAACTTCATGGCGACCCACGGCCGCGGCCTCATCTGCCTGTCGCTCACCGAGAACCGCTGCGACCAGCTCGGCCTCCCCATGATGGTGCGCGAGAACCGCGCGCCGCTCGGGACGGCCTTCACCGTCTCGATCGACGCGCGCCACGGCATCCGTCACGGGATCTCGGCGATCGACCGCGCGACGACCATTCGCACCGCCATCCGGCCCGACGCCGGCCCGAACGACATCGTCTCGCCCGGCCACGTCTTCCCGCTGCGCGCGCGCAACGGCGGCGTGCTCGTGCGGGCCGGACAGACCGAAGGCGTCGTCGACATGGCGCGGCTCGCGGGCCTCGCGCCTGCCGGCGTCATCTGCGAGATCATGAACGAGGACGGCAGCATGGCGCGACTCGCCGACCTCGAGCGTTTCGCCCAGCGGCACGGCCTCAAGATCGCGACCATCGCCGACCTGATCGGCTATCGAAGCCGCCACGAGACGCTCGTCCACTGCGTCGCGGAGGCACCGCTCAATACGCGCTACGGCGGCGAGTTCCGCGCGCTCGTCTACCGGACCGACATCGACGACCACGAGCACCTGGTGCTCGTGAAGGGCGACGTCCGAACCGACGACCCCGTGCTCGTGCGGCCGCACATCGAGTACCTCCCGGGCGACATCTTCGCGTATCGCGAGCGCGACACGCGCACGCTCCTCCACCGCTCGATGGAGCGCATCGCGGCCGAGGGCCGCGGCGTCGTGCTCTACCTGCGTCGCGCCGGCCGCGGCCTCGATCTCTTCTCGCTCCCCGACGGCGGCGGAGCGACGCCGCCGTCGACCGGGTTCCTCTCGCCGCGCTCGAGCATCTTCCGCGGCTTCGGTATCGGCGCGCAGATCCTGCGCGACATCGGTGTCCGCAAGATCCGCTGGCTCACCAACAACCCGCTGCGGCTCGTGAGCTTACCGGGCTACGGCCTCGAGATCGTCGAGTGGGTCCCGTTGACGATCGCGGGCAGCACCGAGGCGGCCCCGGCCGAGCTGCCGGCCGAGGGGCGCGGCTCGAAGGTCCTCCCGCTGCGCTGACCGGAACGATGCGTCTCGCGTGGGCTCTCGCCGCGGCCACGATGCTGGCCGCCCGTGTCGTCGCCGCCGCTGCCGATCCCGTGACGGCGACGCTGCGAGTCGCCGACGGGCGCGCGGTCGTCGAGGTGACGATCGCGTCGGGCTGGCACGTGAACGCGCACGCGCCACGCGACCGTTTCCTCGTCCCGACGACGCTCGAGATCACGCCGCCGTCCGGCGTTGCCGCCGGCGACGTCAAGTACCCGGCGCCGATCGAGAAGGCGCTCGAGTTCAGCGAAGGGAAGACACTCCAGCTCTACGAGGGCCGCATCCGACTCGAGGCGACGATCGAGGGGACGCCCGCGGACGGAACGCCGCTTCGCGCGAAGCTCCGCTACCAGGCCTGCGACGCGACCACGTGCCTCGCGCCGCGCACGATCGAGCTCAGCGCGGCCATCTCGAAGGCCGCGCCGGCTCCGCCGGCGAGCGGTGCCGCGCCCGGCGCGGGCGAGGTCGCGGGCTGGATCGACCGCTTCGGCTGGGCAGGCACGCTCGCGTGGGTCGTGCTGCTCGGCATGGCGCTCAACCTGACGCCGTGCGTGTACCCGCTCATCTCGGTCACCGTCGCGTTCTTCGGCGGGAGGACCGGGCGCGAGCGCGGCGTCGGGCTGCACGCGGTCGCGTACGTCGCCGGCATCTGCTTCACGTTCACCGGGCTCGGCGCGGTGGCGGCGCTCACCGGCTCGCTCTTCGGCGCCGCCCTCCAGCAGCCGATCGTCCTCGGCGGCATCGCCGGCCTGATGGCGGTGCTCGCCGTCAGCAACTTCGGGCTCTACCAGCTCCGCATGCCGACGGGCGTCATGCAGTGGGCGAGCCGGACGGGCGAAGGGGCGCTCGGCTGCTTCTTCATGGGGCTCACGATGGGCGTCGTCGCGGCGCCGTGCATCGGGCCGATCGTGGTCGCGCTCCTGCTCTACGTCGGCGCGCGGCAGTCGGTCGTCGAGGGATTGGCGTTGTTCTTCGCGTTGGGGCTCGGGTTGGGACTGCCGTACCTGGCGCTCGCGCTGCTCGCCGAGCGGCTCCGCCGGCTGCCGCGGTCGGGCGCATGGCTCGAGTGGATGGAGCGGCTCTTCGGCTTCCTGCTCTTGGGCCTCGCGCTTCACTTCGCGACGCCGCTCCTGCCCGCGACGGTCGTCCGTGCGGCGTTCGTGTTGTTGCTCGTCACCGGCGGGTTGGTGCTGGGTTTCGTCGGCACGGTGCGAAGCCCGTTCGTGCGCCGCGTGCGTGCGGTGACGGGCGTCGTGGTCGCCGTCGTCGCGCTCGGCGGGCTTCGCGAGCCCGAGATGTCGGTCGCCGGCATCGCGTGGGCGGATTTCTCCGAGCAGGCGCTGGTCGAGGCGCGTTCGGCCGGGCGTCCCGTGCTGATCGACTTCCAGGCCGTCTGGTGTCTCCCGTGCCGCGAGATGGAGCGGACGACGTTTCGCGATCCGACCGTCGTGCGTTCCGCGGCCGCCTTCGCGACGCTCAAGGCCGACGTGACCGAGCAGGACGATCGGACCACGGCGCTCATGTCGCGCTTTTCGGTGCCGGGGGTTCCGACGTACGTGCTGCTCGATCGGCGCGGCGACGAGCGGCGGCGCTTCGTCGGCTTCGTCGCGGCACCGGACTTCGAGCGTGCGCTCCGCGAGGTCGCCACGCCGGAAGCGGGCCGTGGCTGATCGTCTGGCGCGCGTGATCGCGGCCGACGGGACGGTGCGCGGCGTCGCCGCCGTCACGACCGCGCTCGCCGACGAGGCGCGCGAGCGCCACGGGACCTTTCCGACCGCGACCGCGGCGCTCGGCCGCGCGCTCACGTCGGCATTGCTGCTGGCGGCGACGGGTAAGCGCGACGAGCGGCTGTCGCTCGAGTTCAGCGGCGACGGCCCGCTGCGCGGCATCCTCGCCGAGGCGACGCCCGAGGGGACGGCGCGCGGATTCACGTTCCGCCCGAAGACCGACGTGCCACCGCGGAACGGCAAGCTCGACGTCGGCCGCGCGCTCGGCGCCGGCCAGCTCTGCGTGATGCGTGTGCCGCTCGAGGGCGGCTCGATGTACCGCAGCATCGTGCCACTCGTGTCGGGCGAGATCGGCGTCGACGTCGCGAGCTATCTCACCCAGTCGGCGCAGATCCCGTCGGCGGTCGGCGTCGGCGTCCTCGTGGGAGCCGACGGCGCGGTGATGGCGGCCGGCGGCTATCTCCTCCAGGGGCTGCCGGGAGCCGATCCGGAGCTGCTCGATCGCCTCGCGCTCCGCGTCGAGCGCGCGCCCGCGCCGAGTGACCTCGTCCGGGCCGGGCACGGTCCCGTCGAGATGCTGCGGCTGCTGTTCGACGACGTGGCGGTGCGTGTCCTCGAGGAACACCCAGTCCGCTTCGCCTGCCGCTGCAGTCCATCGCGCGTACGTGCCGCCATCCTGGCGATGGGTGCCGGTGAGATCGAGGCGCTCATCGCCGCGGAGGAGACGGCCGAGGCGGTCTGCGAGTTCTGCAGCACCGCCTACACGGTCGGCCGCGACGAGCTGCGCGCGATGCTCGCGGCCAGCACGGGCGACGGCGATCCCGAATAGTAGTGAGGCCGTCTCCCGACCGCGCACGCGAACGACACGTCGAACCGCACGGCGTCCACGGTTGACGCGCACCGCGCTCTGCGAGAAGGTGTGCAAGCGACGCGATGGAGCAGGTAGTCGACTTTCTCACGCGATGGCTGACGGCGTTCTTCGACGTCCTCGCCTCCGCTTTCGGCAGCGCCGTCTCGATCTTCAACTGGCCCGCCGAAATCACCGGCATCGCCCCCGAGCTTTTGGGCGCCGCCACACTGTGCCTTCTTCTCCTGGCCCTCTGGCGCGCAATGGGCGGCTACTTCAACCCATAGGCGCCGCGTACGCGCGCGCCCGCGCCCGTGTCCGTATGCGGCGCCGGCTTGGCCGGCCGCCGCACCC
>OEKX01000137.1_pt2 | contig 11568 bp, 6 predicted proteins | sample 1503491 | NCBI WGS metagenome assembly OEKX01 (sample SAMEA104379567, study PRJEB20068) | metagenome | isolation source: 1998 | reverse complement strand
CGCCAGAAGACGCCGAACGAGATCGCGCTCAACATCTTGCTCGCGGGATTCACGATCATCTTCCTGCTGGCGACGGTCACGCTGCTGCCGTACTCGATCTACAGCGTGGGCGAGGTCGGCCACGGCACGCCGATCACGGTCACCGTGCTGGCCGCGCTCCTCGTCTGCCTGATCCCGACGACGATCGGGGGGCTCCTCTCCGCCATCGGCATCGCCGGCATGGACCGCATGATCCAGGCGAACGTCATCGCGATGTCGGGCCGCGCCGTCGAGGCGGCGGGCGACGTCGACGTGCTGCTGCTCGACAAGACCGGCACGATCACGCTCGGAAACCGCCAGGCCACCGCCTTCCTGCCGGCCGACGGCATCGCGGCCGAGAAGCTCGCCGACGCCGCCCAGCTCGCCTCGCTCGCCGACGAGACGCCCGAAGGGCGAAGCATCGTCGTCCTTGCGAAGGAGAAGTACGGGCTCCGCGAGCGCGACATCCATCAGCTCGGCGCCACCTTCGTTCCCTTCACCGCGCAGACGCGGATGAGCGGCGTCAACATGAACGGCACGCAGGTGCGCAAGGGCGCCGCCGACGCGATCGAGGAGTACGTCGAGAATCTCGGCGGACATTTCCCGGTCGCGGTGCACACGAGCGTGGAGTCGATCGCCCGCGAGGGCGGGACGCCGCTCGTCGTGGCGCAGGGCGCGCAGGTCATGGGCGTGATCCAGCTGAAGGACATCGTGAAGACCCGCATCGCCGACCGCTTCGCGGAGCTCCGCCGCATGGGCATCAAGACGGTCATGATCACGGGCGACAACCCGCTCACTGCCGCGTCGATCGCGGCCGAAGCAGGCGTCGACGACTTCCTCGCGCAGGCGACGCCCGAGAAGAAGCTCGAGCTGATCCGTGACCACCAGCGCGGCGGACGGCTCGTCGCGATGACGGGCGACGGCACGAACGACGCACCGGCGCTCGCGCAGGCCGACGTCGCGGTCGCCATGAACACGGGCACGCAGGCTGCCAAGGAAGCCGGCAACATGGTCGACCTCGACTCGAACCCGACGAAGCTGATCGAGATCGTCGAGATCGGGAAGCAGCTCCTCATGACGCGCGGCGCGCTCACGACCTTCTCGATCGCGAACGACGTCGCCAAGTACTTCGCGATCATCCCGGCCGCGTTCGCGACTACGTACCCGGTCCTGAACCGTCTGAACGTCATGGGCCTGAAGACGCCCGAGAGCGCCATCCTCTCGGCCGTGATCTTCAACGCGCTCATCATCATCGCGCTGATCCCACTCGCGCTTCGCGGCGTCCGCTATCGTGCCGTCGGCGCGTCGATCCTGCTGCGCGACAACCTCCTCATCTACGGCGTCGGCGGCATCATCGCGCCCTTCATCGGCATCAAGGCCATCGACATGCTGCTGGCGGGCCTCGGCCTCGTCTGACCCGGAGAACGACGATGAAACAGCTACGACCCGCGCTCGTGTCCCTCACGCTGCTGACGATCCTGACCGGCGTCGTCTACCCCGTCGCCGTCACCGTCGTGGCGCAAGCGCTCTTTCCCTCGCAGGCTAACGGCAGCCTGATCGTGAAGGACGGTAAGCCGGTGGGCTCCGCGCTGATCGGGCAGCCCTTCGACGATCCCAAGTACTTCTGGAGTCGGCTCTCGGCGACGTCGCCCGTCGGCTACAACGGCGCCGCTTCCTCGGGCTCGAACCTCGGGCCGCTCAGCGACGCGCTCACCGACGCCGTCAAAGGCCGGATCGACGCCCTCAAGGCCGCGGATCCGGACAACACGCTCGCGATCCCCGTCGATCTCGTCACGGCGTCCGGCAGCGGACTCGATCCGCACATCAGCCCGGCCGCGGCGCGCTATCAGATCGCCCGGGTCGCGCGCGTTCGCGCCGTCCCCGAAGCGACCGTCCGCGATCTCGTGGCGCGACATACCGCGGGACGGCAATGGGGCGTCTTCGGCGAGCCGGTCGTCGACGTCCTCGGACTCAACCTGGCGCTCGATGCCCTGGGAGGGAAGTCATGAAGAAGGTCGAAGCGATCATCAAGCCCTTCCGGCTCGACGAGGTGAAGGCGGGCCTCACGGCGGCCGGGATCCAGGGCATCACGGTGACCGAGGTGAAGGGATTCGGGCGGCAGAAGGGCAAGACCGAGCACTATCGCGGCTCCGAGTACAAGATCGAGTTCCTGCCGAAGGTGAAGGTCGAGGTCATCGTGTCGGACGAGCAGGTCGACCTCGTCGTGCACACCATCGAGGAAGCCGCGCGCACGGGAAAGATCGGCGACGGCAAGATCTTCGTGCTGCCGATCGGCGACGTGATCCGGATCCGCACCGGCGAGCACGGGCGCAACGCCGTCTAGGACGCCGACCCAAGACTGCGTCATGGGTCGGGGGGGAACGCGAGCGTGAAACGGTGGTGGCTCGCGCGAGCGGGGTGCCGCGGCCGGCGAAGCCGGCGCGGCATGCGAGGGCCGTCCGCAATGCATCAGCGCCCGCCGTTGGAGACCGACCCAACTCCCCTGGACCCAAGCGGTCTACGATGGTGGAGAGCCCGCACCGTGCTCCAGCGCCTCGTGAAGAGCGTCCATCTCGATCCCGAAGAGACGCCAGTCCCCGCGACGGAGTGCCTCCAGGGCGCGCTGGTAGTGCTGAAGGGCATCGGCAGTCGAGGGGCCGGGCGGTCGCTCCGATGCGCCGGCAGGCAGCCCGGATTCGGCAGCGAGCGGCGGTTGCTCCTGACCGGCAAACAGCGCGGCCAGTAGAGTCGGAACGGTCTGGCTCATGACGACGCGATCCCCGGTCGAGGCGATCAACCGCTTCAGCTCGGGAAGCTCGCGCTGCTCCGCTCGCAGGTAGAGCGGCTCCACGTACAGCAGCGCATCGTCGATCGGGATCACCAGCAGGTTGCCGCGAATGACCCGCGACCCGGTCTGATTCCAGAGCGAGAGCTGCTGGGAGATCGTGGTGTCCTGGTCGATGCGCGCCTCGATCTGCGCGGGACCGAACACCAACTCGTCCTTGGGGAAGGCGAACTCGATGACCGAGCCGTACTGCGGGCCGTCGCAGCGTGCGGCGAGCCACGCGACCATGTTGTCGCGGTTGCTCGGCACCATGGGGAGCATGAGGATGAACTCCTCCCGTGCTTCGCCTGGCAGGCGCATGATCGTGTAGTACGGCTGCATCGTGACCATCTCGCCGCCGTAGCTCTCCTGGGGAAAGCTCCAGAGGTCTTCCTTGTTGTAGAACACCTCGGGGTCCTTCATGTGGTACGTCCCGTACACATTCGCCTGCAGGACGAAGAGGTCCTCTGGGTAGCGGACGTGCTCCCGCAGCGCCGCGGGCATGCCGTCGAGGGGTCGGAACAGGGACGGGAAGATGCGCTCGTACGTGCGGAGCACCGGATCCTCCGCGTCGGCGACGTAGAACGCGACGCTCCCGTCGTACGCGTCGACGACAATCTTCACCGAGTTGCGGATGTAGTTGATGCCGTCGCGGCCGTACGGTTGCGAGTACGGCAGCGCGTCGCTCACGGTGTAGGCGTCCTGCACCCAGACGAGGCGGCCCTCGCTCACGACCAGATAGGGATCGTGATCGAGCCGCAGGAACGGCGCGATGCGGCTCACGCGTTCCCGGAGCGCGCGGCGGAAGAGGATACGACTCGACGCCGTGATGTTTCCGCTGATCAGCAGCTTGACGTCGCCGAAGTACGTGGCGAAGAGGGCTCGACGCCAGATGCTGCCCAGGGATACGCCGTCGCGACCAGCGTAGGTCGTGTACACGTTCTCCTGGCCCTTGGCGTAGTCGAACTCCGTCGTGCCGGCACCCACGACGACATAGGGGCTCGCGGCCTCGCCGAAGTACAGCTCGGGACGGTCCAGGCGCAGACCGATCGGCGACACCGGCGGGATGTCCTTCATGTAGAAGATCGGGAGGCCCTCCCCGTCGAAGCGGTTGACCGGGCTCATGGCGAGCCCGCTCCCGTGCGTGAACTTGAAGTGGAGATTGATCCACGTTTGCGCGTCGCGCGGAAGCTTCGACTGATCGAGCTCGCGTGCCGCCAGCATGACCTCCCGGTACGTTCCGTCGATCCGGTAGCGATCCACGTCGACGTCGTGGAAGTCGTAGTAGAGGCGGAGCTCCTGGAGCTGGCGGTAGGTGTCGAGAAGCGGGCGCGGATCCCACCAGCGGATGTTCTGGATCGTGGTGTCGTTCGCCGCGATCACAGCCGCGGTCAGGTTCCCCTTCGCGGGGAAGGGCTTCGCGCCGAAGCGGTCGAGACCGAAGCCATACCGCGTCATGGCGATGTTGGCCGCGATGTACGGCGTCTCGAGCCGGAGCTCGTCGGGCTTGACCCGATAGCTCTGGAAGAGATTGGGCGCGAGGAGCTCGAGGATAGAGCCGGCGAACATGAGGGCAACCGCCGCCATAGACAGCTGGATCCCGCCGCGAACGGCGTTGGCGGCGCAAAGCACGGCCCCGACGAGCGCCAGGCCGACGAGGCCGGTCAGCCAGGGTAGGCGAAGATGTACGTCGGTGTAGGCGGCACCGAACACGACGCCGTTCCGGCTCGTCAGGAGGTCGTATCGCGCGAGGGCGAACTTGGCTGCGATCACGAGCAGGAACATGGCGAGCAGCGCCGACAGATGTCGGGCTGCTTTTGCGTTCATGCTGAAGCGCTGTGTGTCGATTCCACCGCGCGCCACGTAGACTCCGGCCGTCGACACGGTGGCGAGCAAGACGAGCAAGAACGCCGAATCACTCACCGACCGCAGGGCAGGCAGAGTGAAGACGTAGAATCCCAGATCGTGGCCGAAGACCGGGTCGACACGGCCGAACGGAACGGCGTGCAGCCACTTGAGGTAGAGCTCCCAGTCGCCGGCTTGCGCGAGCCCGAGCACGATCGCAACGAGCGTCGCCGCCGGTAGCGCGATCGCCCGCCACGGTAGTTGGTCGGGCGAGAGATCGATCATCAGGTCGGGAACGCCGCCGAGGTCGTCGCCGTTCCCCTTGATGACGTGGAGCTGTCGGACTTTCGAGAGGCCCGGGTTCGTCGCGATCAGCGCGTTCGGGGCGAGCACCACGAGCGAGACGCCTGCCGTGAGGGCGAAGAGCACGACCTTCGCCGACCAGGCGGTCCAGAAGACTTGCCCGAAGCCGAGCGAGCCGAGCCAGAGCCAGTCGACGAGGAGCCCGTTGAACGCGAAGAGCAAGCCGACCGACGCAACCACCGTCGCAACGAGGACGGCAACCGCGGGGCGGAGTCGACGGGGAGATCGCACAACCGATCGCATTCAAGGCCTCAGAGGTTGGACGAAGATCATCATACCGGGCTCGAGATCGCCACGACGTGCTCCTCCGCGGCGTTCAGGCGTGCGGTCGCGATCTGGGAAGGTTACTCGCCAGTCTGTTGCCTTGCTCGAGCGGACGTTGCTCCTAGGCCGCAATGCTGCCCCGGAACGTGCACCACGCCTGAAGCACGAAGAGCTTTGGATCCGGGTATCGGGTTGCCCCGAACAGTGCGGCTCAGATCCATCGCCGGCGAAGCAGCCAGGCTTTCACGAGCTGCGTCAGCACCATGTATGCGAGCAATGTCAGCGCGATGATGGGCCAGTACAGATGCGGAAGCGGCGTCATGCCGAGCACCGGACCCAGCGGCGAGGACGGGAGCCAGATCCCGACGAGCATGATGGCTGCGGTCGTGACCATGAGTGGCAAGCTCGCTCGACTCTGAAGGAACGGAATCTTGTTCGTGCGAATGACGTGGATGATGAGCGTCTGCGTCAGAAGCGACTCCACGAACCACCCGGTTTGAAAGAGCGACGCCCGACTCGGGTCCCAACAGCGGAACACGTAGAGCATCATGAAGTAGGTCGTGTAGTCGAAGATCGAGCTGCACGGCCCGATGAAGAGAATGAAGCGTGTGAGATCGCTCATGGACCACGGGCGCGGGCGGGCGATCAACTCGGGATCGACATCATCCGTGGGGATCGGGACCTGCGAAAAGTCGTAGAGGAGATTGTTGGTCAGGATCTGGATCGGCGCCATGGGGACGAAGGGCAGGATCGCGCTCGCGCCGAGGACGCTGAACATGTTCCCGAAGTTCGAGCTGGCGCCCATCCGCACGTACTTGAGGATGTTGCAGAAGACCTTGCGGCCCTCGACGACGCCAGCCCCGACCACGAGGAGGCTCTTTTCGAGGAGGATGATGTCGGCCGCCTCCTTCGCGATGTCCACCGCCGTGTCCACCGAGATACCGACGTCGGCGACGCGAAGCGCCGGCGAGTCGTTGATGCCGTCACCCAGGAATCCCACGACATGCCGCCGCCTCTGCAACACCTGGATGACGCGCTGCTTGTGTCCCGGTGTCATGCGAGCGAAGAGCGTCGTTCGTTCGGCGGCCTCCCCGAGCTCCGCATCCGACATCTTCTCTACTTGGCTGCCGAGGAGCACCGTCTCGGTCGGCATCCCGACGACCTGACAGATCTTGCGGCTCACGAGGTCGTTGTCGCCGGTCAGGATCTTCACCGCGACGCCATGCGCGCGCAGGCCCTCGATCGCCGCCATCGCGGTCTCCTTCGGCGGATCGAGGAAGGCCACGTAGCCGGCGAGGATGAGATCGGACTCGTCGTCCTTCGAATAGGCGTGTCGCGGCTCGAAGTCGCGATACGCAAGAGCGAGGACGCGAAACCCGTCGCGACTGAGCATATCGTGCTCCTCGCGAAGATCCTCGACCAGAACGTTGTCGACGGCGTTGAGCTCCCCGTCCAGCTCGAAGCGTGTGCAACGCTTGAACAGCTCCTCGGGGGCGCCCTTGCAGATCAGCCGATGCGCTCCTTCCGGCGTGTCGACGACGACGGACATGATCCGTCGCGAGAAGTCGAAGGGCAGCTCGTCCACCTTGTGCCAGTCCGCGATCGAAATGTCGTGGTGCACGCCGTGCTCCAGCACGGCGCGATCCAACACGTTCTTGAGACCCGTCTGAAAGTGGCTGTTCAGGTACGCGAGCGCGAGCACGCCTTCATCGCGATTGCGGGCGACGTCGCAGTGGCGTTCGAGGACGACATGGTCCTGCGTGAGCGTGCCGGTCTTGTCGGTGCACAGGATGTCCATCGCGCCCAGGTTCTGGATGGAGTTGAGGCGCTTCACGATCACCTTCTTGCCGGACATCGCGAGGGCGCCCCGCGACAGACACACCGACACGATCATGGGCAGCATCTCGGGCGTGAGACCGACGGCGACCGCGACGGCGAAGAAGAACGCCTCCTTCCAGTCGTGCTTCGTGATGCCATTGATCACGAAGACGAGCGGCGCCATGACGACGATGAATCGGATCATCAGCCAGGTGAAGCGGGCGACACCCTGGTCGAACGCGGTCTGAACGGGCTCCTCGGTGAGGGTGGTCGCGATGGTGCCGAGATATGTGCGCGGGCCGGTCTCGACGACCAGCGCCGTGGCCGTTCCGCTCTCCACCGCCGTGCCGAGGAAGCAGAGATTCTCGAGCTCGAGCGCGTTCTCATCGCCCGTGTCGCCGGCGGTCTCGAACTTCTCGATCGGGAGGGATTCCCCCGTGAGGCTCGCCTGCGTGATGAAGAGATCCCTGCAGGTGAGAATGCGGACATCGGCCGGGATCATGTCGCCGGCGCAGAGCTGGACGACGTCACCGGGGACGAGCCGGGCCAGTGCTTCCTCGACCGCGCGGCCCGCACGCAGGACGGTCGCCGTGACGTGGATCATCGCGCGCAGCTTCTCGGCCGCGGCGTCGGCCCGCGCCTCTTGTGCGAAGCGCAGCCCGACGCCGAGGACGATCATGGCGGTCATGACGCCCGCAGCCCGCGCATCCCCCGTCGCGAGGGAGACGAGGGCGAGGACTGCCAACAGCAACACCAGGGGGTTGAGACACGCGCGCACGAAAAGGCGGAGGCGCGCGTGTGGCTGCTCACCGGCGACGACGTTCGGACCGTCGCGCTCGAGGCGAAGCGCAGCTTCTTCTTCCCCAAGTCCATCGCGCGAGCTGCCGAGCCGTTCGAGAGCGACCGTCGCCTCGACGGTCGCCAGCTCGGTGAGAAGCGGAGAGACCCGAATCGACGAGGGAGGATGCTTCAGGGCGCGGCGGAGGAACGTCGCGGCGGCTCGAGCCCTGCCCGCGCCGTTCACGAGTCGCGTCGTGGACGAAAGGTTCGCGCTGCGGTTGCCGGATGGTGAGGCGCTGAAGGTCATGGTCTCCTCCTGTTGATCTGGCGCGCGGGTCCGGGGTGGCTACAGCCGTCCTCCATTCGACGCCGCAGGGGACACATCGATCCACTCTGCGACGGACGCCATGTCGCGCCGGCGTGGGAAACGTTGCGCGCAATGACGATCGGCGGCAGAAGTCGCCGATGCCATCGACGCAAGCCGTCCCGCAGGAGGATCGCCTCTCGGCCCAAGACCTGAGGGAAGCGTGGTGGGCGCTCTCCCTCGACGAACGGCTCGAGGGGTTCCTGCTCCTCCCGCGGGGCGAGGCCGAGGACCTCTTCTTCTCGCTCAGCCCTGCGGAGCAGGCCGCCCTCGTGCTCGCCCTTCCCGAGGACGAGCGACGATCGTGGGTCCGCTTGCTCGCACCCGACGACGCGGCCGACCTGATTCAGGCCGCGTCGCCATCCGCGCGCGACCACCTCCTCGCGCTGCTGGACGATCCGACTCGCCACGAGGTGCTGGGCCTCCTCGCCTACGCCGAGGACCTGGCCGGCGGGTTGATGAACACCCGCTTCGCACGCCTCCGACCGGAGATGACGGTCGACGAGGCGATGGCCTACCTGCGCAAGCAAGGACGCCAGCAGGTCGAGACGATTTACTATTGCTACGTCCTCGAGAGCGACCAGCGGCTGCTCGGCGTCGTGTCGTTCCGGGAGCTCTTCGACGCGGACGCCGGCCGGCACGTGCGCGACGTCATGCGGACGGCCGTGGTCACGGTGACCGATCACACTCCCCAGGACGAGGTCGCGAGGCTCTTCGAGCGCGCTCGCCTGCTCGCGCTGCCGGTCGTCGACGCCGAGGGTCGCATGCGAGGCATCATCACCGCGGACGATGCCGTCGACGCCGCGACGAAGGAGGCGACGAAGGAGATCCAGAAGATCGGCGGCTCCGAGGCGCTCGGCGTTCCGTACCTCGAGATCGGCTTCGCGAGCATGGTGAAGAAACGCGCGGGCTGGCTGTCGGCGCTCTTCCTCGGCGAGATGCTGACGGCGACGGCGATGGGCTACTTCGAGAAGGAGATCGAGAAGGCGGTCGTCCTGGCCCTCTTCGTTCCGCTCATCATCAGCAGCGGCGGCAACTCCGGCTCGCAGGCATCCACGCTCGTCATCCGCGCGATGGCGCTCGGCGAGGTGCGGCTCCGCGACTGGTGGCGTGTCATCCGGCGCGAGGTCTTCGCCGGGCTCGTGCTGGGCTCGATCCTCGGGACGATCGGGCTCGCGCGCATTCTCGCCTGGGTCGGCATGTTCGGCGCGTACGGGGAGCACTACTTCCTCGTCGCGTCGACCGTCGCCCTGAGCCTGATCGGCGTGGTCACGTTCGGGACGCTCGCCGGATCGCTCCTACCGTTCATCCTGCGGCGGCTCGGCTTCGATCCGGCGAGCGCGTGCGCACCCTTCGTCGCGACGCTCGTCGACGTGACCGGGCTGGTGATCTACTTCACGGTCGCGAGCGTGATCTTCCGGGGGACCCTGCTGTAGCATAGCCGGCGAGCGCGCCCGGATTGCATCCTGCATCGTCCGCCATCGTCGCGTGACGCTCCAAACCAGCCCCGCCGCGCTCGTCTGCACGCCACCGCGTCTGGCACGGTTCGTGGAGCGATTCGACGTAAGGCGTCGCCGTGAAGAAGGTCGAAGCGTTGATTCGTCCGTGCTCGCTCCAGGCCGTCACGAAGGCGCTCGATCGCCTGGACGTAGGCGGTGTCACCATCTCGGAGGTCGAAGTGTCCGGCGATTCCGGGCTCCGTGCCAGCTACCGCGGCGCGACCTACCTCGTCGACGCGTTCTCGAAGCTGTTGCGTGTCGAGGTGGTGTCGACCGACGCGTACGCAGGTCCGATCGCGTGGGCCATCGCGACGGCCGCTCGCACGGGTCACCCCGACGACGGCATGGTCTCGATCGAGACGGTCGAGGAGGCGTGCCGTATCCGAACCGGCGAACGCGGAACCGGCGCCGTCTCGGCCCGGCTCGATCCCGCCGATGTCCCGCACGTCGCAGTCGCGCCCCGGGCGAGCGCCGGTGCAGCCGGCGTGTCGGATTCGACGAAGGTGCTGCTCACCAACGTGGTCCTGACCACGCTGTTTCTCGTCGTCTTCTTCGACGCGCCGGTCGGCTACGCGGGCCTCGGCGCCGGCAGCGCCGGACTCCTGCTCTGGGCCCGCGCACGCCACGCCCGGGCCCGGCGCACGCGCTGATCCAGCTACTCGACGACGCCGTCGTCGTCGACCGGTAGCGTCACCGACCCGCGATGGGACGCATTGCAGATTGCATTGGATTGCAGTCTGCAATGCCTAGCTATTCAACAGTCTAGGCGCTGCCCGTCCGGGAGCGCGCTGCTGCCTTTTTCGCGTGCACCGGATCGGCGCCGCGCGACGACGGCGCGCGTCATCCTGCATTTTACGCGGTCGTCGTGCGGCGAACTCGTGGCGCATCCTTTGCTGCTCCGGCCGCATGCTGACCCCATTCGGGCAGAACGGGAGGAGAACGACCATGGGCCACGTACTGAGAGGGCATCCCCGAATGCGCGCGTCGCTGGCCACCCTGGTGCTGGCGACGGCGCTGCTACACGGCCGCTGGTGCACCGCGGCGGACGAGCCGAAGCCCGATCCGGCCGGAATCGCCACGGGCGACCGATCGAGCGTCTACGACGCCGGCGGCACGAGCTTCGTCGTGTCCGAGCCGGCCGACGAGAAGGCCGACGACTTCGCGGACAAGAAGAAGGCGTACGACGAGTACACGGCGGCCGCGGAGAAGGAGCCGCTCGCGGTGAAGCTCGCCGACTCGGTCGGCCACCTGCGGATCGCCGCCAACACGTCGTGGACGCTGAGCACGGGCTATCTCGTGCTCTTCATGCAGGCCGGCTTCGCGCTCCTCACCTGCGGCCTCGTGCGGAAGAAGAACGCCGGCCATCTGATGATGCTCAACTTCGCCGCCTACGTGTTCGCCTTCCTCGCCTACTACGCCGTCGGCTTCGCGTTCCAGTTCGGCGCCGTCGCCGTGAACGCCGCACCGCTGAACTTGGGCGGCACGCCGACGCTCAACAGCTTTCTCCTCGGCGACGGCCTGTGGGGCTTCCTCGGCGGCAAGGGCTTCTTCCTCTCCGGCGCGGGCTACGACGCCGGTGCGAACACGCTCTTTCTGTTCGAGGTCGTGTTCATGGAGACGGCGGGCTACATCATCGTCGGCGCCATCTGCGAGCGGATCACGTTCTGGGCGTTCCTGCTCGCCGAGCTCTTCGTAGGCGCGATTCTGTACCCGACCTTCGGCGCGTGGGTGTGGGGCGGCGGATGGATGTCGCAGTGGGGCACCACGCTCGGGCTCGGACACGGGTACACCGA
>OEKX01000426.1_pt4 | contig 11624 bp, 7 predicted proteins | sample 1503491 | NCBI WGS metagenome assembly OEKX01 (sample SAMEA104379567, study PRJEB20068) | metagenome | isolation source: 1998 | reverse complement strand
CGTATCTCTACCTGAACGGCTGCACGAACTACGGCGGCAACATCGCCGTCGCGGTCTCGTCGTCGTCGTGCTCGTCCGAGGCGACGGGCCGCGCCGCGGGCATCACGGGGCTTCTCATCTCCGCGGCGCTCGATCGCGTCGACGCCGGCATGCTCGCGCCGGCGAGCACCGACGCCGTCGGCCACGTGCACCCGCTCTACGAGCCCGAGGTGCGCCAGCTCCTCACCACGACCGCCGACGACATCGACTTCTCGGGCGCGCGCGACGTCGACCTCGGGTTTCCGGGTCTCTTCACGTCGACGCGTTTCGCGTCGCAGCCCGGCTGGGATCAGTACTTCGGATACGGGCGGCTGAACGCGGCGCGGGCGATCCAGACGGTCGCGACCGGCGCGCTGCCGCCGATCGCCGAGATCTCGCACCCCGACTGGTGGCAGACCTACGATCCCGAGACGACGCCGACGACCGGCGTCCAGATCTTCGCGTCGGCTCCGCGCGCGACGACCTACGACGTCGAGGCGGCGTTCGGCTGCGGCGTCCAACCGGCGGACGACGGCTTTCACGTGATCGGCACGGCGACCGGTCTGACGTCGGCGTTCATCGGTTCGCACTTCACGGACCTCGACACCGCGGACGCGGCGTCGACATGCGCGTTCGATGCGGCTGCGGTCCCGGTGACCGCGCCGTCCGGCACACCGTCGCCGGACAACACACCCGACGAGTTCACGATCACACTCCGGCTGCGGGTGACCGACGACCAGCACCGCCGCTCCGAGGTCCGCCGCACCATCTACGTCCATCACGACCCCGATCTCCGTCGCGGCTTCCCGGTCCCGATCGGCGGCAGCGGCGAGCCGTCGCCGCTGTTCGTGCCGCTGCGCGGGCGCGGGAAGCGCGCGCACGAGCACCTGCTGGTCGCGACGTCGAGCGGCGCGCTGCACGCCTTCCTGCCGGGTGGGCGCGAGCTGCCGGGCTTCCCCGTGTTCAGCGATCCGCTCCCGCTCCACACGGGCTCGGCCGGCTTCGCGAGCCGTGCGCTGCCGCCGACGACCCACGGGTCGCCCACCTACAACGAGTCGTTCGGGAACGGCCTCGCTGCCGCCGACCTCGACGGCGACGGCCGCGTCGAGATCGTCGCGGCGACGCTCGCGGGCAAGGTCTACGTATGGGATCGGAAGGGCAATCGCCGCGCCGGGTTCCCGGTGACGAGCGACCCACGCTTCTCCGCGCCGTCGATCCGCGACCAGTTCAATCGCCTGCAGCGCGGGTTCATCGCGCCTCCCGTCCTCGCCGATCTCGACGGCGACGGGACGCTCGAGATCATCGCCGCAGGCATGGATCGCCACGTCTACGTCTGGCGCCACGACGGCACGCCGTTGCCGGGCTGGCCGGTGCTCGTGGTCGACCGGACGCAGATGGCGAGCATCGACGCGACCTCGCACAAGGTCGTGCCGAAGGTCGTGAACGGCGAGTCGGTGGCGTTGCAGGGGACGAAGATCGTCTCCACGCCGGCCGTCGGCCCGCTCCGCGGCGACGGGAAGCCGGTCATCGTGGTCGGCACGAACGAGGAGTATCGCGAGACGCCCGCGTTCTCGTCCGACCGCAACACGAGCATCGACCTCTTCGTCCAGGTGGGCGTGCTCTCGCGCGCGAACGGTCGCGTCTACGCCATCCCCGCCGGCGGCAACGACGATCCCCTCGTCGCGGGCAGCGCCACCGGACCGTTCCTCGACGGGTGGCCGGCGCACGTCGCGGTGCTGGCGGAAGAGCTGCTCCCGTGGATCGAAGGCGTGCCGGGCTCGCCCGCGCTCGCCGACGTCGACGGCGATGGGAAGCTCGAGGTCGGCATCGCGTCGGTCGCGGGTCCGGCGTACGTGCTGCGCGCCGACGGCACGTCGTTCTTCGGGACGGGCGCCGGCGGCCGGCCGCGCACGCTGCCGACCGACAAGTCCGCATTCGGCGCCGACACGACGACGACCGACGGCCCGTCGGTCCCGAGCCTCGGCAGCACGGTCTTCGCGCCGATCGGACCCGACGGCGACGTCGTCCTCGTCGGACCCGGCGCCGGCTTCGGCCGGCTCGCCGACGCGCAGGCGCCCGCCGAGCAGCTTCCGCACGACGTCCACGTGAACGCGTGGAATGCGCGCACCGGCGACTTCCTGCCGGCGTTCCCGCGCGTCCTCGAGGACCTCGTCTTCTTCGCCGAGGCCTCGGTCGCGGACGTGAGCGGCGACGGTGCGCCGGAGATCCTGATCGGCAGCGGCGGCTATCTCGTGCACGCCGTCGACGCGGCGGGCACGGAGGCACCGGGATGGCCGAAGTTCACCGGCGGCTGGCTGATCGCCTCGCCCGCAGTGAGCCAGCGCTTCATGAAGGGCCAAGTGGTCGCGGTCACGACCCGCGAGGGCAACCTCTACGTCTGGCGCGGGCGCGGGAAGCGGAAATCGGTCGCGCCGTGGCCCCGCTACCACCACGACGCGCGGAACACGGGCTATCTCCCGCGCTGAGGATCAGGGCCGGGTCGTCGCCGTCACGACGCGCGACGCCGGCCCGCCGCTCGAATCGCAGGATCGGCCGGTGGGCATTTCCCTGAGAAATGCCTGAGTTCCCCCAGGATTCGCGGCGCGGGTCGGGCTACCTCCGCCGCATGGCAAACCATCGACGCCTCGAATGGACTTCCCCCTTCCTGGTCGGCCTGCTGCTTGGGTGCCCGCTCGCCCCCCGGGCGGCCCTCGCCCAAGAGCTCGTCCAGAACGGCAGCTTCGAGGACGGAGCGGCACCGTGGACCGGATGCGGCGGCGTGACGATCGTCGATCGCGACGACGCCGGCACGACCGCGGCGATGGTGCGCAGCGGCCGCTTCGCGGGGCGCATCGGCGGCCCGGCCGACGACACCTGCCCCTCGCTGCCGTCGGCGCAGCTCATGATCGTCCAGCCCGTCGCCATCCCGGCGGACGCCACCGATCTCACGCTGACGTTCTGGTTCTCGCGGGGAGGTCTGGAGATCGCTCCCGACGGGAACTCCGTCGCGGACATGAGCGTGTCGCTCACGACGGATGCGTTCATCGGCATGGCGCTGTTCGACGTCGTCTCGCACAACGTCCTGCGCGGCTGGATGCCGTTCCGCGGCCATCTGCGCGCCGACGACCTCGCCGCCTTTCGCGGGCAGACCGCGTACGTGCGCTTCGCGGTGCAGTATACGGGCGACACCGACGTCGCCTACTTCATCGACGACGTGAGCCTGATCGCCGCCGACGTGCGCACGGAGGCGGCGCCGGTGCCGGCGGCGCTCGCGGGCGACGGCGCGCGTCCGCTCGTCCTCCTGCAGCGGAACGCGGCGAACCCGGACGGCCTCACGGTCGTCCGCCTCGACACCGACGGCACGAAGCCGCAGGCGATCGACACCGGGCTGTACCACACGCCGCGTCTTCCCCGCTGGTCACCGGACGGCGCGGCGATCGCCGTCGTGGACGACGACCTGTTTCCCCACGACGACACCGTCCCGTCGCCGTTGAAGGCGCGCATCTCGCGGTTGAGCGTCGTGCGGCCCGACGGCACCGGACGGCGCGAGGTGCTCGCCACCCAGGGAATCCCCGGGAGCGGCTCGCTCTCGTGTCAGCCGCCCCAGTGCACCGACACACGGCCGGCGCTCGATCAGACGATCAAGGGCGTCGAATGGTCTCCGGACGGCGGCACCTGCGCGATCACGGTCTGCGCGCGCAATCGCTATCCGTGGGGAGAGTCCGGAGACGACACCTGTCGCGTCGACATCGCCGACGCGGCCACCGGTGCGGTGATCCGCGGCGACCTCGACGGCTGGTTCGGGCCCGACTGGAGCGCCACGGGCATGCTGTTCAACGGCCCGGCGCGCTATCCCGACTACGAGGCACGCGGCGTGTGGGCGGGCGACCCGTCCGTCACGCCGGCGACGCCGACCCTGATTCTTCCCGCGCCGATCGACCTGCTCGTCGGCGGCGATCGTCTCCCGACCTGGGCGCCGGACGGACGCCACTTCGTCACCGCCCGCGAGATCGGCGGCTGGCGATACGACGCCAACGGGTTCGTCGTCCGGACTGAAGCCGTGATGCTGCACGACCGCACCGATCTCCAGAACCCCCGCGTTCTGCTGATCGCCGATCACGGCGGCATCAGCGAGGCCATCGACGAGTTCACCTGGTCGCCGGACGGCGAGTACGTGCTCTACACGCTCCATGAGAGCGCGAACGCCGCGAACGTCTGGTGGCTCGACGTCGCGTCGGGCGCCACCGGACGCCTCACGAACGACGGCGCGAGCCTGTCCGTCGACTGGCGACAGCGAGCCGACGACGGGCCGCCGCACGGCCCACAGGAGGCATGCGCCGGCGATGCGCCCGGCGTCGCGCGCGCCGCGTGCTACCTCGCGGTCATCGCGCGGGAGATCGAATCCACGCCGGTCACGACGGCGTTCGCGCGTCGCACGATTCAGCGCATCGCGCGGACTGCGACCGCCGCACGCGCGAAGGTGCTCCAGCTCGCGAAGAGAACGCCGCCGCCTGCGCGACGCGTGGCGAAGGCGCGCAAAGCGATGCTCACCGTCGCGGGACTGATTGCGCGCGCGAAGACCAAGGGCGGCCTCCCCGCGAGCTCGGCCGACGCGCTCGCGGCACTCGCGACGGCGGCGTCCCGCGAGATCGGACCGTGACGCTGCGCTACGCCTTCGTCCGGAAGAACTCGACCGTCTTCGCGAGCCCGTCGCGGAGCGACACCTCCGGCCGCCACCCGAAATCGGCGGCCGCGCGACGGATGTCGACGACGCTGCGCTTCTGCTCGCCGGACTTCGCCGGACCGTGTCGCACCTCGCTCTTGCTCTTCGAGACGTCGAGCACGAGCGCGGCGAGCTGATTGACGTCGGTCTCGATCCCGGTCCCGATGTTCACCGGGCCCGTCGCCTCGGTTTCGAGCGCGAGCGCGCTCATGCGCGCCACGTCGCCGACGAAGACGTAGTCGCGCGTCTGCTTGCCGTCGCCGTTCACGGTGACCGGCTCGCCGCGCAGCATCTTCCCACTGAAGATCGCAACCACGCCGGCCTCGCCGTGCGGGTCCTGGCGCGGGCCATAGACGTTTGCGTAGCGGAAAGCGACGAACGGCAGGCCGTACTCCGCCTTGAAGAAGTGCGCGTAGAGCTCGCCCGAGCGCTTCGAGACCCCGTACGGGCTGACGGGCCAGGTCGGATGCGACTCCGGCGCGGGAAACGTCTCCTGCTCGCCGTAGACGGCACCGCCGGAGGACACGAAGAGGAACTTCTTCGTCCCCGCGTCGCGAGCCGCCATGAGAAGCGCGATCGTGCCGAGGACGTTCGTCTCGGCGTCGAAGATCGGATCGGCGACCGACTTGCGCACGTCCATCTGCGCGGCGTGATGGTTCACGACGTCCGGCCGCTCGCTGCGGATGAGATCCGCGGTCTTCGGGTCGCGGATGTCGAGCTCGAAGAAACGGGCCTTCGGGTTCAGGTTCGCCCGCTTCCCGGTCACGAGGCTGTCGACCACGAGCACCTCGTGGCCCTTGGACACGTACAGATCGACGACCGTCGAGCCGATGAAGCCCGCGCCGCCCGTCACGACGATCTTCATACCCGGTCCTTGAAGTACGCGATGGTGTTCTCGAGCCCCTCGTCGAGGCCGACCTTCGGCTCCCAGCCGAGGATCTTCCTCGCGCGCGAGATGTCGGGCTGCCGGACCTTCGGATCGTCCTCGGGCAGCGGCCGGAAGACGATCTCGCTCTTCGAGCCGAGAAGCGCCTTGATGCGCTCGGCGAACTGCAGGATCGTGACCTCGACGGGGTTCCCGAGGTTCACCGGGCCCTTGTCGTAGTCGGAGCGCAACAGGCGCGTGATACCCTCGACCAGGTCGGACACGTAGCAGAAGCTCCGCGTCTGCGAGCCGTCGCCGTAGACGGTGATCGGCTCGTTCTTGAGCGCCTGCGCGATGAAGTTCGGCACGACGCGGCCGTCGCGAAGCCGCATCCGCGGGCCGTGCGTGTTGAAGATGCGGACGATCCGCGTCTTCACGCCGTGGAAGCGGTGGTACGCCATCGTCATGGCTTCCGCGAAACGCTTCGCCTCGTCGTACACGCCGCGCGGGCCGATCGGGTTGACGTTCCCCCAGTAGTCCTCGTTCTGCGGATGGACGAGCGGATCGCCGTAGCACTCCGACGTCGACGCGAGGAGGAAGCGCGCGCCCTTCGCCTTCGCGAGGCCGAGCGCTTTGTGCGTGCCGAGCGAGCCGACCTTGAGCGTCTGGATCGGCTTCTCGAGGTAGTCGACGGGGCTCGCGGGCGACGCGAAGTGCAGGATCGCGTCGAGGCTACCCTCGACGTAGACGTAGTTCGTGACGTCCTGCTGGATGAACGTGAAGCGCGGGTCCTTCATGAGCGGCGCCACGTTGTCGGGCGAGCCGGTCAGGAAGTTGTCCATGCAGATCACGTGGTCGCCGTCGGCGAGGAAGCGCTCGCACAGATGCGAGCCGATGAACCCGGCCCCGCCGGTGATGAGGACGCGTCCCATCCCCCCTCCTCTTCAGGCGCGCACGGGCGCGCGGCCGATCGGCACGTAGGTGAACCCGTGCTCGCGCATGACGTCGGGCTCGTAGATGTTCCGCCCGTCGAAGATGAGCGGCCGGCGCATGAGCTGCTTCATGCGGTCGAAGTCGGGGCGGCGGAACTCGCTCCACTCGGTGACGACGAGGAGCGCGTCCGCGCCGGCGAGCGCGTCGTAGTTCACGCGGTGGTAGGTCACGCGGTCGCCGAACACGCGCTTCGCCTGGGCGAGCGCCTCGGGATCGTGCACCGCGAGCTCGGCGCCGCGCTCGAGGAGCCCGTTGATCACGACGATCGCCGGCGCTTCGCGCATGTCGTCGGTACGCGGCTTGAAGGCGAGCCCCCAGATGGCGAAGCGCTTGCCGTGCAGCTCGTTGCCGAACTCCGCCACCACCTTCTCGACGAGGCGGCGCTTCTGACCGTCGTTCACCTCTTCCACGCCGCCGAGCAGCGGGAACTTCATCCCGCGCTCGCGCGCGGTGTGGATGATCGCCTGCACGTCCTTCGGGAAGCACGAGCCGCCGTAGCCGACGCCGGGGAAGAGGAAGTGGTGTCCGATCCGCCGGTCGTAGCCGACGCCGCGCCGCACGTATTCGACGTCGGCGCCGACGCGCTCGCACAGGTTCGCGATCTCGTTCATGAACGAGATGCGCGTCGCGAGGAGCGCGTTGGCCGCATACTTCGTCATCTCCGCGCTCGCGTTGTCCATCTCGATGATCGGGGCGCCGGTGCGCACGAACGGCTCGTAGATCTCGTGCATGATCTTGAACGCCTCGGACGACGCCGCACCGATGACGACGCGATCGGGCTTCAAGAAGTCCTCGATCGCCGCCCCTTCCTTCATGAACTCGGGGTTCGAGACGACGTCGAACGGGTGCTTCGTGACGGGATCCATCGCCTGGCGGATCTTCGCGTGGGTGCCGACCGGGACCGTGCTCTTGGTGACGACGACGCGGTGGCCGTCCATCGCCTGCGCGACGCCCCGGGCGACCGCGAGCACCGCGGACAGATCGGCCGACCCGTCCTCGTTCTCCGGCGTGCCGACGGCGATGAAGCAGACGCGGCTCTTCTTGACCGCGTCGACGAGATCGGTCGTGAACGTGAGGCGTCCCTCCGCGACGTTGCGGCGGATCAACTCCTCGAGGCCGGGCTCGTAGATCGGCACCTCGCCCCGACGGAGGGCCTCGATCTTCGCGGCGACGTTGTCGACGCAGACGACGTCGTTACCACCCTCCGCGAAGCAGGTGCCGGCCACGAGCCCGACGTAGCCGGTCCCAACTACGCAGAGCTTCATGGGTTTTCAGGCTTACAGAGCGACTCTCTCGATGTCAATGCAAATGCTCGATCGGCTCGCCCGGCGCCGGCACGCGCGCGTCGCGCACCTCGCGCACGCGGAAAATCGGCTTCGCCTGGGACTCGTGGTACGTGCGCATGAGCATCTCGCCGAGGAGTCCGATCGACACGAACTGGACGCCGACGATGCCGAGGACGACCGCGAGGAGGACGATGGGTCGTCCGCCCAAGCGGATGCCGAGCACGAGGCGCTCGAAGCCGAGCTCCGCCATGAGGCCGAAGCCGACGACGGCGCACACGAGCCCGACGAGACCGAAGAGCTGGATCGGGCGCGTCGAGAAGCCTGACAGAAATTTGATCGTGAGGAGATCGAGGAGTACACGCGTCGTGCGCCCGATGCCGTACTTCGAGCGTCCCGCCGTGCGCGCGCGGTGGTGGACCGGCACCTCGATTACGCGGGCGCCGAGATCCGCGGCGAGCGCCGGGATGAAGCGGTGGAGCTCACCGTAGAGCGGCAGCTCCTTCGCGAGCCCCGTGCGCATGGCGCGCATCGTGCAGCCGTAGTCGTGGAGACGAGTGCCCGTCACAGCCGAGATCAGCCGGTTCGCGATCATCGACGGCAGCCGGCGGCTCCACCAGCGGTCCTGGCGCTCGTGCCGCCATCCCTGCGCGACGTCGGCGCCGTCGGCGATGGCCTGCACGAGCGTCGCAATGTCCTGCGGATCGTTCTGGCGGTCGCCGTCCATCGTGACGAGGACTTCGCCGCGGGCCTCCGCGATGCCCGCCGCCATCGCCGCCGTCTGACCGTAGTTGCGGACCAACCGGACGAGGCGCAGGCGCGATTCCTCCGCCTGGAGCCCCAGGAGCAGCGGGAAGCTCCGGTCCGTGCTGCCGTCGTCCACGACGACGATCTCGGCCGGGCGGCCGATCGCGTCGAGCACCGCGCCGAGCTCGCGAACGAGCGGCACGACGTTCTCCTCCTCGTCGTAGAGGGGAATGACGACCGACAGCGCTGGCGATTCGGTGGTCAAAACGCCGTCAGTGCCACGAACTGGCGGTAGCGCTGCTCGACGTCGTCGCGCGTGAGGGTCCGCATGCGGCGGCCCCCGAAGTCCTCCACGACGAACGAGGCGAGCACGGTTCCATAGACGATCGCGCGGCGCAGGTTCGCGTCGTCGGCGTCGCCGGTGGCGGCGAGGTGGCCCATCAAACCGCCCGCGAAGGTGTCGCCCGCGCCGGTCGGGTCGAACACCTGCTCGAGCGGGAACGCGGGGACGGCGAAGACCGAGTCCGCCGAGAACAGGATGGCACCGTACTCCCCGCGCTTGATCAAGACGCGCTTCGCGCCGAGCGCGAGGATGCGCCGCGCCGCACGGACGACGTTGGTCTCGCGCGCGAGGAGCCGCACCTCCTCGTCGTTGATGACGAGCAGATCGATGCGACCGAGCAACGCTTCGAGCGGCGTCCGCGTCTCCTCGATCCAGTGGGTCATGGTGTCGAGCCCGACGAGATGCGGTCCGTCGAGCTGCGCCAAGACGTCGCGCTGCAAGGTCGGGTCGATGGTGCCGAGGAAGACGTAGGGCGAGTGGCGCGCGGCCGCGTCGAGCCGCGGCGTGAAGCCCGCGAAGACGCCGAGATCGAGGTGCACGGTGTCGCGCTTGTTCATGTCCTCGTGGTAGCGGCCGTGCCACCGGAACGTCCGCCCAGGGCGCTGCTCGAGGCCGGAGCAGTCGATGCCGCGACTTTCCAGATACTGGCGCGACGCGCGCGGGAAGTCGTCGCCGATCGGCGCGATGAGGGACACCGGCGCGAAGAAGCTCGCCGCCACCGCGAAGTGCGCGGCCGCGCCACCGAGCTCGTCGTCGGCACGCCCCGACGGCGTCTCGATCGTGTCGAACGCGACCGAGCCGATGACGGTGATCCGGCTCGCCTCGCTCACAGGTACTTCCCCGCGATCGGCGCCAGGTCGCGCTTCACCTGGGTCGGGATGGCGTCGCGGCTCGTGATGATGGCGTGCTCGAGCGCCCGCTCGCACGCGCAGCCGGAGCGGGCGGGCAGCGCGCCCGCGAGCGCCGCGACGGTCCGGCGCGCGAGCTCCACGTTGGCGGCGAGCACGCGCAGGATGTCGTCGATGGCGACGTCGTCGTGGCCGGTGCGCCAGCAGTCGTAGTCGGTCGCGAGGGCCATGGTGGTGAAGCAGAGCTCCGCCTCGCGGGCGAGCTTCGCCTCCTGGAGGTTCGTCATCCCGATCACGTGCGCGCCCCAGCTGCGATAGAGGTGCGACTCCGCGCGCGTCGAGAAGTGCGGCCCTTCCATGCAGACGTAGACGCCGCCGTCGTGGACGGTCGCCCCCTGCCCGCGTGCCGCCGTCGCGAGGGCTTTCGAGAGCGGTGCGCAGAACGGATCGGCGAACTGCACGTGCGCGACGACGCCGCGTCCGAAGAACGTGCTCTCGGCGGTCCGCCCGCGTGTCCGGTCGATGAACTGGTCGGGGACGACGACGTGCCCGGGCGCGATCTCCTCGCGCAGCGACCCGACCGCGCTCACGGCCACGAGCCAGGCCGCACCGAGCGTCTTCATCGCGTAGACGTTGGCGCGAAACGGCAGCTCGCTCGGCAAGAGCCGGTGCCCGCGTCCGTGTCGCGGCAGGAACGCGAGCCGCCGGCCGCCGAGCCGTCCGACGACGATCTCGTCGGAGGGATCGCCGAACGGCGTGCGAACCCGCACGCGCTCGACGTCGGTGAGCCCCGGGAGCTCATACAGTCCACTGCCGCCGAGGACGCCGAGAAGAGGTTCACCCATGTGCGCCGCCGCAGCGGCGGGCGAATGGTACGGAAAAGGGGAGCGAACGCAACTTTGCGGGGTGCGATCTGGGTATGGGTGCGCGCGTGCGACCTACTCCCGCTTGGGAGATGCGCTCCCGGCCGTGCCGCCATGACGCCTCGGAAACCAAGACGACGCCGATGTAGAGCGCCCCTTCTGCAAGACATGTCCTCGATCTCGAACTTCGCCTGATGGCTCCACGCCGCTGGTTTCGGACGTCAGGAACGTGGTGTTCCAGGTTTGCACGGCGCTTCGAGCAACGCGTGAGGGTTCGACGACGACGGGTCTGCCACGATCGAGCGCCGACGAACCGCGCTCCTCCTCATCCCGCCCGCGGGGCCTCTTCGACCCCGAGCAATCCGTGCCGTCGCCACCCCACCCGTGCGAGCCATGTGCACGCCTTCGCGACCGGCGACGGCTCGCCCGGCGCGTCGATTGCGCGGTGCCAGCCCTCGAACCAGCGCGCCGACGACCGCGGATCGATTCCGCGCGTTCCCGGAACGTGCTTCTTCACGTTCGCGAGGATGTACACGAGCGCGTTGCGGACTTCTCGCGGCGTCGCGAGCATTCTCGCGTGGTACCGGTCGCTCCACACGACGCCACGTCGGCCGAGCGTCCGGTTGCAGGCCCTCGCGGCGCGGATGGCCAAGCCCTGGACACCCCGCGCGTCGCGCGCCACCCCAATCGCGTTCGCGCAGAGCGAGCGTGAGTTGTCGACTACGGGCCTTCACTTGAATTGGCAGTAATATAGCAGTCTAGCCCGTGCCCGTCGACGCCCGGCCTGGCGCACGCGATCTGCGCGGCCCTCCGTCCGCGGGCGCTCGGCGGTGAGATGCAACGACCCGAGCCGTGTGGGGCTCGCCGTCATATGGCCGCGACGACCTCACTTCCGCCTGGCTACCTGAGCCGGTCGGTTCGGCCGACGTGAGATTTCGCGC
>OEKX01000907.1_pt2 | contig 11655 bp, 10 predicted proteins | sample 1503491 | NCBI WGS metagenome assembly OEKX01 (sample SAMEA104379567, study PRJEB20068) | metagenome | isolation source: 1998 | reverse complement strand
ATGCGATGGTCGGCCATCCGGACGCGCGACCAGCTCGCATCGTACTCCTCGTCGGAGAAGACGACGGCGGTCTTGCTCGAGAGAATCGCTTCGAAGAGCTTCTCGCCCGCGGTGAACGGATCGCCGTCGAAGCCCGCCCGTGCGGCCGCGACCGGGTTCTTCTGGACGTACTGGTGCGCGAACGCCCAGTAGACGGCGGCGCCCGCGAGGCCGTCGGGAAGCGTCGGACCGAGCGTCCGGTAGAGCAGGACCGGCGCGTACTTGGCGGCGCGCGGGTTCGTCGCCATGGCCTCGAGGAACGCGCCCGCGAAGGCCATGCGCCCGTCGGCGAGCGCCGCGCGCAGCGGCGCGTAGTCGGCATCCGTGAGCTCGCCCATCGCCTCGACGAGCCGCGCGTGGATCTCCGGCTCGGCGAGCGTGCCGGGAAGCGGCGGCATCACCGCGTGCCGCAGGTGGAAGGCATTCCGCGGGAACTCGAGGTTGAAGTACGTGGCTTCGCACTTCTCGAACTGGCTCGATGCGGGCAGCACGTAGTGCGCCTCGCGCGCCGTCTCCGTGAGCGCCACGTCGATCACGACGAGCAGCTCGAGCGAGCGCAGCGCCTCGCGCAGCGCCTGGCTGTCGGCCACCGAGTGCAGCGGGTTGCCGCTCTCGACGAGCATCGCGCGATAGCGGCTCGGGTGGTCGGCGAGGATCTCCTCCGCCATGACGTTGCACGGGATGAGGCCGGTGATGATCCTGGCACCGACGACGGGGCTCACCTTCGGGCGGTCGTCGGCCGTGCCGCGCCGTTCGGCCTTGCTCGCGCCGGTGAGCGCCACCAAGGGCAGCGGCGCGTAGTTCGTGCCCTGCCGGCCGAAGTGGCCCGTGAGGAGCCAGACGAGCCGCTGGATCCAGCTTCCGAGCGTCGAGTGGACGGACATCTGCATGCCCAGGTCTTCGTACACCGACACGCTCTTCGCGCCGGCGATGCGACGCGCAGCGCGGCGTAGGCAATCCTCGTCGACGCCGCACGCGGCGGCATAGGCGGACACGTCGATCGCACGGAACTGCGGCTCGACCTCCGCGTAGCCCGTCGTGTGCTCCGCCACCCAGTCGCGGCGCACGAGGTCCTCCTGGACGATGATCGCGACCAGCGCGGCGAGGCACCACGCGTCCGTGCCGGGCTTGATCGCCAGGTGGAAGTCGGCCTTCTCCGCCGTCTCGCTGCGGCGCGGGTCGATCACGACGATCGAGCGCGCGGGATCCTTCACCATGTCGCGGATGGCCACGCGGGCGCGCGCGAACCCGTGCGACTGCCACGGGTTCTTGCCGATGAAGACGGCGACCTCGCAGTGCTCGAAGTCGCCGTGCGTCCCCGCGCCGATCATGCGGCCGTTCACCCAGAACTCGCCGGTCTTCTCCTGTGCGAGCGCGTTCGACCGGTAGCGGTTGCCGACGGCCGCGAGCGTCGCGGCACCGTAGGATCCGCCGAGATGGTTCCCCTGGCCGCCGCCACCGTAGTAGAGGATCTTGTCGCCGCCGACGCGCGCCTTCACCTCCATCAGCCTGGCGGCGACCTCGCGGATCGCGGTGTCCCAGTCGATGGCTTCGAACGTGCCGTCCGGACGGCGCCGCAACGGCGCGTCGAGTCGATCGCCGGCCGTCTGGTAGAAGTCGAGCCGCTGCGCCTTCTCGCAGAAGTAGCCGCGCGAGACCGGATGGTCGCGGTCTCCCTTGATCTTCGACAGATGACGGCCGCCCGGGCCGCCCACCTGGACCTCGATCCCGCAGTTGAGGCTGCAGAGGATGCACGCGGTCTTCTGCCACTCGGCGCTGGACGTCTCCGGCATCTGGCCACCTCCCGCTTCGACGGTTCTCGCGCTACCTATCGTGACGGGCGTGCTCGGGCGAACCGCTCTCAGGAGCGCGCGGCCACCGGCGGCCGATCCGGCACGACGGCCATGGCCTCGATCTCGATGAGAAAGGCCGGATGGAAGAGCGCCTGGACGCCCACCCAGGTGCTCGCCGGCGGCTTGGCGTCCGAGAAGAACTGCGCCACGCGCGCACCGATGCCGGAGGCGATCGCGGGCGTGTACCCGACGATGTAGAGCCGCAGCATCGTGACGTCGCCGGGGCCGGCGCCCGCGGCAGCGAGGGCAATACCGAGATTCTCGAGGGCCACGCCGGCCTGCGCGGCGACGTCGCTCCCGCCGACCGGCCGCCCCGCGCGGTCGCACGCCGTCTGGCCGGAGACGAACACGAGGCGCCCCGGAGGAGCCGTGACGACCTGTGTGAATCCGAGACGCTCGCTGGGGAACAGTCCGTCGGGCTGGATGTGCTCGAGCACTGTGTTCGCTCCTTCCTGGCACACGCCGCCGGCGCGGCGTTCGATGACCGCGTCACTGTACCGTCCGGCGTGAGCCCGAGTCTACGGCCCGGCGATGGCGCGCGGTCGCGATCCGCATCTCCGCGGCCATGGCGACGCCGGCCGTGCATGGCATCGGGATCGAGGTGCGCTAAGTAGCGGCGCAGGGGAGGCGCGTACGATGGCCGATTCGACGACGGAGTCCCTCGAAGCCGACGTAGGCCGGTTCTTCGATCGCTTCGTCGAGGCGTTCGCCACGTTCGAGGGCCCGCGCGTCGCCGCGCTCTATCATGCGCCCTTCTTCGCGGTTGGCGCCGACGGATCGGTCGATCGGCTCGACTCACGCGAGCAGATCGGGCGCCTCTTCCAGTCCTTCCTCGACGGATACCATCGCGAAGGCTGCCGGCGCACGCGCTTCGTCGATCTGGCCGTCGTCCGCTTGGGGGGACGGAGCGTGGTCGGCACCGTCACCTGGGAGCTGGTCGCCGACGACGCGTGCGTGGTCCGTCGCTGGCGCGAGTCGTACAACCTCCTTCGTGCCGGAGACGGTTGGCAGGTGCTCGTGTCGACCGATCATCTCGACGAGTAAACGACGGTCCTCGCGGCGCGGAGCCGAGCGCCTCACCGACACCTACCCCGGCGCGGGAGCCGACCGACCGAGCGCCGCCGCGATCGTCGCGACGAGCCGTTCGGCCTCGCGCTTGTCGCGGATCCCGGTCCCGATCGTGATCGCGCCGGCGAGCCTCCGGCCGGGCACCGCGTGACGCCGCAGCCGGATGCCGTAGTACGGCGTCGACCCCGCCTGCATCTCGATCGGCATCTCGATGCCCGCGACGTCCGGCGCGGCGATCGAGCGGCGTCGCGGGAGGCCGAGGAATCGATGCGTGACGACGAGGCCGTCGGGTCGCACGACGACGTGGCTCGACGTGAACGCCAGCGCGAGCGTGACCCACCACAGCACGCCGGCGAAGACACCGGTGATCACCGGGAAGAAGAGCGGCGCGCCCAGGACACGTTGCACCCAGATCGTTCCGGTCCACAGGAGCGTGAATGCCGCCAGCGAGAGCGTCGGCCCGGGGTTCCGAAACGCCGGGAAGACGATCGTCGTCGCGCCGGCGTCGCGCGTCACGGTGATCGACGACGGCGCCGCGGGCGGGTCCGGCATCGCCGTTCGCGCCACGCGGGCGACTTCGTCCCGCGATCGAGGCTGCGCGCTCTCGGCCGTACGGTAGACGGGCACGTCGAAGGTCGCCGCGTAGTCGACGCCGGGAAGCGTCGCCGAGACCGACAGCCGCCAGACGATCACGTCGCGCGGCCTGGACTCGTCCGTCCCCTGCACGTCTGCGGGGATGTCGAACGCGATCGGGATCGTGACGCCGGCGCCGCGGTAGTCGCGCAGGGCCGTGCCGGGAACCTGGCGCTCCTCCTGCCAGCGGACGTGCTCGGTCGTCGTCTCGTCGTCGCCGCTCCCGCTCCTCGTGCGGTTGATGCAATCGAGCACGACGCGAAAGCCGTCCGGCGGCGCCGTGTCGACGGCGGCGCGAACCGTTCCGAGGAGCGGATGGCCGACCGGGATCGGGACGCGCTCCAGATCGAGCTCCGAGACGCCGAAGCGGCGGTATCGAAGCGCCTGCCGCGTCGCCGACGCGGCGAGGACGACACCGACCAAGGGGAACAGCAGTCCCAGTAGCGCGAGGTGGTTGCCCTTCGGAAGCTCGGCGCCGACGACCGCGATCGACACGGGGATCGAAATCAGGTTCCACAGGACCGCGAAGAAGACGCCGCTCCACGCGGCGCTCCGGGCGGCGTCGCGCACCTGCCGCGCGGCCCAGTCCTCCCGCCAGAGCCACGGCTCGTCTGGATGCGCGTGTGCTCGCGCGATCGTCCCCGCGACCGTCCGCCGCCCGAGAATGATCGCCCCCAGCAGTCCGAAGCCGACGCCGCCGAAAACGAGCGCGAAGAGCACGTAGAACCCGGCCTGCGTCCAGTCTCCGGCGAGCGCCCGCGCGGCGGCGGCACAGGCCGCCCCGACGCCGACGGCCCAGAAGGGCAGCAGGAAGAGCCCGAACAAGCGAAGGCCCCATGCCGCTTCGCGCTCGGTCGGCACCGGCGGCGCCACGAACTTGCCGCTCGGGACGCTTTCGTCGCGTGACGGAGTCGCGCTCATGGCGGATGGCGCCGCCCGGATGGCGGGTTGGGACACGATAGCAACGACGGTGCCGGGCGCGCTGCGGGCGGGCTCGGCGGTCTCACGGCGGTGCTACACCGTGCGATCGAGCTCCTTTGAAGGCCGGTTCACCGGATGCCGAGCATGGCCGCGCCGTCGGCCGACAGGTCGCGCGCGAAGGCGGCGAAGCTCGGATGGCTCAAGCCGACGCCGGCGAGGATCGCGCCGAGCGAGCGGTGGAGCGTCCCGTGCAAGCGCGTCGTCTCCGCACCGTTGAACCGTCGCCCGGTGACGTATTCGAGCGTGGCGATCTCGTGCATCGCCTGGCCGGAGAACGCCGCGTCGACGATCGCGCCGAGCGCGACGACGTCGTCGAACGTCGCCACGAGGGACTCCGGTCGCATCCGGCGGGCCAGGCGCTCGATCTCGAGCACGTCGATCTTCACGTGCTGCGCTTCCTCGATCCAATGCGCCTTCAAGATGTCGACGTAGAGCGGGTCGCCGTAGCCGTCCGCTCGATCGCGGATCGACTCGACGTAGTGGCGCTGCGTCCCCCATTCGAGGGCGAGCACGATGAGGAATCGCGGGAGGGGCGGATAGCCGAGGATGGTCGCCGTGAGCGCGACGGCCTGGCGCTTCTCGTCGTCGAAGTAGCGGCCGAAGGGATGGCCGCAAGACCGTTCGAGCTCGAGCTCCGCCCGTCTGAGGAGCTGCTGATGCTTCATCTCCTCGTCGGCGAAGCGAAGGAGCGCCCGGAGGCGCGTGCGATCGTCGTGCCAGTCGCGCTCCAGGAGCCCGCCCACGTGCGGCGGCGCGAACTCCTCGAAGTTGCCGAGCAGGTGCACGTAGCTGAACGCGCGACAGTGGTTGAGCACGCGCTGCTCGTGCTCGTCGAGAAAGGCGAGCGTGTCCGTCCGCACCCAGGATGCCGGCACGAAGGACTGCGTCGCGTCGAAGCCCCGATCCCGGAATACCTCGTCGACCGTCCACGCGACCGTCTCGGACGTCGCGAGGATGGCGTCGTAGCTCGAGCGTCGCGGCGACACGGGATCGATCCCGCTGCCGTCCGATCGGATGGCTGTGGTCATGGCGTCGTGCGCTCCTTCGAAGCGATCGAGCACCCTACGCGCGAGGCGACGGGGCGGATGCACGACGGTCCCGGGGCGGGGCTCAGCGCATGCGATCGCTCACCGTCCGGATCGCGTCGACGACGACCTGCGGGCGCGCGAACTGGATGAAGTGCCCGCAGCCGTCGAGCCAGCGGAGCTCGCTGCCGGGTAGCTCACGAGCGAGACGGCGGCTGTCGACGAGCGTGCCCTCGGTCGGATCCTGCGAGCAGCCGACGACGACGCTGGGCGCCGTGATCCGTCCGAGCCCCGCGGCGATCTCGGTCTGGCCGGCCAGGTCGCTCGTCTGCTGTCGAGCGCGCGTCGCGAGGCTCCGCGGATTCACCCACAGGGTCTGCCGGTAGGCGACGAAGTCCGCCGGCACGAACGCGCCGTCCGTCCGGATCATCGGGTCGAGGACGGCCGCGATCATGCGATCGCCGAGGACGGGCGCGAGCCATGCGGACAGTCCTTCGCCGAGGAGCGGCAGCGCTGCGACGCGCGCGAGCCCATCGGGGCCATGCCAGGGATACGCGGCGGCGGCGAGCAAGACGAGGCCGCCGACGGCGTCCGGATACCGCTCGGCGAGGATCAGCGCGACGCCGCCGCCGTGACTGTGCCCGACGACCACCGGGCGGGTGAGGCCGAGCGTCCGAACGAGCCCGGCGACGAGACGTGCGTTGCCGGGATATGTCGCATCGTCTCCGCGGGCGCGTGAGAGCCCGAAGCCCGGCCGATCGATCGCGGTGACGCGATGGTCGCGCGCGAGCGTCGCGAGGATGGGCTCGAAGTCTTCCGCCGATCCCATACCCCCGTGCACGAGCACGACGTCCCGGCCCGCACCCACCCGATGATACGAGAGCCGCGTGCCGTCGACCACGACGGTCTCGCGGGAAAGCCGCAGCGGAGCGGGGTCGGGATCGTAGAGAAGCCCCGTCGCCATCAGCAGGCCCACCAGGACGACGAGCCCGAGCGCGATCCGGCGAATGAGTCGCATGGCTCGTCACTAGGCTCGGCGACCTCCCGTCGCAACGTGTTCCAGGTTCCGGACGAGCGTGCCCGGGCGCCGAAGAATGCGTTCGAATCCGGCGACCCGTTGCGCGCGACGTCGACGGGCTTCGCGACGCCGCGCGCACCGACCGCGACGCGCCGTCAGTCGAGCAGTCCCGGCGGCTTCACGAGGAACGCCCGGCTGGGCGACCCGTAGAGCGTCGTCGACGTCGTGGTGCTCGTCGTCGACGACGTGGAGCTCGTCGTCGGAGGCTCGCTCGTCGTCGGCACCTCGCTCGAGCTCGTCGAGCTGCTGGTCGGCACCACCGTCGACGTCGACGTGCTGGTGACGGCCTCGCACGTGCAGACCACGGAGCACACCTCGCCCGGCTCGCACGTGAACGCACCGGTCGGCGAGCTCGGATCGCACGGCTCACCCGGATCGACCACGCCGTTCCCGCACAGGCCCGGCGTCGTCGTCGAGGACGTCGACGTCGTGGTCGACGACGACGTGGTCGAGGACGTGGACGACGTCGTGCTCGTCGTCGGGCCGCTCGTCGAGGTGGTCGACGACGTCTCGCAGGTGCACGCGGCCGAGCACACCTCGCCCGGTGCGCACGTGAACGCGCCGGTCGGCGAGCTCGGATCGCACGGCTCGCCCGGATCGACCACGCCGTTCCCGCACAGCCCGGGCTGCGAGGTCGTGGTCGTCGTCGACGTCGTCGTCGTGGTCGAGACCGCCTCGCACGTGCACGTGGCCGAGCACACCTCGCCCGGCGCGCACGTGAATGCGCCGGTCGGCGAGCTCGGGTCGCACGGCTCGCTCGGATCGACCACGCCGTTCCCGCACAGGCCCGGCCCCGTCGTGCTGGTCGTCGAGGAGCTCGTCGTCGACGAGCTGCTCGTCGACGAGCTCGTGGTCGAGACCGGCTCGCAGGTACACACGGACGAGCAGACCTCGCCCGGCGCGCACGTGAATGCGCCGGTCGGCGAGCTCGGGTCGCACGGCTCGCTCGGATCGACCACGCCGTTCCCGCACAACCCCGGCCCCGTCGTCGTGGTCGTCGACGACGTGGTGACGGTCGTCGTCGAGGTCGCGCCGTTGCACTCGGGCGGATACGGCACGAACTCCGGGACCGCGAGGCGGTCGAGGCAGTCGACCTTGAACTCGGTCACGCAATCGACGCACTGAACGATGTCCTGGAGGTCGACGATCGCGTTGCTGCAGCTGCTGCCGCCGGGAATCGTGACATCGGGACACGTCAACGGGAATCCGATGTCGCTCGGCGAGAGGTCGTCGCCACCGCCGCACGCCTTGTCCGCGCCGCCGCACGCTTTGCAGATCTTCTCGATCTTCTTCGCCTCGGCCTTGTCGATGGCGGGCATCGCCTTGCCGTCGCCGGGCGCGGGACAGACGTTCGAGTGGTTGCCCTTCAAGCGCTCGTCCCAGCACTTCTGCAGCGCCTTCGACTTCGCCTGGAGGAACTTCGTCGTCTCCTTGCCGATCGCGCGCTGGCACTCGGTCACGTCGGACTTGGTGCCGAATTCGTCGCTCGCGAGCGACCCGTAGTAGAGGTCGATGGCCTGATCGACCGCCGCTTCGTCGACACACGTGAGGCACGTCACGATGCCGTTGCAGTCGGTGATGGGCGCGTTGCACGCGCCGTTCTCGAAGTTCGGACACGCGCCGATCGCGCCCCAGCTGATTCCGAGCAGCGGCTCGTCGTCGGACGTGCCGCACGTCTTGTCCGCGCCACCGCAGTCCTTCGCGATCGACTTGGCGAGGTTGTCGGTGGCCTTCTGAATGCTCTTCGCCGTCTTCTCCTCGCCATGACAGTCCGTAGTCGACACGAACCTGCCCGCGACCTTCTTGTCTTCGCAGCTCTGGAGGGCCTTCGCCTTCGTCTGCGCGAACTTCGCGGAGGCGCCCGCGATCTGTCGCTCGCACTTGATCGGATCGGCGACGGCGCGACTCGCGCCTATGAGTAGGATCGCCACGAGAATTCCCTGAGCGCCGCGCGAACCGGATCGTGTCATCGCCAACCTCCCTCGACGTGCTGCGTGTCACCTCCACGCGTGTCATGCGACGCGACGGCAGTAGACTCCCGCGATGCGGGAGAGCCGACGACAACGACGGGGGACGCGCGTGTCGATCCGACGTACCAAAGTCGTAGCGAGGGTTCGCGTCGACACGCGCACGAAGTTCAAGACGGAACGCGTTGACGGAAGTCGATCTGATGCTACGCGGAATCTCGCGCGCGCCACTTCACCAATGGGCTGCGCGATCGAGCGCGTCGCGATCGCGATCGCCGGACGGAGCAGCGTTCAGCATTGTGCACGCCGCGACCACCCCACGGCCGCACGATGCCGGTGCGCTCGTCCCCTGGGCATCCTGCAACGCCCTGCGCACCGAGACCCCGCCCGGCCCCGCCGCGCGTGCTTCTGACTCGTCCGGCCACATGGCATAGTGGCTGCGGGCCCGAGGGGACGGGAGAGGATGGCATGAGCGGGAGAGCGGCCGAACCGTTGCGCGTGCTCTGCGTGAGCCGCGACGGCTCCAGCGCGGCCGGCGTCGCGTCGATGCTCGCGAGCTTGCCCGACTTCGTCTTCGCGATCCGCACAGGGGGCTATACCGAGACCTTCGATCGGCCGCAGGATCTCGACCTCGCGCTCATCGTCCTCGATGACGATCCGACCGCCGGACTCGGCGTGATCGACCGGGTGCGGCGGAGCTCGCGCGGCGCACACGTCGTCGCGGTGTCGCCCGACGACGATCCCGAGATCATCGTTCGCACCGTTCGAGGCGGCGCCGACGAGCTCTTGTCGTTGCCGCTCAGCCAACACGATCTGCTCAAGGTCTGCATCAAGGTCGCCGAGGCCTCGAACACGCGACAAGACGGGCGCGGCGGCGCGCTGTGGGTCATCCACGGCCCGAAGGGCGGCGTCGGCGTGACCACGCTCGCGGTGAACCTCGCCGTCGCCCTGCGCGCGGCGCAGCGCGACGTCGCGCTCGTCGACTTCGACGTCTACGCGGGCGACGCCGCCTTCTTCCTGAACGTGCAGTGCACCAACACGCTGCGCGACGTCGTCGCCGGCTACCCCCGTCTCGACGCCGTCCTCGTTCGCGGTGCGATGACGAGGCACCCGTCCGGCGTTTCGATTCTCGCCGCGCCGTGCGCGGGTCGCGACGAGCCGCCGTGCGAGCCCACCGCCGAGCAGGCGATCGGGATCCTCGAGCTGGTGACGGCCATGCACGAGCTCACGCTGGTGAACACGCCACGCATCCCGTCGGAGGCCACTCGGGCCGTGCTGACGGCGGCCGATCGTATTCTTCTCGTGACCGACCTCACCGTTCCCGCGCTCCGCGGGTGCATGCGGACGATCGATTGGCTGGTCGGTGAAGGGATCGACCCGGCGCGGTGCGTCGAGGTGATCGTGAACCGATACAACCCCCGAGCTCCGGGCGTCTCGACCGCCGACGTGTCGCGCATGATCCACGCGCCGGTACGTGCAGTTCTCCCGTGCGACGACGCCGCGGCGTTGAGCGCGGCGAACGAGGGACGACCGCTCGCCGAGGGGACGCCGCTCCAGCGGGCCATCGCCGAGCTCGTGTCGCCGGGACAGCCACCGGTCGAATCGAGCCGAATTCGGCGAGGTCTCGCGCGGTTGTTCTCGAGCACGTCGGCCTGAGCCACTTCGCCGCGTCGACTCGTGTCGACGCCGGCGTTTCACGCGACGCCGCGCCCGGCCGCCGAAAAAGTCACGAACGGGCCGTAGCCAAGCAGACGGAGTGTGGAGTAGGAATGAGGGCATGCAAACGCGCCTGCTGGCCCTCCTTCTGCTCGCCGCCGTCGCGTCGGCGACGACCGCACGCGCTGGGGTGCCGATCGCCGGGTTCACCGAGACCGTCTTCCGTGGCGGCTTGAGCAGCCCGATCGCGATCGCGTTCCTCCCCGACGGGCGGATGCTCATCACCGAGAAGGCGGGCGCGCTGAAGCTCACCGACGGCGCGACGCTCTCGACCGTGACGACGATCGCCGTCTGCTCGGGATCGGAGATGGGGCTGCTCGGCGTCGCGGTCGACCCGAGCTATGCGACCAACGGCTTCGTGTATCTCTATCGCACCAAGAACCCCGGCAGCTGCGCCAGCGCGACCGGCCGGTTCAACGAGGTCGTCCGCATCACGATCGGCGCCGGCGACACCTTCGTGCCGGGGTCGCTCACCGTCCTCGTCACCGGCGCGCAGACCGACAACGGCAACCACGACGGCGGCTGCCTCCGCATCGGACCGGACGGGAAGCTCTACGTCGGCGTCGGCGACACCGGCCTCGGCGACAACCAGGGCGGTCCCGGCTCGTCGACGAATCCGTACTCGCAGGACTTGAACGTCCTCATGGGGAAGGTGCTGCGCCTGAACCTCGACGGCACCATCCCGACCGACAATCCCTACTTCGGCCAGGTCGGGAAGCGCGGCGAGATCTTCGCCTCCGGCTTCCGCAATCCCTTCCGCTTCGGATTCGATCCGGTGTCGGGCGGGCTCTGGATGGCCGACGTCGGCGATCTCACGGTCGAGGAGCTCGACATCGTCACGTCGGGCGGCAACTACGCCTGGCCGCACTGCGAGGGCACGCTCCCCTCGGGCTGCGAGCTGGCGGGCGACATCGACCCGTTCTTCACGTACCCGCACAGCGGCGGGACCTCGCTCGGCACGTGCGTCATCGGCGGCGAGTTCTCGGGCAACAGCTTCGGGGGACTCGAGGACAACTACTTCTTCGGCGACTGCACGTCGTCGAAGCTCTACTACGCTCCGCCGAACGGCACGCGTGACGACATCGCCACGCCGACCCTCTTCCTCACCGGCGGCGACGTGCCGTCCGACGTCATCTTCGGACCCGACGGCGCGCTCTACTACGTCGCGACGGGCGGTGGTGAGGTCCGGCGCGTCGCGCCCGACGTCGTCGGCGGCGGCGATCAGCCGGTCGCCGGGCGGAAGCTCTCGCTGCGCGACAACGTCGATCCGACGCGGAAGCGGCTGTCGATGCAGG
>OEKX01000054.1_pt1 | contig 11725 bp, 7 predicted proteins | sample 1503491 | NCBI WGS metagenome assembly OEKX01 (sample SAMEA104379567, study PRJEB20068) | metagenome | isolation source: 1998 | reverse complement strand
ATCATGTCACATCCCAGTCGGCAGCTCAGCTTCGTGATTCGCACCTGGGGTGGCCGGCGTGAAGGAGCCGGCAGCAAACCTGGTCCGGGGCGCTCTCGGGTTCCGCATTGCCGGCGCACCCAACACGACCCCCGATGCCCCGCGCACGTAACGATGCGCACCAAGCTCGGAGTTCCTGCACTTCGCGGAGAGCGCGTCTTCGTTGCCGTGCGTTCGGCTCTTGCCGCCGCATCGAGCGAGTCCTTCCGCCTACTGCACTTCAGCGTTCAGGCCGATCACATGCACCTCCTCGCGGAAGCGAATGATTCGGCGGGTCTTCGCCGAGGCCTGCAAGGCCTCGCGATCCGGGTCGCCAAGGCCGTGAACCGAGCTCTCCGGCGGCGGGGTACGGTGTGGGCCGATCGCTATCACGTGCGAATGCTCGCGACGCCACGTGAAGTGCGAAACGCGCTGATCTACGTGCTGAACAACTGGCGCAAGCACATCCGGGGCGCGCGGGGGCTCGATCCGCGGTCGTCGGCCGTTTGGTTCGACGGCTGGCGGACGACAAGCAGCGCGGTCGGCGAGCCGTCGCCCGTCGCGAAGGCACGAACGTGGCTTGCACGCATTGGTTGGCGGAGGCATGGCCTTGTCGAAGTCCGCGAAGCGCCGCGCGCCACGCCGATGGTGACATGAGGCCCGTCGGCACCGCCGCGCTCTTCCACCTCCGACAAGGCCGACAAGTCATAGACGAGAGCAACCGCGCACGTGGTGAGGCTGACGGTGGGCTCTCGGCGTTGCGAACGCCTTCGCCGAGATGGCGTCGGGGGGCGTCGGTGCCTGCCCCGCTACGGCGATACGAACTCGTGCGTCCGACCACCATCGCGCGGGCGCGAGCGAACGAGGCGCCTGCCGCGACCACCGCAAACGCCGCTCAGAACTCCGTGTAGATGAAGTTCAGCGGCTTCTCCGGCGCGAACACCACGCACGCGACGATCAGCACCACCCAGAGCAGCACCAACGCATTCCGCCGCACGAAGTCGCTCATCCGAGCCCCAGGAGGTGCGGCACGATCACGGCCGCGCGATGGAAGTCACACACGAAGAGCACCCAGCCGATGCACACGACGTGGAACGTGACGATCGTCGCGACGAGCCGGCCGATCGGGTGCGTCGCTTCCGCCGGCCAGCCGAGCACGCGCACTCGCACCCGCTGCCAGCCGCGATACACGTTCAGCGCGATGCCGTGGTAGAGCCCCCAGGCCGCGAAATGGAGCGCGGCGCCGTGCCAGAGGCCGCAGAGGGTCATCGACGCGAGCCGGTTCGCGGCGCCGCGGAGCTCGCCGCGTCGGCTGCCGCCGAGCGGGATGTAGACGTAGTCGGTGATCCACGACGTCAGCGACATGTGCCAGGCGCGCCAGAAGCGCGCGATGTTCGGTTGCAGGTAGGGATAGTTGAAATTCTCGGGCACCTGGTAGCCGAAGAGCCGGGCGCTGCCGATCGCGATGTCCGAGTATCCGGCGAAGTCGAAGTAGATCTGCATCGCGTAACCGTACACGCCGGCCCACAGCATGAGGGTCTGGTACTTGTCGGGATGCAGCAGGATCGGCGCGCAGAGCGGCGCGATCTGGTCGGCGACGAGCGTCTTCTTCGCGAGGCCGACGACGATGCGCCGGAGTCCCTCGGCAACGCCCGCGGCGTCGAGGCGCGCCGCCGCCTCCTCGGGATGGAACCGGTTGTAACGCTTGATCGGCCCGCAGATGAGCGTCGGGAAGAACATGATGAAGAGCCCGAGCTGGCCCAAGCCCGCCGGCGCGACGGTGCCGCGGAACGCCTCGACGAGGTAGTGGACGTACTCGAAGACGAAGAACGAGATGCCGAGCGGCGGGCGGAGCTCCATCGCGTGCACGTCGATGCTGCGGCCGAGCGGGCGGAGGAGATCGCTCGTCACCTCGATGAAGAACCCCTGGTACTTGTAGAACGCGAGGGCGCCGAGGCAGAGCGCGGTGCCGAGCGCGAGCCAGCGCCGCCGCTCCGCCGTCGCACCCGTCGCGACGCGGACGCCGATCCACGTCATGAGCGGGATCGTCGCGGCGATCAGCAGGACGTGCGGCGGGTAGTAGTAGGCGTAGAAGAAGAAGCCGAGCGCCGTCAGCACGCCGCCGCGCGCGCGCGCCGGCGCGAGCCAGTAGAGCCCGAACGCGACCGCCAGGAAGACGGCGTAGGCCCAGGTGTTGAAGATCATCGCCCGGCCGCCTTCCACTCCTCGGCGACGATCGCGCCGAGCCGATCGGAGAGCTTGCGCGATCCGGAGACGTTCGGGTGGATCAGGTCGTAGAAGTCCTCGGCGTCGAGGACGTGGCGCAAGTCGACGAAGCGCGCGCCGCGCGCGGTCGCGTCCTGCTCGAGCCGCCGGGCGACGGCGTCGGAGAGCGTCGTGTCGTAGAGGGCACGCGCCTCCGGGTCCTCGAGCACCGGGTTCTCCGGGAAGTCGAGCACGACGACGCGGATGGCGGCGGCGCGGAGCTCCTCCGTCGACCACGCGATCGCGTCGAGGTGCACGTTGCGCTCGGGACCGTGCGTCGCGAACGTCTGGCGCCCGTACTGCTCGATGGCGCCGCTGCGGTTCACGTTCAAGAAGTCCTCGTAGTCGGCGAAGCGCCGCGTCTCGCGCCAGTGCTTCCACGCGGCCCACGACTCCGCCGTCAGACGTCCGGGGAAGAACCATTGCGACGCCTCCTCCGGCACCGGCGCGCCGCTCGCCGACGGGAGCTGGAGCGGCCCGGGGGCCGGAAGCGGCTTTGCGAGCTTCGGCGCGATGCTCATGAAGAGCGGCGTCGTCGCCTCGTCGAGCGCCGTGCGCACGAAGAAGCGGTAGCGGTAGAGCATCCAATGGCGGCGCACGATCGCCGCGAGGCGGCCCTCGACGTCGGTCGGCTGCGCGGCGGGCAGCGCGACGGACGAATCGAAGAAGACGCGCGACACGGGCGTGTCGAGCGAGGCCTGCGCCGGGAAGTCGCGCACCGAGGCCGTCAGCACGACGAGCCACGGATGCGTCGGGATCGCCGCGTGCGCGAGCAGCGCTTGATCGACGCCGAAGGCGCCGAACACCGTCAGCGTCTCGAACGCCGACGGCACCTGGCGCTCGGCCATGGCGCCGCGCACGCGCCGCTCGTCGAGGCCGAGGAAGACGATCGAGCTGCCGACCGCGTACGCGAGCGGCGGCTCCGGCGCCGTCTGGAGCTGCTGCACGCAGCGGTAGACGAGACCCCAGGTGATCGGGAAACGCCGGATCTGCGGCACCCAGCGAAAGAAGAGGCCGGCGCCGAAGAGCGCCCAGTCGAGGACGACGAGCAGCACGACGACTTTCGCCCACGGCCACAGGGGCGAGCGAGCGAACGACCGCATCACGAGGCTCGCACCGACCGACGCATCGCGCGGCGATGCCTTTAGCGGTTCGTCCCGCGACGCGCCAGGCCGCCGGGCGCACGACGCGCCTTGCGGGTGCGCCGGTGCGCAAGTAAGAGCGACGAGCCCGGATGCGCTCCCGGCTCCTCTTCGTCGTCGCGACCCTGATCGCGTTCCTCGGCTTCGCGGCGGCGTGGCTGTCGCCGCTCCTGCCGGTGGCCGGCACGTCGCACCTCGAAGCGTTCAAGGACATCTCACCGCTCGCGCGCGCCGACGCGATGCTGACGAGCTGGATGCTCGCGTGGGGCTCGCACGCGCTGCGCACGGACCCGCTGCATCTCTACCACGCGAACATCTTCTACCCGCTGCCGTGGACCTTCGCGTTCTCCGAGAACCTGATCGCGAGCGCGGTGCTCGTGACGCCGGTCGACGTCGTGTGGAAGAACCCGATGCTCGACCACAACGTCTTCCTGATCGCGACGTTCGTGCTCGCCGGCGCGGGGACCGCGTTCCTGCTGCGCGAGCTCGGCGCGGCGTGGCCCGCCGCCTGGCTCGCCGGCGTGCTGGTCGCGTTCGACCCGTTCCGCTTCGGCACGATCGGGCACATCCACGCGCTCTCGACGCACTGGATGCCCTTCATGCTGCTCGCGCTGCACCGCTGCTTCCGCACGGGACGCGGCATGATCGCGGTCGCCGTCACGCTGCTGCTCGTCACCTTGAGCAGCGTCTACTATGCGTACTTCTTCCTGCTGGCCCTCGCCGTGTTCGTCCCGGCGTGGTGGTGCTTGCGGCTTCCGGTCGCGCCGGGGGGATGGCCGCGCGCGCTCGGCGGGATCGCGATCGGCACCGCGGTGACGGCGATCATGCTGCGGCCCTACATGATCGCGCGCGACCTCTACTCGCTCGCTCGCGCCTCGAGCGAGGCCTGGTTCTTCGCGGGCAAGGGCATGTTCTACCTCGGCGCCGCGGCCGATCCGATCGGCTACGTCCAGAAGCGCTACCTGGCGAACGAGCACGTGCCGGTGGTGATCGGGACCGGCATGTTCGTCCTCATGCTGATCGGCCTGGCGACCGGCGCGACGCGCGAGCGCGGCGGCCGGCGCACGAGCGCGGTCTACCTGCTCGTCGGGATCTGGCTCGCCGTCGTATCGCTCGGGCCGCTCATGCAGTGGGAGAACTTGCTGAGCCCGAACCGGCCCGGCGTGTGGAACGCGCTCGCCGCCGTGATCCCGGGGTTCTCGGCGTTGCGCGTCTCGATGCGCGCATGCACGGTGGTCGTGCTCGCAGCCGGCGTCATCGCGGGGCTCGGCGCCGATGCGCTGTGGCGACGCGCGCACGGCCGGGTCGCCCGCGTCGCGCTCCTGGCGCTCTTCGTCGGCGTCGGGCTGCTCGAGAGCATGCGCCCGCCGCTCCAGGTGGTCGCGACGTCGTGGGCCGCGCAGGGCGTGCCGGCCGTCTATCGCTGGCTCGGCCAGCAGCCCGGTCATGACGCCGTCGTCGAGCTACCGATCGGCCTGCCGCTCAACGACGCCGAGTACATGGCGCTCTCGGCGGCGCACTGGAAGCCGCTCGTGAACGGCTACAGCGGCTTCGCGCCCACGACCGGCTTCTTCCGCGGCTTCCTCTACCCGTTCCCGAACCCGTCGAGCCTGCGGCTGCTGCACCAGCTCGGCGTGCGCTGGGTCGTCATCCACCCGAAGGACGTGGGCCGCATCCAGCAGACCCTCTGCGCCGGCGATCCCGCGCGTATCGCGCCGTACATGACGGTCCCCTACCGTGACGGGACGTCGTGCGTGCTCGAGATCCACAGCGCCCCGCCGCCCCCGCCCCCGCCGAACGACCGGCCGGTCTCGCTCACGGGCGCCAACCTGACCGCCTCCTCGGGCACCGATGCCTCGGCCGGCATCGACGGCCGGCTCGATACGCACTGGACCGAGGCGGTCGATCAGAACGCGACGAGCTGGCTCCAGCTCGATCTGACGGAGGCGCACCCGATCTCGCGCATCGTCGTCCAGCTCGGGCCGCACTACGGCGAGTACCTCCGGCAGTGGCGCGTCGAGACGTCGACCGACGGCGTCACGTGGGAGCCTGCCGGCGCCGATCGGAACGCGATGCCGCCGCTCCTTCAGATCCGCAGCGAGCCGAAGGCGCTCACGACCGAGATCAAGCTCGATCGGCCCGTCCAGACACAGCACGTGCGGATCGTGCGCACGCCCGCCGACAAGACGACGGCTTACGATCTCTGGGGCAACTGGTCGACGTGGGGCGTGCACGAGCTCGCGGTGTTCGAGGCGGCGACGTGAGCGCGGCGCCCGCGCGGCCGTGGCTCGCGGCGCTCGGCGCCGCGGTCGTGCTCGCCGTGGTGACGCTCGCGATCACGTGGCCGCTCTTCCAGCACCCGTCGACCCAGGTGCTCGACTCGCCGTCGCTCTACGGCCCGGCGTCGGTGCTCGTGCAGCGCGACATCAACCTGACGCTCTGGATCCTCGCGTGGGACTCGCACGCGCTCGTCACCGACCCGCTGCACCTCTTCCACGCGAACGCGCTCTATCCGGCGCGCTGGTCCCTCGCGACGTCGGAGCACATGCTCGGCAACGTCCCGATCTTCGCGCCGATCTTCCTCGCGACCGGCAATCCCGTGCTGGCCCACCAGGCGACGCTCTTCGCCACCTTCGTCGCGGCCGGGCTCGCGATGGCCGCCTACGTCTTCCACTGGACGCGCGACCGCACCGCCGCGCTCGCCGCCGGCTGCCTGTTCGCGTTCGCGCCGTACCGCGTGTGGCAGGTCGGGAACCTGCACATCGTCTCCATCCACTGGTACCCGCTCGTGCTGCTCGGCATCGACCTGACGCTCGACGGCCGGCGGCGCGGCGGCGCGGCGCTCGCGGCGGCGGCGCTGACGTTGTCGAGCCTCTGCTCGTATTACGTCGGCTACACGACGTTCGCGCTCGGGGGCGCGTACGCGCTCGTGCGGCTGATCCAGTGCCGCCGCACGGCGGCGGGTGCGCTGCCCGCGCTCGGGGCCGGCTTCGTGGCCGCGGCGGCCGTCGTCGGCGTCCTCACGATCCCGTACCTGGTCCTGCAGCGCGAGGGCGTGATCCCGGATCGAGTTCGCGCCGAGCAGTTCGACAGCATGGCGTTCCTCTCGCTCGCGCTCCTCGGCCCGCGCGGCTACACGTCGTTCTTCCTGACGCCGCGGCGCGACGGCATCCCGCAGTTCCTCGGCTACACGGTGATGGCGCTCGCCGTCGTCGGCCTGTGCCTTCGTCGACGACCGCCGCGCGGCGCGCTCCTCGCGGGCGGGCTCGCCGGTTGGGGCCTCGCGATCGGGCCCGTGCTGAACCTCGGCGGCGGCCGTCAGATCATGCTGCCCTATCGGTGGCTCATGGCCGTGGTGCCGGGCTTCTCGGCGATGCGCATCCCGCAGCGCTTCGGCGCGCTCGTCACCCTCGCCGCGACGGCGCTCGCGGGACTGGCGCTGGCGGAGCTCGGCGATCGGCTCCGCCGCCGCGGTCATGGATGGGCCGCGGCCGTGCTCGCCGGCGGCGTCGTCGTCACGGCGCTCGCGGAGGCACGCACGCCCGGTCTGCGGACGATGTTGATGCCCGTCGGCGAGCACACGTCGCCGGCGCATCGCTGGCTGGCCGAGCACGGCCAGGGCGGTGCGCTCATCGAGGTGCCGGCGACGGGCGGCGATCCCCTGCGCCAGAGCCAGGCGCTCCTCGGCAGCACCGTCCACTGGCTGCCGCTCGCGAACGGCTACTCGCCGTATCCGCCACCGACGTTCACGACGATCATGGAGGCGGCGTCGCGACTGCCGAGCGCGGCGGCGATCGACGACATGCTGGCGGTGGCGCCGCTGCGCTGGGTGCTCGTGCGGCATCGGCTCTTGCGACCGGCCGACGTCGGCGCATGGCGCGCGGCGTTCGAGGCGGCCGGCCTCCGCGTGGCTGCCGAGTTCCCAGAGTCCACCATCTTCGAAGTACCGGCGTCGCGGCGCACGACGCGGGGCGTGTCGTAGTGGGCCGCTCGGACGAAGGCGCGTGTGGGCTTGAGTTGGCGGGCATGGGGGTAGTCGGTAGGGTGCGGCGGATGCCGGACGCGTCGTTGCGCTGGGGTCGCGTGGTCGTGGCGACCGTGCGCAATGCCGCGGCGGTGGCGACGGCGAGGGCTTGTCGTCGCGGCGTTGCACTGGGTGCAGCGCTTGCGCTGCTGGTCGTCGGTGCACCCGCGGCGGCGGTGGTGAATGATTTTGTCGGGTTGTTGCGGGCGCATGTGGCGGCGGCGGATCGGTTGTTCCTGAAAGTGCAGCCGATCGTGGCGTATGGGCAGAGCCGACAGGTGCTCGCGACGCCGGTGCCGTATGCGGTGGAGGTGCCGATCACGGTGCCGAGCGGGGCTCGGCTTCGGCTCGGAATCGCGACACGCGACACGTTCCTGCGTGAAGAGCTCGTCGGGCGGGCCGATCCGATCCACTTCATGGTGTCGATCGCGCGCGACTCGGGCGAGACCGTGCTCCTCACCGAGAAGACGCTCGACGTCCGCAATCGACCCGCCGACCGTCGCTGGATCGACCTCGATCTCGACCTCGCGCGCTTCGCGGGCGAGACCGCGCGGCTCAGGCTCGCGGCCGAGACGCCGGGAGCGCCGGCCGCTCCCGACAAGACGTTCGCGATCTGGAGCCGGCCCTACCTCGTGCAGCCGGGCTCGGGGCACGAGGGTCCGAACCTGCTCTTCATCACCATCGACGCGTGCCGCGCCGATCACCTGAGCGCGTACGGCTACGGGCGTCCGACGACGCCGGCGCTCGACCGGCTCGCGAGCGAGGGCGTCCGCTTCGCGAAGGCGTACACGAACGCGCCCATGACCGTGCCGTCGCTGTCGCAGATCTTCACGTCGCGCTACTTCCCGGCGAAGGAGAGCCCGACGCTCGTGTCGAGCCTCTTCGCCGCCGGCTTCCCGCGCACGAAGGCGATCATCCACAACCCGTACCTCGAGTACTTCCTGAAGCTCGATGCACGCGACACCTTCGACTCGATGTCGAGCGTGCAGTGGCGCGGCGACCGCATCGCCGCCAAGGGCCTCGCCTGGATCGACGCGCAGCGCGGCCAGCGCTGGGCCCTCTACCTCCACGTGCTCGACGTGCACACGCCCTACCGCGTGAAGGCACCCGACGGCACGCGCTTCGTCGACCCGTCGTATCGCGGACCGATCGGCTACGGCTGGGGCGACGTCGAGGGCGCGCAGCAGGGGAAGTACGGCGACGCCGACAAGACCGCCGTCGTGGCGCGCTACGACAGCGCGCTCCGCTACGTCGACGACCACCTGGGCCGACTCTTCGATGCGCTCCGCGAGCGCGGGCTTCTCGACCGGACGCTCGTGGTCGTGAGCGCCGATCACGGCGAGGAGCTGTGGGACCACGGGAGCTTCTTCCACGGCGTGTCGCTCTACGACGAGCAGCTCCACGTGCCGCTGATCGTCCGCCTGCCCAAGGGCGCCCGCGCCGGCACCGTCGTCGAGACGCCGGTCCGCTCCGTCGACATCGTGCCGACGATCGTCGACGCGCTCGGCGCGCCGTCGTTCCCCGACTTCCAGGGCGAGAGCCTGCTGCCGCTGATCGAGCAGACGGGCGGGGGCGCGCCACGCGAGGACTTCGCGCGCGCCGCCAACATGGTCTACCCGCAACGCTTCGGGCTCCGCACCGCGACCCACAAGCTCGTGCTGACGCAGAACCCGTTCGCCGAGAGCCTCTTCGACCTCGTCGCCGATCCGCTCGAGCGGAAGGACCTGATCGCCGATCCGGCGGCGCGACCCGTGCTCGACGACCTGCGCGTGCGGCTCGCGCGCTATCGCGAGCCGTTCTGGACGGCCGGATTTCAGGTGCGCGCCGTCGCCCAGGCCGGCGCGACCGCCGAGGTCGAAGTCACGATCACGTCGAACGACAACCAGATGGTCGCCAATCCCGACCGCGTCGGCGGCGACCGGCCCGACACGCTCGAGCTCGCGCGCGACGGGCTGACCCTCACCTGGCGCGGCCCGGTCGGCGCGACGCCCATCGGCTTCCGCTTCGACCGCGCGATGCGGCTGCGCGACGACACCGGCATCACCGTGCGCGTGCGCGCCGACGGCCAGGAGCTCCCGCCGCAGGCGATCGTCGTCGGGCCGAATGAGGGCCATCCGCCGTCGTCGCCCTTCGTCTACAAGATCACGGGCCCCAAGGGCTCGAAGGCGCACGAGGAGCCGCCGCTGCTCGTGGAGACCGCGCCGGTACCGGTTGCCGGGACGGAGCGCGTGCGCGTCTACCTGTGGCGCGTGCTCGAGGCCGCGTCCGCGTCGATCGCCACGCCGCCGACCGACGAGAAGATGCGCGAGCGGCTGCGCATGCTCGGCTACGCCGAGTAGAGCCCGAGCGGCGTCGGCGCCTCACGGCTCGAGGCAGCTGCCGGTCTCGCGGCAAGCACGCGGACGAATGTGCTGGGCGCATTCCCACGCGCAGCCTCGCCGCTCGCGTCTCGTCCCGACGCACTCAGCGCGACAAGCGCGCCGCAAGTCCTTGCAGGTGACGCGACACTGGTTGCGCGCGATCGTCGTCGTGCTCGTCGAGCTGCTCGTCGTGATGGACGTGGACGTCGGCACGTCGACGAACGTGAGGAAGAGCGGAGCCACGAGGCCACTTCCCGGAGGGACGAACGCATCGACGAAGCCGCCGGTCGCGCCGTCGAAGCGCAGCACGGCTCCGGGGGTGCTCGTCACGTAGAGGTTGCCGTCCGGGCCGAAGACGAGGCCCTCGACGCCCGCGAGCCCGCCCGCCCCCGCCGCGACGAAGGCGTCGATGAAGGTTCCGGTCGTCCCATCGTACCGGAGCACGCTCGCCTGGTGTCCGCCGGAGGTCACGTAGAGGGCGCCGTCGGGCCCGAACACGAGATCGCCGGGACCGGCAAGCCCGCCGCTTCCCGCGGGCACGAAGGCGTCGACGAACGCGCCCGTCGAGCCGTCGTAGCGGAGCACGCTGTTGCCGAAACCGCTGATGACGTAGAGGCGCCCGTCGGGGCCGAACACCGGCAATCCCTCCGGACCGTCGAGCCCGCCGGATCCGGACGCGACGAAGACGTCCATGAAGGCTCCGGTCGTCCCGTCGTAGCGGAGGATGCTGTGGGTGAAGAAGCTCGAGACGTAGAGGTTCCCGTCGGGACCGAACGCGAGCCCAGCGGACCGTCGAGGCCTCCGCTTCCGGACGTGACGAAGGCACCGAGGTAGCTCCGGGTCGTTCCGTCGTAGTGGAGCACCCGATCGTCGAAGCTGCTCACGACGAGGATCGAGCCATCCGGAGCGCGCGCGATCCCCTCCGGCCACATGAGTCCACCGCGACCGGACGGGACGAGCGGGCAGAGCGATGCGCCGGTCGTGCCGTCGAACTCGAGCACCGCATCCTCGTGGAAGTCGACGACGAGGAGCCGCACGGCCAGTGCGGGATACGTGGCGGCGATGACGAGGAGAGCGAGGACGACGGGGCCGACGAGGCGGCGGCGGCCACGATCGAAACGTCGCGACACCCGGGTTCGGAGCCCCACGACCCGCTCGTAGGTCGGGCGAGAGCGATCCGTCAAGATTCCGCACACGCCACGTTTCGGAGACGCGGGCGTGCGTGGTATGCACCGCACTTCATGCCGACCGACGCGCCGCCCGGAGAGCCCGCGGGCGCTCCGCCCGGCCAGGACGGAGCGCGCTACGACCTCACGGTCGTGATCCCGGCCTACAACGAATCCGCGCGCATCGCGGAGCCGTTGCGTCGGCTCGGGGCGTATCTCGCCGCGCACCATCCGGCGAGCGAGCTCGTGCTGGCGGACGACGGCAGCACCGACGGGACGGGGGCCGTCGTCGAGCGTTTGGCAGGCGAGCTCGGCTTGCCGGTTCGGGTGCTCGCGAGCCCGCAGAACCGCGGCAAGGGGCACGCCGTCCGCCGCGGCATGCTCGCCGCACGCGGCGCGCTCGTCCTCATGACCGACGCCGACCTCTCGACGCCGATCGACGAGCTCGCGCGGCTGGTCGCCGCGATCCGCGACGGCACCGACGTGGCGATCGGCTCGCGCAAGATGGCGGGCGCGGTGATCGAGGAGCACCAGCCGTGGCTCCGCGAGAGCATGGGCAAGGTCTTTACGCTGCTCACGCGCCTCTTCGTCGTCGACGTGTCCGACGTGACGTGCGGCTTCAAGCTCTTCCGCCGCGACGCCGCGCACGCCGTCTTCTCGCGCGCGACGCTCGACGACTGGAGCTTCGACGCCGAAGCGCTCTTCCTCACGCGCCATCTCGGGTTCTCGCTCGTCGAGGTGCCGGTGCAC
>OEKX01000917.1_pt4 | contig 12020 bp, 10 predicted proteins | sample 1503491 | NCBI WGS metagenome assembly OEKX01 (sample SAMEA104379567, study PRJEB20068) | metagenome | isolation source: 1998 | reverse complement strand
CGTCCCAGCGCGGATACCAGCCGATGAAGTAGACCCACAGGAGCGCGACGGCGCCGGCGAGCGAGACGAGCGTGTGCGCGGCGCGCAGGCGCGGCGGCGTCCCCGGCATCGCGAGCCATACGGCTGGGACGAGCACGACGAGCATCAGCCCGGACCCGAACGACAGCGCTCCCGCCGCGGCGGCGATCATCATGGCGGCGAGACGCGGCCATGTCGGTGCTCCCGCGGCGAGGCATGCCGTCACCGTCGCGAAGAAGGTGACGGCGAACGTCGACGTCGTCCACGCCGCGGTCCAGGCGGGACCCGCGATCGGCGAGAACACGAGCACCGCGAAGATCGGAGCGAGCGCCAGCGCCGCGGGCGGAGCGAGCGACCGGCGCGCCAGCGTGACGAGCATGGACAACGAGCCGAATGCGAGGACGACGTCGAGCCACGCGTCGCCACGGACGTCCCAGCGCGTGCACCAGGCGACGGCGCCCTGGAGCAGCAGCGCGACCGGGATGCGGTGCTCGTTGATCTCGACCCAGAGCGCATCGACCGGAAGTCGCCCGCCGGTCACCTCGACCATGAACGGAACCGCGCCCCACTGGTCCCACCAGGGGAAGTTCCGGGCGTGGAGCGCGACGGCACGGGCGAGGACGGCGACCGGCGCCGCCGTCGCGACGGCGGCGACCGCGATCGTCGCCCCTCGAAGCCAGCGGGACGCGCCGCTCACGCCAGCACGCCTGTCGCCGCCGCCACGCCCGCGCTACCGGGCCACCGGCATCACCTCTTCGGCGAAGGCCTGCATCTCGTCGACGTTGTACGGCGCGAAGGTCATGAAGATGAAGTGCGTGACGCCGACCTCACGGTAGCGCGCGATCGTGTCCAGGCACTCCTGCTTGTCGCCGATCATGATCTGCTTGCGCGCGACCTCGGGCGTCGTCCCGCGCATGCCGGCGATGAGGCCTTGGACGAAGTCTTCGCGTTCCTTGTTGCGGTAGCAGAGCGGCATCATGACCGTCATCTCGATCTTGCTCGGGTCACGGCGAACCGTTTCGCCGTGGCGGCGGATGACGTCGATCTTATGGGCCATCATCTCGGCCGGACCCGACGTGTTCCACATGTCGGCGTGCTTGGCGACGATCTTGAGCAGCACCTTCTCGCCGGTGCCGCCGATCATGATCGGCGGGTACGGCTTCTGGACGGGCTTCGGCGAGCCGAGCGCGTCGACGACCTTGTAGTGGCGTCCGTCGAGCGACGTCGTCTCCTGCGTGAACATGCCGCGGATGATCTGGCACGCCTCGTCGAGCGCCTGAAGCCGCTTCGGCACGTTCTTGAAGTCGAATCCGAGCGCCGTGTGCTCGCCCTCGAACCAGCCGGCGCCGATGCCGAGGTTGAAGCGGCCGTGGCTCACGTGGTCGAGCGTCGCGGCCATCTTCGCCGTGAGGCACGGGTTGCGGTACGTGTTGCCGTTCACGAGCGAGCCGACGCGCGCGCGCTTGGTCGCCTGCGCGAGCGCGGCGAGCGTCGTCCAGCCCTCGAAGCACGGCCCGCTCGGGTCGGTGAAGATCGGGAAGAAGTGATCGAAGTTCCAAAGCGAGTCGTAGCCCCAGCCGTCGGCCTTCTGCCAGAGCGCGAGCATGTCGTCCCAGGCGATGTTCTGCTGGCCGGTCTGGATGCCGAAACGGATCGGATGCGTGGGCATGGCAGGGTCCTTTCGTCGATTGGCGATGTGGTGGTCAGACGATCGCGGCGTGGACGACGTCGGCGAGCCGCTGGTGGCGCTCGATGCTGTACGAATCTTCCATGAGACCGCTCGACATGAACGCGTAGGTCACGTCGGTCACCGGGTCGATCCAGAAGGCGGAGGAGCCGGCGCCGAAGCCGCCGAACGTCGCCGGCGACGCGAGCAGCCCGAACGGCGTGGGGAAGATACCTTCGCCGCGCAGGAAGAAGCCGAGGCCCAGGTTGGCGGGGAAGGGGCTCCAGCCGCGCATGGCCTCGGCGTACGCCCAGATCGTGTTCGGCTCGTCGCCGGTGCGGTTCACCTGGACCGACTCGATCGTGGCCGGCGAGAGGATCCGCACGCCGTCGAGCTCGCCGCCGCGCCGGAGCATCTCGGCGAAGCGATGCATGTCGGGCGCGGTCGACACGTAGCCGCCGGCGGGGATCTCGGTCTCCTCGGCGATCGAGTTGCCGAGCGTCTCCAGGAACGCGGGATCGAACAGCCCCTGGCGGCGGTCGCGGACGACGATCGGCGCGAGGCGCTCCTTCGCGGCGTTCGGGCAGCCGAGCGTCGTGTCGGCCATGCCGAGCGGCGCAAAGACGTCCTCGGCGAGGATCGTGCGATACGGGCGCCGACCGCCGTCGGCGCGGCGCACGCACTCGGCGAGGATCGCATGCGCGACGATCACGCAGTACGAGACGCGCGAGCCGGGCCGGAACTCGGGCAGCGCCGCGCACGTCGCTTGCACGACGCCCTCGAGGCTGCCCGCGAGCTCCGGCGGCATCGGCGGCAGCATCATCGGAAGGCCGCTCGTGTGCGTCAGGAGGTGCGCGATCGTGATGCCGCCCTTGCCGCGCTGGCCGAACTCCGGGATGAGCTCCGCGACCGGGGTCGTCAGTGAGAAATCGCCGCGCTCGATGCGCTGGAAGACGGCGGTGACGGTGAGCTGCTTCCCGATCGACATCGTGACGAACGGCTGGCGGGAGTCGACGCGACGGCCGCGGGCACGATCGGCGAAGCCGAACTGCTTGTGGAACGCGACCGTCCCACCACGCGCCACGACCACCTCGCACCCGTCGTAGAGCTGCGCGTCGACGTCCTGCGCGATGACGACGGTCAGGCGGCCGAGTCGATCCGGATCGAATCCCGCGTCGCGGGGATCGTCGACGGTCATCGCGGTTGTCTACCTCCGGTCGATGGCGAAGGCGACCCCCCGGTCGCGCCGCTCACCAGCCCCGCAGGTCGACCGGCCACGACTCGACGACGCGCTCGCCGTCGACCACGTGGAGACGCTCGTGGTACGCGACCGTCGGGTCGACGTGGGCCGGCCGGACGCGGACGCGGTCGCCCGGCCGGACCGGCGTCGCCGGCGCGAAGGTCACGTGCTCGTCGGAGTGGAACAGGACCTGGGCCCCGTCGATTGCGGAGTTGCCGTGGTCCATGCCGAGCGCTTTCAGACCGACGTCGGCGACGGCGTAGCCCTGGCTCGAGACCGAGACGACGGTGCCGAGCACGGTGAGGACCTCGCGAAACGGCAGCGCGAGCTTCGCGTAGGCCGTGTCCATGAGCGCGTACGAGCCCGCCTGGATCTCTGTCGCGACCCGGTTCAGGTCGTAGGTGCCCGTGCCGCCGGCCGACACGACGTCGCCGCCGACGGCCGCGTGCGCGGTGCGGAGCCGCTCCATCGCGTCGGCGACGATCTGCGCGCGCGTCGCACGCTCGGGAAGCAGCATGCCCTGGCCCTCGTAGCCCATCACGCCGCGTACGCCGAGCCCGCGCCGGCGCGCGTGCTCGGCGAGCCGTCCGGCCGCGTCCGGAGCGCACCCGCAGCGCGGCAGCCCGACGTTGACGTCGATCAGCACCTCGCGCACGCCGCCGGCGACTGCCGCATCGATCGTGGCCTCGGAGTCGACGGCGACGGTCACGCGGGCGTCGAGCGCGCCGAGACGGCGCGCGTCGAGCACCTCGTTCGCGAGGAGCACGTCGTCGCCGAGGCCGGCCGCGACCAGGCCTTCGACCTCGCGCACCGTCGCGCAGGTGAAGGTGCGATGCCCGTGCGCCGCCTGCCGGCGCGCGAGCGCCGTGCACTTGTGCGCCTTCACGTGCGGGCGGAGCCGGACGCCCGGGAGCGCCGCGGCCATCGCGCCGAGGTTCTGCTCGAGCGCGCCGGCGTCGACGAGGAGCGCCGGCGTCGTCAAGTCGTGGATGCTCGGCATGCGCGACCCTACGCCGAGTCGGCCGCGCCCGGAAAGCCCGCGCCGGTCAGGGTGTCGAGCAGAGGCCCGGGTAGCGCGTCGCCAATCCGGCGGCCGTCGCGACGCCGCACGAGGCGCCGTACTCGGCCGCGAGCGCCTGCGTCACGCGCGCCACCTGCGCGTCGAGCACGCAGTCGGCCGTCTCGGCCATGGTCACGGCATCGGGATCGCAGGGGAAGGCCAGCAGCGCCGGCGTGACGCCCGCGCAGCGCGCCAGGATCTGGCTTCGCGCGACGTTCCGGAGCTTCGACGCCTTGGAGAACGGGAGCGTCGGATCGAGGTCGGCGACGCAGTCGTCGGCGGCGTCGGCCGTGCCGTTGCCGTTCGCGACGGCGGTGAGGAGCCGCTGGAAGCACGTGACGAAGGCACCGTGCACCTTCGCGCCGAAGCGCTTGAACGACAGCGCGATCGTCTTCTGGCACACGAGCCCGGCCGCCGACAGCACCGGCGGCGGCGGGATCGTCGTCGAGGTGGTGGACGACGTCGAGCTCGTGGTCGTGCCGAGCGTCGAGCTGGTCGTCGCCGCGAGCGTCGAGGTGGTCGTCGAGGTCGTCGTCGTCGTGCCGGGCGCGATGAACCGCTCGCCCGCGCTCGGGAAGTCGTCGACGGTGAGCACGGTCCCGATGACGGTGTCGGTCGCCGTGTCGACGACGGTCAGGCTCGAATCGCTCGTGTCGACGACGTACGCCCGGCTGCCGTCGGGCGTGAGATCGACGACGGTCGGCCCCGAGCCCACCGCGATCGACGTGATCTCCGTCATCGCGACCGCATCGAGTACGGCGAGCCGATTCGTGATGCCCTCGGCGACGTACACGCGCAATCCGTCGGGCGAGACGGCGAGCCCGTTCGGCAGCGCCTGACCGAAGTCCATCGAGAGCGGAATCGTGCCGATCAGCAGGTTCGTCGTCGCGTCGACGACGTAGACCTGCATCTCGTTGAACACCGTCGCATAGACGCGTGTCCCGTCGGGCGAGACGGCGACGCCGAGCGGGAACGTGTTGTTCGAGTTCAAGTAGACGTCGGCGACCATGGTGTCGTTCACCATGTCGATGACGGCGATGCTCGAGACCGGGAACTCGGCTTTCATCAGATATGCGCGCGTGCCGGCCTGGTTGGCGACGAACGCGCCGAAGCCGGGTGACGATCCCGCGACGATCGTTTGCACGACCGTGTTGGAGGTCCCGTCGATGACGGCGACGGTCCCGTCGGAGAGGGCGACGAACGCCTTCGCGGCGTCGGGCCGCGCGACGATTGCGGTCGGGAAGGATGCGACCGGCACGGTGGCGATCACGCTCACGGTCGGCGCATCGATCACCGAGACCGTCGAGTCGTTACCGCTGTGCGAGTATGCGCGGCGGCCGTCGAGGCTGGCCGCGGTCGAGATCGGCTGCGTCCCGACGACGACGCTCACCGTCTCGTGCGTCGCCAAGTCGACGCGTGCGACGTGGTCCGTCGTCGAGTGCGCGAGCCACGCGAAAGGTTCGGCGCCGGAGCGCTCGACCGACGACACCAGCACGACGACCACCACGAGCCACCACCGCATGCCCCACCCCCTGTCGAACGTTCCGGGGGCGTTTCAGCACGTCTCGCCGCGCTCTTCCAACGCGGCGCGGTCGCGGTGCGGTCAGCCGCCCGTACGCAGGCAGCCCGAGCGCCGCAGCATCGCGACCAGACGCGTGCGACCTTCCGGGCTGTTCTCGCAAGGCTGGATGCACGACTGCTCGTAGGTGCCGGACAGCCACTGCATCCGGTAGCAGTCTTCGAGGAACGCTTCGCTCCGTCGAATTCCGCAGCGCGTGCTCTCGAAGCGCGAGCCGTGCTCGGTCCAGAGCGTGCGATCGTTGTTGCAGAGCTCGACCATGTGCAGCGTGCACAAGGACGGGCAGGAGTAGGCGGGCTCGGGCGCGCTCGGCGCGGGGGCCGGCGTCGGCGGCGGCGGCGGATCGACGACGATCGGCGCGGCGGCGACGTCGGTCGGTGGCGGCGTCGGCTCCTCGCGCTTGGCCATCGGGCCGAGCGCGCCCGTCGCCGCCGCGCGGATGCGGCGCCGGGCCGCATCGTCGTCGAGGAACGTCTCGGCGACGGCGGTGCCGAGGACCGGGCAGCCGGTGGTCACGAGGCTGCGTGCGACGGCGTCCCAGCGCGGCGGCGCCGCCGGCGGCATCGCCGCGAGGGCGCGCGCGACCGCCTCGCGCATGCCCGCGGGGCCCGCGTCGTCGCGCGGGCCGAGCCGCCGACCGGACCACCGCACGCGCTGCTTCACGGCCGTCGTCGTGCCTGGAAACGTCGTGCGCTCGATCGTGCCCTCGAGCGACGTCTCGTACACCATGACCTTGCCGTCGAGCCCCATCGCGGAGAGCATGCCGTCGACGCCCGCCTTGGGCGCGAGCTCGGCGCGCTCCTCGTCGGTCGCATCGTGCGACGTGACGATCGCATCGAGGTGGACCCGGAGCAGCATCTCCGCGTGCTCGGCGACCGCGGTCGCGACGGTGCGGCCTTTCTTTCGGCAGGCGGGATCGCGCGCGTCGGCGCGAGCCGCACGTGCGACGCTCTTGTCGAGCCGTGCCGCGGCTCTTTCGAGGATGCCGTCCATCGACGGGTCCTCGGCGATCGCGTGGGCCGGCCGCGACGTGACCTCGTGGACGAGCTGCACGACGTCGTCGCGCGCGCTCGCCCGATCGAAGGCCGAGCCACGAAGCACGACCGCCACTCCGGGCCGCGCGGGCTCGGCGCGATCGACCGGCGCTCGACCCTGCGTGCAGCCGGTCCAGAGGATCGCGGCGAGGATCGCCGCGCTGCGATGTCCCGCCGTGCGCATGGCCAGCCAGCCGGTTGCACAGAGTGTGCCCGGGAGGGGGCCGGGCCTGGCGTGAGGGGCGGGGCTTCGGCAGCGGCACGGATGTGTCACTCGACGGCACTTCGACGCCGATTCGGCCTGATTTTCGACCCTACGCGAGCAACGAACGCGGCATGGCGCTTGCTGCCCGCAGGCGATGGTCCGGCGTCCTTTGCGTTTCGAGGCGCGACTCGGGCTCGCCTCGACGATCGTCGTCGCGACGGTGTGCGGCGGCCTTTCCTGGCAGCTCGCGCGCAGCGCGCTCGCCGACTTCCGGACCCATCTCGTGCAGCGTGGCCAGCGCGTCGTCGCGACGCTGGTGGCGGATGCGAGCGAGGCCATGCAGCGCGGCGACGTCAAGGCGCTCGCCGAGGCGGCGGCACGCGCGCACGAGCAGGGCGACGCGGTCGCGGTCCGCATCTTCGACGCGCAGGGGCTGCTCGTCGTCGCGACCGGTCCGCGCGCGAACATGCCGGCGCCGCCGCCCCGCCTCGACAACTTGCCGGCCGATCCGATCGACGTGGCGCACGTCGGCCTCGACTTCTGGCATGCGGTCCCCGCGCCGGCGATCAGCCTCTCGCCCGAGACCCCCCTCGGTGCCGTCGACGTGACCATCTCGACCGCGCCGCTCGACGAGCTTCGCCATCGCATCCTCGTGACCGCGAGCGTGCTCACGCTGCTCTTCATGGTGATGGGCGCCGCCGCGGCGTGGGCGGTTGCGCGCGCCATGACCCGGCCGCTCGCCGCGCTCGCGCGCGCCGCCGGTGAGATCGCGGCGGGCGACTTCTCGGCCCGTGTCGCGGCCGAGCGCGAAGACGAGATCGGCACGGTCGCCGCCGCCTTCAACGTCATGGTCGAGAGTCTCGTCCGCAGCCATCGGGCGCTCGAGGCCAAAGTGGTCGAGCTCGAGCACGCGAACCATCTCAAGTCGGAGTTCCTGGCGACGGTGTCGCACGAGCTGCGCACGCCGCTCAACGTCATCATCGGGCACACCGAGATGCTCGACGACGCGTCGATCGACTCAGACGAGCACGCACGTCTCGTCGGCACGATCCGCCACTACGCCGAGCTCCAGCTCGATCTCGTGACGAGCGTGCTCGACTTCGAGCGTCTGGCCGCCGGCGGCGTCACCTGCCGCGTCGAGCCCTTCGTGCTCGCACCGCTCATCGAGGACGTGCTGGCGCTCCAGACGGCGCGCACCCGCCCGGGCGTGCAGCTCGTGGCGCAGATCGCGCCCGACTGCCCGTCCCTCGAGACCGATCGCATCAAGGTCCACCAGATCGTTCGCAACCTCGTCGACAACGCGGTCAAGTTCACCGAATCGGGACGCGTCGTCGTCGAGGCGGGGCCCGGCCCGCGCGAGGGCACGGTCCTGATCGCCATCACCGACACCGGTCCGGGCGTGCCCGCGACGCAGCTGCCCCACATCTTCGAGCCGTTCCACCAGCTCGGTCCGAGCAGCACGCGCCGCACGAACGGCGTCGGCCTCGGCCTCAGCATCGTGCAGCGGCTCGCCGACGTCCTCGGCGGCTCGGTCGGCGCGTCGAGCGAGGTCGGCTGGGGGAGCACCTTCCGCGTCACGCTCCCGTGTCAGCTCCCGGCGCAAGCTCCGCGCTCCGCCCGCGACGACGTCGCGGTGAGGCCCACCCGCCACTCCGTCACGAATGGCGAACGCGAACGCGGCGTCTTGGTGGCACGTGCGAGCAGGAAGCCGCAGCCGGCAGAGCCGGCGCGACACGCGCGGCACACCCGACGGCCGTCACGGTAGAAGGGTCACTGCGCAAGCATCGCGCGGTCGCGAGTAGCGCCCGATGGGCCCCCCGTCGGACGTGGCGACTGTCGGGTTGCGTGCGCGACCCCGCGCGCACCTCGTATGCCGCGCCGGCTTTGCCGGCCGCGGCATGCAGCTCGTGCGTATCACCCACGCCACACTCTCGGTCCCCCATAGCCGAGCCGAGGCGAAGCCTCGGGTCGGCTATAGTAACGTCCCACCCAAGAGCAGGCTCGCGACGGTGAAGTAGATGACGATGCCGCTGACGTCGACGAGCGTCGCGACGAACGGGGCCGACGCGCTGGCGGGGTCGAAGCCGACCTTCGTGAGCGCCATCGGCAGCGTCGCGCCGACGATCGTGCCCCACATGACGACGCCGACCAGGCTCCCCGCCACCGTCAGCGCGATCAGCATGTAGTGCGGGCCGTAGAGCCCAAAGAGCGCTTGCCAGGCGAGGATGCGCACGAGGCCGATCGTCGCGAGGATCGCCCCGAGCGACAGGCCCGCGGCGAGCTCGCGCCGCACGACGCGCCACCAGTCGCGGAGCCGGAGCTCCTGCAACGCCATCGCGCGGATGACGAGCGTCGACGCCTGCGAGCCCGAGTTGCCGCCGCTCGAGATGATGAGCGGCACGAAGAGCGCCAGCACGACGGCCCGCGCGATCTGCTGCTCGAAGTAGCCCATCGCCGTGGCCGTGAGCATCTCGCCGATGAAGAGCGCCGCGAGCCAGCCGGCGCGCTTCCGCACCATGTGGCGGAAGCTCACGTCCAGATACGGCGCGTCGAGGGCCGACATGCCGCCGATCTTCTGGATGTCCTCGGTTGCCTCCTCCTGCACGACGTCGACGATGTCGTCGACCGTGACGACGCCCTTCATGACGCCCTGACGGTCGACGACCGGGATCGCGATGTAGTCGTGCTCGGCGAAGAGCTGCGAGAGCGCTTCCTGGTCGAGCTCCTCGGCCGCGGTGACGACGTCGGTGACCATGATGTCGCGCACCTTCTTCTCGGGCGGCGCCATGAAGAGGTCGCGGAACGTGATCACGCCGAGCAGCTTCTGCTCGGCGTCGAGCACGTACACGTAGTAGAGCGTCTCGGCGTGCTCGCGCGCCTGGCGGCGGAGATAGCTCGACGCCTCGTCGACGCTCATCTCCGGCCGGAGCCGCGCGTAGCGCGGGTTCATGAGCCCGCCGGCATCGTCCTCGGCGTAAGCGAGGAGTGCCACGACTTCGCGCCGCGCGCCGTCGTCCAGGAGCTGGAGCAGGCGGCCGCGCTCCTCGAGCTCCGTCGCCTGGATCACGTCGGCGACGTCGTCGGGCGGCAACATGCGCAACCACGCGCGCGCCTCCTGCGGCGACGTCGCGAGGAGGATCTCCGTCTGCTCGCGTGCCGGGAGACTGCGGATCAGTCCCTCGGCTTCGCTCCACGTGAGCAGACGCAGCCCCTCCAGACGCTCGTCGAGCGACAGTACCGCCCAGGCATCCTTCAGCTCATCGGTACGCAGGAGCTGGGGCGCCTCGGCCCCTCTCCACGCGCTGGTCTCGGCGCTCATGGCTCGGTCCTCCTTTCCGTCCCCGGACGGTCGCGGAGGCGAGCGTCCCGAGGCTAGTTCTTGCGGAGACGGCGTCGGCCGTCGCTACTCATACTGCCGCCGACGTACTCCAGTTTCACGCGGGCGTCCAGGCCGAACGGCCCTCGCGATCAGGGCCGCTGCGCGATCCATTCGGCGACCGTCGCGACGACTTCGTCGATCACTTGGGCGTCCGTTCGCCCGGTCCGCTTGGGGACGTGGAAGCCGTGGTCGGCCTCCGGGATCGCGTGGAGCGTCGCCGACGGCAGGCCCGCCAGCACGGTCGCCAGCAGGTCGGGGCGTGCGAAGGTGTCACGGGTTCCCTGGACGAACAGCATCGGGGCCTGGATCGCCGCCAGGTGATCGGCCCGGCTCGTCCCCGGCTTTCCCGGCGGATGGAGGGGGAAGCCGAGGAAGACGAGGCCGCCGACCGACGTGCCGCCGGCCACGACGTGCGACGCCACGCGCCCGCCCATCGAGCGGCCGCCGAGGAACAGGCGCTCGGGGACCTCGCCGCGGACGGCCGCGAGCACGGCCTCGAAGGCGGCCACCAGCACCGGCATGCGATCGGGGGCGCCGCGCCCGCGCGCGCGATACGGAAAGTCGAACGTCACGACCGTCGTGCCCCGCGCCGCGAGCCCGTCCTGCACGCGGACGAGCGAGGGATGTCCCATGCCCGTGCCGGCGCCGTGCGCGAGGACGAGCGTCGCCGTGTCGCGCGCGCCGCGCGCGATCCGAATCGGCAGCGCCGTGCCGTCGGGGGACGTCACCCGACGCGTCGTCACGGCTTCCGCCGCGACGCGGCCGTCAGGTGGCCCGTGCTCTCGAGCGTCGCGACGATCGTCACCTCCGGCATCCACATCGGCGATCCCTCCCGGCGCTCGTGCTACCAGAGCGCGCGTTCGCGACGAAGCGTCGCCTCGACTTGCGGACATGATTGCGCTACCGACGGCGCGAATGGCGAACGCGCCGGTCATCGGGCTCACCGGTGGAATAGGCTCCGGCAAGAGCACGGTGGCGGCGATCCTCGCCGAGCTCGGCGCCGTCGTCATCGATGCCGACAAGATCGGGCACGAGATCTATCTGCCGGGCACCGAAGGTTTCGAGCGCGTGGTGGCGGAGTTCGGCGCCGACGTCGTCGCGGCCGACGGCACGATCGACCGGCGGCGGCTCGGTGCCCGTGTCTTCGCCGAGCCGGCGGCGCTCGTGCGATTGAACGCGCTCGTGCATCCGCTCATCGGCGACGAGATCCGCCGGCGCATCCAGGCGGCCCTCGCCGCAGGCGAAACGACCGCGCGTCCGATCGTGATCGAAGCGGCCATCATGCTCGAGGCCGGCTGGCGGTTCTTCGACCGAATCTGGGTCGTGGTCGTGAGCCGTGAGGTCGCGATTGCGCGTGTGACGGCGTCGCGCGGGCTCTCGCGTGTCGAAGTCGAGCAACGGATCGACGCGCAGATGTCGAACGAGGAGCGGCGGCGCATCGCCGACGCGGTCATCGACAACGACGGCACGCCGGCCGAGCTGCGTGCGAAGGTGGAGGCGGCATGGCACGAATTGCGACGCTGATCGTCGTGACGCTCGCGAGCCTGGTGCACGCGGGCCCGTGCGAAGAAGGACGCGAGCGCACCGGCCTCGTGGTCGTCGTGCGCGACGGCGCGCTCGTCGTGAGCACGGTCGCACCGGATTCGGCTGCGGCCTCGAGCGGCGTGCGCGCCGGCGACGTCGTCGCGCAGGTGAACGGGACCGTCGCGCACAGCTGCGCCGAGTGGGGGCGGGTCGTGAACGATGCGCGCGACGAAGGAAAGGCGCTGCTCCTCCTGGTCGAGCGCGGCGACGCCGAGGTGCCGCTCGCGCTCGGGCGCAAGACCTGGGGCGAGGCGG
>OEKX01000480.1_pt4 | contig 12021 bp, 12 predicted proteins | sample 1503491 | NCBI WGS metagenome assembly OEKX01 (sample SAMEA104379567, study PRJEB20068) | metagenome | isolation source: 1998 | reverse complement strand
ATCATCGAGACGCAGGCCGGCGACGTGTCGGCGTACATCCCGACCAACGTCATCTCGATCACCGACGGGCAGATCTTCCTCGAGGCCGACCTCTTCTACGCCGGCGTCCGTCCGGCGGTGAACGTCGGCATCTCGGTGTCGCGCGTCGGCGGCAACGCCCAGATCAAGGCCATGAAGAAGGTGGCGGCGCCGCTGCGTCTCGAGCTCGCCCAGTACCGCGAGATGGCCGCGTTCGCGCAGTTCGGCTCCGACCTCGACGCGGCCACGAAGCGCCAGCTCGACCGCGGTGTCCGCCTGGTCGAGGTGATGAAGCAGGGTCAGTACGTGCCCCAGGCCGTCGAGAAGCAGGTGGCCATCATCTACGCCGCGACCAGCGGCTTCTTGGACACCCTCCCCGTCTCGGCCGTCCAGAAGTACGAGCGCGAGCTCTACAGCTTCCTCGAGGCGAAGCACGCCGACGTGCTCACCGCGGTCCGCGAGAAGAAGGAGATCACCGACGACGTGAAGCCGAAGCTCGATCGAGCGCTCGAAGACTTCGCGAAGGTCTTCTCGGCGTAGATCCATGCCCAGCCTCAAAGCCCTCCGCAAGCGAATCGCGACGGTTCGCTCGACCCAGAAGATCACGAAGGCCATGAAGATGGTGGCCGCCGCGAAGCTCCGTCGCGCGCAAGAGGCGGCCGAGCGGGCGCGGCCGTACTCCGAGAAGCTCGCCGAGATGTTCGGGGCCGTCGTGGCCGACCTCGAGGAGACCGTGCATCCCCTGCTCGCCCGGCGCGACGAGAACCGCATCGAGCTCGTCGTCGTGACCAGCGACCGCGGACTCTGCGGCGGCTACAACGCGAACCTGTTGCGTCGAGCCGAGGCGTTCATCCGCGAGCGGTCCGGGAAACAGGTGCTGATAACGGCCGTCGGGCGCAAGTCGCTCGAGTTCTTTCGCCGGCGCGCCGCGAAGCTCGCCGGCGAGCGGACCGACGTGATGGCCTCCCCGGTGATCGAATCGGCGCGGGCGCTCGCAACCGGCGTGACCACACGGTTCGCCGAAGGCGAAACCGACGCCGTGTATCTGCTCTACAGCCGGTTCCGCTCGGCCATGTCGCAGATCCCGACGATAACTCAGGTCCTGCCGGTGACGCGGCCGGAGGCGATCGAAGGCGGGCCGCAGCGCGCCGAGTACATCTTCGAGCCGGAGCGCCCGAAGCTCCTGGCCGCGCTGCTCCCACGCTACATCGAGACGCTGCTCATGCAGGCCCTCCTCGAGTCGATCGCGAGCGAGCACGGCGCTCGCATGACCGCCATGGAAAACGCGACGAGCAACGCCTCCGACATGATCGACAGGTTGACGCTCTCGATGAACCGCGCCCGTCAGTCCTCCATCACGACCGAGCTGATGGAGATCGTCTCGGGCGCAGAAGCACTGAAAGGCTGACCACGCCCATGCCGAGCAACGGACGGATCACCCAGGTCATCGGCCCCGCCGTCGACGTCCACTTCCCCGACGGCCACCTGCCCGCGATCTTCAACGCGCTCAAGGTCTCGAACCCCGCCATCAGCGACGAGCCCTGGAACCTCGTGCTCGAGGTCGCGCAGCACTTGGGCGAGAGCACCGTCCGGACGATCTCGATGGACGTCTCGGAAGGCCTCGTGCGCGGCATGGAGGTCATGGACACCGGCGACGGCATCACGGTGCCGGTCGGCGAAGCGACGCTCGGCCGCATCATGAACGTCGTCGGCCTGCCCGTCGACGAGAAGGGGCCGATCGAGAGCACCAAGAGGTACCCCATCCACCGGCCCGCGCCGGCGTTCACGGAGCAGGCGACCCAGGTGCAGGCGTTCGAGACCGGCATCAAGGTCGTAGACCTGCTCGCGCCTTATCAGCGCGGCGGCAAGATCGGCCTCTTCGGCGGTGCCGGGGTCGGCAAGACCGTCATCATCCTCGAGCTCATCAACAACGTCGCCAAGCAGCACGGCGGCGTGTCGGTCTTCGCGGGCGTCGGCGAGCGTACGCGCGAAGGGAACGACCTCTACCTCGAGATGCAGGAGTCGAAGCTCCAGGACGGGAACCCGGTCATTTCGAAAGCCGCGCTCGTGTTCGGCCAGATGAACGAGCCGCCGGGCGCGCGCGCGCGCGTCGGTCTCACCGGCCTCACCGTCGCCGAGTACTTCCGCGACGAGGAGGGCAAGGACGTCCTGCTCTTCATCGACAACATCTTCCGCTTCGTGCAGGCGAACTCGGAGGTGTCCGCCCTCCTCGGCCGCATGCCGTCGGCCGTCGGCTACCAGCCGACGCTCGGCACCGACATCGGCGAGCTGCAGGAGCGGATCACCACCACGACGAAGGGCTCGATCACCTCGATCCAGGCGATCTACGTCCCGGCCGACGACTACACCGATCCGGCCCCGGCGACGACGTTCGCGCACTTGGACGCGACGACGAACCTCTCCCGCGACATCGCCGCACGCGGCATCTACCCGGCCGTCGACCCGCTCGAGTCGACGTCGCGCGTGCTCGACCCGCAGATCGTCGGCGAGGAGCACTACCGCGTCGCGCGGCAGGTGCAGGCGATCCTGCAGCGCTACAAGGAGCTCCAGGACATCATCGCGATCCTCGGCATGGACGAGCTCTCCGAGGACGACAAGACGGCCGTGGCGCGCGCGCGCAAGATCGAGCGCTTCCTCTCGCAGCCCTTCCACGTCGCCGAGCAGTTCACCGGGTTCCCGGGCCGCTACGTCCCGCTCGCCGAGACCATCCGCGGCTTCCGCGAGATCGTCGAGGGCAAGCACGACGACCTCCCGGAGCAGGCCTTCTACATGGTCGGCTCGATCGACGAGGTCATCGAGAAGGCGCGAAAGCTCGCGGCCTGAGCATGGCGGATCGGTTCCGACTGCGCGTCTACAGTCCGGAGCGGCAGCTCGTCGACACGGACGTGACCGAGGTGACCGCGCCGGGCGCGTACGGTGAGATCGGCGTGCTGCCGGACCATGCGGCCCTCGTGACGACGCTCGAGCCGGGAACGCTCTCGTACAAGGAGGGCGCCAGGACCGGACGTCTCGCGATCAGCGGCGGCTTCGCCGAGGTGCGCGACAACGTCATGACCGTCCTCGCCGACTCGGCCGAGGTCCGGGAGTAGGAGCGCGGCGTCGAGCCGGGCGCGCACGTGGGACGTCTCGACGGCAAGGCGACGCTCGTGACCGGCGGCGGGCGCGGGATCGGACGCGGGATCGCGCTCGAGCTCGCACGCGAGGGCGCCGACGTCGCCGTCAACTACCGGCGCGACCAGGTCGCCGCCGACGCGACGGTGCGCGACATCGAAGCGCTCGGCCGCCGCGCCGTCGCCGTGCAGGGCGACGTGAGCGAGTGGGCTCAGGTCGAGCGCATGGTCACGCAGGCCGTCGACTTCCTGGGCGGGCTCGACGTCGCGGTCGCGAACTCCGGCGTCGCGTCGCGATTCCAAACGGTCGCAGACCTCGATCCCAAGGAGTGGCGCCGCGTCACCGGGACCGACCTCGACGGTGCGTTCTTCACGGCCAAGGCCGTGGTCCCGCACGTGCGCGCGCGCAAGGGCGTCGTGCTCTTCATCTCGTCGGTCGGCGCCGACATGGCCTCAGCCGGCGGCGCGCCCTACCATGCCTCCAAAGCGGGGGTGAACGTGCTGACGCGCGTCCTCGCCAAGGAGCTCGCGTCCGACGGCGTCCGCGTCAACTGCATCGCGCCCGGTCTCGTCCGCTCGGACATGGGCAACAAGCTGATCGGCTTCTTCGGCGAAGGGCTCGTGCAGACGATTCCACTCGGCCGCGCCGGCGAGCCCGCCGACATCGGCCGGGCCGCCGTCTTCCTCGCCTCCGCCGACGGCGCGTGGATCACCGGCAAGATCCTCCGCGTCGACGGCGGAGCATGTATGTGAGCCGACCCAAGACTTCGTCTTGGGTCGGGGGTGGGCGAGAGTGTGGCGGGGGTGGCACGCGCGCGCAGTATGCCGCGGCCGGCTAAGCCGGCGCGGCACACTTGGTACGCGCGTGGGCTAGTAGCCGATCTTTCGGAGCTCGAGCTCGGTTGTGGCGCGGCGTAGCCAGCCTTCGATGTCGTTCTGGTGGCCACAGATCTGTTCGACGTCGAACCAGTAGCGGCGGTCGAGGTCGACGGAGCGGTGCGGGAGCGAGAAGAGGCCGAGGTCGCCGACGCAGCTCGTGCGCGGCGCGAAGTTGGCGGGCTTGTAGTGTCCCTCCGACGGCGGGATCGCCTCGCCGATCGGGGTGCCCCCGATGACGCCGAGCTGCTTGGTGACGGGCTTGGCGCCCGCCGGGACCTTCTCGGTGTCGTTCGAATAGTGGACGCGGCCGCGGGCATCGCGCCACCGGAACATGTCGTCGGCATGCGCGACGACCGGCACCAGCAGTGCCAGGGTGAGAATTGCTCGAATGACCATGTGCTTCTCCTTCTGCGTGGGGACGTGTCGTCCCTTTGACAAGCGTTACTGCCGTGCCGGTTTGGCTGTCCATCACGAGTGCCGTGCGATCCGCCCTAGGTTTGACAAATTCGTCATTGACAGCCTGCGTCAACGAAGATACTGAACGTTCAGTATGTCGTCCGTCGGGCGGCCCAAACGGGCCGATCGTCCCGAGCCGTCGCGTAAGCACCTGCTCGGGGCGGCGATCGATTGCTTCGCCCGCTTCGGCTACCAGGGCACGTCGATCGACCGGATCGCGCGTCACGCCGGGGTGACGAAGGGCGCGCTCTACTACCACTTCCGGGACAAGGAAGAGCTGCTCTTCGAGGCGGTGAGTGCTCGCGTCGGCGAGTTCGAGCACCGCGTGCTGGCCGAGGTCGGCCCGGGCGACGACACGATGGCGTCGCTCATACGCGTGATCGACGCGTGCTTCTTCACGGCCACGGTGTCGAACCACCGCCGCTTCATCATGACGCTCATGATCGAGGCGCTCGACACGAATCCGCAGCTCTCCGCCAAGTTCCAGCGCATCCTCCGCCGCATGCGCTTCTTCCTCGCCGACATCGTCCGGCGGGGTCAGCAAGCGGGCGGCGTCCGTCACGACGTCGACCCCGTCGGCGCCGCGGCCGTCATCGCCGGCGCGATCATGGGCGCCGAGATCCAGCACTACCAGGACCCGGAGGAGATCGACCTTCGCCGCGTCCTCGACACGTTGATCGCGCAGCTCAGCGACTGGCTGATGACGCCGGTCGATGCCGCCGCGCGCAGGGGAGGCCTCACAGCATGATCAATTTTCAGCCGTCCGAGGAGCAGGAGCTCCTGCGCCAGACGCTGGCGGGCTTCGCCCGCGACGTCATCCGACCGCAGGCGCGCGAAGCCGACGAGAAGGAAGTCGTCCCGCCGCCGCTCGTCGACAAGAGCTGGGAGCTCGGCCTGGTGCAGGACGCGATCCCCGAGTCGCTCGGCGGCTTCGGCAGCCCGCGCTCGGCGGTCGGCGGCACGTTCATCCTGGAAGAGCTCGCCTACGGCAACCTGGCCATCGCGCTGCACCTGGTCGCGCCGCGCCTCTTCACCGTGCCGTTGATCGTCGCCGGCACCGACGCGCAGCGCGCTACGTGGCTCGGCAAGTTCGCCGGCTCGCAGTTCACCGCGGGAACCGCGGCCTTCACCGAGCCGCGCTGGGGCTTCGATCCGACGGCGCTCGCCACGAAGGCGGAGCGGTCCGGCGACGGCTGGGTGCTCGACGGCGAGAAGTGCGCCGTGCCGCTCGCCGATCGCGCCGAGGCCATTCTCGTCTACGCGACCGCCCCCGACGGCCTGGCGGCGTTCGTCGTAGAACGTGGCAGCGCCGGGCTCACGATCGGCGAGCGCGAGAAGAACATGGGCCTCCGGGCGCTCGATGCCTTCCCCGTGCAGCTCGCCGGCGTGAAGGTCCCGGCCGCGAACCGCCTCGGCGGCGACGGCACCGACCTCCAGCCGCTCGTCGACGCCCAGCGCATCGCGAGCGCCGCCCTCGCCGTCGGCGTCGGGCGGGCGGCGTTCGAGTACGCGCGCGACTACGCGAAGGAGCGCACCGCGTTCGGGGTCCCGATCGCGCAGAAGCAGGCGATTGCCTTCATGCTGTCGAACATGGCGATCGAGATCGACGCCATGCGGCTGCTCGCCTGGGAAGCGGCGTGGCGGCTCGACAAGAACCTGCCGGCGACGCGCGAGGCCTACCTCGCCAAGCAGTACGCCGCCGACGCCGTCCTGAAGATCGCCGACAATGCGCTGCAGATCCTCGGCGGCCACGGCTACATCCGCGACCACCTGGTCGAGCTGCAGCTCCGCGATGCGCGGAGCTTCGCGATGCTCGACGGGCTGGCCATCGTCTGAACGGATCATCGAGAGGAGTCACGACCATGATCGACTTCGAGCTCTCCGAGGGCATGGAGAACATGCGCACCATGACGCACATGTTGGCCGAGCAGGCCATGCGTCCGATCTCCCGCGAGTTCGACGAGCGGGAGCACGAGAAGCCGTGGGACTTCTTGAACATGATGTGGGGCGTGTCGCGCGGCGCGACGATGACCGGCGACAGCGGCGAGAAGAAAGCGAAGAAGGGCCCGTCCGAGGGGAACCTCTCGATGTGCGTCACCGTCGAGGAGCTCTGCTGGGGCGACTGCGGCCTCTATCTCTCCATTCCGAACCCCGGTCTCGGCGGCGCCGCGGTGGCCGCGGCGGGAACCCCGGAGCAGAAGGAGCGCTTCCTCGCCCGCTTCAAGGAAGGCGAGCCCAAGTGGGGCGCCATGGCGATCACCGAGCCGCACTGCGGGTCGGACAGCTCGGCCATCCAGACGACGGCCGTGAAGGACGGCGACCACTGGGTCCTGAACGGCACCAAGATCTTCTGCACGAGCGGCCTCATGGCGGCCGAGAAGTCGAAGGGCTTCGTCGTCGTGTGGGCGACGCTCGACCGCTCGGCCGGCCGCGCCGGCATCCGCGCGTTCGTCGTCGATTCGGGGACGCCCGGGATGTACGTGACGAAGGTCGAGCACAAGCTCGGCATCCGCGTGTCGGACACCGCGACGATCGTGTTCGAGGACTGCCGCATCCCGCTCGACAACATCCTCGGCAACCCCGAGATGCCGAAGACGGGAAGCCAGGGCTTCAAGGGCGCGATGGCGACGTTCGACGCGACCCGTCCGCTCGTCGCCGCGAGCGCGATCGGCGTCGCCCGTGCCGCGCTCGACTTCGTCAAGCAAGCGCTCGACGAGCACGGGATCAAGATCCGCTACGGCGCGCCGCTCAACACGCTCACGGCGCTCGAGCGCGACTTCATGGAGATGGAGGCGCAGGTGCAGGCGGCGCGGCTCCTCGTCTGGCGCGCCGCGTGGATGCTCGACAACGGGCTGCGGAACAACCTCGAAGCGTCGATGGCAAAGGCGAAGGCCGGCTTGGTCGTCACCTGGGTGACGCAGAAGGCGGTCGAGCTCCTGGGGCCGCTCGGCTACTCGCGCTCGACGCTCCTCGAGAAGTGGATGCGCGACGCCAAGATCAGCGACATCTACGAGGGCACGCAGCAGGTGAACCAGCTGATCGTCGCGCGCCGCATCCTGGGGTACAGCTCGGAACAACTCCGGTAGTCCGACCCAAGGCTTCGCCTCGGGTCGGGGGCGGAACCGAGGGTGTGGCGGTCGTGGCTCGCGCGGGCGGTGTGCCGCGGCCGGCCAAGCCGGCGCGGCACGCGAGGTACGCGCGTCTGCGGGCGCGCGGAGCTCGTGACCATCGGATCGCGCGCTTTACTTTGCGCGGGATCTTCGGTCAGGCTCCGGCGACGTGAGCGACTTCGCAGGAGTTCTTGCGCGGGTGCCGGAGTATCGACGGTTCGAGACGTGGGCGGCGTTGCGGGAGCGGACGGCGGCGTTGGCGGCGGAATTTCCGGGGATCGCACGCTTGGAGACCGTGGGTCGATCGAGCGAGGGGCGGCCGATCGATCTGTTGACCGTCGGGCACGGGCGGCGTCGTTGGTTGTGCGTCGGGGTGCCGCATCCGAACGAGCCGATCGGGACCCTGACGATCGACTTCCTGGCGCGCGCGCTCTGCGAAGACGACGCGCTTCGTGCCCGGCTCGACGTGACGCTGTACGCGATTCCCGTCTCCGACCCGGACGGATTCGTCTTGAACGAAGGCTGGTTCGAGGGCGACTTCACGCCGTTGCACTACGCGCGGCACTTCTATCGTCCACCGCACCGCGAGCAGGTCGAGTGGAGCTTCCCGATCGACTACCGGACGCTGCGCTTCACCACGCCCACGGCCGAGACGCAGACGGTCATGCGCGTGATGGAGCGCGTCCGCCCGACGATCTTCTACTCGCTCCACAATGCGGGCTTCTGCGGCGTCTACTTCTACGTGTCGCACGACCGGCCGGCGCTCTACCCCGCGCTGCACGCGCTCGTCGACGCCCAAGACCTGCCGCTCCACCGCGGCGAGCCCGAGGTGCCCTATCTCCGGACGCTCGCGCCGGCGGTCTACGCGATGTTCGGCATCGCCGACACCTACGACTACTACGCGGCCCGTCTCGACGAGGATCCGGCGTCGCTCATCGAAGCCGGGACGAGCTCCGACGACTGGCTCCGCCGTTTCGACGGCGACGCCTTCTCGATCGTCTGCGAGCTGCCGTACTACACGGCCGCGGCGCTCGCCGACACGACGCCGGCGGGACGATCGCGGCGCGAGGTCATCGTCGAAGGTCTCGACGCGGCGGAGGGGCTCTGCCGCGAGATCACCACGTCGTTCGCGAGCCTCGCGAACGCGCCGGACCATCGGCTCACCCGCTCGGTCGCCGCGTACGTCGCGAAGACGCCGAAGCGGCTCGCGGCGGAGCGGGCGCACACGGCGCTTCCCGAGTTCGACCGAGAGGCGACGCGGGCGGAAGCGTGCGACGCAACGATCTGCTCGCCCTTCCACCACATGCTGTATCTAGGCGAGGTCGCGCGGACGGCGACGCTCGCCGGCGATCACTTGCTGGCCGAGCGCATCGACGTCCGTCTCCAGGCGCTCGCCGCCGATCTCGTGCGGGCGAGCGCCCTCCGCGTGCTGCCGATCCGGCCCCTCGTCGCGGTGCAGGCGGGGGCCGGACTGCTCGCGGTTGCGGGGGCCGACTAGGAGGCCGAGTCGGGGCTTGCCTCGGCCGGCTTCTGGCTCGTCGCGGTCGGCTGCTTCTTCGCCTGATGGCGGCGCGGTGTCGCCTTGGGCGCGGTCATCTTCTCGACGACGGCCTCGGTGCGGTCGGCGGCCTTCTCGGCACGGACGGCCGCGACGTCGATGCGGTCGGCGGCGTTCTCGGCTCGGGCGGCCGCGCACTCGGCGCGGTCGGCGGCGCTCCCCGTGCAGGTCGAGGGTACTGCGGCCGCAGCGGTCGTCGACGCGCTTGCCACCATCGTACCGTGCGACTTCAACGTCCGGAGGTCGGCGTCGGTGAGCGTGCGCTCGTAACGCATCACGTGCACCTCGGGGCGACCGAGCACGCGAGCCCGCGCGAAGCTGATCTCCTTGCGCGCGCCGATGTAGTAGAGCGTGACCTCGTGGTCGTCCCACGGCGCCTGGTCGATGATCGGGCGGACCTCGGCCATCTCGGGCATGCCATTGTACTTGAGATAGCGGGCGAGCGCCTTGTTCTGCGCGGCCTGCTTCTTCAAGCCCGCCGCGTCGAGCATGCTGCCTTCGTGCCCCGCGCCGGCCGTCGAAACGAGCGCCAGCACCGCCATCGCGACCGTCACCACCACCATCCGTCCCCGCATGAGTCCTCCTCCAGAGCGCGACCGTCGCGCGCCGTTCCTCCTGCGAGCATAGCCGGCGACCGCCCGAGTGTCATGCACCCCCCGGGCGTGGCCTTGCCTCGGTCGTAGAGCATCCTCTACGATGCGGCGGAAGCGGGATCCCCGCTGGGGATCCCCGCTGGGGATGTTGCCGGACTCCTTGTTGATTGCGGTTGCCCTCGGGCTGGTGCTGCTGAACGCCTTCTTCACGGCGGCCGAGCTCTCGATGGCCCGGGTGCGCAACACCCGCATGGAGGAGCTGACCCAGGAGGGCGACTGGCGCGCCGAGACGGTGCGTGCCCACCAGGACCGCCTCCAGTACTTCTTGTCGGCGACGCAGCTCGGCATCACGCTGGCAAGCCTCGGTCTCGGCTGGGTCGGCGAGCCGGCCTTCGCGCACATGCTGATCCCGGCGCTCGCGGCCGCCGGCATCACCTCCGAGGTCGTCGTTCACAACATTTCGGCGGCGGCAGCCTTCCTGTTCCTCACCTTCCTCCACATCCTCGTGGGCGAGCTCGTCCCCAAGGCGTATGCGATCCGAGCGACCGAGCAGGTCGCGCTCTGGACCGCGGTGCCGATGCGCGTCTTTCAGGTCCTCGTGAAGCCGGCCCTGTGGTTCCTCGACAAGACGGCGTCGCGCGTGCTCCGCTGGCTGCGTGTCGACCTCGAGCACACGGCCGACGCGCACTCGGAGGAGGAGCTCCGCATGCTGCTGGCGGAATCCCATCGCGTCGGCACCCTCTCCGGCGACAAGCGTGAGCTGCTCGAGAACATCATCGACTACACGGAGCGCACGGCGCGCCATGCAATGATTCCGCGCGGCGACGTCGCGTTCATCGCGCTGGCGAACTCCCTCGAGGAGAACCTGAAGATCGTCGGCCAGACGACGCACACCCGCTTCCCGCTCGGCACGATCGACATCGATCACGTGGCAGGCATGATCCACGTGAAGGACCTCTTCATACATCGCGATCGACTCCGCACCTCGGAGGATCTCGTCGAGATCAAGCGCGACATCCTGTTCGTTCCCGAGTCGCGGCCGCTCGACGCGCTCCTGCGCGAGTTCCAGCAGAGCCGGACGCACATGGCGATCGTCGTCGACGAGTACGGCGGCACCGCCGGCATGATCACGCTCGAGGACGTCATCGAGGAGATCGTCGGCGAGATCCAGGACGAGTTCGACCGCGAGTCGCCGAAAATCCAGGAGACGCCCGAGGGCCTCGTCTTCGACGGCCTCAGCCTCCTCGACGACGTGTGGGAGAAGCTCGGCATCGAGGTCGAGGGCTCGACGGAGGTGAGCACGATCGGCGGGTTCGTGACCGAGCGACTGGGCCGCATCCCGCGCACCGGCGACCGCGCGGCGGTCGACGGGCTCGACCTCCGGGTGCTCGAGATGAAGGGCCGGCGTGTCAGCAAGGTCCTCGTCGTACGCCGCGTCCAACCGGCGGCGGCGACGGAGGCCTCTTCCTGAGTCGCGCAGACGGGATGGGGTCGGTCTGGGCAAACGGCTACATGAAGGAGTATCGGTGAGCTGATGCGAGACGCGAAGCTGGCCCGGATCCATGAGGCTGGACCCCGGTGTAGCGACCCGTCATCGCCCGCAGTCTCTTGAAGCAGAGCGCCGACAAGGGGAGCGCAGAGCGCCGGGGGGACGCGATGCGAACGCGGGGCAAGGAAACTCGAAACGCAATCATGCGGGCCGCCGAGCGTGTATTCGCGGAGCGCGGCTACGCGGGGGCCCGAATGGACGACGTCGCGATCGACGTCGGGATCAAGCGCGCCTCGATGGTCTACTACTTCCGCGACAAGCGGAGCCTGTATTTGGCGCTGCTCGAGGATCTCTTCGGCGAGCTCCTCCAACGGCACCGCGCCGTGCTGACGGGGCCGGGCACAGCGCGCGAGCGGATCCTCGGCTGTCTCAAGGTCTGGACGAGCGCGGTCGCGGAGCGCCCGGGCCTCGTGCGCATCATGATGTGGGAGTCCGCGCGGGTGCGCCGAGCAACCGCCGAGCCGCTCGCGCAGGGCCTGGCACCCATCCTGTCGACCATCGCCGACGCGATCGCGGCCGGACAGCGTGACGGCTCGTTCCGCGACGTCGACCCGATGCGGTTTCTGATGGTGATGACGGGCGCGACGGCGTTCCTGACCCTCGGAATGAACGTTCTCACCTCCGACACCGCGCCCTTGAGCGCCCCGGACCTGCACCAGGAGCTCGACGGGTTGATGCAACGAATCCTCTTCGTAGACTGAAAGACGATTGCCGATCGGACGTGGGT
>OEKX01000070.1_pt1 | contig 12132 bp, 13 predicted proteins | sample 1503491 | NCBI WGS metagenome assembly OEKX01 (sample SAMEA104379567, study PRJEB20068) | metagenome | isolation source: 1998 | reverse complement strand
CTGTTGTTCTGGTCGCAGTAGACGGTTCCGGCGATGTGCCACGCGAGCGCCGGCGACGCGCCGGCGGCAACGAAAAGAATGAGTGCCGCGAGGCATCGACCGAGTCGCATCGTGGCGCGGGTGTACCGTTTGAGTCATTCCACGGTCAATGGGGTTTGGCGCAATTCTTGCCGTTGGATCGAGCAAGATGCGGTGACATAACCGTCCGGAAACAATGCGACTGGATGGAGTCCGCATCGAGACGGCCGAGCTGGAGGCGGCATCTGCACGATACGCAACGCTGCTCGGGGTCGACGGAACTGCCCTCGAGACGGGCGCGCGGCGGTTCCAGCTCGGGCGCGGCGCGATCGAGCTCGTCGACGGAGAGCCGGGGCGCTCCACGGTGATCTTCGTGCGCGAAGGACCGGGTGACACCTGGCCGGTCGAGCCGTCCGGCTACCACGGCCTCGCCGTCGGCCTCGAAGCGGCGCGGACCGTCGCGAGCCCCGCTCGGCGCCCGGACGCCGCCGAGGCGATCGATCACGTCGTCGTCTTCACGCCGAATCCCGCGCGTACGATCGCCCTCTGGCGCGATCGCCTGGGCCTTCGGCTCGCGTTCGACCGCGAGTTCCCCGAGCGGAAGGTGCGGCTCATGTTCTTCCGATCGGGCGGGCTCACCTTCGAGTACGCCTGCGGGCTTCCGGCGGCGGACGACGCCGACGGTCCCGACCGATTCTACGGCGTGAGCTACCGCGTGCCCGATCTCGCGTCGCGTCGCGACGTCTTGCTCGCCGCCGGGTTCGACGTGAGCGAGATCCGGCCCGGCAACAAGACCGGCACGCGCGTCGCGAGCGTCCGCTCCGGCACCGACGAGGTGCCGACGCTCCTCCTCGAGGAGGCGCCCCGATGAGCGAGTTCGGCGTCGACGTCGAGCGTGGCGACGACGGGGTCGCGTGGCTGGTGCTTCGCAATCCCGAGAAGCTGAACGCGGTCCGGCTCGAGATGTGGCGTGCGATTCCGCCCGCGCTCGCGGCGCTCGACGCGGATCCCGCCGTGCGCGTGATCGTCGTGCGCGGATTCGGCGACGACGCCTTCGTGTCCGGCGCCGACATCTCGGAGTTCGCGACCCACCGGAAGGATGCCTCGTCGGCCGCCGCCTACGAGGCGGTGACCGCCGAGGCGTTCACCGCGATCGCGGTGTGTCCGAAGCCGGTGGTCGCGATGCTGCAGGGTGCGTGCATCGGCGGCGGGCTCGCGATCGCCGTCTGCGCGGACCTCCGCATCGCCGCCGACGACACGAAGCTGGCGCTGCCGCCGGCGCGCCTCGGCCTCGGCTACCACCTGGCCGGCATCGAGCGGATCGTTCAGGTCGTCGGTCCGTCGACCGCCGCCGAGATGGTCTTCACGGCGCGGCAGTACACGGCCACCGAGGCGCTCGCGGTCGGCCTCGTCAATCGCGTCGTGCCGAAGTCGACGCTCGTCGCCGAGACCACGCGCTACGTCCGCGACATCGCGTCGAACGCGCCGCTGACGCTGCGCGCGGCCAAGCGGGCGATCGCGGAGGCGCAGCGCGCCGCCGGCGAGCGCGATGCCGCGGCGGTCGCCCGCCTCGTTTCGGCGTGCTTCGAGAGCGACGACTACGCGGAGGGCGTGCGCGCCTTCCTCGAGAAGCGTCGGCCGCGTTTCACGGGACGTTGAGCGCCCTCAGAGGTGCCCGCCGCCGTTCGGCGAGAGCACCTGACCGGTGAACCAGCCGGCCGCATCCGACACGAGGAACATGCACGCCGCCGCGACGTCCTCCGGCGTGCCGAGACGCCGGATCGGCATCTGCGCGATCGTGGCGGTGCGCACGGCGTCGGAGAGGCCGGAGGCGCGGAGCATGGGCGTGTCGACGAGCCCGGGCGCGATCGAGTTCACGGTGACGCCCTTCGGCCCGAGGTCGATCGCGAGCGCTTTCGTGAAGCCGACGACGCCGGCCTTTGCCGCCGCGTAGTGCACCAGCATCGGGCCGCCGCGAAGCCCGCCGACCGACGAGACGTTCACGATCCGCCCCCACCCCGCCTCGATCATGTCGGCAACGAAGGCGCGGCAGGTGCGAAAGGTGCCGTTCAGATGCACGTCGAGCATGTGCAACCAGTCGGCCTCGCTCAGGTCGGGCAGCGTGCCGAAGCCCGAGATGCCGTGACTGTTCACGAGGATGTGGACGGCGCCGAAGCGCGCACGCACCGCGGCAGCCGTCACGTCGACGCTCGTCGTCGACGTGACGTCGCACGAAAGGGGTAGGAGCTCGCCGCCGCGCCGCCGCGCTTCGTCGGCCGCGTCGACGGCGCGCGCGGCTTCCAGATCCAGCACGGCCACACGCGCCCCGCGCTCCGCCAGCGCGAGTGCGATCGCGCGGCCGATGCCCGATGCGCCGCCGGTGACGACGGCCGTGCGCCCGGCGAGCTCGCTCATGCGCCCGTTCTAGCGTGCCATCGCCGGCGCCGTCGACCGGACGAACGACGCGCGGGCGAGGCCGATCGCGGCGATCGCGAGGCCCGTCCACGCGAACGCGGTGTTCCAGCGCTCGGGGACTGCGTAGCCGCCGTAGAGGTCGTAGAGCCAGGCCGTGAAGAGCGGCGCCGCCGCGGCCGCGACGTCGTAGGGGATCTTGTACACGCCGAGGATCGTGCCGAGGTGGCGGCGGCCGAAGTAGTGGACGGCGAGGATCGGCAGCGACGGCAGGAGCCCGCCGTACCCGATGCCGACGATCACGATGCAGGGCAGGAGCCAGTCGGGGTGCGAGGGCACGCCGAGGATGAGCGGATAGCCGAGCGCGATCAGTGCCAAGTGGCCGAGCGTCATCAAGCGACGGTCGTAGCGGTCGCAGAGCCAGCCGAACGAGAGCCGCGCGCAGCCCGACACGAAGAAGTAGAGGCCCTTCATGTCCGCCGCTTTGACGGGATCGAAGCCGATCTCGCGCAGGAAGACGAGGATGTGCTTGTTGAAGGAGTAGCAGGGGACGCCGCCGAGAAAGATCGCGGCCATGAGCGCCCAGAAGGTCGGCGTCGCCGCCGCCTCCGCGAGCGAGAGGCCCTCCGGCGGGAGCGCGGCGCGTGCGTGGTCGACGCCGTACGGCACGAGCCCCATGTCCGCGGGCCGGTCGCGCACGATCGTGAGCACGACCAGCAGTGGCGGACCGAAGGCCAGCGCGGCGATCCACTCGAAGCCGGTCCGCCAGTCGCTCGCCTCGATGAGACGCGTGACGAGCGGCGGCGAGATCGCCGCGCCCATCGCCGTCGCGCCGAGGACGATGCCGTTCACGAGCCCGACCCGATCGTGGAACCAGCGCGAGACGAGCACCTGGTTCGGCAGGATCGTGACGCCCGACATCCCGATCCCGACCAGCAGCGACGCGAGCGCGTATTCCGCCGGCGTCGTCACGCGGCCGAATGCATAGAGCCCGATCGCCTGCACGACGATGCCGGCGACGAAGATGCGACGGATCGAGACGCGGTCGAGGACGACGCCCATCGCCGGGCCGAGCAACCCGACCGTCCCGATGATGATCGTCGTCGGCCAGAAGACCGTCGTGCGCGGCCACGTCGGGAACGTCTCGATGATGTACGGGTACACGGTCGTGATCGCGAAGATCCCGAAGCCGAGCCCGAAGAGCTCGATCACGACGCTGGCCGCGAGCACCCACCAGCCGTAAAAGATTCGTCCGCCCGCGTGCGCGCTCATCGACCGTCCGGCGGGACGTCTTGACAGCTCCCCCGCCCGATGGGCAAGCGGAAGGCCGCATGCGACTCTGGCCGGCGCGCCGTTGGGCGCGAGTGCTCCTCGTCTTCGTCGCCGTGACCGCCGTCGGCCTTGCCGCAGCGTGGCATTGGCAGAGCGTCCTCATCGGACGCGGGGCCGAATGGTATCTCACGCGCGTCGCGGAGTCCGAGAACACCTCGGGCAAGCTCGAGAAGCGCAAGGAGATCCTGCGCAACATCAACCGCCAGCTCCTCATGCCGGCTCCCGAGGACGGGCTCGTCCCCGAGCTCTTCGACCTGGTGACGCTCGTCTCGAGTCGCGTCGCCACCGGCGAGATCTCGCTCAACTGGGTCGCGTACATCTACACGACCTACCAGCGCGACATGGTCGACCAGCGCCCGAACGGCACGCCACGCCGCTCGCTCGATCAGGTCCACGCCGAGCTCGATCGCCTGGTCAAGTTCTACTCGATCCAGAAGCGCCCCGAGCAAGCCGGCATCAAAGTCGGCGACATCCTCGGCACCGGCGACGATGTGATCTCCCTCGACGAGATCGAGGCGGCGGAGAAGAACGGCAAGGCGATCGACTTGCGTACGCGCGGGGCGAAGTAGTCGGGGTGCGCGGCGGCGGGGCTGGGGGCGTTCGCGGAGCTTCGTTCCTCGCCGGCCACGCAGCCCGTCCCGGCCGAGCGTCGCGTCGGCTCGTCAAGGCGCTCCGCGAACGCCCCCAGCCCCGCCGCCGTCACATGGCCACGCCGCCCGCGCGAACGAAGAGGACGATCCCATCGCACGCATCGTCGTTCGATCTCGTCGCGGCTTGGTAGTGATTGGGGGTGGAGCGAGAGGCTGTTCGCGGAGCGCCTTGACGAGGCGACGCTACCCGCGGCCGAGACGGGCTGCAGCTTCGCCGAGGAACGAAGCTCCGCGAACAGCCCCTCGCTCCACCCCCGCGCACCGCCACCGCCCCGACGTCGATGAACGTCAGTCCCGCACGACCGGATAGCCCGCTTCGTTCCAGCCGCGCCAGCCGCCGTCCATGCTGACGACGCGGGCATACCCCATCTGGCGGAGGTTGTCGGCGGCGAGGGCGGAGCGGTAGCCGCCGCCGCAGTAGAGGACGATGTCGGCGTCGCGGTCGGGGACGATGCGCTCGATGTCGCGCTCGATGATGCCCTTGCAGAGATGCGTCGCGTGCGGGAGATGGCCTCTGGCCCACTCCTCGTGCTCGCGGACGTCGATCAGGTGGAAGCGCTCGCCGCCGTCGAGTCGGCGCTTCACGTCGGCGACCGTGCACTCGCGAATGCGGGCGCGAGCTGCTTCGACGAGGCGGAGAAAACCGGGGGCGTGCTGCATGCGCGTCGCCTAGCACGCGTGCGCGCACGGCGTCCACGCGTCAGATGGCGAACGCGCGGCGGATGGCGGTCAAGAGATGTGAGCGCGCGTCACGCGCGCGGCGGGCGCGGGCCTCGTAGCCCAGGTTCTCGCGGCTCGCGTCGAGCTCGATCTGCCGCTCCGCGAGGATGCTCGAGATGTCTTCGGCGAGCGAAGGGCGCGTGTCGAGGACGCAGCGGAAGGCCGGCTGGTCGATGACGTAGCAGACCGTGTCCGTGAGCGCCGTGCAGGTCGCGGTGCGATGCGCGCCGGTCATGAGCGACATCTCGCCGAAGAACTCTCCCGGGCCGAGCGTCGCGATCCCGCGGTGCGCGCCGTCGACGCTCACCTGCACCTCGACGCGGCCGCGCGCGATGATGAAGAGCGAGTCGCCGGGTGCGTCCTGGCGGATGATGTCCTCGCCGGCGCCGAAACGCTGCTCGCGCAGCTCGCCCGCCAGGCAGGCGCGCGATTGGGCGTCGAGCGGCGCGAAGAGATCGACCCGCTCGAGCGCGGCCACGCGGCTCTCGGTCACGTCTTGGGCCTCCGCGGTCGCGGCGACGATCGTTCGCACCGGATACGGGAACTCGAGTCCGGCGCGGCGCACCGCGTACCAGACGCGCGTCTTCACCTCGCCGACGACCGGCTCGAGGCGCAGGAAATCGTCGAGCCAGACGCGGAGCTCGTAGGTGACACTGCTCTCGCCGAACTCGAGCGGGAAGCAGTCCGCCGCCGGATCGTTCACGAGCCCCGGCATGCCACGCACGGCGTCGAGCAGGATCGCCTTCACCTCGTTCGGCGGATGGCGATAGTGAATTCCCACGTGGATCGACGTGCGGTGCAACGGGTTGGGCCGCGAGTAGTTCGACACGGTGGTAGTGATGAGCTGGTTGTTCGGCATGATGATGGTGTCGCCGCTCTTCGTGACCACGGTCGTCGAGCGCCATTTCATCTCGCGGATCCGGCCGGTGTGTCCGCCGACCTCGATCCAGTCGCCGATCCCGAGCTGGCCCTCGAGCGGCAGCGCCACGCCGGCGAAGACGTTCGCGATCGTGCTCTGAAGCGCGAACCCGACGACCGCCGTCAGCACGCCGCCCGTCGCCGCGAGCGAGACCGGATTCAATCCGTTCTCGTAGAGGATCCCGACGAAGATCGCCACGATCGTGAGGAGCTGCACCGTATCGCGGACGACCGTGGGCACGGGTCGGCGCCGAAGCAGCAGGTCGAAGAACACGATGCCGCCCATGCCGACGAGCGCGACGATGAAGCAGAGGATCGCGAGGAGCCGGAGCATCCCGACGCCGGCCATCCCCGTGCTCGACGCCAGCGAGACGCAGGCGCGGAACACGAGCGCCGCCAAGAGGAAGATGCCCGGCGTCCGCGTGCGCCGGCGCGCGTCGACGTCGATCACCCGGCGGAGCACCACCAAGACCGCGAGGGCGACGAGCACGGCCCAGGTCTCCGCCCACACGGGGGCGAACCGCTCGAACCGTGCCCACAGCCGGTCCACCGCCTCGTTCACGGCGGCGGACTCTACCACAGGCCGTCGGCCCTCCAAGCGGAACCGCGGGCGAGCGCCGTCGCGCCGGCGGGGGCCTTGCCGTCCGGCCGCGAGCCCGCTACGCGAAAGAGCGATGCTCGTCTACGTCGTGCGCGACCTGCTCTTCGTGTCGAAGATTCGCGAGGTGGCCGAGTCGCTCGGCGTCGCCGTGGAGGGCGTTCGCGACGTCGACATGCTGCCGGCGGCCGCGCGCGTCGCGCGCCTCGTCGTCATCGATCTCGGCCTGCCGGATGCGATGCGCGCGCTCGAGCGGCTCGCCGCCGACCCGGCCACGGCGAGCGTCCCGAGCGTCGGCTTCGTCGGGCACGAGCGCCTCGACGTCATGGCGGCGGCGCGCGCGCTCGGCTGCGGTCAGGTGATGGCCAAGGGCGAGTTCGCGACCAAGCTGCCGGCGCTGCTCCGCGACATCGCGTAGCCGCGCGTCAGAGCGGGGGGATGCCCTGGGTCGGGAACCAGGCGATGGCGCTCGCGACGGGCGTCGGCGGGCGCTTGTACAGGTTCAGCATGTAGACGCGGTGGCCGACCGTCGTGCCGGCGCCGAGCAGGTTGGCCGTCGTCGCGACCAGCATGAAATGCGCGTCGGCCTGCGGCACGAGCCGCGTCGTGTCGCCGCCGTCGGTCGCGACCTGGAACCGCTGATTCGCGCGCAGCATGCTGAAGTAGGCCGTACCGCCGCAGAGGTACGCGATCCGCCAGTCGCGCTTGATGCGAATGGCCGTCGCGCTCGCACAGCCGCCGCCGTCGCCGGTCAGGCGCGCGAAGGTCTTCGAGAAGGTGTCGTACGCGTAGACCTGCGTCGTGCCGGTGTCGTGGCCGTCACCGGCGAGGTCCGCCGTGCTGTCGAAGACGATGAGCCGTCCGTCGTTCGAGACCGACGGGTTGGCGCTCGGTCCGAGGGCGCTCGTGATCGGGTCGGCGGTGCCGGTGCCGAGCCCGGCGGTCCAGATCTGCGCGATGCCGGTATCGTCGCCGGTGACGGGATGGCTCGTCGACTCGAAGACGACGAGCCGGTTGCGCAGCGCGATCGACGCGTTCCGGCTCGTGCCGGCGCCGCGCGAGAGCTGCAGGATCGGGCCGCCGAGCTGGCGCAGGAAGACCTGGCGTGCGCCCGCGTTGCCGGTGCCCGCGAGGTCGGCGGTCGACTCGAACGCGACCGCGATCCCGGCGAGATCGAGCGCGGGGTTCGTGCTGGTGCCGGACGGGTCGACGGCCACCTGCTGGAGCGTCACGCGGTTCTGCTCCACGACCTGGCGGCCCGGTGCGCCGCTCCCGAGCGGATCGTCGTCGGTGTCCCACGCGACGATGCGCCCGTTCGAGCTGATCGACGGATTCGCATTCGTGCCGGCCGCGAAGCTGAACGCCGGCACGGTCGGCGTGCGGAACGGATTCACGACCGCGACCGTCGTGTCGACGACGACGGCCGCCGCCTTCCGGCTCGGTGGCGCGAGGCGCGGCAGCGCCGCATCGCCCGCGGTCGTGATGGCGACGACCGGCGGGGTCTGCCGGTGATGCGCGTTGGCGACCGAGACGAGCGCGAGCACGACGAGCAACGACGACGGAAGGCGCACGGCGGGACCCTACCACGAGCGGCGTCGCGCTGACCACGGCAAATGCGGCGGCGTGCGCCCGCGGGTGCGCCGTGCGTCCGCCACGCTGTTGACCGGCCGCCGCCCGGCTGCCAGCGTCGCCGGCATGCGATTCGGCCTCTTCGGCATCAACTTCGGCGCCTGCGCCGATCCCGAGGTACAACGCCGCGTCGTGCTCGCGGCGGAGGAGGTCGGATTCGAATCGGTGTGGACCGGCGAGCACGTGGCCTTGCCGATCGAGGGCAACCCCGTCGCCACGCCCGCGGAGACGCCGTTCCTCGACTCGGTCGTCGCGCTCACCCGCGTCGCGACCCTCACGCGGCGGCTGCGGCTCGGCACGGGCATCCTGGTCCTGCCGCATCACAATCCGATCCTGGTCGCGAAGACGCTCGCGTCCCTCGACGTGCTCTCGGGCGGACGCGTCATCGCCGGCTTCGCGGCCGGCTACGCGGAGCCCGAGTTCCGTGCGCTCGGCGTCGCGTTCGATCGACGCGGCGCGATCACCGACGAGTACCTGCGCGCGATCCGGAGCCTCTGGACGGACGCGGTGCCGGCGTTCGAGGGCCGCCACGCGCGCTTCGCCGGCATCCGCTTCGAGCCGAAGCCCGTGCAGCGTCCGCATCCGCCGATCGTGATCGGTGGGACCGCGCCGCCGGCGCTCCGGCGTGCCGCGCGCGAGGGCGACGGCTGGTACGGGTTCGCGCTGACCGTCGAGAAGACGGCGCCGATCGTCGCCGAGCTCATGCGCCTCCGTCGCGACCTCGGCCGCCGCGATGCGCCGTTCGAGATCTCGCTCACGACCTTCGAGCCGCTGACCCCCGAGGTCGTTGCGGCAGCCGAGGCGGCGGGCATCCATCGCCTGATCGTCTTCCCTCTGGTGCCGGCCGCGGCGCTCGAGTCGACGGTGCGCGAATTCGGCGCCCGCTTCATCCTCGCGTGACCCGGATCGCCGTCTGGATCCATCCCGTCCTGGGCCTCGTGACGACCGCGCTCGCGCTCGAGGGCGCGAGCCTGGCGCTGCGTGGTCGGCGAGGCGGGATACGCGGAGCGGCGCTGCTCGCACGCCACCGCGCGCTCATGCCCTGGGTCTACGGTTTGGTGGTTGCCAATTTTGCCGCGGGCGTCGTGAGCTGCTGGCTCTGGCGCGACGAGGAGGACCTGGCGACGAGCGGACATTTCGCGGTTGGTGTGGCGCTGGTCGTGTTGTTCTCGGCCGGCGCATGGCTCTCACGCCGGATGAACGTCGACCGCCGCGCACGGCTCGTCCACCCGTGGGTTGGTGCGGCCGCTCTGCTGGCGGCAGGGGTACAGATCTTCCTGGGGCTGCAGATCGTTCCGCATTGAGCATGGCGTCCTCCGTCAGAGCGCCGTGTCCAGCCCGAACGCTGGCAATGCCGTTCGACGACGCCGGCGTGGGGGCCCGTCAGGTCCGGTTCGAACGCGCGGCTCCATGCGGGCATTCGTCGACGTCGATCAGCCCGCGGCGCCGCCATCCGATGCGCGCGAGCCACGTGCATGGGCGCGCGACGGGCGATGCCTCGGCGACTCGTCTCGCCCCCCTGCGCCATCCGTCGAACCACCGTGCCGACGAGCGCGGATCGAACCCGCGCGCGCCGCGGACGTGTTTGCGGAAGTTGTTGAGCACGTAGACGAGCGCGTTGCGCACCTCGCGCGGCGTCCGCAGGAGACGGGCGTGGTATCGGTCTCCCCAGACCCTGCCGCGACGTCCGAGAGCGCGGTTCACCGCCTTCGCTACCCGGATCGCGAGGCCGCGCACGCCGCGCTCGAAGCGCGTCGGCTCGTCCGCCTCCACCAGCAAATGCAGATGGTCGGCTTGGACGCTGAAATGCAGAACACGAAACCGTGCCGTGCTGGCCGCCGCCAGAGCGTTTCGCGTGGCGATGAAGAGGCGTCCGTGTCTGAGGGAGGGCACGCTGGTGGTTGCCCGCAGCGTCACGTGGACGGGGCAGCGGCGGTCGTGAGCGAGGCGCCGGCGGTGTGGGACGGACCGACGTCCCGGTGCGGCCTTGCGGCCGGCGTTGCGCCGTCGTCCACCCCAGGTGCGAACGGGAAGCTCGAGCTGTCGCATGGTGCGCACCATTTGAATTGGGCGCATATTTATAGCAGGCTAGCAAGCCTGTCAAGCCAGCTCGGCCGAGGGTGGTGTCCCAATTGTGACGCTAGGACACTACCCGGCCGACTACAAGTCGAGGCAGTCGCGAGGCGCGGCGCGCATTGCGACGAATGCTGCGCGACACCGCGAAGCACCCTCGACCACGTGACGAGTCGCTTCTGGGTGTCGGTGCCGACGTCTCTTCGTCGTCCGGCGGAACTGCGGCGTGTGTCGGCCGACGGCGACAGCCTGCGGACACCATGCGCTTCGAAGCCCGTCGTTGACGCGGTGGACGCGCGGTGCGGTCGGGCCCCAAATCCGCGCCCCAGCCGGCGCATCGTCGCCCGAGAGGCCTGAGCGGCCAACCGGCCCCGCGTCCTTGCACGGACCCCGTCGACGCACTAGCGTCGCGGGATGGCCGATCTCGAAGCATTCCGCGAGGAGGCGCGTCGCTGGCTCGAGGCGAACGCGCCGGCGAGCATGCGGACGCCGCCGCGTGCCGCCGAGGACCTCTGCTGGGGCGGCAAGAAGGGGAAGTACCCCGAGGAGACGCGGCGCTGGCTCGCCGTCATGGCGGAGCGCGGCTGGACCGCGCCGATGTGGCCACGCGAGTACGGCGGCGGCGGGCTCACCAAGGACGAGGCGAAGGCGCTGTCGCAGGAGATGGGGAAGCTCCGGATCCGGCCGGCGCTCATGGGCTTCGGGCTCGAGATGATCGGGCCGCTTCTCCTCCAGGTCGGCAACGAGGCGCAGAAGCGCGAGCACATCCCGAAGATCGTCCGCGGCGAGATCCGCTGGTGCCAGGGCTACTCCGAGCCGGGCGCGGGGTCCGACCTCGCCGGGCTGCAGACGCGCGCCGTCCGCGACGGCGACCACTTCGTGCTGAACGGCCAGAAGGTGTGGACGTCGTACGGCGACAAGGCCGACTGGATGTTCCTGCTCGTGCGCACGAATACCGAAGTGAAGCACGCCGGCATCACGTTCCTCTTGATGGACATGGACACGCCGGGCGTGTCGGTGCGGCCGATCAAGCTCATCAGCGGCGCATCGCCGTTTTGCGAGACGTTCATCACCGACGTCCGCGTCCCCGTCGCCAACGTCGTCGGCGACATCGACGCGGGCTGGAACATCGCGAAGATGCTGCTGCGCTTCGAGCGCAACATGATCGCCGACGCGTTCAGGGAGCGCGACGACCGCTCGCGCGTGCTCCGGCTCGCGCGTCGCTACGTCGGCCCCGAGCACGGCCGGCTCGGCGATCCGGTGGTGCGCGACCGGCTGACGCAGGTCGAGCTCGATCAGCATGCGCTCGATCTCACGCTGTCGCGCTCGCGCGACCGTCTGAAGGCGGGCCAGCCGCCGGGGCCGGAGGCGTCGATCTTCAAGCTCTACGGCACGGAGCTGAACCAGCGCCGCCGCGAGCTCATGGGCACGATCGCCGGCCCGCAGGCGCTCGGATGGGACGGCGCCGGCTTCACCGACGAAGAGCTCGGCATGACGCGCGACTGGCTGCGTTCGCGCGGCAACACGATCGAGGGCGGCACGTCGGAGATCCAGCTGAACATCATCGCCAAGCAGGTGCTTGGCCTCCCCGACTGACCGGCGATGGCGCTCGTCCGGACCGAGGAGCAGGAGATCCTCGCGCACACCGCGCGCGAGTTCGTGAACGGTCGCTCACCGCTGCGTCGCGTGCGTGAGCTCCGCGAAGACGCGCTCGGCTTCTCGCGCGAGCTCTGGGGTGCCATGGCCGAGCTCGGCTGGCTCGGCATCGTCGTCCCCGAGCAG
>OEKX01000072.1_pt1 | contig 12351 bp, 10 predicted proteins | sample 1503491 | NCBI WGS metagenome assembly OEKX01 (sample SAMEA104379567, study PRJEB20068) | metagenome | isolation source: 1998 | reverse complement strand
GGTTGCGGCCGCGCGCGCGACCGTCGACGGGATCGCACGGCGCCGAGCCGTGCGCAGTCGCTGGAACGACGACGGCCCAGCGGTTCGTCGCGGGTTTGGCGCGTTTCCGATCGCCCCCGCCGCGGCGGTGCTGCGCGCGAGCGTACTGCCGACCGACGTCGGCTCAACAATGTCGCGCATTCGCGCACTTGCCGGTGACGTCGCCATCCTGGCGCACGCGTCGAACGGAGTGGTTCGAGCACGTCTCGACGACCCGTCCGCGGTCCGGCGCATCGTCGAGACGCTCCGGCCCGAGATCGCGGCGCGCGGCGGGCATCTCGTGGTCGAGCGGGCCCGGCCGGAGGTGAAGACGGGCCTCGACGTCTGGGGTGACCCGGGCGAGGGCTTGGCCCTCATGCGACGCGTGAAGGCAGCGTTCGATCCGACGGGGATCTTCGCGCGCGGCCGCTACGTCGCCGGCCTCTGATTCCGCGCGGGCGGCTCGTCGGCTAGAACCGCCCCATGGGCATGCCGAGCGCTCGCGCCGATCGTCGCTGGGTCATCCAGGGACGCGAGATCACGATGCCGGTCGTCGTGCGCGAGGCGACGTCGATGGCGGCGACGTACCTCGTGTCGTCGTCAGCGGCGCGCGCGCTCTTGCCGGGGCCCGAGCTCGAGGTCGTCGAGCTGTGGCCTGGCTACGCGCTCTTCAGCATCGCGTGCATCGACTACGTCGACAACGACCTCGGCGACTACAACGAGGTGTCGATCGCGCTCTTCGTCCACGAGCGCGGGCAGGGCCCGCTCGTGCCGTACCTCGGCAATGTGTGGGGTCTCTTCCGGAACCAGCTCGCGACTTACATCGTCCACCTGCCGGTCGACCAGAGCTTCACGCGCGACGCCGGCTTCGGCATCTGGGGCTTCCCGAAGACGGTCGAGCAGATCGACTTCACCGACGAGGGCCCGCGCCGCACGTGTCGCCTCGTGATGGACGGCAAGCACGTCCTGACGTTCGGCGTCGAACGTGGCGGTCGCACGACGCTGCCGGACATGGCGATGCGGACGTACAGCTACGTCGACGGCCGCCTCCACGCGACGACGTTCACGTCGGGCGCGACGGAGGTCGGGTTCGCGCTCGGCGGCGCGACGCTCGAGCTCGGCGATCATCGGATCGCGGACGAGCTTCGCGGCCTCGGCCTGCCCCGGACGCCGCTCATGACGGTGTGGATGGGCCACCAGCACGCCCGCTTCGAGGCGCCGGTGCCGGTGTAGCCGGCACGTCTCGAGATCGGCCGCTGCGACGCCGTGAGACGCCACCAGCGCCGGCCGTTCGCAGTCTTGCGCGCATCCCTGGAAATGCCGGCCGGGTAGCGGGTCGGTCGCCGAGCTTCTCGTCCCGCGTGACGCCCCGGATCGGATGCCGGGCTCAACGGCAGGCGATCGAGCGTCGGCGAAGCCGGCACCCGGCGCCTTTGTCACCCGAAAAACTCATCGCGACGCACGCGCCGCTCGGCCGCGAGAGCAGGACCGAGCCTGTCAGCGGCAGGTCGGCGGGCGTGACCGGGATCGTCTCGCCGGAGATCGTGCCCGACACCGCCCACGCACGCCCTCGCTGGACGATGCGCAGCCGGACGGTCGGCCGGGCCTCGTACCGGAAGGCGGTGTGCGCGCGGTTGGCTTTCCATCCCGTCCGTCGACCCCGATCGTAGGCGCCCGGAGGGATGTCGCGCTCCATCAGGATGGCGCCCGTCGCGCCGAAGACCATCACCTGGGCGCCGTTCGCGACCGGATCGACGAAGCCGGCATCGGTCATGGCCGCGAGGCCGCTCAAGGCGAGCCGCTCGTCGCCGGGCGGCGTGTCCAAGCTCGAGACGGCGAGCCGGGGCTTTCGCGCCGCGGCGCGTGTCGCGCACGGGTCGTCGAACGCTCGCGCATCGGGGACGACGAGGCGGTCGCGCACGAGCCGTGCAGTCGCGGCCACGCCGGACGGCAGCATGTGGAGCTGGTCGGGCTGGAAGTCCGATGGGCCGACGACGGCGTTGAAATCGAGAATCCGATCGGCCGGGAACGCCGCGCGGAGAAGCGTGCTCGTCTGCGCGAGCGCGTCGGCGGCTCCTGGCACGTCGTACCGTGACGTCGGCGTCGCGACGAGTAACGGCACGTGCGCGCTCGCGGCCGCGGCGTCGAGCGCCTTGATGGCGTCGACGATCTCGTCCGGCGTGAAGAGGACGACGTCGTTCGTGCCGAAAACGGCGATCATCAGGTCGGCGCCCTCCTCGACGGCGCGGGCGAGCTGCGTGAAGGCCGTGCCTGTCGGCGCCGGGGCCACCGTGGCGCCGATGTATCCCCAGTCCACTATCGACGCGGCCTCGTTCCAGACCGTCTTTTGCAGGGCGTCGCACCACGACCCGGGGTTCTTGTCCATCAGCGCGAACGTGTTGGAGTCCCCGAGGCAGGCGAGGCGGCGGACGCCGTCGCCGTCGGTGTCCGGAATGGTCACCTCGTCGTCCAGGCCCGATACGACGTGCAGCTCGCTCGACGTCCCGTTCACGACGAGGAAGGTCAGCTCCGGCCGCGCGCGCCCGCGCCCGCGGGCCACGATCGCGCCGAAGGCGAGATAGCCCTTTTCGACCGGATTCGGAGGCGGAGGCTCGTGCAGGTCGCCGACCGCTTCGCGGCCGCCCAGCGACACGGGCGCTCCGATATCGGAGACGTTCAGCAGGTACGTTTCCGGGCCGTCGGGATTGGGATCGGTTCCGATCCACACCCCGACCCCCCATATCTGCGCGAGCACCCCGTCGGCTGTTCCCGGCACGTCCCAGCGGAGCAGGGTGGTGCGCGTCGCGAGGTCGACGACCAGGAGCTCGGCATCGTCGAGCGCGGTGGCGAGGAAGGCGCGTCCTCCGGCGACCGCAATACTGTTGACGTGGGCGCCGACGTCCATTGACCAGGCGATGCGCGGCGCCGTGGGATCGCTGGCGTCGATCGCGACGAGCTCGTCGCCGTCGCCGTCGGACCTGCCGAGCAGCACGGTGTCGCCGTCGACGGCCATGGCGCGGATCTCCGCGGACCCGGGCAGCGTGAGCGAGGCGACGCGCCGTGGCGGGTCGAGCGCGAGCGACGGCACGGCCGAGACCAGGACGAGAAGCGACCAGGTCGGCACGTCAGCCGGCCGTCGCGCGCGGCATGCCATGGTCGGGCGGCGGCTCGCGCTAGCGGACCTTCGCGATCAGGTCCCCGAGCTTCTCGAGCCCCTGCGTGATCCCGTCCGGATCGAACGCCGGCGGCGGCACCATGAAGCGCGCGACGCCGCGGTCGCGGAGCTCCTTCACGGTGTCGGGCGACGGGTGCGCGCGCCCCGAGGTCACCTCGATCGACGTCGGGTCGCGGCCGATCTTCTTGCACTCCTCGCGCATGACGCCGAGGAGCAGGTCGAGCTTGTCGAGCTCCGCGACGCCGGGGAAGAAGCCGTCGCCGTAGCGCGCGGCGCGACGGGCGGCGAGCTCGGTGTGGCCGCCGACGACGATCGGCACGCCCGGCTTCTGGATCGGCTTCGGGTGCGACTCGAGCTTTCCCCACGAGTGGTACTTGCCCTTGAACGGCTCGGCCTCGTCCTTCCAGAGCGAGCGCATGGCGCGCACCATCTCGGCCGTGCGGCCGGCGCGCTCCTCGAACGGAATGCCGAGGGCCTGGAACTCCTCCTCGAGCCAGCCCACGCCGATGCCGAGGATGACGCGACCGTGCGAGAGGACGTCGAGCGTCGCGACCTCCTTGGCGACGTACAGCGGATTGCGTTGCGGCAGGATCAAGATGCCGGTCGCGAGCTTGATCGTCTTCGTGACTGCCGCCGCATAGGCGAGCCACACGAGCGGATCCGGGATCGGCATCTGCTCCGGCGCCGGGATCTTCCCCGAGGGGTCGTACGGGTAGGTCGACTTGTAGCCGACCGGGATCACGACGTGCTCGACCGTCCACAGCGACTCGACGCCGCACCGCTCGGCGGTCTGCGCGAGGTGGGTCACCATTTCGGGGAAGGCGAAGGGGCCGGCGTTGGCGTACATCAGACCGAATTTCATATGCCGGCACGTACTATGGGTGGGCCTCGAAATGGAAGATGGGCTCCGGCGGGCGGCGTGGTAGGGTCCGGCCCCGATGATCCACCGAGGCGCCGTGCTGGCGACCTTGCTCGCGGCGCATGCCGCGATCGCGGCGGAGCCCGCGATCGTCCCGCGACCCGCGTCGATCGAGGAGTGCGCGGGGAGCTTCCTGCTGGATGCGACCAGCGTGTTGGTCGCCGACCGTGTGACCGCCGGCGAAGCACGCCGTCTCGCGGACGCGCTGGCACCGGCCTTGGGCGGTGCGCCGCAGGTCGTGACGACTCGCCACGTGGGCGACGTCCGCAGGCGCCTCGGCCTCTGCGGGAAGAAGGCGCATGCGGGCCGGCGTGTCGAGATCCGGCAAAGCTGTCGCACCTGGCTTCGTTTCGCCCGTACCCGAAATCGCCGTGTCGTCGACGAAGGGTATGAGCTCGACGTCGGACGAAGCGTTGTGACGCTTCGCGCGCGCGACACGGCCGGGCTCTTCTACGCTGCCGAGACGTTCCGGCAGCTCCTGCCGCCGGCGGTCTTCGGCACGACGCCCAGCGAGACGTCATTGGAAGCGCCGTGCGTCCACATTGCGGATCAGCCGCGCTTTCGCTGGCGCGGCGCGATGCTCGACAGCGGTCGCCACTTCTTCCCGCCCGCGGTCGTGAAGAAGCTGATCGACCTGCTCGCGCTGCACAAGCTGAACCGCTTCCACTGGCACCTGACCGACGACCAGGGCTGGCGCATCGAGATCCGGAAGTACCCGAAGCTCACGTCCGTCGGCTCGATGCGTGCCGAAAGCCCGGTGCGCTTCCTCCCGCACGGCGCCTTCCTGAACTTCATCACGAACGGCCTGTTCGGGACGGAGCCGACGGTCCTGGACGGCGTCCCGTACGGCGGCTTCTACACGCAGGACGACATCCGCGACGTCGTCGCGTACGCCGCCGAGCGGCACGTGCAGATCGTCCCGGAGATCGACATGCCCGGGCACATCACGTCGGCGATCGCCGCATACCCGGAGCTCGGGAACACCGGCATGCCGATCCCGGTCGCGACCACCGTCGGCATCCACGAGGACATCCTGAACGTCGAGAACTCCACCTTCGTCTTCCTGGAGGACGTGCTCGGCGAGGTGTTGGACCTCTTCCCCGGCGACACGGTCCACGTCGGCGGTGACGAGGTGCCGGTGACCCAGTGGGAGGCGAGCCCGGCTGCGCAGCAGAAGATCGCCGAGCTCGGGCTCGCGGACGCGCACGGCCTCGCGACCTACGTGACGAACCGCATCGGCGCGTTCCTCGTCGGGCGCGGGCGGAAGTACATCGGCTGGAACGACATCCTGCGCGACGGCCTCGCGCCCGACGCCGCCATCATGGCGTGGTTCGGGACGGGACCCGGCATCCAGGCAGCGAAAGCGGGCCGCGACGTCGTCATGGCGCCGCTCAATACGACGTACTTCGACTACGCGAACGCGACCCCGCTGCCGCCCGACGAGCAGGCGCTGCTCGAGTCGAAGGGCGTAAATCCCGCGGCGTTTTCGGCCTTCACCACGACGGTCGAGGAAGCGTACGGCTTCGAGCCCGTGCCGCCGGACCTCACCGACCAGGAGGCCGCGCACATCCTCGGCGGCCAAGGCCAGCTCTGGAGCGAGTGGATCATCGACGGCCGCGAGGTGGAGACGCAGGGCTTTCCGCGCCTGAGCGCGCTCGCGGAGGTCGTGTGGACGCCGGCCGAGCGGCGCGACTATGCGGACTTCACCGCCCGCCTCACGACGCATCTCCAGCGGCTCGATGCGCTCGACGTCTGCTACTTCGGCCGGGCGGCGCCGCAGTGTCCGTGACGGCGGGCATCGATCGCGCCGCGCTCGACGCTTGCGTGCACTGCGGGCTCTGCCTCGCGTCCTGTCCGACGTACGTCGAGCTCGGCACCGAAGCCGACTCGCCGCGCGGACGGATCCAGCTCGTGCGTGCGATCGCGGACGGCACGTTGGTGCCGACCGCGGAGACCACGCGGCATCTCGATCTGTGCCTCGGATGCCGGGCGTGCGAGACGGCATGCCCGTCGGGCGTGCCGTACGGTCGCGTGATCGAGAGCGTGCGACCGGTGCTGGAGTCGCGACGGCCGGCGGCGGCGCGAGCGGCGCGCCGGATGCTCGCGACGGTGCTGACGTCGTCGGCGGCGCGACGGGTCGTGTTCGCGCCGGCGCGGATGGTCGCGGGGTGGCGAGCTCTCGAGGGCATGCCGTTCGCACGCTACGCGGCCGCGCTGCGACGCCGGCGTTTGCCGAAGCTGCCAACCGTCGTGGAGGCCGAGGGGCGGGTACGCGGGACGGCGGTCCTGCTCCAGGGCTGCGTCGCCGAAACGCTCTTCCACGACACGAACGTCGCGACGGCACGGCTCCTCGCGCGGGCCGGCGTGCGCGTGCTCGTGCCGACGGAGCTCGGCTGCTGCGGCGCGCTCGCCGCGCACTTGGGTGTCGCCGACCTCGCCGTACGACTAGGACGCGACGTGACGCGGGTCGTCCGCGAGTCGGGCGCCGACTGGATCGTCTCGAACGCGGCGGGTTGCGGTGCGCATCTTCGCGGCATGGATCACGTGCTCCCCGACGATCCCGGCGCGGCGATCGTCACCGAGAAGAGCCGCGATGCGCTCGAGCTCCTGGCCGAGCTCGGGCTGCCGGCACCGGTCGGACGGCTCGATCGGAGGATCGCCGTCCACGATCCGTGTCACCTGGCGCACGGGCAGGGGATCCGTTCGGCGCCGCGGGAGCTGTTGGCCGCGATTCCCGGCGTCGAGCTCGTCGATCTACCGGAGTCCGACTGGTGCTGCGGCAGCGCGGGGACGTACAACCTGACCGAGCCGGCGATGGCGGCGCGGCTCCTCGAGCGGAAGCTCGCGAACGTCGCGCGGAGCGGTGCGGCGATCGTCGCGGCGGCGAATCCCGGATGCGTCCTGCAGATGCGCGCGGGGGCGACGAGGCGGGGCCTCCGGGTGGCGATCGAGCATCCGATCGACCTCCTCGCGGCGGGACATCTTCCCGGATCGCGTCCGGTCGGAGAGGTGTCGCCAACCACATGGAGCTGAGCTCCTGGTACTTCGGCGTGAAGCTCGCCGCGTACACGCTGTGGATGCTCGTCGGCCTCTCCCTCCTGGCGCCACAGCGAGGCTCGCTCGTCCCGACGGCGGTCGTGCTGGGCGGGCTGCGGCTCTTGATGGGCCTCTGCTTCGGCGTCCTGATCTGGCTCGCCGGCTCGGTGGTGTACGGCGCCGTCGGCGTCGCCACCTATTCGGGGGACGCGAGCATCGCCACGATCGTCACCTACGCGTCGGTCTACGTGCCGGTGCGGTGGGTGGAATGGGCGATCTTCGAGCTGATGATCGATCGGCGGGCGCGGTCGGCGCGCGGCTTCCTCGCCGGCGGCAGCCCTCGAGGCGGCGGCTGGCGTCTGGGCGGCATCGCCATCTCATGCCTGGCCGACGTCCCGGTCATCCTCTCGGTCGGCGGCTGCCCGTCGGCCGCTTCATGTGCTGAGCGCGTCCGTCACACGTAGCGCGGAATCGGCCCCCGTTGCGGCGTCGTCTCGCCTTCCAGATCCAGCGTCACCTCGTCGACGTAGCACCAGCCCCATCCCTCCGGCGGATCGTAGCCCTCGATGATCGGGTGCTGCGTCTTCCGGAAGTGCTTCGTCGCGTGCCGGTTGGGCGAGCTGTCGCAGCAGCCGACGTGCCCGCACGTCCGACAGAGGCGGAGATGCACCCACGGCGATCCCGTCTTCAAGCACTCCTCGCATCCGAGCGCGCTCGGCGTGACCTTCCGGATGCCCTCGGCATGATCGCACTCGTCGGCCATCAGACCCTCCCGTAGTCGGCGGCGATGGCGATGCGCTCGCCGGCCGCTGCGAGGAACGCGTGGATCGTCGCGATCACCTGGGCGCCTTCGCCGACCGCCGCGGCGACGCGCTTGGTCGATCCCGCGCGCACGTCGCCGATCGCGAACACGCCGTCGCGGCTCGTCTCGAGCAGTCGGCGGCCCACCGCGACGTCGGCACCGGTCAGCACGAAGCCCTTGGCGTCGAGGGCCACGTCCGATTCGGAGAGCCACGACGTGTTCGGCTCCGCACCGATGAAGAGGAACAGATGGCGGATGGGCAGCCGCGTCTCTTCGCCGGTCGGCCGGTTCCGCCAGCGGACGGCCTGGAGGAACCCGTCGCGTCCCTCGAGCGCATTCACCTCCGTGTGCAGCAACACCTCGGCGTTCGGCAGCGCGGCGATCCGCTCGACGAGATAGCTCGACATGGTCGCCTCGAGGCTCGGCCCTCGGGCGAGGAGCCAGACCTTCGACACCTGGCTCGCGAGATACACCACCGCCTGACCCGCGGAGTTGCCGGCGCCGACCAGCGCCACCTCCTGGCCGCTGCACAGCTTCGACTCGACCGGCGACGCCCAGTAGTGGACGCTCGTCGACTCGAACTCCGACAGGTTGTCGACCGCGAGGCGGCGGTACTTCGCGCCGCTCGCGATCACGACCGTCCGCGCGGCGACGTGCTCGCCGTTTGCGAGCCCGAGCCGGAACCGCGCGCCGTCCGGCGCGTGGTTGCACTCGAGGCGCACGACCTCGTCCGGGATCGCCATCTCGACGCCGAACTTCTGCGCCTGCGTGAAGGCGCGCGCCATGAGCGCGAGGCCGGTGATGCCGGTGGGAAAGCCCAAGTAGTTCTCGATGCGCGCCGACGCGCCCGCCTGGCCGCCGAAGGCGCGGCAATCGAGCACGATCACCGACAGCCCTTCCGACGCGCCGTAGACGGCCGCCGCGAGCCCGGCCGGGCCGGCACCGATGATGGCGACGTCGTAGATCTTGGTCGGATCGATCGGCCGGACGAGCCCGATCGCGCGCGCGAGCTCGGCTTCGGTCGGGTTTCGGAGCATCGGTCCGCCCGGTACGACGACGATCGGCAGCTCCGCCGGCGCGACGTGGAACCGCTCGATCAGGGTCTTGCCGCACGCGTCGTCGATCGGGTCGATCCGCTTGTGCGGGTGGCCGTTCTGGCGGAGGAACCCCTCCAGGCGGAGCACGTCGCCGTCGTCCTCGCGGCCGAGGACGATCGGACCGACGTGACCGTCCTCGAGCAGACCGACGCGTCGAAGGATGAGCGCGCGCATGATGCGCTCGCCGAGCTCGGCTTCCCCGACCATGACGTCGCGGAGCCGTGCTGTCGGAATGACGACCGCCTCGACCGCGGTCGTCGCGTCCGCGTCGACGAGCGCCGGCCGCCCGGAGAGCTGCGCCAGCTCGCCCATGAACTGACCCGACTTGTGCGTGACGATGAGCTGGCTCAGGCCGAGCTCGTTGTGCTGCGTGATTGCCACCTCGCCGCTCAGGATGACGATCATGCCCGGACTCACGTCGCCGGTGCCGACGATCCGATGCCCGGCAGGGTACGTGCGCAGCTCGCCGAAGCGCCGGAGTCGCTCGACCTGCTTGGGGTCGAGCGTCGGGAACATCTGCTCGTATCGGGTCTCGATGACCGGCCGCTCCGCCATGGGAGCCGCCAGCATGCACGGTGCGCGATGCGGAGGGAATCCCTTCACGACGTTCGACATGGACCCCATCTGGTGCGTACCGGACCGCTCGCGCTATGAGCGTCGGCGATGAGCGTGGCCCAGATGGTCGGACGCGTGCAGCGGAGGGCATCGTGCACGGCGTGCCGATGATCGCCGTCGAAGACGTGCGCGCGAGCGCCGACTGGTACTGCCAGCTGCTCGGCTGCCGCTCCGACCGCGTCTCCGACGAGTTCGACCGGCTCCGCGACGGCGATGGCATCCTCCTGCTCCTGCATGCCCGAAGGGCCGGGGAGCACGGCGCGTGGGCGGCCGTCGCGCCCGAGCAACCGGGCGACGGCTTCCTTCTCTGGTTCCTCGTCGACGACTTCGACGCCGTTCATCGGAACGCGTCGTCGCTACGGGCGGAGATCCTCGTCGCCGCGCATCGCAACGAAGCCGACGACGCCCGCGAGCTCGTCCTCCGCGACCCGGATGGCTACGCCCTTGCCATAACGGAGCACCCGAGCGACTGAGGAGGCGTGAGGGCGATCCGTCTCCACGCCCGCGGCGGTCCCGAAGCATTCGTCTGCGAAGACGCCCCCGCACCGGAACCCGGCGACGGTGAGGTCCTCGTGGCCGTGCGTGCAGCGGGCGTGACTCCGACGGAGCTCACCTGGATCCCGACGTGGACGACGCGAGACGGTGGCCCGCGTCCGTTTCCGATCATCCCCGGACACGAGTTTTCCGGCGAAGTGCGCGCCGTCGGGCCCGGCGTCGTCGACCTCGCCGTCGGCGACGCGGTGTACGGCATGAACGACTGGTTCCGCGATGGTGCGCAGGCCGAGTGCTGCGTCGCACGGGCCGTGGACGTCGCTCGGAAGCCGCGCTCCGTGGATCACCTCGCGGCCGCGGTGACACCGATCTCCGCGCTGACGGCGTGGCAGGGATTGATCGAGCGTGCCCGGCTCGCGCCGGGCGAGCGTGTGCTCATCCACGGCGCAGCAGGCGGCGTCGGCGTCTTCGCCGTCCAGGTGGCACGCTGGCGCGGCGCGCGCGTGATCGGGACGGCGTCGGCGCACAACCTCGACTTCGTCCGTGGCCTCGGCGTCGACGAGGTGATCGACCACCGGGCGGTCCGCTTCGAGGTCGCAGTGCACGACGTCGACGTCGTGTTCGACGCGGTCGGCGGCGACACGCTGGCGCGGTCGTGGCGCGTGCTCGGACCGAACGGACGGCTCGTCACCGTCGCCGCGTCCGCGGAGCAGACGACGGACTCGCGCGTGCGCGACGCCTTCTTCATCGTCGAGCCGAGCGCCACCCAGCTCGCGACGGTCGCGGAGATGATCGACGCCGGCCAACTCCGGCCCGTCGTGGGTGCGGTCTTCCCCCTCGCCGAGGCGCGGCGGGCGTACGAGCACAAGCCGGCGCACGGCAAAGTCGTGCTCGACGTCGCGGCATGCGCGGCGATCGCCTCGCAACGAAAGCCCTGACCCCTGGACTCAGTCCGACGTCAGGAGACCTTCTCGATCGTGTAGCGCAGCCGGAACGCGCCGCCGGTCGTCGCGCACGTCTCGCCGCCCGGACAATCCTGGTCGACCACGCACAGCGTGCCGGTGGTGATCGAGCACCGCCCCCCTTCGCCACCGGTGCTCTGGGTCTCGTAGGTTTGCGTGCCCGCGTTCCCGGCGCCGAAGTCCGGGCCGGGGTACGTCACGTCGATCCGGCCGGCGGGGTGCGCCGTCCCCGCTCCGAGGCAGATGATGCCCTTGTTCAGTCCAAGCCGTTTGACGCCGTCGGCGAGCGACTGGCCATAGGCGGTGTCGATGCAGTCCTTCCCGAAGGCGTCGGCCTGGACGCGGAGCTCGCCATCGCTCTCGAGGTACTGATCCCACGTGATCGACTGCCCAATCACGTCGCCGTCGTGCACCGACTCGAGATCGGGCCCGGAGAAGCGTCGCCACTCGCCGTTGCTGGCGGCCTGGCCCGCCCAACCTTCGACCGGCCCAGCGCCGAAGCACGACTCGCCCGCCGGGCAGTCCGTATCGCCCGCGCAAGGCGTATCGGCCGTTGAGCACGTACGCGGGACAACCGGCGTGGCGCGCATGAGGTCGTTCTCGACCAGGATGGCGGAAGCGGTGACGCGGACGTGCGTCAGGTCGGCCGCCTTCTCGTTCCAACCCGCGACGATGCGTCCCGCGAAGCCGGTCGGCAGCACGCCCTTGATCTTCTTCGTCATCTTGACCGTGAACTGGAGCGACGGCGTCGGTCCGCTCAGCTTCTTCTTGACCTTGAGCCGCGCGGCGACCCCGCCGTTCACGGTGGTCGCGTCGATCGACGTGGGCGGCGGCAGCACGCGGACGCGTGGCTTGCCCGCGTGCGCGGGCTTCGGCGGCAGCGGCACGGTGAACGTGAAGTCCTGCGCGTTGATCATCGCGACGGGCTCCTTCAGCGGCCAGCACTCGATCGTGAGCTGGCCCGCTTCGGAGGCCTGATGCGTCAGCACGCAGCGGTCGCCGGCGCCGCCACCGTCGGCGCTGACCCACACGTCGGCGATGGTCGCCGGAACGGCCTTCGCGGTCGCCTTCTTCGAGAGGATCGCTCCGCGCTCCTGGCGGATGACGGCCGTCGCGTGCGGCGGGTGGATCTCCGAGCTGTAGCCGAAGTGCTCGCCGTCGCAGGTCTCGGTCGGCTGACAGGCGCCGCATACCGACGGGCGACAGTCGGAATCGAGGACGCACTCCCGCGCCGT
>OEKX01000106.1_pt2 | contig 12397 bp, 11 predicted proteins | sample 1503491 | NCBI WGS metagenome assembly OEKX01 (sample SAMEA104379567, study PRJEB20068) | metagenome | isolation source: 1998 | reverse complement strand
CCCGCCGCGCGGCGTGAACTTGATCGCGTTCGAGAGCAGGTTCCACACGACCTGTTGCAGCCGATCGGGATCGCCCGAGACGACGTCCGCCTCCGGCTCGGGCGGGGCGTCGAGCGCGATCCCCTTCGCGTCGGCCGCGGGCCGCACGGATTCGATCGCCCCCTGGACCACCGACCCGAGCGACGTGGGCTGGACGTCCAGCTGGAGCTTCCCCGTGATCGCGCGCGAGACGTCGAGGAGGTCGTCGACGATGCGGGTCTCGAGCCTGGCACTCCGCTCGATGGCGGCGAGTCCGCGCTCCATCGTCTGCGCGTCGAGCTTCTTCTCGCGGAGCAACGACGCCCACGCGAGGATCGGCATCAGCGGGGTGCGCAGCTCGTGGGACAGCACGGCCAGGAACTCGTCCTTGGCCCGGTTCGCGGCGGCGAGCTGATCGGCCATGGTCGTGACGTCGCGGCTCCGCGTCGAGAGGGCGGCTTGCAGCACGTCGCGCGTGCGCTTCAGCATGACGAAGTTCGCGATGCGGGCACGGAGCTCCTCGGCGGAGACGGGCTTCGTGAGGAAGTCCTGCACGCCTTCGCGGAGCAGACGGACGCGCAGCTCGTCGTCGGCCTTCGCCGTCAGCACGAGAATCGGGATGCTCTCGAGCTCCGCATGCCCGCGCAGCTCGCGTACCAGCGCGTCGCCGCCCATGACCGGCATCATGAGGTCGGTGAGGATCAGGTCGGGGCGGAGCGCGAGCGCCTGGTCGACGCCGCTCCGCCCGTCGAATGCGGTCGCGACGCGGTGGTCGGGCGCGAGGCAATCGACCAGGAATCGGCTCATCTCGAAGTTGTCCTCGATGACGAGCACGAGCCCTCGGTCGCCGTCGCCGTGGATCGCGATGGTCGGCTCCGTCGGAGATCGGAGCTCGGCGACGGTCTGGCGTGCGACCTCGTCGAGCGCCTCGCGCGCCGCGCGATCGGGGACCGCGGCGGCGCCGGCGGGCGCGAGGGCGGGCAGCGTCACGCGAAACACGGCGCCGCCTGCGGGGCCGTCGGCGACCTCGATGCGACCGCCGTGGCGCTCGACGATCTCCTTGGTGATCGAGAGCCCGAGCCCCGTTCCGCCGAAGCGGCGTGCGGCGGCGTCGTCGCCGCGTCGGAAGCGCTCGAAGATCACCTCCCGCGACGCGAGCGGAACCCCGGGGCCGTCGTCCTCGACCGACAGCACGACGTTCGGCCCGTCGGCGCACAGCCGAACGCGCACGTGACCGCCGTCGGGCACGAACTTCATCGCGTTCGAGAGCAGGTTCAGGAGCACGCGCTCGAGCTTCGAGGCGTCGGCCGACGCCACGAGCGACGGCGGCGTCTCGACCGCGAGATCCACCCGGCGCTCCGCCGCGACGACCTCGAACAACGACGCGGTTCGCCGAACGAGCGGGACCAGGTCGAGCGCCGATCGCTGGACGTCCATGCGGCCCGCGTCGAGCTTCGCGACGTCGAGGAGATCGCTCACGTGCTTCAAGAGTGCCTGCGCGCTTCGCTCGACGGTCTCGAGGTCGCGACGCCCGTCGTCGCCGCCCGCGCCGAGCCGCAGGAGCCGCCGCGTCGGGCCGAGGATGAGGGTCAGCGGCGTGCGGAGCTCGTGGCTCACGTTGGCGAGGAGCTGCGACTTCGCGCGGCTCGCCGCCTCGGCGTCGTCCTTCGCGCGCGAGAGGTCGGCGATGAGCCCGAGGTTCTCGTAGCGGAGCCGCAGCGAGGTGACGAGGTGGCTCCGCAGGATGCTCGCGAGCGACGACGTCGTCGCGAGGAACGCCAGGATGAGCACGCCCGTCGCGATGCTCGAGAGCGAGCCTTCGAGCAGCAGCACGCCGGTGATCGGCAGCAGCGTCGCGGAGACGTACACGATGAACGCCGCGCGGATCGGCGCGAGGCCCGCCATCCCGCTCACGGCGGCGGCTCCGGTGACGAAGAGGAGGAAGACCTGATACGGGGTCGCGACCAACGGGTAGAGCAGCACGCCCGCCGCGCCCCAGCCCGCACCCGCGAGCCCGTACGAGACGATCAGCGCCCGCCGCCACGCCGTCAGCCGTTCGGTGACGTTCGCGGCCCGCGTGAATCGCCAGACGACGGCCATCGCCGGGATGGACAAGAGCCCGCTCGCGACGAACCAGGCGAGCAGCAGGCTTCGCGGTGCGGCGTTCCAGAGGACGATGACGATGGCCGCGATCGCGAGCGCTCCGAGGAAGAAGCCGGTCGGCGCCTGGTCGACGAGGTAGCGCGCGAGCTCGGTGTCGAATTCGGGTCCGTCGTGAACCGGCGCCCGGCGGTGCTCCGGCGGCGTGGTCATGCCGTCGTCGTTGCCTGCTGCCCGTGCCCGCTCGGCCCCCGACACGCGGCCGTTCATAGCGCCTCGGCGAGGAAAACGATACCCGGTGCGCCCCCGTCGCTTGCCGCTCGGCGGCCGGCTCGACACGATGCGCGCCATGCCGTCGTCGCGTGCCGCCGCTCTGCTCGGAATCGTGCTCGCCGCCGGATGCGCGGCCCGGTCCGGGCCGACCCCGCGCAACGGGACCTCGCGGCAGTTCACGTTTGCGTGGCAATTTCGTGACGGCGACGCCGTCGCACCGCGCGGCGGCACGACCAAGGGTGCGCCCGTCGAGCTCGCGCGCGAGCCGGGCGCCGCGTGGCGCGCGCTCCAAGAGCCCGGGCTCGAGCCGCGCGAACGCGACCGTCGCGCGATCCTGGCGATGGCCGGCACGTTCCGCGCCACCTTCGATTTCCTCGAGGTGGTCGGGTTCCGGCCCGGCTTCTCGCCGGATCGACCGTATCAATCGTGGGCGACCGAGTACGTCTACGTCGTGCGCGACGAGCCGCGCTTCGTGAGCCTGCAGCACCTCCTCGTGATGTTCATGCGGGGCGCCGACGGAAAGGTCGAGGGGCCCTTCGTCACCAAGCACTGGCGCCAGGACTGGCGTTACGAGGCGACCTCGATCCTCGCGTATCGCGGCCGCAACACGTGGGAGCGGGAGCGCATCACGCCCGCGCAGGCGAGGGGCACGTGGGCCCAGGCGGTGTTCCAGGTCGACGACTCGCCGCGCTACGAGTCGTACGGGCGGTGGCAGCACTTCGGCAACGTGTCGACGTGGCAGAGCGCGACGACCTGGCGGCCGCTCCCGCGTCGCGAGTTCTCGGTGCGGAAAGACTACGACGTCCTCGTCGGCACGAACCGCCACACGATCACGCCGACCGGCTGGGTGCAGGAGGAGGAGAACCTGAAGGTCGTGCTCGACGAGCGCGGTCGGCCGATCGACGCGCAGCCGGTGCTCGCGAAGGAGATCGGGCTCAACCGCTACGAGCGAATCGAGAGCTTCGACGACTCCGCGGCGCGGCGCTATCGCGAGCGGACGGACGCCTTCTGGAGCGAGGTGCGCGAGGCGTGGCGCGACGTCGCTGCCGAGCACGCGCGCTTCACGCTGCGAGCGGCGCCGGACCAGGGGCAGCTCTTCGTGCCGCTCTTCGAGTATGCAGAGCGTCTCGACGGCGGCGAGGTGTACGATCCCACGGCGGCGCGCGTGTTCGCGCGCGAGACGGTGCGGGGCTACCTGACGGGCCAGCCGAGCGCCGCGGGACGGTACTGAGCCGGCGCCGCTCGACGACGTCTTCCCTTCCGAGGTAACAGGGCGGCATGGCCGAGCAGTCCGTAGACGTGGTGATCATCGGCGCCGGCGCGTCCGGTGCGGCGGTGGCGTGGTCGCTCGCCGAGACGCGGATGCGGATCGTCTGTCTCGAGCAGGGCGACTGGGTGAAGGCCGACGACTATCCCGGGACGCGGGACGACTGGGAGCTCGCGCAGATCGGTGACTTCGGCCCGAGCCCCAACATGCGCGGCCGTCGCGAGGACTATCCCGTCAACGACAGCGCGTCGCCGATCGCCGCGTCGATGTTCAACGCCGTCGGGGGCAGCACGATCCTCTACGCCGCGCACTTCCCGCGCTTCCATCCGTCCGACTTCCGCGTCCGCACCGTCGACGGCGTCGGCGACGACTGGCCGCTCGACTACGCGCAGCTCACACCCTGGTACAACCTCAACTCGCGCATGATGGGCGTCTCCGGGCTGACCGGCGATCCCGCGTATCCGGCCGACCCACCGAAGGAGTTCCCGCTGCCGCCGATCCCGCTCGGGCTTCTCGGCGAGACGCTCGCGCGCGGGTTCAACGAGCTCGGCTGGCACTGGTGGCCGTCGGACAGCGCGATCGCGAGCCAGGATTACGAGGGGAGGGCGGGCTGCATCAACGCGGGCACGTGCCTGCTCGGTTGTCCGCAGGGCGCGAAGGCGAGCACCGACGTCACGTACTGGCCGATCGCGATCCGCCGCGGCATCGAGCTGCGCACGCGGGCGCGGGTGCGCGAGATCACGGTCGGCCCCGACGGCATGGCCGACGGCGTCGTCTACTACGACGGCGACGGCGTCGAGCAGCGGCTCCGCGCCCACATCGTGATCGTCGCCTGCAACGGCATCGGGACGCCGCGGCTCTTGCTCAACTCGCGCTCGCGCCGCTTTCCCGACGGGCTCGCGAATCGCAGCGGCCTCGTCGGGCGGAACCTGATGTTTCATCCCTATGCGATCATCACCGGCATCTTCGAGGATCCGCTCGAAGGCTACAAAGGACCGACCGGCTGCTCGCTCATGAGCCACGAGTTCTATGAAACGGATGCTGCGCGGGGGTTCGTGCGCGGCTACTCGTTCGAGATGCTGCGCGGGTTCGGGCCGGTGACGACGGCGCTCTACGGCATCGCGGGCGGCCGCGTATTCCCCGGACCGGGGCACCACGAGGGCGTCGCGGCGATGATCGACCGCACGGCCGGCATCGCCGCGATCTGCGAGGACCTGCCCGATCCCGAGAACCGCGTGACGATCGATGGGACGCTCACGGACTCGAACGGCATCCCCGCGCCGAAGGTGACCTATCGCCTGAGCGAGAACTCGAGCCGGATGCTCGATCACGCGGTCGCGCGCGGGAAGGAGCTGATGGCGGCCGCCGGTGCGTACGACACCATGACCCAGGCGCCGCTCATGATGGCGGGCTGGCATCTCATGGGGACGGCCCGCATGGGCACCGATCCGGAGACGTCGGTCGTGAACGAGTGGGGCCGCGCCCACGACGTGAAGAACCTCTTCATCGTCGACGGCAGCATCTTCGTGACCGCCGCGGCCGTGAACCCGACCAATACGATCCAGGCGCTCGCGCTCTACATCGCCGACGCGATCAAGCGGAACCTGGCCAACCTGTTCGACTGAGATGCCGATGAACGACGATCAGCTGCGCGCGCTCGCGCCGGTCCTCGACCGCTTCATCCCGCCGAGCGCCGACGGCACGCTGCCCGGGGCGGGCGAGCTCGGCATCGCGGCCGACGTCGACGCGACGGTGCGGCGCGTCCCGAGCATGCACGAGGCGGTCGTCGCGGCGCTCGCGGCCCTCGATCGCTTGGCCGTCGGTCGGGGCGCTCCGCGCTTTACCGCGCTGTCGCCGGCCGCGCAGCAGGAGACGCTCGACGAGCTCTCGTGCTCGCCGGACGCGTTTCCGCCGCTGCTGATGCTCTACACGTTCGGCTGCTACTACAAACATCCGCGCGTGCTCGAGCACTACGGGCTCCCGGTCGAGCCGCCGCACCCGGGCGGATACGAAGTGGCGCCGACGGACCTCTCGTTGCTCGACCCGGTGAAGAAGCGCGGACCGATCTGGCGCCGCTGCTGACGGGGTGTGTACCGTCGCGCCCCGGTCGTGATAGCGGGCGCCCATGACGACCGATCTTTCCATGCTGGTCTGGAGCGGGCTCCTGTGTGTCCTCCTTCCCACCGTCTATCTGGTCGGCCGTTCGAGCCAGCCCGGAGGACTGGCGTGGGGCTTCGGCAATCGCGACGTCCCGCTCGCCGTCCCCGAGTGGGTGCGCCGCGCCGAGCGCGCGCACATGAACCTGGTGGAGAACCTGGCGCCGTTCGCGATCCTCGTCCTCGTCGCGCACGTCGCGGGCAAGGCGAACGCGACGACGGCGCTCGGCGCGACGCTCTTCTTCTGGGGACGCGTCGCACACGCCGCGGTGTACGTCGCGGGGATCCCGTACCTGCGGACGGCGGCGTTCTTCGTGGGGACCGCGGGGGAGCTGATGATCCTGGCGCAGCTCTGGCGGTGAGCTCACACGTACGACGGATCCAAGTCGCGACCGTGCTCCGCCATCCACGCCCTCACGCTCCCGAGCGCGCCCGCATCGTACGAGTCGGTGAGGCGCGCGATGCGGCCGTCGTCGTACGTCGCGCTCGACCGACCTCGAAGCACGAGCGGCGGCGTGCCCGGACGGCCGTAGGTGACGGCCCACGACAAGCTGACCGTGTCACCCTCGACGACCGGCGCGCTCTCGAGTGCGATGTCGCGCGTCGTGAAGCGCCGGTCGAAGCCGTCGAGGGACTTCTTGATGCCGGCGAAGATCGCGTCGCGGCCGCGAATGGAGCAGGTGAACGGATCGCCCGACACCTCGTACGTCGCGTCGGGCGCGAAGTACTGCGCGAGACGCGACCAGTCGTCGTCCTTGAACGTTGCCTCGAAGTCCTGCGCGTAGGCGCCGAAGCGCTGGAGCGGGGTCATGCGTTGCCCTCCTCGCGACTCGCCTGCCACCTGCGCGGTGCTGATGGAACCGGCATCGGGCTTGCTGTTCATGCCCCGACACACGGCGGTCAGGCGCGGAAGTGAGCGGAAGTCCGAGGTCGTTGCGGCCGGTTCTGTACGGCGTCGTCACGAGGAAAGCGGGCGCGAAGCGGATGCCTGGCAGGTCGACACAGGGCCGGCGAGGGGCATGGCGGCCTGGTGGACGGGCTACATCGTACGCGCCGAGCGGGACCTCATCCGCGTCGGGTTCGCGCTCATGTTGCTCGACGTCGTGGCGGCGCTGAGCGCGTGCTTCGTGCCGTTGCTCACGTCACTGCTCGGCATCGCGAGAATCGTCGGCCTCGTCGTCTTCGTCCCGGCCGCGCTGCGCGCGCTGGCGATCCAGCACGCGGACCGGCCGGATGCGGAGCTGCTGAAGGCGATCGCGATCGCGCTCGGCGCGGCGGCGCTCTACTTTGTGCTGCGCACGGCCCTCGTCGTCCAGGTGTGCTCGCTGTAGCCGAGCGGCCGCAATCGCCACATCCACGCGCCGAGCCATCGTCCCCGTGGCCATTCGAGCCATGTCGATGACGTCGGTGCTGAGGATCCTGCGGCACACGGATCTGCTGGCGGAGCAGCCGGTCCTGGTCGCGTACAAAGACCGGTGCGAGGCGAGGCCGGCGTTCGGGAAGGCGCTTGCACGACAGATGGCGGCGTTCGGCGGGTCGTAAGCGGGCGCGTAGTCGACGCATCGTGAAGGCGGCCTTCCCGTCGCCTGGGCGTGGGAGGGGGATCCCCTACGATCCCTCGGCGTCGGACGGGCGTACGAGCCGACTACCGCCGCGACGTCGATCCCGAAGCCGAGCGGGGTCTCCACCTGCCCACCATCGCGAACACTCCGTCCACGATCGTGGGCATCGCACAGCGCAAGCCGCCGGTCCTCAGGTGATCCGCGACTGGAATCGTCATTGCTAACCGGGCGACGTGCCTGAGCGCGAAGATCCCGCGTCCGTTGCCGATCCCGACTGGGGACGCCAGCCGATCTCTGGACTGGCGTACCCGAGATTGAGTACATGCTCGCCTGGCTCTCCGCCTTCCATGCGAACCGAGACTGAGCGTGATCTCTATCGGGCACTACTCACGCTCGCCTTTCACGACGACGTCGAAGCGCTGCTCCGCGAAGCCTTGGAGACGATCACGATCGGGATTCGCGCGCGCCAGGGCTATCTCGAGATCGTCGACGGCGACGGTCCGGACGCCGAGCGATGGTGGCTGGCACACGGACTCACGGACGAAGAGGTGGAGGGTGTGCGTGCGGTCGTCTCGCGCGGCGTGATCGCCGAGGCGATTGCCACCGGGGACACGGTCGTCACGCCGTCGGCGCTCCTCGATCCTCGCTTCACCGGTCGCGAGAGCGTCCAGCGGGCGGGGATCGAAGCGGTGCTGTGCGCGCCGATCGGGACGGACCCGCCGCGCGGCGTCCTCTACTTGCAGGGCTGGGCCGAGCCCGATTGCTTCACGCCGCAAGACCGCGCGTTGGCCGAGACGTTCTCCCGCTACCTGGGTCAGCTCGTCGACCGCATCCTCGTCCGCCGGCGCCATCGTCAGGACGACGACGCGACTCGCGCGGTCCGCAAGCGGCTCGATCTCTCGCCCGTCATCGGTCGAAGCAAGGCGCTCGCCGACGTGCTCGAGCAGGCCGCGCTGGTCGCGCCGCTCGACGTGAGCGTGCTGCTGACCGGCGACTCCGGCACCGGCAAGAGCCTGCTCGCGAAGCTCATCCACGACAACGGCCCGCGCTCCGCGCATCCGCTCGTGGAGATCAACTGCGCGGCGTTGCCCGAGCAGCTGGTCGAGAGCGAGCTCTTCGGTGCGCTTGCCGGCGCGCACTCCACCGCGACGCGACGTATCGAGGGCAAGGTGGCGGCCGCGACGCGCGGCACGCTCTTCCTCGACGAGGTCGGCGAGCTCTCGTCCGCCGTGCAGGCGAAGCTCCTGCAGCTCCTGCACGCCAAGCGCTACTACCCGCTCGGAGCGACGAAGCCCGAGATCGCCGACGTCCGCATCATCGCCGCGACGAACACCGACCTCGAGCGGGCCGTCGCCGAGCGGCGCTTCCGCGAGGACCTGTTCTATCGCCTGCAGGTCCTGCCCATTCGCGTTCCGTCGCTCGCCGAGCGCGTGGAGGACGTGCCCGACCTGGTCGCCTTCTTCTGTCGCGAGGCGTGCGTGCGCCACGGATTGCCGCGGCTCGTCCCGTCACCCAGCGCGATCCGTGCGGCGCAGACGACGACGTGGCCGGGCAACGTCCGCCAGCTCGCCCATGCGGTCGAAGCGGGGACGATCCGCGCTGCCGGCGAGGGCGCGACGCAGCTCGAGTCCCGTCATCTCTTTCGCGACGCCGCACGTACGGTCGTCGACGCCGAGGTCACGCTCAGCTTCCACGAGCACACGCGGAAGTTTCAACGCGAGCTCGTGCGGGCTTCGCTCAAGGAATGCGACTGGAACGTGACGGAAGCCGCGAAGCGCTTGGATCTCGGACGCACCCACGTTTACAACCTGATCAAGACGTTCGGACTCACTCGAGAATAGTGTCGGAGGAGATTCGATGGACATCGTCCAGGCAACGAGGCTGTTGGAGTACGTCGCCGCCCTCACGGGTTACCAGCAAGGCATCGACACGGGCCTGAAGTTGCGGAATGCCTTCGAGAAGGATCCCGTCAAGGCGCTTCAGGATCAGAAGGTCGGCGAGGGCGGTGCAGTGGCGCTCTATCGATGCGCCGTGAACGTCGCCGACGATCCCGTCCCGAATCCGCGACGCTCGAGCATGCAGGACGCGATCGATTCGGTCGTGATGGGTGCATGGCCCGGACCCGTCGGGCCCGTCGCGACGGAGCCGAACGTGTTCTACGACAGCGATCCCGACAGCGTGTTCTACATGCTCTTGCTGCTGGTCGTCGATCACGTCGCGGGGCGCGTCACCACCGGCTACATCCAGACTTACTCGCAGGAGATCGTCACGCGGTACCGCCTGTCGCAGGACCGATGGGAAGTGTTCCGAGACGGACCCCGGGCGGCGGTTGCCGACAAGCTCATGGAAGAGTTCCGGGGCTGGAACCCGAAGGGAGATTGGCACACCAACGGGCCGTACCCGGCGGGCTGCCAGGACACCGACGATGGAAAGGTCCTGGCCGTGTTGTGGGCAGATCCGCGCGCGGAGATCCGGCGCATTCAGAAGCCCTGGGGTTCCAAGGGCGACGGCACCGTGTCCGTGGATATCTACGGCCAGGGGATCTATCCGACGGCCCGCTTCTATCTCGACGGCACCAACGGCGTGTTCGAATTCGTCGGGCCTACGCTCATCGTTGCAGGCAGCACGTTCCGCTGCACGCACCTCACGTCGGCGATCGACCTCACGACGATTCCGACGGGAACCTACACGGTGAACGCGACGTACGGGACTCCCGGCTACGATCTCGCCGACTTCCATACGCACTCGAAGTTCTTCGTCGACGACTAGCCCGCGCCGTGTCGATGACGCTCGTGCCCGAGCCGTACCCGCGCGTCGCGCGCGTACGGTCGGCAATCCCGGACATCCTGAATCCGATCGGGTACGAGGTGCGCCTGTCCGACGATCCGCGCGTCGACTTCGGTGGGGCGATCTCGTGGCCGCAGTGTGCGAAGCTCGCTGCGATCGGGCGAAGCGACTCGGCGTTTCCACACCTGGCGAGCCACGAGGTGTGGCGAACCCTCGCGGCCTTCGCCGACGCGTGGGGGGACGCGAGCCGCGCGCTCGATCGCTACGTTCCGTTCATCGGATTCGAGTTCGACCTCGACGAAGAGCCCGCGTCCGTGCCGGTGCCGTCGGTCTTCGCGATGTTCGACTGGCCGATCGGCGTCGATCCGGTCAACGACGCGCGCCGGGTCGAACACACGGCGATCTCGGTGCTCGACCTGCTGCTCGGAGCCCATCTGTCGGACGGGACACGGCGGAACATCGCCGGGTGCTTTCGCAATCTACCCGCTCGGGCGCGCATCATCTCGGCGGGCGCGATGCTCGGACGCTCCGTCGACGCCGCGCGCATCTTCGCGTGCGTGCCGCCGGTCGACGTCCCGGCGTACCTGTCGAGCGTCGGCTGGCCCGGTGACCGCGACGCGGTCGCGCGGTTCGTCGCGGAAAGCAGGTCGCATCACACCAACGGCGTCGTCCAGTTCCAGATCGACGTCGGCCCGGTGGTCGGCGAGCGCATGGGCGTCGAGTTCTCGTACATGGGCCGGCCCGACGCGGCGGCGCGATGGATTGCGTTGCTCGATTGGATCGTGGCCGCCGGACTCTGCCGGCCGTGGAAGCGAGACGCGCTCATCGCCTGGCCCGGCATCGTGACCGCAGGGGGGCCGGCGTTTCGCGACGTCAGCCACGTGAAGGTCGTGCTCGGCGGAGGGCGGCCGGTCGAGGCGAAGGCGTATCTGTCGATGACGCCGATGACCTCACCACGCTGACGCGAGACCGGGCGTCTGCACGGCGAGCCACGGGGCGATCGGGCTGACGCCGCGGAGCGCGATGCGGTCGGCTGCCGAACGAAGGCGGTCCCGATCGCCCGCGAGCGTCGCGTGCCAGTAGCGCGCGTGGTCCGCTTGCAACGCCATGTCGCAGGCATCGAAGCGTGCCGTGGCGCGCGCGAGGCCGTCGACGGCCGTCGACTCCGCACCGTCGATCGCCGCCACGCCGGCCTCGAGCAACGCCGCGAGCGCCGCCGCGTCGGCTCGTGATTCGCGCGCAAGGGCCCGCGCATCGCGCCGTACCGACGCCAAGAGCGGGGGGCGCCGGCGCCGATCCTGCGCGGCCAGTCCGAGGCTCGTCCTGGCACGCAGGAGCAGCGCATCGATGCGCGAGATCGGCACGCGGAGCAGACCCGACCGGCGAACCGCCGGCCAGCTCGCTTCGACGCGTGCGACGGCGCGCTCGGCGTCCCCCGAATGGAGGTCGCACCACGCCTCCACGCGCAGCGCGTAGAAGTGTTGGACGTGAAAGCCCTCGAGCGTCCAGACGGAGCGGACGCGTGACGCGTATGCTCGTGCGCACGCGACGTCGCCGCGCGCCACGTGCGCGATGGCGGCATAGAGGAGACCCGTGACCTCGGCATAACGATCGCCACGCGCAACGCCGTCGGCCGCGAGGTCCTCCGCCTGCGCGAGCACTGCATGCATCTCGCCGAGCTCTTCCAGCGCACGGATCGCAGCCATCTGCCCGATGTTCCGTTCCCACGCGACGCCCCGGCATTCGTCGCGAAGAAGACGGCTCGCCGCCGTGCTGGCCTCGAGCGCAGCGCGCCAGCGTCCGGCGAAGATCGACATCTGCGCGTCGGTCACGCCGACGATCCCGCGCAGATACGGATCGTCGCGGGCGACGGCCGTCGCCCGCGCGCGTTCGAGCAGGCGCTCGCCCCACCGCGCGAACGCTCCACCCGCAGGGCCGAGCACGGCCCCGCCGACCACCGCGAGACCCCGTGCGATGCCGGATGCGTCGCCGGCCCGCTGCGCAGCGCGCAGACCGACGAGCGCGTGGTGCGCACCGGTCATCGGATCGAAGACCAGGAAGCTCTTCGACATCGAGTAACAGAGCTCCGCACGCCTCGAGGCATCGGCCACGACGCGCGTCGGTGAGGCGCCGGCCACGACCCGCGTCGACGTGCCGCCCGACGACCCGGAAACCGCGAGGCGGACGAGCCCGCCCAACACGGATACGGCGGCGCGCCCGGGGTTCGACGGATG
>OEKX01000760.1_pt7 | contig 12409 bp, 17 predicted proteins | sample 1503491 | NCBI WGS metagenome assembly OEKX01 (sample SAMEA104379567, study PRJEB20068) | metagenome | isolation source: 1998 | reverse complement strand
CCCCCCCGGACCACCCACACCCGCTGGCGGTGCGTCGTCGCGCTTGCGCGTTGCGCGCGTGATGCGACGCTCTCGAAAAAGAAACGGCGCCGCCCGGAGGGCGGCGCCGTGATTTCGTCGTTGCGACGGCGACTACTTCGCGCTGGCGAGCTCGTCGTCGATGATCTCTTTGAAGCGGTCGAAGGGCATCGCGCCGTTCAGGAAGCGGCCGTTGATGAAGAAGGCGGGTGTGCCCTGCACACCGATGCCGGCGCCCTCTTGCTGCTGGGCGTTCACGCGATCGAGGGTCTTCTTGTTGTCGAAGCAGTCGTTCCACTTGGCCATGTCGATACCGGAGTCCTTCAGGTACTCGGTCGACTTGTCCTTCACGTTCTGTGGATTCACCTCGGCCTGGTGCTCGAAGAACGAGTGGTAGAGCTTCCAGTAGGCATCCGGCTTCTGGATCTTCGCGCACTCGGCCGCGATCGAGGCGGGCTGCGCCCAGGGATGCATCGGGAGCGGGAAGCTCTTGAAGTAGAACTTCACCTTGCCGTCGTACTGCTTGAGCACTTGCTGCTCGATCGTGTCGTAACCCTTCTTGCAGTAGGGGCACTGGAAGTCCGAGTACTCGACGATCGTCACCTTAGCGTCCTTGGCGCCGCTGGCAGGCTCGTCCTTCAGGTTGATCTTGTCCATCACCGGCTTTCCGGGGTGGACGCTCGTGTCGACGAGGTCGCCGTAGACGACGTACTTGAAGTCCGGCGACGCTATGAATCCGACGCTCTTGACGCCGGGGCCTTCGCCGATGCTGATCGTACCTTCCTTCAAGCCCTTGAACCGGGTCGAGTCCGTCATGCCTTGGACCGCCACCTTCTGCTGCGACGGGATGTTGTTCTTCCTGCGGAAATACTTCGCCAGGCTCTCCTCGGGCGTGTCGGCGCGAGCGAATCCGCTCGTCGCGGCGACGACGAGACAGATCAGACCCAGGCCGAAAGCGAAACGGTTCATGATACCTCCTCGGGGTTTGGAGGCATCCGCTTGCCCGCGTTTTGGCTGGCGGTCAAGTGGACGCCCACGCTTGATCGGCGGCCCGCTGCGGCGATATGCAGCGATCATGCCGCGTGCCGTTGCGCTCCTGGCCGTGCTGCTGGTCGCCGCCGGCTCCCTCGCGAAGCTTCCTGCGGACGTCGAGACGGCGCTCCGCGACGCCAAGTACGTCTACGTGCAGAGCGAGCGCAAGACCGGCGAGTGGAGCAAGCCCGCCGAGATCTGGTTCCACCACGAAGACGGCACGGTGTACGTGGCGACTCGCCCGACGTCGTGGCGTGTAAAGCGAATCGGCTGGAAGCGCACCAAAGCCCGCATCGCGGTCGGCAAGCAGGACGGACCGAGCTTCGTGGCCAAAGGGGAGCTCGTGAAGGGCGACCGGGCGCTCGAGGACCGCCTCATGGCGGACTACGCGAAGAAGTATCCCGACGGCTGGACAAAGTTCGAGCAGGCCTTCCGCGACGGCTTCAAGAGCGGCGACCGCGTCGTGGTCCGATACACGCCCGAGTGATCGCGTCGTGACGCCCGCCGACGCGCTCTTGACCGGACGCACGGCGATCGTGACCGGCGCCGGCGCCGGCATCGGGAAGGGCATCGCGTGCGTGTTCGCGCGCTTCGGGGCGCGCGTCGCGATCCTCGAGCGCGACGCGGCCACCGCCGCGCGGACGGCGGACGAGATCCGCGCCGCCGGCGGCGACGCGCTCGCCGTCCCGACCGACGTGCGCGACCGCGACGCCGTCGAGCGCGCGCTCGGCGCGACGCTCAACCGCTACGGCGGCGTCGACGTGCTCGTGAACAACGCCGGCGGCACCTTCGCCGGGCCGTTCCTCGAGGCGACCGACAAGGGCTGGGACGCGCTCATCCGCGCGAACCTCACGAGCGTGCTTCGGTGCACGCAGATCGTCGCCCGCCACATGGTCGCGCAGGCGCGCGGGGGCAGCGTCGTCAACGTCGTGTCGATCGAGGGCGCGCGAGCGGCGCCGGGCTATGCGGCGTATGCGGCGGCGAAGGCCGGCGTCATCAACCTGACGCAGACGACCGCGCTCGAGCTCGCACCGCACGGCATCCGCGTGAATGCGATCGCCCCCGACGTCTGCATGACCGAGGGCCTGAGCGCGCTCGTGCCGGAGGGAGAGCGCGAGCGCTTTGCGTGGACGATCCCGCTCGGCCGTGCGGGCGAGCCCGACGACATCGCCGGCGCCGCCGTGTTCCTCGCCTCCGCGCTCGGCCGTTACGTGACCGGCACGACGCTGCACGTCGACGGCGGCACGCATGCGGCCGGCGGCTGGTACCGCAATCCGGCCGACGGCGCGTGGACGCTCGGTCCGGCGCGTCGCTCCGAGGGTTGACGGCGTCGACGCGTCGGTGGTACCCGCGGCGGCAACCGGCCCGAAACAGGAGGTCGTCATGCGGCTCGCACCGGCTACGCTGGTCGTGGGACTGTCGCTCGCGGGATGCGAGCGCGGCGTCGATTGGACCGCGCCCGAGACCCTGCTTCTCCGCGAGAAGCAGACCGAGCAGGCGGGCGGCGCGCTGATCGAGTACTGGTCGCTGCTCGACGTGCCGTGCGGTCCGATCCTCGACGCCCTGGTCGACGTCGAGCACTATCCGGAGTTCGTCCCCGGCGTCGACCGCGTAGCGCTCGTCGAGCAGACGCCGACGTCGAAGACGGTCCAAATCGCGCAGCGGGTGATCGGGCGGCAGTCGAACGCGAAGGTCGAGTGGACGTTCGATCGCGACCGTAAGAAGGTCGATTTCCGCACGCTGCAGAGCGATCTCACGTACAACGACGGCAACTACCAGCTCCAGGACTCGCCCGACCGCAAACGTTGCCTGGTTCACTCGAGCTTCCTCGTGAAGGAAGGTCGGGGCCTCTCGCTCGCCGCCCTCGCGCAGGCCACGCGGGAGTCGTTCCAGGCGGCGGCGCGCGGCGTCCGCAAGCACGCCGCGGATCTCGCGAAGCACTGACGCGGTCGCGTTGACAGACGGCCCGGCCGCACAGTACGGCGACCGGGTCATGCCCGACCCCAGAGAGCTGCGGCGCGCGATGGGACACTTCGCGACCGGCGTCACCATCATCACCACGAAGGGCGCGGACGGAACGCCGTACGGCCTCACCGCGAACGCGTTCACGTCGTTGTCGCTCGATCCGCCGCTCTGCATCGTCTGCGTCGATCGCAAGGCGGAGAGCTTCGCCCACTTCTACGACTCGAAGGTCTTCACGGTGAACATCCTCACCATCGACCAAGAGGCGCTCTCGACACGCTTCGCGAAGTCCGGCGGTGACAAGTTCACCGGCGTCGAAACGGTGCCGGGCCATCACGGTGCGCCGCTCATCGCCGGCGCCCTCGCGCACCTCGAGTGCGCGATCACCGACACGCTCGAGGGTGGCGATCACGTGATCCACGTCGGCCGCATCGACCGGATCGACGTGCGCACCGGCGAGCCGCTGATGTTCTTCCAGGGTCGCTACCGGCGTCTCGCGTCCGACTGAGCGGCGCCCGAGCCGGCTCGTGGACGCACGCGTGCTACCCGACTCACGCGAGCGCCTGCCACAGGTCGGTCAGAGCGATCGGACGAGCTCGTCGCGGTGCCTGGTCACGATTTCGAGGACGATCAGGCATGGCACGACGAAGGCCAGCCAGCGCGCCAGCTGCAGCTCCACGCTTGGACCGGGACCGACCTGCTCGAAGCCGTACGCCGGGAAGAACGCGAAGACGGAGAGCACGGTCGCGGCCGCGAGCACTCCGAACGTGAGACCCATGGCCCAGAACCGTAGCCTCCAGGTCGACACCGCCAGGAAGAGCATCGCCAGCAGAAGCGCGGCGCCCCACATCGGTCGTCCATTCGCCGAAAGCCCGGCACAGAGCGACGCTCCAAGCAGGACCTGGCCGATCGACGCCGCGACGGTGACGACGCGGAGGGCCCGCGATCGGGTTCTGGGCAAGCACCTCGGAAACGTTCGTTTCCGCCGAAAACCCATGCTCCGCCTGCATCCAAGGCTTGTGCCGCCCCGCTACGCTCCCGCCTGCGGGCTTTTGACGAGTCGTACGTCCAACTTCGTCGATTCCGTCAGTGGCGCGTCGCCCACCGTCGACGCCGGCTTGCCAGGCGCCGTGTAGACGTACGCGGCCTACTTGCCTGCGCCCAGTCGCTCGAGGGCGAAGATCCCGGGGTCCATCGGCACGCGCCGCTCGTGCACCGACTTACCCGGCGGCACCGTGCCGGCGATCGTCGCGCGATCCTGCTTCAGGTTCTCGGCGAGGATGTAGCCCATCGACGTCGCCGGCAGCAGGAGCTTCTCGCCGCCCAGGTCGATCGGCTGCGGCGCGCCGATCATGAACTGCAGGCTTCGAAGCAACGTCCCCTGCGCGTCGAACTTCCGGCTGGCGACGCCCTGAAACGTCTCCTGGTCGATCGCGAGCTCGATCCGCGTGAAGAGATAGTACGGGTCGCGCGGCGTCGCCTCGATGATCCACACCTTGCGCGGCACGAGGACGGGCGCGAGCGGCGCCCAGGCGAGGCCCGTCCAGCCCGGGTCCTGGTAGCCGGCGACCTTCTGCTCGACCGGCCACTCGTCCTCGAACCCGCCGTCGGGACGCACGGTGCGCTTGACCGTCCCCTCGAGGCTCGCGGGATCGGCGAGTGCGAGCGTGTCGCGCTCGCCGACGAGCTTCCACGCGAAGTCCTCGGGCTTGCCGTCGAAGATCGCGCCGTCGTCCTGCGACAGGTCCGAGCCGAGGAAGCCGTCCGACCGATTGGCCGGCGTGACCTGGCGCACCCGGCGGAGCGCGGGAACGTAGGTCCATGCCTGGTCCTGCTTCTCGGGATCGCGGAAACGCCACGCGAGCGACGTCGTGCCGTTGAGGTCGGCCGGCGACGTGACCACCGCGTGCGTCTGCTGCGCGAGGTTCAGCGGGTTGTCCTTCGGCGCCCGTGACGGCGGAACACCCTCCTGGAAGAGGAGGTGGCTCTCGAGCACGGCCTCGCGCTGCTTGGCCTTCGGCCCGATCCAGGCGAGCGACAGCATGTCGTGCGTGCTGACGATCCGCCATAGCGCGTAGTACGCGTTCCACATCACCTTGATGCCGGCCTTCGGATCGGCGCGGTCGATCGTGAACGGAAGCCCGTAGAGGCCGGTCGCCGGCTTCCCGCTCGCCTTGTCGACGATCGTGCCGCGCTCGTTCACGTCGAGACGTTCCGCGTTCTTCCGCGACGCGGCCACGAACGCGTCGTCCCACACGGGGCCCTTCGGCCACGCCGCGATCCGGTTCTTGAACTGCCCGGCCTTGTAGCGGCCCACGACCTCCGGCGGCAGCATGCCGTCGGCCTCGGCGGCGTTGGACGCGTCGAGCATCGATCCGGGCGTGAGCGCTTCGCTCCGAAACGGCACGGCGAGCAGCACGACGAGGACGAGCAGCATACGGGGCATCCGGCCTCCATAGCGAACGCGCCGCATGATCGCGAGAGGCTTGCGCGCGTCGTGCATGCTTGGCTAAGACCCGAAGGAAGGAGGTCGACCGATGCGCACTCCCACCCGTCTCGTCGTCGCCGTCGCCGTCGCGCTCGCCGTCCCCGCCTGGGCGCAGACAGCCATCGAGCTCAAGAAGGAGCTCTTGCCGAAGATCAAGAAGGCGCAGGCCGACGGCAAGGATCTCGGCGAAGCCGCCGAGGAGTACAAGCAGGGCGACAAGTCGCTCTCCGACGGCATGCAGGACGAAGCCGTCGAGCACTTCAAGAAGGCCAAAGCCGCGATGCCGAAAGACTGAGTCGATGGACGTCGGCATCCTGCAGTTCGTCACGGAGCGCGCCCTCCACGTGACGGAGCTCGCGCCCGCCTGCGAGCAACGCGGCATCGAGTCGCTGTGGGTACCGGAGCACCCCGTGGTGCCGGTCGCCTACGAGACGCGCTACCCCCTCTCCGCCGACGGCAAGCTGCCACGGCCATACCTGGAGCTGCCCGATCCCTTCCCGCTGCTCGCCGCCGCCGCCGCATCGTCGAAGCGGCTGCGGATCGGCACCGGCATCTGTCTCGTTCCCGAGCGCGACGCGCTCATGACCGCGCTGCAGGTGGCGACGGTCGACTGGATCTCCGGCGGCCGCTTCCTCTTCGGCATCGGTGCCGGATGGCTCGAGGAGGAGATGCGCCTGTTCACCCCGCACTTCCCCCATCGCTTCGCGTTCATGAAGGAAGCGATCGCAGCGATGCGGACGGTGTGGGCCGAGGACGGCGCCGGCTTCGACGGCAAGTGGATCAAGCTGCCGCCCGTCGTCTGCCGGCCGAAGCCGGCACAGCGTCTGGGGCCGCCCGTGATCATCGGCGGGATGGGCCCGAACGTGATCAAACGCGTTGCGAGCTGGGGTGACGGCTGGATGCCGATCGGCCTGTCGCCCGACGGCGTGAAGCAGGCCCGCACCGACATCGACCGCCTTGCGCGCGAGGCGGGACGCGATCCACGGACGATCACGATCACCGTGATGATGGGCGCGCCGCCCGGCATGGAGGACGCCGCGCTCGACATGCTGCCGCCGCGCGAGATGCTCGGCGCGTACCGCGACGCGGGCGCGGATCGGGTCGTCGTCTCCATCCCGACCCTGCCTCGCGACGGCACGCTCGCCCATCTCGATCGGATCGCACGGGCGATGCCCTGACGCGCCGGTGCGGCGGCTCCGCATCGCGGTCGTCGGCACCGGGTTCGGCGCGCGTATCCAAGTCCCCGGCTTTCGCGCGACCGGGCGCTTCGACGTCGTCACATTGGTCGGCCGCGATCGCGAGCGCACGCGCACCGCGGCGGCCCGACTCGGCGTCGCGCCGTGCGCGTCGCTCGACGAGGCGCTCGCCGTCCCGGATCTCGACGCCGTATCGATCGCGACGCCGCCGGCGACGCACGCCCCGCTCGCCGTCGCCGCGGCGCGCGCCGGGAAGCACGTGCTGTGCGAGAAACCGTTCGCCCGCTCGTGCGCCGAAGGGGAGTCGATGTGCGAGGCCGTGCGTGCCGCCGGGGTCGTCGGCATGGTCGACTTCGAGTTCCGCTTTCAGCCGGCGCGCGCGATGCTCGCGCGGCTGATCGAGCGCGGCGCCCTTGGCGAGCCGCGGCTCCTGACCGCCGTCGACACGCTGCCGCTCTATGTCGCGCCCTACAAGACGCCGCCATCGTGGTGGTACGACGCCGACGCCGGTGGGGGCTGGCTCGGCGCCTCGGGATCGCACCTGCTCGACGCCACACGGACCTGGCTCGGGGACGTGCGCGCGCTGTCAGCCGTCGTCGACACGCTGGGTCCGGGCACCGCGGACGACACGTACGCCCTGCTCTTGCGGATGACCTCGGGCGCGCGGGCGGTGCTGCACCAGAGCGCCGCGGTCATGGGTCCGCGCTTCCAGGCCCTTCGGCTCGCCGGCGCCGAGGCCACGGCCTGGATCGACGAGGCCTGGGAGCTCTGGATCGCCGGCCGCGCGGGCGACCCCGAGCGGGTCGCGATCCCGGACGACCTGGCGCCCCCCGAGGTCACCATCCCCGAGCATGCGGGACCATTCGCGGCCCGCGAGCTCCCGAGCTTCGTCCGTTTGGCCGACGCTTTCGCCGACGCGATCACGGGCAGCCCCCTGCGACCCGGCTCCCCTCGTCCCGCCACCTTCGACGACGGCCTCGCCTGCCAGCGGCTCATGGATGCCGCGCGGGCGGCGTCGCGATCGCACGCGTGGATCGAAATCGGCGCGTAACGCCCGACGTGCCGTCGTGTTGCGCTCGACCGGAGGAGGACTGCGCTCATGCGAAGCACGACGAAGACCGCCCTGGTGGCGCTGCTGACCCTCGGACTCCTGACGAGCCCCGTCGTGGCTCACGCGGGACACTGGGGCCACTACCGTCCCTACCATGGCGGGCATTTCCACCGTCACTTCCCGGCCCCGCTGATCGGCCTCGGCATCGCCGGCGCGGTCCTCGGCACGGCGGCGATCGTCGACTCGATCGTGAACCCCCCGGTCGTGTACTACGCCCCCCCGCCGCCTCCCTCGCCGCCGAGCGCGTACGACGAGGGCTATCGGCGCGGCTACGATCAGGGCCGTCGCGACTCGTACGACGACGGCTATCGATCCCGCGACGACTACCCGCCGGACGACGACTGACCCGAGTCGCCGGTCCCCTTCTCGACGAGGCTCCCGCCCACAATGGGCGGGAGCTTTCGTTTTGGGCGACGGCGATGGGCTAGCCTCCTAGCAACCTGGCATCTCCCCACCGCACTGCGCACGACGTTGACACCACGTCGACGGCCCCGGTAACGTCACCTCCCCAGCCCGAGTCGCTTTCGCAGCTCGGCACAACCCAGCACGAGGCACGGCACAGCGCATGCGCATGATCTTCCCGGGTCTTCGCGAGCGACGCGCGATCGACCGGCAGCTCACCCACTTCTTCCGCAGCGACGGGCCCGCGCGCTTCCGCGGTGCCATCGCGGCGATCAGCCGCTTCTACCACCTCCGCTCCCCGCGGGTGGAATGGTTCGAGTACCTCGACTGGGGGAAGAGCGGTGGGCGCACGTTCGAGGACGGCAAGGTAGCCCTCGTCCATCCCGAGAACTGGAAGCGCGGCCGCAAGTACAACTCCGAGCGGCGGTGGATCCAGACCGTCTACCACGAGATGGGCCACTACGTTCTGTGGGCCGACGCGGAGCGCAAAGCAGATGCGTTCGCGTATCGCTTCGTCCACGGCATCGCCGCGAGCGGGCGGCGCGCGCAGCCCGTGCGACGAACGTCGCCTACGCAGTCACGTCTTCAGCGCCGTCGACGCCGATCACGTTCCCGCTGATCCAGCGCGTCCCCGGCAGCGACAGTGCCACGATCGCCTGAGCCACGTCGTCGGGCTCGGTGAGGCGGCCGCCCGGGTTTCGCCGGCGCGCCTCGCCGAGCAGCGTATCGGCGATCGGGATCTTCCGGACGGCGGGCGTGTCGGTGACGCCGGCGCGAAGCGCGTTCACGGCCACGCCTTCGGCGCCGAGCTCGAGCGCCAGCTGCCGCACGTGCGATTCCAGCGCGGCCTTCGCGGCCGACACCGCGCCGTAGAACGGCATGACGCGCGTCCCACCCGAGCTCGTCATGGCGAACACGCGCGTCCCGTCACCGACGAGCCCGCGCGCGTGCAGGTCCTGCACCCAGTAGACGAGGCTGTGCGCCATCACGTCGAGGGTCATCTCGAGCTGCGCTCGAGTCGTCTGCTGCGCGGGGTCGCCGGCGACGAACGGGTTGAGCGTCCCGAAGGCGAGCGAGTGCATGAGCACGCGCAGCGGCCGCCCGCCGGTGAGCTCGCGCGTCCGCTCGGCGATCTGCACGCGCTTTTCGTCGTCGGCGGCGTTGACGTTGAAGAAGTGCGCCGGCGCGTCGGTGGCCCGGACGTCGCTCGCGACCGCATCGGCGAGCGGGAGCGTCGCCTTGCGGTCGAGGTGGACGCCGACGACGCCCATGCCGTGTCGCGCGAGCGCACGCGCCGTCGCCGCGCCGAAGCCGCTCGACGCCCCCAAGATCACCGCCCATTCGCCCTCGAACGGGCGCCACGCGCTCATCCTGCGCGCATACTCGATGCTTGTCGCACGGGCAACGCTCGGTTACGGTCCCGCCGCATGGGCGGCAAGGGCGATCGGCCGAGCATCGAGAACCGCTGGTGGGTCGACCAGAAGGACGGCCAGCCGCTCGAGCGACCGCCGGCGACGTTCGGCAACGGCTTCTTCCGCACCGGCCTCGGCTACCAGCAGGACCGCGCCCAGCGCCGCCTCACCGACCTGAACCTCAAATGGTTCGACGAGGCGCGGCCCGAGCCGGGTGGATGGGCAGTCCTGCACCTCTTGGAGAAGGAGCGATTCCCGCCGCAGCGACTCGACAAGGTACGCAACGCCCTCCCCGTCCCCCGCGACGGCCGCGGGATCCTCGTCGACTCCGGCGACTCCGTGCGCGCGATCATCACCGGCGACCCGATCGGCGAGCGTCTGGTCGAGGTCCGGTTGGGCGACGAATCGTCGTTCGACGCGTGGGTCCACGGAGAATGGGTCCGCGAGGCGCTCTTCCGGAGCTTCGACGAGGGCCTTCGCCGGTCTCCGGCGCTCGTCCGCGAGTACCTCATGACGACGCGCGCGCGGCCGCTCGTCTGATCCCCGCACCCCTTTACGCTCGCACGCTAGCGCGCTAAGTGGGCCGGCAGCGAAAGGGGGTACCCGTGGGCATCGAAGAGGACGAGGAAGCGAAGAAGCGCGTGCAGGAAGCGGTCTGGGCGTGGGCCGTCCGGCTACTCGTGTTGGCGGTCGTCTTCGTCTTCGGCGGGTTCACGGGATGGGTCCTGTGGGGCGCCGGCGACTCGGGTGCGGTCCAGCTCCGCCCGCGGGTCACGGACCTCGAGCTGCAGGTCGGCGAGCAGAAGAAGAAGGTCATCGACTGCGAAGGCAAGCTCGTCGTCGTCCAGGGACGGATGGAGGAGATCCAGAAGGCCATGAACCGCACGGGAGGCGGCGCCGCCGCCCAGTAGTCCGCATGGCGCCCGCACGCGGCGCGCTCAGATCACCTGCTCGGCCCGCAGGCGCGCGAGGTCGTCGGTCGAGAGCCCGAGGAGGGCGCGCAGCACTTCGTCGGTATGCTGGCCGAGCTCCGGACCGAGCGTCCGCACGGCGCCCGGCGTCTCCGACATCTTGATCACCACCCCCGGGGCCAGCATCTCGCCGAGCTTCGGGTGCGGCAGGCGCTCGATCATCCCGCGCGCGAGCAGCTGCGGATGCTCGAGCAGGCCGTCGACCGTGTAGACGGGCGAGCACGGGACGCCCGCGCCGCCGGGGCCGAGAATCGAGATCACCTCCTCGACCGTGTGCGTCGCGACCCACGCCGAGACGATCTCGTTGATCTCGTCGCCGTGCTCGAGCCGTGCCGTGACGCCGCGAAAGCGGGCGTCGTCGCCGAGCTCGGGTCGGCCGATCGCGGCGCAGAGCTGCCGGAAGAGCTTGTTGCTCGCGACGGCGATCACGAGCCAGCCGTCAGTCGCGCGGTACGCGTCGTAGGGCACGGCCGCGAGGTGCCGGTTCCCGACCTGCCGCGGCAGCCGTCCCGACGCCGCGAAGATCGACGGCCACTGATCGAGGAGCGAGAACATCGCGTCCTGGCTCGAGACGTCGAGTGCTTGTCCGCGTCCCGTGCGATCGCGCGCCACGAGCGCGCCGAGCACGGCGATCGCGCCGAAGAGCCCCTGCACGTAGTCGCCGAGCGAGCCGCCACCGCGCGTCGGCGGCTGGCCGGGAAAGCCCGTCAGCGACATGAAGCCGCTCGCCGCCTGCGTGATGATGTCGTACGAGGGTCGATCGCGCCACGGCCCCGTCTGCCCGAAGCCCGACAGGCTCGCGACGACGAGTCGCGGATGCTCGCGGCAGAGGTCCTCCGGCGCGAGTCCCCAGCGCGCGAGCGTGCCGCCGGCGAAGTTCTCGACCAGGACGTCGAAGTGCGGCAGTAGCCGGCGGAGGATCGCGCGGCCGTCGTCCTTCCGCAGGTCGAGCGTCATGCCGCGCTTGTTGCGGTTGAGCGCGAGGAAGAAGACGGGCACGCCGTCGACGGGCGGATACCCATACCGCCCTTCGTCGCCGCCTTTCGGCGCCTCGACCTTGACGACGTCGGCACCCATGTCGGCGAGCATCGTCGTGCAGAACGGCCCGGCGAGGAACCGCGTCAGGTCGAGCACGCGGACGTGCGAGAGCGCGCTCATCGCGGCAGGAAGTTCTCCATCGCACCCAGGAGCGCATCCAGGTCCGCGAAGTCGGCGAGCTCACGCTGCAGCATCGCGTGCGTCGCTTGGATTCGGCCGACGTCGCGATCGTCGGCGGCGAGGAGCTGCTCAAGCTGCTTCAAGAGCGGCTGCGTTTGCAGCTTCGTCTCGGTCGGGATCTCTTCCGACAGCGCGATCAGGAGACGGCTTCGCTCGATCAGCTTGAGCACCATCTCGTCGTCGGTGCGGACGGGGGCGCTCACACGATCTTTCTGGGGATCGCGCCGGCGCGCGCCGGCGCTGCGCGCCCGTGCTCCGGGGCCCTCACGCGCCCTCCTTCAGCTGCCGCTTCCAGTCGAGGATGCGCGCCTTGCCGCCTTCGGCCTCGGCTTCGGCGATCATGCCCGCCGCCTGGTACATGCGCGACAGCGTCGTGTGCGCGAGGACGTCGTCCGGCGTGAGCTCGCAGAGCTTCTTCGCGGCCTCGATCGCGCGGGGGTGCTGGCCCAGGTCGTTCAGCGCGAGCGCCATGCCCTGCCACGCGTCGGCGAAGTCGGGATCGAGCGCGATCGCTTCCTCGTAGGTCTTGACGGCGTCGTCGAGCTTGCCGTCGGCGACCAAGTCGACGGCGCGGTCGAAGAGGTCCCACTTGTCGGCCA
>OEKX01000435.1_pt2 | contig 12533 bp, 16 predicted proteins | sample 1503491 | NCBI WGS metagenome assembly OEKX01 (sample SAMEA104379567, study PRJEB20068) | metagenome | isolation source: 1998 | reverse complement strand
GCGCGAGCGACCCGTCGAAGATTCGATGCTCCCCGAAGGATCCAATCCTTGATCGTCGACTGAGCAGCGTGGTAACCGGCTCGTGCCCGCGCGGGCACGTCCGCTCATCGAGAGGCGCGCGAGAAAGACACCTGCGATGTCCGTGGCAACGGTCGCCAACTTCGCCGCCCGCGGGATATTGAGCGTGTCCGCGAGCCGCGGCGTCGACGTCGCGAGGCTCATCAAGGAGACCGGTGTCGACGAGCGGCTTCTCGCGAAACCCGGGCTGCGGCTGCCGCTCGATTCCGTGATCCGCCTCTGGGAGCACGCCCGCCGCAGCACGCGGGACGAGGCGTTCCCGCTTCACGTCGCGGAGTTCCTGCCCTTCGGCGCCTACAAGACCTACGACCTGCTTCTGGCGACCGCTCCGACCGTCGGCGAGGCGCTCGTGAAAGCGGCGAAGTACAACGGCTTCGTCAACGACGCCTTCCGGCCGACGCTCGAGCATCGGCGCGGCGAGGTCTGCCTCGAATACTGGAACCGCGTCGATCCCCAGTGCAATCCGCCGGAATACATCGAGTTCATCTTCGCGTACTTCCTGCTCCGGTTTCGCCTGAACACGGGCGTCGCCTTCCGTCCCGTCGAGGTGCACTTCCAGCATGCGCCTCCACGCGACCTCACGGAGCTGCATCGGGTCTTCCAGGCGCCGATCCGGTTCCGGCAACCCGTGACGCGGGCATTCCTCGATCCGTCCGTCCTGCGCATCCCGCAGCTCTTCGCCGACGCGCTCACGAGCGAGCTGCTCGAGCACTACATCCGGGCGACGCTCGACCACCCCTGCGTCGACGACGAGCTCACCCTCGCGCTGCGACAGGCCATCCACGGTCTCCTCGCATCGGAACGCGTCACGCTGACGGGGGCGGCGAGACGACTCGGGGTGAGCCGCCGGACGCTGCAGCGGAGCCTCGAGGCGCGCGGTACGTCGTTTCGGCATGTCTTCCGGGCGATGCGCTGCGAGCTGTCGCTCACCCTGCTCAGCCGCCGCGGCATCCGGATGAACGAGGCCGCCGAGTCGCTCGGGTTCTCCGAGCTCAGCTCCTTCAGCCGAGCCTTCAAGAAGTGGACGGGAATGAGCCCCCAGGCCTTCCGTCGGAAGCCGCGCGCTTAGTCCGCTCGCCGACGACTGGCACGGCCGGACAACTCGTTGACGTCAATGGTCAACGACCGGCGAGAGCGGCGCGGGTAGAGTGACGCTCGGCTCTCGTCGGAGCCGCGCTGTCGCGTTTGCCGCCGACGGTGCGGTGCCCGGGAGAGCAGGGGGATGATGCAGAGACGACGCGAGGCCGCCGGCTCGTCCGGGACCGTCCTAGTGGTCGATCGGGATCCGACACTGCGACAGCTCGCGCGCCGGCTGCTCGAGGCCGAGGGGTATCTCGTCCTGGACGCCGGCGACGGTGCGGGCGCGGAACAGATCGCGACGCTCTACGTGGGCCCGATTCACGTCCTCCTCGTCGACGTCGACGTCGACGTCGCGCCGACGGACGGCCGCGCGCTGGCCGATCGCCTCGGGGCGCTGCGTCCGGAGCTCGCCGTGCTCTTCGCGTCGAGTCGGCCGCAACGAGACCTCGCCCGGCAAGGCGTGCTCGGCGCACGCGCGCCCCTGGTCCGAAAGCCATTCGAGAAGAGCCGTCTGGCGGCCAGGATCCGCGACGCCCTGGCTCATCCGCGCTGAATCACATCGCCGCCTTTTGTCGCGATCGGGCAAGGTATTGGCGCCGTTCGTCAACGGGGGCGTGCGAGCCCGAGAGTAGCCTGTCCGTGCGTTCACTCTGCGAAAGGAGAACCTCGACATGACCGGATGGATAGAGTTGCACGAGACCGCGCGCGGACGATCGGCTCGACGCTTGCGCGTGATCCTGATCGCCGGCCTGGCGTCGCTCGCGGCGACGCTGTGGGTGGCGACGGGCGCGCAGGGCAAAGGTCCCGGCGCCGGAGGCGGGCTCAAGGTGCAGGGAGCCGAGTTCGATCCGCAGCGTCTCTGCGACGCGAAGGCGGCATGGGTCAAGGGTATCGGCCTCTTCGCGGACGACGACGCGTTCGCCTACGCCTTCCGGATGCGCAAGCTCTGCTCGACCTCCACGAACGCGGCGTCGTTCGGCGTGATCTCCGGCGTGAAGGGCGAGACGCTCATCGGCCCCGCGGCGCTCGGCTTCGACTTCAAGAACCAGAACGGCGGCTTCGCCGCGCACTGCAGCGCGGGCTCACCGCGGTTCAACGTCACGATGAGTGACGGCAGCTTCCACTTCATCGGCGGCTGCGGCAGCGGAACGCAGACGCCGGACACACCGGCAACCGGATGGACGCGGGTGCGCTTCGACCCGCAGAGCACCACCCAGGCGTTTCCGCCGGTTCCGACGAACGCGACGATCGCGAGCATCGCCCTCGTGTTCGACGAAGGATCGGAGGTCGATCCGAACGGGTCCCCGGAGATCGTGCTGGACAACATCTTCGTGAACGGCCTGTTCGCGTCGAGGCCGTAGGGCGCTCCCGCGATCCGATCGCGAGGGGGCCGGCCGGCCCTGCGGCCGTTCGTTCGCGCCCCACCGCGCGAGCTCGGACGATGGTCGCAGGGCCGACTTCGGGCGTTGCTGGGGCCCGAATCGGCCGCTATAAGCGCGTCTCCGATGCGAGAGGCCTTGTTGCCCCGCCTCCGCCAGCCCCGCGCCGATCATCCGGTGCTCCTGGCGGCGGGTGCGCACGACGCGCTGAGCGCAAAGCTCGCCGCCGAGGCTGGCTTCGACGCCATTTGGGCAAGCGGGTTCGGGATCTCGGCCGTCCAGGCCGTGCCCGACGCGAACATCCTGACCCTCACCGAGACCCTCGACGCCGTCCGGCGCATCTGCGACGCCGTCGACGTCCCCGTCATCGCCGACTGCGACAACGGCTACGGCAACGCGATCAACGTCATGCGGACCGTCACCGAGTTCGAGCGGGCCGGGGCGGCCGGCATCTGCATCGAGGACAACGAGTTCCCGAAGCGGTGCAGCTTCTACGCCGGCGTCCGGCGGGACCTCGTCGCGCCCGAAGAGCATGCCCGGAAGGTCGAGGCCGCCGTCGCCGCGCGCCGGTCGCGCGACTTCGCCGTGATCGCACGCACCGAGGCGCTGATCGTGGGGATGGGGCTCGACGAGGCCATGGCTCGAGCGCGCCTCTACGCCGAGGCCGGCGCCGACGCGGTGCTCGTCCACTCGAAGGCGAAGGACTTCCGCGAGCTCGCCGAGTTCGGGTCGCGCTGGACGCTCGCCGTGCCGCTGGTCGCCGTCCCGACGACCTACCCGGACGTGAGCACCGCCGAGCTGGCCGCCGGCGGCTTCCGCCTCGCGATCTTCGCGAACCAGCCCCTCCGTGCGGCGATCGTCGGAATGCGTGACGTGCTCCGTCGCATGCGCGAGACCGGCAAGGTCGCGTCGGTCGAAGGCGACATCGTCCCGCTCGAAGAGGTCTACCGCCTCGTCGGCGTCCCGGAGCTCAAGGCGAACGAGAAGCTATACCTCTTCGCCGGGCCCGAGGCACCAAAGGCCGTCATCCTCGCCGCCGGGACCGACACCGAGACGCTCATGCCGGAGCAGGACACGCCGCGCGTCATGCTCGACGTGAAGGGCAAGACGATCCTCGAGCGTCAGGTCGAGTCACTCCAGGCGGCCGGCATCCGCGACATCACGGTGGTGCGCGGCTACAAGAAGGAGCGCGTCGTCGTGCCGGGCGCGCAGCTCGTCGACAACGACCGCTTCGACGAGACCGGCGAGGTCTACTCGCTCTTCCGGGCGGAGAACGCACTCGGAGGATCGGCCGTCGTGCTCTACGGCGACATCGTGTTCGAGCAGAGCGTCCTCGAGCGGCTGCTGCGCACCACCGCGGAGATCGCCGTCGTCGTCGACCGCGCGTATCCCGATCTCCTGCGCGCGGGGCACGCCCCGAAGCGCGCCGATCTCGTCGTCACCGACCGGCCGGTCGACGGACGACGGTGGGTCGCGCCCGAGGGCGGGAGCCGCGTGCTGCGGATCGGTCCCGAGGTCGCGCCGGACGCGGCGCACGGCGAGTTCATCGGGCTCGCCGCCTTCTCGGCCGCCGGTCTCGCGCGACTGCGCACCGTCCATGCCGAGCTCGCCCTGCAGCGGACCGAGGGGCTCGAGCAGGCGAGCCTCACGCACCTCCTCCAGGCGGTCATCGATCGCGGCGCGCCGGTCGCGGCGGTCGAGATCCACAAGGGCTGGATGGAGATCGAGAGCTTCGACGACTACCGTCGCGCCTGGCGCGAGGTTCAGGGGTAGGATCCCCGGCGTCGGTGGCGTTCCCGGCCGACCGCTTCGTCGATTCGCTGCTCGCGGCCGGAATCGACTTCTTCACGGGCGTCCCGTGCTCGCTCGTCGGGCCGGTGATCGCCGAGCTCGAGCGCCGGGGAATCTACCACGGCGAGACGCGCGAAGATGCGGCGCTCGGTGTCGCGGCGGGTGCGTATCTCGGGGGGAAGCTCCCGGCCGTCATCATGCAGAACTCCGGTCTGGGCGTGTCGCTGAACGCCCTCGGCTCGCTCCACCTGCTCTACGAGATCCCCTGTCTCGTCCTGGTGACGTGGCGTGGCCTCGACGGTACGGATGCTCCGGAGCATCTCGTGATGGGCGAGGTGATGCCCGGCCTGCTCGACCTCTTCGGCCTCCCGTGGCGCGCCCCCGATGCCGATGCGCTGCCGCGAGACGTCGCCTGGGCCGGCGAGCAGCTTCGCGCGACGCGGAAGCCGGTGGCCCTCGTGGTCAAGCCGGGTCTCTTCACCACACACAGCTGAAAGGAAGATCGATCATGCGAGGAACCGTGCTACTGATGGCGGGGGTGTTGATGCTCGCGCCGACGGCCGAGGCGCTCGTGTTGTGCGCCAAGGGCAAGGGTGGCACGCCCAAGCCGGGCGCGCCATTGAAGGTGCGCGACGCGTGTGCCGGCAAGGAGCTGCAGGTCGACCCCGCTGCGCTCGGGCTGCGCGGACCGCAGGGCGATCAAGGACCGGCCGGCGATCCCGGCACGCCCGGTGCACCGGGCGCGATGGGTGTCCCCGGCCTCACCGGTCTCGAGATCGTGACCGAGCTCGGCAACCTCGTGCCCGACGTCACGCTCGCCACGTCGGCGGCGACCGCGTCGTGTGCCCCGGGCAAGAGCATCGTCGGTGGCGGCTACTCGTACAGCTTCCCGAGCGGCGGCGAGTTCACGACGTTCCCGCGCGGCGTCGTCACCCGGCCGATCGCGACCGATCCGCAAGGTTGGGCGGCCTCGGCCGAGGCCGTCGGCTCGAACGACTGGCGCATCATCGTGTATGCGGTTTGTGCGAGCGTAGCCTCGTGACGCAAGCCGACGCACTCGCGATCCTCGCAACGCACCTGAGCGACGAGGTCTGCGTGTGCTCGAACGGCTTCATGTCACGCGCGGTCTACGGCGCGCGCGACACGGACCGCTCGTTCTACATGATCGGCTCGATGGGGCTCGCGTCGTCGATCGGGCTCGGCCTGGCGATGGCGCGTCCCGACCGTCGCGTGCTCGTCTTCGACGGCGACGGCAACGTGCTCATGAACCTCGGCACGCTCGCGACCGCCGCCGTCGCGTCGCGCGCGAACTTCCTCCACCTCTGCTTCGATAACGCGGCGCACGCCTCGACGGGCGGACAGCCGACGATCAGCGATCGTGTGCCGCTCGAAGCGGTCGCGCGGACGGCGGGCTATCGATGGGCGGAGCGGGTCGAGACGGACGATGCGCTCCGCGCCGCCGCGCCGCGCTTCCTCGCCGCGACGGGTCCCGCCTTTCTGCTCGTGCGGACGATGCTCCAGCGATCGGGGCCGCCGGGCCCCCGCATCCCGTTCACTCCGGTCGAGATGACGGCGCGCGTCCGGCGCGCCCTCGGTGTCGCCTCGTGACGACCCGCGACGAGGACGCGCTCGAGCGGCTCCTCGATCGTGTCGAGGAGCTCGATCGCCAGGAAGACCCGGCCGCGCTCAGGCGCGAGGTCGCGCGCGGCCGCACGCGCTTTCCCGAGTCGATCGATCTGATGGAGTGGGAAGCCATGCTCGCGGCCGAGGACGAGGATGCCGAGCGGGCGCTCGGGATCCTCGACGCGATCCTCGCTCGCGCCCCGCGCCGCTTCTGGCCGCGCCGCGAGCGCGCCGCCGCGTTGCTCGACCTCGGCCGTTTTTCGGACGCGCTGGTCGCCCTGGACGACGCGATCGACGGGGCTCGACTGCGCGACGCGGACGAGCGCGCGAGCCTCCACCACGACCGCGGGCTCTGCCTCGATCGGCTCGGCCGTCCGAGCGAGGCCGACCGAGAGTTCGCCCGCGCGGCGCACCTGTGGGCCGAGGGCTACTTCGTCCCGCTGCGCCTCTCCGGCGAGGAGTTCGACGCGCTGGTCGAGCGTGCGCTCGATCACATCCCGCGCCAGTTCGCCAAGTACCTGCAGCAGACGGTCGTCACCGTCGACGACTACCCGCCGCCCGATTCCGAGGATCCGTTCGTCCTCGGCGTCTACCACGGCGTCCCACGCCCCCATCGCCAGCACTCGAGCAAGGACGATCCGGACACCATCGTCGTCTACAAGCGATCGCACGAGGTCACCTGTCGCGACCGCGGCAAGCTCGAGGACGAGGTGACACGCACGGTCGTCCACGAGATCGCGCATCATTTCGGGATCGACCACGACGACATGGGCGACTTCCTTTAGGCCCGGCGGCGGGTTAGCTGTCGCGGTCGCGCATGATCCTGGATCTGCATCTGCACTCCGAGGCCTCGGACGACAGCCGTGCGCCGGTCGAGGCCTATCTCAAAATACTGCAGCGCAAGCGTGACGAGCGCCCGCTCGACGGCATCGTGCTGACCGAGCACCGGCAGTTCGACGCCGGCCGCGACTTCCGCGAGCTCGAGGATCGCTACGGGCTCCTAATCCTGAACGCCGCGGAGGTCGAGACGGACTACGGGCACGTGCTGGTCTACGGCGTGAACGACGACATCCTGCGCCGCTTCGACTTCACGAACGTCCGGCTTCCGGCGCAGGAGCTCGTGACCGAGGTCGCGCGTATGGGCGGGGTCGCGCTGCCGTGTCACCCCGGACGGCCGAACGTCGGCCTGTGCGCCCACTACGAGACGAAGCCCGCTTTGGAAGGCGTGATCGCCGTCGAGGCCTTGAACGGCGGCTCCAAGAAGGGCGAAGACGCGCGCGTGCAGGGCCTGATGGCCGAGCACGGGTATGCCGGCTTCGGCGGCAGCGACTCCCACCTCGTGAGCTTCGTCGGGATCTGTGCCACCGGGTTCGACCGTCCGATCCGGACGATCGACGACCTCGTCGGTGAGCTCAGGGCCGGTCGGTGCCGGCCGGTCGATCATCGAGCGCGCGCCTCGACCCCCTGAGAGAGGGGCCGGGCGCGCGCCCGACCGCGACGGGTACTCGGGCCCATTCGGGCCGGCGCACCCCTAGCGGCTCGGTCGTCGACCGAGTCAATCCGGTACGCAAAGGACCCGGGTCGGGTCCACCCGACGCTCAGTGATGCGCCGAGACGTCGTTCTCTGATTGCGCAGAGCCCGAGCGCGCGTACTGCGAAAGCTTGCGATGGAGCGTCTTGCGGTCGACGCCCAGGATGCGAGCCGCGAGCGTCTTGTTGCCGTGCGCGGCCGTGAGCACCCGGGTGATGTGCCGGCGCTCGATCTCGTCGAGCGACGGAATCGATCCGGGCTCACCGCGCGAGATCTCCGCAGAGGCCCGCTCGATCACGTTCACGAGATCTTCGTCGCTTCCCGCCCATTCGAAGGCGAGAATGCGAACCGACCCCGCGCCCGCTGTCTTCGGTGTCACGCTGGCCCCGGCCTGCTGGAGCGCCGCTTCGAGCGCGGTCGCCTGCATCCGGCCATCCTCGGTGATGATGACTGTTCCCTTCATGCGTCCTCCGCGCGCCGACGCGTCCGGCGCGCCATTCAGTTGCGGGGGTGAGGTCGATGCCCTAGCTTCCAGGTCGTGCGAGTCGACGTCGATCCCACGATTCTCGGCCAGGAATTCGATAGGGCCGAGCATGAGCCTGTGACGGCTGGTGACCTGATTTCATTCGCCCTCGCCCTCGGCGAGACTCACCCTTGCTATATCCAGGCCGGGCCGGAGCTGATTGCCCATCCGACCTACTGCGTGCGCTTCAAGGGGAGGAAGTTTTTCCCCGATACGCTGCCGGAAACGCTGCGCTTTCGAATGAGCTTCGATGCGGGAAAAGACATCGCGCTCGGGGCCCCAATTCGACCGGGAGATGTAATAACTATCGTGTCGACTTTACACGAGGTGTACGAGAAGACCGGGCGGACGGGCACCATGGTGTTCGTCGTCGTCCGCTTCCAGATGACGAATCAGCGCGACGAGACCGTCGCCGTCGTCGACAACCGGTTCATGTACAAGGGCGAGGGCTGAGCGTGCCGCGCTTCGAGGACGTCGCCGAGGGCGACGAGATCCAGACCGAGACCCGCATCCATGCCAAGGATCACGTCCGGGCGTACGCCCGCGCTTCCGACATCTTCTTCCCGCGCTTCACCGACGACGAAGGTGCGCGTCGCGAGGGCCTGCCCGGAATGATCACGCCCGGCAACATGAGCATGGGCCTCATCGGCACGTTCCTCGAGCGATGGGCCGGCCCTGGTGCGCTACGCCGATTGGGCACCACGTTTCGCGGCCTCCTGCTGCCCGATCGAACGATCCACATCTGTGGAGTGATCACGCAACGCGACGATACGACGCAGACCGTCGAGGTCGACGTGTGGATCGAGAACGAGGACGGCGAGCGTGCCGTCATCGGCACCGCCACCGTCGCGCTCGCGTAATCCCGAAAACGTTCTTGTATCGGCCGTCGGCCGTGCGCTATACGGGTCCGGGCAGTCGTCGATGGTGCGTGGTGGTGGCAGCGGAGTTCATGAGTTCGCGCCCGATGTGACGAACGCGTCGCGGCGCATCGACGAAGCGCGCTCTCCGGACGGCGATCCTTTCGGTCTCGACGTCGCGTTCCGCAAGCGCGTCGTGCCGGCCTTCCGATTTCTCTTCGAACGCTACTGGCGCGTCGAGGCGATGGGCCTGCACAACGTGCCGGCGTCCGGGCCGATCCTGTTCGTGTCGAATCATTCCGGCGCGCTGCCGTTCGACGGCGCCATGATCTGCACGGCGCTCACGCTGCACGACGGCCGCATCGGCCGCTTCTTGTACGATCGCTTCGTCGCGAACGTCGGGCCGGTCGACACGTTCTACCGCCGCGTCGGCGGTGTGCCGGCGTCGCGCGAGAACGCGCTCGAGCTGCTCAAGCGCAACGAGCAGGTCGTCATCTTTCCCGAGGGCGTCTCGGGCGTCGCGAAGCCGTTCAGCGATCGCTATCGCCTGCGCGCCTTCAGCCCGGGCTTTGCGCGGCTCGCCCTCGCGCTCGACGTTCCGGTCGTGCCGGTGGCGGTGGTCGGCGCGGAGGAGATCTATCCGCTGGTGGGACGGGCCGAGGGGGTTGGCAAGCTCTTCGGCATGCCCTACGTCCCCATCACGCCCTTCTTCCCCGTCTTGGGTATTCTCGGGACGTTGCCCCTTCCGACGAAGTGGTACATGAAGTTCGGCAAGCCGATCCGGCTGACGGTCGGCGACGAAGAAGCGAAATGGTTGCGCGCTCGACTCGAAGCGATGAAGGTCCGACGCAAGCTGCAGGCGATGGTGACGCGACTGCGGCAACGCCGCCGGTCGGTATTCTTCGGATGACGCCGCCCGTCGTCACCGCCGCGCGAACCTACCTGCGCATCGGTGCCGCGGTGTATCCGGTGTACGGCGACGACCTGCGCGGCTTCAGCCTTCGCGCCGACGATTTCGGCAGCGTGCTCGCGGTCACGCCGTGGGTCTACGGCTCGATCGACGAGATCTTCTTCGCGCTCGTGAACCTGTCGACGCAGGCGAGCGGCGCCGGCCGCCGCGCGGCGCGCGACATCCCGCAGTAGCCGCTCAGGCTTCGTCGACGACTGCGCCGAGACCGAGCGCCGCGAGCCGCGCGAGCGCCAAGCCGGCGAGCGCGTCGACGGCCGCGACGCTGTCGTCGCCGCCACGCTCGTCGATCCCCGCCGCCGCACCGCCGACCGCGTACAGCCCGCCGATCGCGTTGCCGCTCCCGTCGATCACGCGCGCCTTCGCGTCGACGGCGAGACCGCCGAGCGTCGCCCGCCGCGAGCCGGTGACGCGGATCCCGTAGAGGGGCTCGCCGAGCCCGGTGCCGCTCGAACGCCGGCCGAACGCATCCGGGGCTCCCGCGGGCGCCGTGCGGTGCGTCTCCAGCGTCTGCGCGACCTCGGTCTCGGAGAGCTCGAGCTGCTTCGCCAACATCTTGGTCGAGCTCGCCCGCCGCGACGTCCGCGGCAGCACGACGCGCGCGAAGAACGGGTCGTGCGCGCCGACGATGGTGGCGATGCGCTCGTCGAAGAGCAGGTACGCGACGCGACCCGGCTGCGACCGCACCGCGAGCGCCAGCGGCAGGCTCGCCTGCGATTCGTCGGTGAAGCGACGGCCGCGCTGATCGACGAGGATGCCGCCCTGGTCGACCACGGCACGCGTCACGGCGAGATGGCTCGGCTGCGCGAGCAGCGGCGTCACCACGCACGCGGAGCCGTGACGGACCGCCGCCCCGAGCGGCGTGGCCAGCCGCACCGCGTCGCCCTTGGCGGCCGCGACCCCGAGGTAGGGCAGGTCTTTCACTTCCGGACAGTGCTGCGCCACGAGCTCGTCGTCGCCCGCGAAGCCGCCGCACGCGAGGACCACCGCGCCCTTGAGCAGCGTCGCACCGCGACGGTCGGGCCGCAGCGCGACACCGGTCACGCTGCCGTCGTCGCTCGGGGTCAGCCGGTCGACCTCGGTCGCGCTCCGAACCCGGACGTGGGTGTGATGCGAGGCCGCTCGCGCGAGCGCCGTGATGAGCGAGGCGCCCCCCTGATCGCCGACGGCGTGCAGCCGCGCGATCGAGTGGTGGCCCATCGGCGTCGTCGATTGGAGGGAGATCTGCACGCCGCAACGGTCGGCGAGCCACTCGACGAGGCCGGCCCCTTGGTCGACGATCGCCCGCACGAGCTCGGGATCGACGGCGTGAGAGCCCGCCGCCGCGAGGTCGGCCACCAGACGGTCGGTTTCGTCGACCACGTCGGCGACGCGCTGGAAGCGCGTGCCCGCCGCTGCGATCGTCTCGGAGGACGTGGCGGCGAGCCCGCCCAGATCCTTCGACCGCTCGACTAGGACGACCCGATGGCCGTGGTCCGCGGCCGTGATCGCGGCCACGAGCCCGGCCAGGCTCGCCCCGACGACGATCAGGCCCGTCTCCTCGTATCGCTCACCCGGCATCGCGGGCCGCTTAGCCGGGGCGGCCTTGGGGTGTCAAGAAAGGACCGCGCGGTGAATGGGCCACTACGCCAGTTTGCAAAAGCCCGATCAGTGGGGAGAATCGCGAGCGTGCGCAGGCTGACAGAGGTGGCGAGGTGGGGGCTGCCGATCGCGACGAGCCTGGGGATCGTGACCTACATCCTCGTCGACGTCGATCGAGGGGACCTGTGGCGCGCGTTGACCCACGTCCAGCTGTCGTGGGTTTTTCTCACTTTCCTCGTCTTCATGGTGGGGCAGGCGATTTCGGCGTTCAAATGGGCGCTGATTGGGCGGTCGGTCGGGCTGCCGGGCCGCTACGTCGAGTACGCGCGGTTCTACTTCGTCGGGATGTTCTTCAACCTGCTCGGCTTCGCGACGCTCGGCGGCGACGTCGTGCGGGCCCTCTACCTCGGTCGCGGCCGGCGGCCGGGCCTGGCCCTCAACTCGGTCCTGTTCGATCGGGCGAGCGGCCTCGCGATCCTGATGGCCCTCGGCTCGGTCACCCTGCTGATCTACCCCGAGTACCACTTCGCGGGACCGTTGAGCCTCATCATCACGGCCGGCGGCATCGCGCTCGTCGTCGGCTGGTGGACATGCCCGCGGCTCGTGAAGCTGTTGCCCGCGCACAACCGGATCCGTCGCCAGGTCGAGACGGAGCTGGCGCCGTTCTGGCGCGATTCCCGCCTACTGCTGCGGATATCGATCGTCTCCTTGATCTTCCATCTGTCGCAGGTCTGCATGCAGTGGATGCTCGCGCGCGCCGCCGGCGCCGACGTGCCGTTCAGTTACTGCCTGGTCTTCCATCCCATGCTCTCGGTCATGCTGGCATTGCCGGTGAGCATCGGCGGCTTCGGCGTTCGCGAAGGTGGCTATCTCTATTTCCTCGGCCTGATCAACGTCGACGACTCGATCGCCGTCACGATCGGCCTCCTCTGGTGGTCGGTCACGGTCGTCGCCGGCCTCGTGGGCGGCGCCCTATTCCTGGCCACCGGCGCCGAGCTCCCAAAAATGCGCCTCCGCAGCGAGGAACCCGAAGCAGTATATTAGCCGACCCAAGACTGCGTCTTGGGTCGGGGGTGGAGCGCGAGGGTGGTGCGGTCGTGGCATGCGCGTGCTGCATGGCGCG
>OEKX01000262.1_pt1 | contig 12639 bp, 8 predicted proteins | sample 1503491 | NCBI WGS metagenome assembly OEKX01 (sample SAMEA104379567, study PRJEB20068) | metagenome | isolation source: 1998 | reverse complement strand
GAGCGGCACACCGCGACGACGTCCGCGAGCTGGACGCGGTCGAAGCGATCGAGGGTGGCGAGCTGCTCGGGGCGCAGCACGTCGTCGAGCACGGTCTCGCTCGTCTCGGACGCCGGTCGCGCCCATCCCGCGCGGAGCCGCGCGATCTCGTCCTCGACGACGTCGAGCGAGATGCGTCCACCCGCCGCGAGCGTCGCCATCCGCGCGACGGCGCCGGCGAGGTCGCGGAAGTTGCCGCTCCAGCGCGCCTCCTCCGACGTCGCGAAGCGGAGGAAGCGCGTCCGGGCCTCGCGGCTCGCCGTGACACGCTGGCCGGTCCGCTCGGCGAAGCGGCCGAGCTCGTAGTCGAAGTTCGGCTCGATGTCCTCCGGACGCTCGCGCAGTCCCGGCAACCGGAACGTCCAGAGGTCGATGCGGGCGAGCAAGTCCTCGCGGAAACGGCCCTCGTGCACGAGGGCGCGGAGGTCCCGGTTCGTGCCGGCGATCAGCTGGAACGAGGTCCGCACCTCCGTATCCGCGCCCAGCGGACGGAAGACGCCTTCCTCGATCGCGCGCAGCAGCATCGCCTGCTCGTCGAGCCCGAGCTCGCCGATCTCGTCGAGGAGGAGGAGGCCGCCGTCGGCGCGGCGGAGCAACCCGTCGCGTGCGGCGAGCGCGCCGGTGAACGCGCCCTTCACGTGCCCGAAGAGCGCCGACATGGCCGCGTCGCCGCGCAGCACGGCGCAGTTGACCTCGACGAACTCGCCGGCGAGCTGCCGGCGCGCGCGCTTCAACGCGTAGATCCGGCGCGCGAGCCGCGACTTGCCGGCACCCGTCGGCCCCATGACGAGCATCGGCTCCTTCGACGCGATCGCGACGCGCTCGATGCGCTCGACCAGGTCGTTGAAGGCGGCGTTCCGCGTGTCGATGCCGCCCTTCAGGAACGAGATGCCCTCGCGCTCCTCGACGCGGAAGCGCGACGCCAGGCGATCGTACTTCGAGAGGTCGAGATCGATGATGCTGACGGTGCCCGCGATCCCGCGGTCGCCGCGCGGCGGCGGCGACGTCTGCACGAGCTTCCCGGGCAGGTGGTGGGACTCGGCGAGAAGGAAGAGGCAGATCTGTGCCACGTGCGTGCCGGTCGTGATGTGGACGAGATAGTCCTCGCGATCCGGGTCGAAGGGATAGCCGCGCGCGAAGTCGTGGAGCGCGCCGTAGACCTCTTCGAAGTCCCACGCGTCGCGGAAGGCGATCGTGTGGAGCCGGACGTCGGTCTCGGGCGAGACCGATCTGACGTCGGCGGCCACGATCTCGGCGAGCGCGCTCGCCGCCGGCTGATGCAGGAGCTCGTAGCGCCGGACGACGAGCGTCTCCTGCTGGCAAAGCCCGACGCTCGGCCGCCAGTGCCCCCATCGTGCCGTTCCCGTACCCGCGTCGAGCACCGAGCCGAGGAGCCCGATCGTGACCGTTGGCCTCATCTGCCTAGCCCAATGAATCCTACTTTATATTATCCGCTAGACAAGGCTGCCGGCATCACTAATTTCGTTGAGAATCCGAGCGGCACGGCCCGTGCACCAGGAAGACTCGCGAATGACGAGCACGATGACAGACTTTCTGGAGCTGCAGCGGCGCCGCCCCGTGGGATCCGGCGTCCCGCACGTCGCAGTCCAGCTGAACCGCAGGTTCGATTCCTGCCACGGGATGGTTACCCGCCATGGTGAAGCCGCCCGCGCTCCGGGCTCTCCCGTCGCTCTTCGGAGCGCGCGAGGGCGACGTCTCGAAGACCCTGCGAGGCCGCATCGGCACGGCGACCTCCCGTCGACGGCACGTGAGCGCGGGCGGCGGAGCCGAGCACGCAATCCTTTTTCGAGGTGCAGCATGAAGACGATCGTCGAAGCGTACGAGACGGGCCTGCTCTTCCGGAACGGACGATTCCTCCGCCGTCTCGAGCCGGGCCGCCATTGGCTGGCATGGCTCTGGGCGAAGGACCGAGTCGTGAAGGTCGACATGCGCGTCCGCACGCTGGTCCTGCAGGGCCAGGAGATCATGACGGCCGACAAAGTGACGCTGCGCCTCACGGCGCTGGCGAAGATCCGCGTCACCGATCCGGTGACGGCCGTGCTCTCGGTCGAGAGCTACGCCGACGACGTCTACCGCGACGTGCAGCTCGCGCTGCGCGACGTCGTCGCCGGGCTGGAGCTGGAGGCGCTGCTCGGGCAGAAGGGTGGGGTGGGCGAGGCCGCGCGCGCGATCGCCGCGGAGCCGGTTTCACGGGCGGGCGTCGAGCTGATCGACGTGGGCGTGCGCGACGTGATGCTTCCGGGCGAGATGAAGACGATCCTCGACCAGGTGATCGCGGCGCGGAAGCGCGCCGAGGCATCGCAGATCATGCGGCGCGAGGAGATCGCGGCGACGCGCTCGCTCGCGAACACGGCCGAGATGGTCGCGCGGAATCCGACGCTCATGCGGCTCAAGGAGCTGGAAGCGCTCGAGCGCATCGCGGCGCGCGGCGCGTCGATCGTGGTCGCGCCGGAGACGGTGGGGCTCACCGTGCGGGGGGCGTCATGAGCGCGCGCACCTACGACGTGATCGAGACGAACGGTGCCCCGGTGAAGGCGTGGACGCGCGGCGTCCAGTTCGAGGAGCAGGCGCAGGCCCAGGTGCGCGGCGTCGCTCAGCTCCCGTTCATCTTCAAGTGGGTCGCCATCATGCCGGACGTGCACTCGGGGATCGGCGCGACGGTCGGCAGCGTGATCCCGACGTCGGGCGCGATCATCCCGGCCGCGGTCGGCGTCGACATCGGGTGCGGGATGATGGCCGTGCGGACGACGCTCGGCGCGTCGGACCTGCCCGACTCGCTCGGCGCCGTGCGGAGCGCGATCGAGAAGGCCGTGCCGCACGGCCGCACCGACCACGGTGGCAAGGCCGACCGCGGCGCGTGGCACGACATTCCCGATACCGTCGCCGAGGAGTGGAAGCGGCTCCGGCCGGGCTACGAGGCGATCATCAAGCGGCATCAGAAGCTCGATCGCGGAAATCACGTGAACCATCTCGGCACGCTCGGAACCGGCAACCACTTCATCGAGGTCTGCCTCGACGAGGCCGAGCGTGTTTGGCTCATGCTCCACAGCGGATCGCGCGGCGTCGGGAACCGGATCGGCAGCTACTTCATCGAGCTCGCGAAGAAGGACATGCGCCGGTGGTTCGTGAACGTTCCGAACCAGGACCTGGCGTACTTTCCCGAGGGGACGGAGCACTTCGGTGAGTACTGGCGCGCGGTCGCGTGGGCGCAGGACTTCGCGGCGACGAACCGCGAGATCATGATGCAGAACGTGATCGCCGCCGTGCGGAGCGTCGCGGGGTTGCCGCCGTTCGAGGCCGACCTCGAGGTCGTGAACTGCCACCACAACTACGTGGCGCGCGAGCGGCACTACGACCACGACGTCTACGTGACGCGCAAGGGCGCAGTCCGCGCGGGCAAAGGCCAGCTCGGGATCATCCCGGGCAGCATGGGCGCGCGCTCGTACATCGTGCGCGGAAAGGGGAATCCCGAGAGCTTCGAGAGCTGCTCGCACGGCGCCGGACGGACGATGTCGCGCACCGAGGCGAAGCGCCGGTTCTCGCTCGCCGACCACGTCGCCGCGACGGCGGGTGTGGAGTGTCGAAAGGACGCCGACGTGATCGACGAGACGCCGATGGCCTACAAGCCGATCGACGCCGTCATGGCCGCGCAGGAGGACCTCGTCGACGTCGTCCACACGCTCCGCCAGGTCGTCTGCGTGAAGGGCTGACGTCGTGCTGGTCGTCGACGGCGCGCTCGGAGAGGGCGGCGGGCAGATCCTCCGGACCGCGCTCGGGCTCTCGCTCGTGACGGGCACGCCGTTCACGATCGAGCGCATCCGCGCCGGCCGGAAGACGCCGGGGCTGCTGCGCCAGCATCTGACGGCCGTCGAGGCGGCGGCGCGTGTCGGCGACGCGGAGGTCGAGGGCGCGGCTCTCGGCTCCGTGCGTGTGGTCTTCCGACCGCGCCGCGTGCGGGCCGGGCATCACGCGTTCGCCGTCGGCACCGCCGGCAGCGCGACGCTCGTGCTCCAGACGGTGCTGCCGGCGCTCCTCGTCGCCGCCGAGCCGTCGACGGTCGAGCTCGAGGGCGGCACGCACAACCCGTGGGCGCCGCCGTTCGACTTCCTCGCGCGCACGTTCCTCCCGCTCGTCGGTCGGATGGGGCCGCGGGTGACGACGGAGCTCGAGCGGCCTGGATTCTATCCAGCGGGCGGCGGACGGTTCACCGTTCGCATCGAGCCGGCGACGAAGCTCGAGCCACTACACGTGCTGGAGCGGGGCGAGGTGCGCTCGATCGTCGCGCGTGCGACGGTCGCCGGGCTTCCGGAATCGATCGCGCAGCGCGAGCTCGTGGTGATCCGCGAGCGGCTCGGCCCCGAGCGCGTGGACGCGCGTGTCGTCGACGAGAAGCGCTCGCACGGTCCCGGCAACGTCGTCACGGTCGACGTCGAGAGCGAGCACGTGACGGAAGTATTCACGGGGTTCGGGGAGCGCGGCGTGCGCGCGGAGGCCGTTGCCGAGCGCGTGGCACGCGAGGTGGCGCGCCATCTCCACGCGGGCGTTCCCGTGGGCGAGCACCTGGCCGACCAGCTCCTGATCCCGCTCGCGCTTGCGGGCGGCGGGTCGTTCACGACGCTGGAGCTCACGCAGCACGCGCGGACGAACGTCGAGATCGTGCATGCGTTCCTGGGACGCCGGTTCGAGGTCGAGGCAGTGGGGAACGGTGTCGTGCGGGTGAGCGTAACTGGCTGAGTCGGTCGCAGACACTCGCGAACCCCGGCATGCGGAAGGCGCAGTGACTGATGCGATCTTGACCGGCCGCGGACTGCGCGAATAGGCTCGCGCCGCGTGGGGGGACACGGCGTCGTCATCGGCGGCAGCATCGCCGGACTGCTCGCCGCGAGAGCGCTCGCGAACCATTTCGATCGTGTGACGCTGCTCGAACGCGATGCCTACCCGGAGAGCGTCACGCCGCGAAAGGGCGTTCCGCAGGGCCACCACATCCACGTGATCTGGACCGGCGGCCGGCGCGCGATCGACGCGCTCCTGCCTGGGTGCTTCGACGAGCTCGTCGCGCGCGGCGCGGTCGGCTTCGACAACTCGTCGGACATGCGCTGGTTCCAGCACGGCGTCTGGAAGCTGCGGATCGACTCCGGCGTCCGGATGTTCTCGCAGACGCGGCCGCTGCTCGAGGACGTGATCCGCCGACGGATCGCGCAGGATGCGCGCATCGCGCTCCGGTGCGAGGCGGTGTCGGGGCTCCTCGTCGACGGCGAGCGCGTGACCGGCGTGCGGTCGGCCGCGGGCGACGTGCCGGCGGACCTCGTCGTCGACGCGTCGGGGCGCGGGAGCCAGCTCCCCGCGTGGCTCCAGACGCACGGCTATGCGCCGCCGGACGTGACGGAGGTGGAGATCGACCTCGGCTACTCGAGTCGCCTCTATCGCATGCCGCCGCCGAACGGCCGCGATTGGCAGGTGATGGCGATCTACCCGCGGCCGCCGCACTCGACGAAGGCGGCCGTGATCTTTCCCGTCGAGGGGAGCCGATGGATCGTCACCGGCGGCGGCAGCGTCGGCGACTATCCCGGTGGGGACGATGCAGGCTTCATGGCGTTCCTCGACGGCCTCGATCGTCCCGAGCTCGGCCGCGCCGTCCGCGACGCCGAGCCGCTGGAGCCGATCGCGACGATGCGCTTTCCGCGCGAGCGTCGCAGCCACTACGAGCGGATGCGCCGCCGTCCGGCCGGTCTCGTCGTGATCGGCGATTCGCTCTGCAGCTTCAACCCGCTCTTCGGGCAGGGCATCAGCGTCGCGGCGCTCGAGGCCGTCGCGCTCGATCGGGCGCTCGCGACGGGCGACCTCGCCCGCGCGGCGGACACGTACTTCGCGGCGGCGCGGCGCATCGTCGACGATCCGTGGATGCTCGCGACGCTCACGGACTTGATCTACCCCGGCGTTCGCGGAGCGCGTCCGTGGGGCGCATCGATGCTGCAGTGGTATCTCGCGCGGGTGCTCGCGCTCACCGGCGCGAACGAGGGCGTCTACCGCCGCTTCCTCGACGTCGTGCACATGACGGCGCCGGTGCGGACGCTCTTCCATCCCGCCGTCGTCGGCGTCGTGCTGGCGCCGACGCGGCGATCGTAGCGCTGGAAACGCGGGTTCTCAGTACTGGATGCCCGCGCCGATGCAATCGGTTCTCTTGAACGCTTCCGTGTCGCGCGTGCCGGGTGGCGGCAAGAGGTGCGGGAATCCGTAGGTCTCGGGTGCGCCCACGAACGGCGGAGGGACCTTCGCCGCGGGTGGGAAGTGCTGCTTGTCGACCTCGACCAATTCGTCGCGATAGGTGCCGTGCGCCGTTTTCAGCGCCTTGATCTTGTCCTTGTCGAGCCAGTCGAGCTTACCCATACCCGGCCATGTCTTCTGCATCCCGCCGGTCAGTATTGGATTCCGGCGGCGATGCACGCGTGGACGCGCACGTCGTCCACATCTGCCTGGTTCGAGGGTCCCCCGTCGGACGGCGTGAGCGGTATCGCACGAGGCAGACCCAGTCGGCCGGCGACGGAGGGTCCAGCCGATGGTGGTGGTTGCATCGTTTTGCTCAGATCGTACAGGGCCGTCTTGAACGCCGTACGAGCGGCATCGATCGCGTCGATCTGAGCCGAGGTGAGTGGCGCAGGAAAGGGATTCGGCGGAATAGGGGACCCGGGAGCGGGTTTGTCGAAGGCATAGTGGCAGTCGTAGAGCAGGCTCGAGTTGTGCGGCCGGTAGAACAGGAGATCCGTCAACTGCGCGTATAGGACGTCGGCCGGCCCGCAGAGCGGTGTCGTGCTCGCGGTGAGGTTGGCTCCTTCGATGGTCGTGGCCGTGAGCTGGGGACCCGCGATCTTGGCTGCTAGCGGCAGCAAATCGCTCGCTACGTCGAAGAGGATGGCGACCATCTTCTCGAAGAGCGGTTTGGCGGATCCGAGGGTGTTGCCGACCGTGTCGAACTTGTCGTCGTACGGCACTCGCATGACGAACGGCATCGGCTTCGTCGGGTCGTTCATCAGCGTATGGAGTGCGCCGTGGTCGAACGAGTGCACGACGGAGGCATTCCAGATGACCACCGTCACGACTTTCGACAGGACCTCGAGGTCGCAGATTCCGGTCTCGTCCGGGAAGTTGGGGAGGAACCGCGCGATCTCGTGCGCCCACCGCTTGATCTCGAGCCACACCTGCTCGGTGGTGTCGGGTCCGGTCGGCACGGGCGGTAGCCCGTTGGCGAGCGCCTTTCGTACGAAGTCGAGGATCACGGAGTAGTACTGCGACATGTACTGCACGTAGCGCGACGGGATGAGCCACGCCGATTCTCCGCCGCCGTTCGGGTATTTCGGATCGGCGAAGGGATCGCGGTTGAACTGATACGGAGGGAAGGCGTTGTTCGGGACTCCGTAGTAGTACTCGTTGCCGCCCCACGAGTAGGGCAGGAGCCTTCGCACGCTGTCGCCTTTTCCCGCGAACGGGCTCCAGGGGTACCAGGTGTCGCGATTGATGAGCGAGCGATCGCCTTCGAGCACGGAGTTGTTCACGGGCAGCGTCAGCCAGAAGTGCGGCATCAACAATTGATGGACGAGGTGCCACTGCGGGAGCACGCTCTTCGTGATCGCGTTGATCGTGTCGTGTGGGAAGTGGACCTTCACGTGGTCGATGAGGTTGATGCGGTGAACTGCGCCCTGGAGCACGAAGTACTTGCTCCGCCGCCAGCGTTCCTGGTCCGGGTCCGACGGCTTCAGAAGCTGCCCGTCTGTGTGCCGGTCCGTCTTCCAGATGTAGATGCCGATCAGCGTGTAGCTGCCGTCGTCATCGTAGCCGTACTGGCCGCCCGCGGTGACCTTCCGCTGCACGACCGCGATTGCCGGGGCGACGTACTCGTTGTCGTACGGCTCGACGACCTGCATGCACGACACGTCGCACTTGAGATAGCTGCCGTCGTTCGGATCGGGAAGGCCGAAGAGCGTGTAGTCGTCGGGGTCGAGATGGCAGAGGAACTTGCTGAACAGTCCCTCGCACAGCATGTGCCTGAAGGTGGCGTCCGGCAGGTCGGCGTACATCCGAAGTCCATTCGTGAGGAACAGGGTCTGCGCGTACGCCGCCGCCTGGTTGGCGAAGCCACCCGTGCCGTCGGTGCCGAGCGCGTTCTTCAGGTAGTGCGGCGCGACGTTCTGATCCCAATCGGCGAGCTCTTCCGGAGGCAGATCGTCGATCTCGGGCGCCTGGGCGTAGGGATAGTCGAACGATTGCTGCGGCCACAGCGGGTTGTGCGGGTTCACGAACTCCTCGGTGCGATAGCTCTTGTCCGTCGGCAGCAGTTTCTGGAGTTGGTTCACGTAGTAGTCGTGGAACGGGTCCGTAATGTTCATGAGGTCCCCCCGGAGCTCGTTTGTTCGAACGTCGCGCGCAGCCGCATCGCGGCGTCGCGGTCGTGGTTGCGGAGATCGATCGGCAGGCGCGCGATGACGTCGTCGATGCGAGCGCGCGCGTCGGCGTGACGGCCCCGGCGCCACAGCGCCTCGGCGAGCTCGCGGCCGGCGCGCGCCTCCCAGCTGCGGCTTCCTTGCTCGGCGGCGAGGCGGATCGCGCGATCGAGCCGCTCGTGCGCGACGTCCGCGGCGCTGTGTGCGTCGGCGACCGTCGCCGCGAGCCGCAGCACCTCCGGCCGCGCCCACTGCTCGCCGCTCCGCTCGAGCTCGGCGAGCGCGCGCTCCATCGTCGCCTGCGCCGTCTCCCAGTCGCCCGTTTGGCCTTCGGCGACCGCGAGAAACGCGAGCCACAGCGAGAGGTAGCAGCGCGACCCGGTCTCCTCGAACGCGCGCAGCGCATCGCGCAGCGCGGGAACGGCTTCGGCGCTTCGACCTTCGCAGCACGCGAACCACGCGGTCAGCACGCGGCCGTGCACGTGGAACACGGGAATGGCCTCGCGGTCGGTGAGGGCGAGCAGCTCCTCCACCCACGCGCGCGCGCCGTCGGTGTCGCGCGCATAGGCGCAGCGCCACGCGGCGAAGGTGAGCGCGAAGGCGAGCGACAGTGGGTGGCCCGTCGCCCGCGCGCGTGCGATCGCGTCCGCCGATGCCGCGGCGGCGGCGGCGTGCTCGCCTCGGATCCAGCGGATCCATGATCGGTAGCTCACCGCCACGATCGCCGGATCCTGGCCGAAGCGCAGGGCGTGATCGCCGTGGCGTCCGGCGTCGTACTCGGCCAGGCAGTCTTCGAGGTGACGATCGGCGCGTTCGAAGTCGCCGTAGAAGAATCGGCAGAGACCGAGGAGGAGGTTCGTCTCGATCCGCAGGCTGTCGTCGCCGACCGCCGATGCGATCGCGCCGAGATCCGTCGCCAGGTGCAGCGCTTCGGCATGGTCGGCGCGCACCATCTTGCACGTGCACATCGGAAACATCGCCGTGAAGCGCCGCAGGGGGTCGCCGATGCGCTCGCACAGCTCGACGCAGCGCTCTCCGACCTCGAACAGCCGCGGGTGGCCGTAGCCGCGCGCGGCGATCAGCGCGGGAAGCAGCATGAGCTCGGCGTCGGACTCCATGACGTCGCGCTCGGTACTCGCAGGCAGGGCGCGGAGCGTCTCGAGCGCCGATTCGAGGTGGACGGCGGCCTCCGTGTGCGCGTTCTGCGAGAGCGCGCGCCGGCCGGCTTGCAGCCAGTATCGAACCGCCTGCTCCCCACGACGGCCCGCCGCGTAGTGGCCGGCGATCACCTCGGGCTCGTGGCCGACGACGTCGGGGAACGCGGACTCGAGGACGGTCGCGATGTGCGCGTGCTGCTCGCGCCACTCCTTGCGGAGCAACGATTCCGACGCTGCGTCCTGCAGGAGCGCGTGCTTGAACGTGTAGCGCCCGTCGCTCGGCCAGGCCGGTCCGAAGACCATGCCGGCGGCGACGAGCTCTTCGACGCCCAGACGGAGCTTCTGCTGCGACCCACGCCAGACTGCCCGCAGGACGCGCCCGCTGAACTGGCGTCCGAGGAGCGATGCGACCTGCGCGACCGGCTTTCCTTCCGGCAGCCGGTCGAGGCGCGCCGTCAGCGAGTCGCGGAGTGTGTGCGGCAGCGCGCCGGTGCCGCTGTCCGCGGCGTCCAGGGCCGACTCGATCACGGTTTTCGTGAGCTCTTCGAGGAACAACGGAACGCCGTCGGTCTGCGAGACGATTCGTTCCATGAGCGCCGGCGGCACCGGGATTCCGGCGATCGACGCGACGATCTGCGCGGCGTCCTCGGGTGGGAGGCTCTCGACGCGCACGATCCGCGCCCGATCCATCCATTGCGCCGTGAACTCGGGACGCGCCGTCGCGAGCAGCATCGCCGGCATGGTCGCGATGCGACCGGCGACGAGATCGACGACGTCGAGCGTCGACGGATCGGCCCACTGCAGGTCCTCGATGGCGAGCAGCAGGGGAGCGCCGCCCGCTGATACGAGCAGCGCGAGAAACCCGAGCAACGTCTCGCGTCGCTCGCGCGCCGCGGTTCCCGGCGCGGCGGCGGATGCGCGTCCGACGTCGAGTGACAGCAGCGCGCCGAATCGGGGAAGGGCGTCCGGTCCGAGGCCGGCGCGCTCGACCATCTCGACCAGCCGCGCCTCGCGATTCGGCGCGTGCTCGATCTCGGCACGGAGCCATGCGAGGAGCGGAAAGAACGCACTCTGCGCGTGGTGGGGCGAGCACTGCAGGCAGATCGCGGCGGCGTCACGAAGCGCCGGAGCGTCCAGGGCGGCGAGGAGCAGGCGAGACTTGCCGATGCCGGGATCGCCGGTCACGAACGCGATCTCTCCTCTGCCGCACATCGCGCCCTGCCAGGCGGTCATGATCGTCTGCAGCTCGCCGGCGCGCCCGATCAGCGGCGGCTGGCCACCCGCGCGCATGTTCTCGAAGCGCGCCGTGAGCTGACGCTCCGACAGGACTCGCCAGACTCGCATGGGCGCGTCGAAGCCCTTCAAGGCGTGCTCGCCGCCATCTTCCAGCTCGAACTGGTCACCCAGCATCCGCCGGCTGGAATCGCTGACGACGATGCCGTTCTCGGGCGCCATCGACTGCAGGCGCGCCGCGAGGTTCGGCGTCTCGCCGATCGCGAGCTTTTCCACCGCGGCACCCGAGCCGGAATCGCCGACGACCACCACGCCCGTGGCGATGCCTATACGGACGGACAGCGTACCGGCCTGCGGTACCGTGAGCTCCCGCATCGCGTCGACGATTTGGAGCGCCGCCAGCACCGCGCTCTCGGCGGTGCGCTCCATCGCATGGGGATAGCCGAAGTAGACGAGCAGCCCATCCCCGAGGTGCTGCGCGATGTGGCCGTGCAGGCGATCCACCACGGCCGTCGCGGTCCGCTGATAGGCGCCGATGAGGTCGCGCAGATCCTCGGGATCGAGACGAGTGGAGAGCGCGGTGCTCCCGACGAGATCGACGAACATGATCGTGAGCTGCCGGCGCTCGGCCACCAGCAACGCGCCGCAGCCGGTGCAGAACTTGGCGCCGTCCGGCAGCGGTGCACCGCACGACGCGCAGCGCGCGACGGCGAGCACGGTGCCGCATTCGCTACAGAATCGGTGGCCGCCGGGATTGTCGTGCCCGCACGACTCACAGCGAACGGCGCCCATCGTCAGGGCCGAGCTGGTGAAGGATGCGAGACGACGACCGGCGAGTGTGCAGGTGCCGTCCACGTGCGGCGTCCTGCGGAAGACACGGCGTGCCGAACCGAGGACGTGGCCACGCCGAAGGCGTTACGCCGCGGCTTCGCTTCCTGTCAAGGGTCCGCGCTAACGTCTAGCGAGTCCACTAGGCGGCTAGGCAAACCGCAGCGGAACGAAGCGACGGGCGTGCGCACGACGAGTGAGCGTCACTGCACGATCCACGCCCGCCGCATCTCCGCGACGAGGTCCACGATCGGCGTCCCCGACACGTCGACCGTCACGTCCTGCAAGAGACCTGTGAACCGGAACGGCCCTTCGTACGCCGCGCTCACCGGCGTGCCGCCGTCGTAGCCGCAGCACATGCCTTCGCCCGCGAGCGCGAACCGAAACGGCGCCGTCCGCGCGATGTCCGCCTCCGCGACGACCGCGCCGTCGACGACGAGCTCCGCGTGCATCGCGATCCCCCGTCGCGGCGTCATCTGCACGCCCACGAGATGTCGCCCCGGCGCGAGCGGCTCGCTCGACACCGTCGTCTCGCCGAGACCGGCGAAGTTGTACGTGTAGTGCGCGCGGCCGCCCTGCACGTAGAGCGAGAAGCCGCCGAACCGCCCGCCCTGTGCGACGAGCACGCCCTCCGCACCCGTCCCCGGCAGCTCGATGCGCGCGACGATGCGATGCGGGCGGAGCTTCAGCGACGGCGCCAGCTCCTCGGGCAGCGGTGCTGCGCCGGGACGCAGGACGACGCGATCGCTCGGCGGGACGATCGGCGGGCGACCGTGGCCGAAGATGCGGATCGCCTGGAGCGGCAGCGCGCCGTAGTGCTCCGCCTCGATCGCCCACAGCTCTTGCAGCTCGCGCAGCTTCTGCGGCTGCGTCGCGGCGAGGTCGCGGCACTCCGACGGATCCTCGGCGACGTGGTAGAGCTCCCA
>OEKX01000390.1_pt1 | contig 13060 bp, 13 predicted proteins | sample 1503491 | NCBI WGS metagenome assembly OEKX01 (sample SAMEA104379567, study PRJEB20068) | metagenome | isolation source: 1998 | reverse complement strand
CTGCACGTGAGCGGCCCGCCGTGTCGCGGCGTGCCGGTCGACCTGACGGCGCGCGCACGCGCCGTCGTCGGCTGAGCGCGGACGTTCCGGTCGAAGGTATCGCGACCCATGGTTGGCCCCAGGGCGACGTGGTACCGGTAGCCCATGCCCGTCGCGAAGCGCCGTGCGACCTATGCGGACCTCGAAGCGGTCCCCGACACGAAGGTTGCGGAGCTGATCGAGGGTGATCTGATCGTCAGTCCACGACCCGCATCACCGCACGCGCGAGCAGCGATGGTCATGGGCACTGAGCTATCCACGTCGTTCGACGGTCCTCCTGGAGCCGGGCGTCCGGGTGGGTGGTGGTTTCTGTTCGAGCCCGAGCTTCACTTCGGGAAGAACGTGCTCGTTCCCGACATGGCGGGATGGCGCCACGAGCGCATGCCACGAGTACCCAACGTCGCCGCCTTCACGCTCGCGCCGGACTGGCTCTGCGAAGTGGTGTCACCATCGACGGGCGCGATCGACCGCGGGCGGAAGATGGGGATCTACGCGCGCGAAGGCGTTCGCAACCTCTGGATCGTCGATCCGATCACACGCACGATCGAGGTCTATCGGCGCGAGGACGGCCGCTGGATCGTCGTGAGCGCGCACGGCGGCGACGACCTCGTGCAGGCCGAGCCGTTCGAGGCCGCGACGCTCGAGCCCGGACGCTGGTGGCTCGAGGTCGAGCCCTACTCGACGTAGCCGAGCTGCCGCAGGCGCTCGCGCGCCGCGGGATCGACGGGCTTCGGCGCCGCGCCCGTGGCGGTCGCGCGCAGGTCCGGTATCCCGAGCCGCTCGCGCCACGCGTCGAGCGATTCGCGCATCGACGCGACGGTCATGCGCTGCGACATCGCGACGTCGTCGCGTTCGCCGGGATCGTGCTCGAGATCGAAGAAGAACGTCCCACCGGGCTCCGCATCGACGAGCTTCTGCCGGCCGATGCGGTAGGCCCGGAAGCGCGCCTTCTTTTCCATCAGTGGATCATCGGTCTCGATCGTGCTCCCGAGCTGGCTCACGAACTGCTCCGCGATGATCGGGCCGGGATGCGGCTGGCCGTCGATCACTTCGACGAGCGAGCCGACCTGCACGCTCGGCTCGGGGGGCAGGCCCGCGAGATCGAGGACGGTCGCGAACACGCCGGCGGTCGACACCGGCGTCGCGACGCGACGGCCGGCCGGAACGCGGCTCGGCGCGCGGATCACCAGCGGCACGTGGAGCACGGGCTCGTAGAGCGAGCGGCCGTGGCCGAACTCGCCGTGCTCGCCGAGGAGCTCGCCGTGGTCGCTCAGCACGACGACGATCGTGCGATCGAGCCGTCCGTTTCGGCGGAGTGCCTCGACGAGGCGGCCGAGCAGCCCGTCGGCGTAGGCGATGCCGGCGTCGTACATCGCCGTCGCCTGCTCGATCGTGTCGGGCGCCGTCGGCGGCGCGCCGCCGAACGTCGCCATCATGAGCTGGCTGCTGACCGCCCACAGCTCGCCGCGCGAGTGGGTCGTGAAGCGCCCGAGGAATTCGGCGGGAAGCTGGTGATACGGGAAGTGCGCTTCGATGAAGTTGACGAACGTGAACGCGGGGCGGTCGTCCGCAGGCCGCGCCGCGAGCCACGCCTCGACGTTCGCCGCGACCTGCGCGCCGCCCTTGTCGGCGCCGCCGAGGCCGACGCGATCGAGGAGACGGTACATCGACTGGAACGTCCGCGCGACGTCGCCGCGACGCCAGGCCTCGTCGGTCCACCCGAAGCCGCGGATCATGCCGAGCGAGTCGGTGATCCAGGCGTTGGCCGTGAACGAGCGCGTGTCGTAGCCCGCGGCGGCGAAGCGCTCCGCCATCGTCGGCGTCGCCGCGTCGAGAAAGAGGTGCTCGTCGTGCGCGCCGTGCGCGGACGGGAACCGGCCGGTGAAGAGCGACGCGTGCGACGGCAACGACCACGTTGCGGGCGAGACGGCGTCGACGAAGAGCGTGCCTTCGCGGGCGAGCGCGTCGAAGTTGGGGCTCGTCGGCCTCGCGTAGCCGAACGCGCTCAGGTGATCGGCCCGCACTGTGTCGAGGACCACGACCATGACGTCGGGTGCGCCGGGCGGTGCGGGAGGGCGCGCGGCCGCCGTCGCCGGCGGCGTGGCGTGCATGCGCGCGAGGACATCGGGCGCGAGCAGGCCCGCGACCACGGCGACGCCGCCGAGCAGCGCCGGCAGCCAGCGCACGCGACGGCCGATCCACACGCCGACGGCGAGCAGCACGAGCCCACCCAGTGGAGGGACCAGCACGAACACGCGGCCTTCGCGCCCGGGCGGTGCCGCGTACTCCGCGATGGCGATCCAGACGATCGCCATCGCGAGCCAGTGCCACCGTGCGCCGCGCTGCGCCGCACCGATCGTTGCGATGCCGATGACGGCCGCCAGCGCGAGCATCATGCTCGCGCCGCTCGCCACCATCGGCAGCGGCGAGTGCATGCCGAACGAGAGGACTTGTCCGGCGTTCATCCACACCTCGACCGCCGTCATCGCGATGCCGAAGGCGACGCCGCCGAGGAGCGCCGTTCGAACGTCCGCTGCTCGCACGCCCGCCACGCGCCGCAGCCTTAGCCGCCGGCGCGTAGCGCCTCAACCGTGGGTGCTTCGCTGATCGGCCGGAACGCTATTCGACGAACGCGCCGCTCGGCGAGCCCGCGCAGTCGCCGTCGAGGCACGCGTCGCAGCAGCTCGACTGTGTGCCGGCGCACGCGGTACCGCCCTTGGGCGGCCTGCAGTGATCGGCGTCGCGCTTGATCGAGCACTTGGTCGCGGTCGTGCCGTCGGACCGTGGCTTCGTCCGGCAGCAGGTGACGAAGCCCGCCTTCCCGCACGTCGACTTGGCCGCACACTTCTTCGCCTGCCCCCGGCATTCCTTCGGCAAGGACGTGTTGTCGTTGATCTGCTGCGAGATGCAGCTCACGTACGTGCCGTGGTTGGGTGCGTTCGCGCAGCCCTTCCCCTGGGCGGCGCACGCGGTTTCGGCCGCCGCACGCGCGGCCTCCACGGCCGTGGTGTTGGTGCACGGCGCTGCCGCCGCGACGCGAGCCGTCAACCCGAACGCAGCCACTCCAATGACGACGAGATGCGGTGCTCGCATGAGGACCTCCTCTGATCCTCAGAGGTGCCCCGCATCGTCGGATTCGCAATCCCCGGTCGGGGCGAACCCGATCGCCCCGATGCCCCGCTACGACCCCTTTGCGCGGAATTTGATGACGGTGTTGATCGACGGCGTCGCAAACGTTGCCCGGAAGCACGCGCCGCTCGTGGAGACGAGCTGCACGGTGACGGGCATCGTGAGTGGGAGGCCCGGGAGGCCGAGCAGTGGCCCACGACCCTGGATGCTGATGCGGCTTCGTCCGAAGCCTCCATAGACGAGCTTCCCTTTGGTGATCCCTCCCGCGGGAATGGATTGCGTGCGGGAGAGCTTCCATCCCTTCGAAGAGCTGCTCCATCCGCTGCCCGCCGGAATCGGGTTCTCGCCGATCAGCGACGAGCCGTCGAAGAGGCACAGGGTGTAGCCGGTCGAGGTATCCGGTTGTCCGAAGTCGATGACCTCCGGTCCACGCGTCCACTTCCAGGTGAGTCGATCGCGCGTGTCGTCGGTCTGGTTGGCGAGCCGCAGGCTCGCGCGGAGCGGCAGCGTCGGCGCGAGGCACGCGCTCGCCGGCAACGGCTGTCCCATGATGCAGGCTCCGGCACCGTCGCACGCGTCGACCGTGCACGGGCTCGCATCCGAGTCGCCGCACGGCGTGCCGGCGAGTGACGGCTGCGTGGCGCAGGTACCTGCACCATCGCATGCCTGAAACGTGCACGGGTCGGCGTCGAGCTCGCCGCACTCGGTGCCGGCCGGGACGGGCTGGTTCACGACGCATGTCCCCGCGCCGTCGCAGGCGTTGGCGGTGCAGTCGTTCGCGTCGGGCGTGCCACACTCCTGCCCCGACGGCTCGGCGCGGCACGCGACGGAGCAGCAGTCGCCGTTCACGGCGTTGCCGTCGTCGCACTCCTCGTCCGGATCGACCGTTCCGTCGCCGCAGGTGTTGCCGACGCGGGCGACGAAGATCCGGGTATCGGTCGTCGGGTCCGGGAAATCGATCTCGCCGCCGATGCCGGTGACGATGATCTTGTCGTTCGGCTGCGCGAGCATGCCGTAGGCGATGCTCGTGTCGCTTCCAATGAGCACGCGCGCGACGCCGCCCGGTGCGAATCCGGTATCCGGTACGCCGTCGGCGTCGAAGCGCACGAGCGCCACGTCGAAATCGCCGAGCGGGCGCGCCAGCGATCCGGCCAGCACGATCTTGCCGTCGCTCCGCACGGCCATGTCGAGGATAAAAAGATACTGCCCACCCGGATCGGCCGCATCGGCAAGACCCGCGACACCGAACGAGCCGTCCGCGCTTCCGTTCGGCAGGTAGCGCGCCACCTCCGCGACGACACCCGAAGTGCCGCCGACGAGGATCTTCCCGTCGGGCAGGAGTGCCAGGCCCGTCCCGAGCCGGTTGGTCGGGCCGGGTCCGTCGATCACGACGCCACCGGCGCCGAAGCTCGCGTCGAGCGTCCCGTCGTCGTCGAGCCGAAACACGAGGCGACCTGGGGCGCCGTTACCGGTAAAGCCGGCGACGACGATCTTGCCGTCGGGCTGCTGCGCGACGTCGAAGCCCCAGGAGGACTCGGCGAAGGTCACCGGGTTGATGCCGCCGGGGCCGAAGCCCGGGTCGGGAGTGCCGTCGGGCAGCAGCCGATACACGAAGAGTGTCACCGACGGGGGCATGGTGGAGTAGTCGATGCTGTACCCGACGACGACGATGCTGCCGTCGGACTGGACGAGCATCGCACGGGGCTGTTCCTCGTTGTTTGATCCGGACACGACGTCGACCGTCGCGATGCCGCCGACGCCGAACGTCGGATCGGGGTCACCGTCGCTCTCCAACCGCATCACCAAGGTCACGAGGTCGGACGGCCCGTACCCGATGCCGGCGACGACGATCTTGCCGTCGGGCTGGACCGCAACGGCTCCGGCGTAGGCACTCGTGCTCTCGGCGGCGATGCCGTCGCCCGAAAAACTCGTATCGAGCGTCCCGTCCGGATTGAATCGTGCGACGCGCCAGTGGCCGCCGGCGGAGGCATTGGCCCACCCGGCCAGTACGATCTTGCCGTCGGGCTGGAGCGCGACCTGGGCACCGCCGTCGCGGGCCGCGCTCGGATCGACCACCGCGACACCGAGCGTGCCGAACGTTCGATCCAGATCGGCATCGGCGGCGCGAACGACGGCAGGCGCGAAGACGAGCGTCAGGACCGCGATCGCGATGCGCATGGTGATCCCCCCGTTTCGGGCGACGGTTGCCCGATCTCGGACGTACCACCCGCGCTTCGTGGCGGTCAACGAGAATGCATGCCTGGCAGAGGCCTGGGACGGCCCGCCGAGACCTCATCCCATCGGATAGAGGATCTCGCGCGTGACCTGCTCGCACGCCTTCCGCACGTCGCTCGTGAGCTCGACCTCGCCACCGCGCAGGAGATCCGGAACCTGCTCGACGTTCGTCGCGCCGACGATCGTCGAGCCGACGAAGTCGCGGGTCAACGTCCACGCGACCGCGAGCGTCACCGGCGACATGGCAGCCTGCGCCGCGATCTCCATGAACCGCGCCGTCGACCCGAGCGTCTTCTCGTTCACGAACCGCCGCGTCATGGCGGCCGTGCGTGGATGCGCGTCCTTGTACGACGCGAAGCGCGCGCCGGCCGGCCACTGGCCGTCCTGATACTTGCCCGACAGCACGCCACCGCCGATCGGGCTGTACGGCAGCAGGCTCACGTGCTCGCGCCGGCAGGCTTCGGCGAGCGCGTCCTCGAAGCGGCGGTTGAGCAGGCTGAAGTTGTTCTGGATCGTCTCATAGCGCGGCAGCCCGTTCGCGTCCGCGGCCCAGAGGCTCTTCGTGAGACCGTACGCGGTCTCGTTGCTGCACCCGACGACGCGGACCTTGCCGGCCTGCATCACGCGCGCGAGCCCCTCGAGCGTCTCCTCGATGGGCAGGTCGGGATCGGGCCAGTGGGTCTGGTAGAGATCGATGTAGTCGGTGCCGAGCCGACGAAGGCTCGCGTCGACGGCCTGCTCGATCGCGTGACGGTCGAGCGTCGTCTTGCCGTGGCGGACGACGGCGGGGAACCAGCCGCCGCCGGGTCCGGCGATCTTCGTCGCGACGATGACGGCGTCGCGCGCGTGACGCTTCAGCCACTTGCCGACGATCTCCTCCGTGCGGCCCGCGGTCTTTGCACTCGGCGGCACCGGGTACACCTCGGCGGCGTCGAGGAAGTCGACGCCGGCCTCGAAGGCGCGGTCCATGATTGCAAAGCTCGTGGCCTCGTCGGCCATCGAGCCGAACGTCATCGTCCCGAGGCACACCTCGGAGACGATGAGCCCCGAGCGGCCGAGTCGTCGTCGTTTCATCGTGGGAGCCCCAATGCCTGCTGTGCGAGGAGATTCCGCAGCACCTCGGAGGTGCCGGACGAGATGGTGGTCGAGCGGGAGTAGAGGTAGCGCTCCTGCCACGCGCCCTGCTCGATGCCGCGGCGGTCGCCGATGCCGAGCTGCGCGTAGGCACCTTCGAGCTGCATCGCGAGCTCGCAGGCGCGCTGCTGGATCTCGCTACCGAAGAGCTTCTGGAGCGCGGCGTCGTTGCCGGCGTCGCCGCCCGCGAGCTTCGGCAGGATGCGGAGCGTGTGGGCGGCGAACACCTCGGATTCGATGTGCGCCTGGGCGACCTGCTCGCGGAGCGTCGGCAGGTCGGCGCCGCGGCCGGGCGCGCCCGTCTTGGCCCGACGATAGAGATCGGCGAGCGCGAGCGAGCCGGTCTGGAGGCGGATCTTGAAGTCGAACGCCCAGAGCGTGCCGCGCTCGTGCGCGAGCGCCGCGCGGATGAGCGGCCAGCCACCGTTCACCGCGCCGACCGTGTTCGCGACCGGCACGCGGACGTCCTCGAGGAACACCTCGTTGAACTCACGCCGCCCGCTCAGCTGCACGAGCGGCCGCCACGTGACGCCGGGCGCGTGCATGTCGACGATCATGCAGGTGATGCCCTTGTGCTTCGCGACCTCGGTGTCGGTGCGAACGAGGAGGAGGAGCCAGTCCGCGAAGTGCGCCTTCGACGACCACACCTTCTGTCCGCTCACCACCCAGTGGTCGCCGTCGAGCACGGCGCGCGTGCGGAGCGACGCCAGATCGGATCCCGCGTTCGGCTCCGAGAAGCCGAGACACCAGATGTCGTCTGCCGGGAGGATGCGCGGGAGATACCGGCGCTGCTGCTCGGGCGTGCCGGCGTGGATCAGCACCGAGCCGACGATGTTGACGGCGACCGCGTCGAGGATCTCCGGCGCGCGCACGCGCGCCATCTCCTCGGTGAAGATGATCTGCTCGTTCAGCGTCGCGCCCCGGCCACCGTGCTGCTTCGGCCATTGGATGCCGACGTAGCCCGCGGCCGCGAGCTTCTGCTGCCAGGCGCGCTGAAAGACGCGGCGCGTGTCCTCGTCGTCGGGGACGGGCTCGGCCGGGAGGTTCGACGCGAGCCACGAGCGCAGCTCGGAGCGGAAGCGCTCCTCCTCGGCGGTGAACGACAGCCCGAACATGAGCGTCGAGAGCTAGCCCGAAACGCCGAGCACGAGCAACCGCGCGCCGAACCTGCGCGGCGATGTGGCGGCGGCGCGGTCCGACACGGCGGAAACGCGGCGGCTCCTCGAGGAGGCGGGACTCTTCCAGGGGCTGCCGTTGGCCGCCATTCGCGAAGGTGGCGGATCGACGACGATTAGACGAGACCGAGGATGCGGATCGACGTGTGCGCGCGATGCGCGCGATTCAGGTTCACGAGCAGCGCCGTGATGCCTTCGACGTAGCGCGCGTTCCGCATCGGTCCCGCGTCGACCGCGCGGAGCTTCGCAACGCGCTCGGCAAGCGCCGCGACGCTCGCCCGCGCGTCCGCATCGTCGCCACAGACGAGCACGTCGCCGTCGAGGGGCCGCTCGACGCGGGCGAGCTCGGCGGCGGGAACGTTCTTGAACGCCGAAACGACGCGGCTTTCCGGCAGCGCCCCACGGACGAGCTCCCCCGCCGAGCCGGCGCCGGGCAGCGGCGCGTACTCGACCAGGCCGTCGCGCATCGCGAGCGGCACGACCACGTCGATCACGATGCGGCCGGCGAGCGACTCGCGCAGCAGCGCGAGCATGTCCGCCAACGCGTCGGCAGGAATCGCCAAGATGACGGCATCGACCCCGACTACCGCGCGCCGATTCTCCGCGCCGCTGACGTGCGCGTTCCCGGTCGCCTCGCCCACCGCCTTCGCCACGGCGTCCGCCCTCGCGGCGTCGCGCGAGCCGACGACGACGGTGCAGCCGGCCATGGCGAGGCGCTGCGCCAGGCCGCGGCCATGCGGTCCGGTGCCACCCACCACGGCAATGCGCTCGATCGTCATGCTCGGTCACTCCTCGATGCGTCGTTCGGAGCCTTTACAACACGATCCTACACGATGTGGACGATGAAGGGCTGCCGTCTCGCACGTCGTGCGGTGCGCTTCTTGCTGGATTTCGGGCATGAGCATCATGCGATCCACGACTCGGGTCCTCATGTCCGTCCTCGTCCTCGGCCTGGCGTCGAGCGCGCACGCAGCCGACGCGGAGAAGCTCCTCGACCGTATGTGGGCGGCGCTCGTGCCCCGAGCGCATTTGCACGGACGCTTCGCGCTCGAGATCGACAATGGGCAAGGCTGGCGGGGCAAGTGGGGCGGACGCGTCGAGCGGGTCGGCGGCGCCGAGCCGTGGATACGCCTCGACGTCGAGACGCCGTCCGACATCCGCGGGATCCAGCTGAAGGTGCAGCGGAGCCGCGAGGACCTGGACGAGATCCGCGTCTTCCTCCCGTCGGTCCGGCGCGTGCGGACGATCTACGGCAGCATGCGCGGCGAGTCGTTCCTCGGCACCGACTTCAACTACGAGGACCTGGGCTTCGAGCAGCTCGACGCGCGCGGGCACCGCATCATCGGCGAGGACGAGGTCGACGGCCGTCCCTGCTACCGCGTGGAGACGATTCCCGCCGAGAACTGGTGGTACAGCCGCGTCGTTCGCTGCATCGACCGCGAGGACTACGTGCCTCGCCGCACCGAGTACTTCGACGACGCCGGTCAGCTCTACAAGGTGCGCACGTTCGATCAGATTCGGACCATCAGCGGCCATCCGACGCCGCTCCGGCTCCGAATGGACACAGTCCCTGCCGGGACGTCCAGCACGATCACGCTGTCCGGCGTGACGTACAGCGACGTGCCGTAGGACGCGGGTGCGGGCGGACCGCGGCGGCGGGCGGGAGGTCGGGTCTTCGGCTTCGCGTTCGCCGCGACGGGCAGCATCGTCATCATGGGGCGGCGCGTGCGCGGCTCACGAGATGCCGCCGACCGGCCTCCCGCCCGCCGCTGCGCCCCGCCCGCACCCGGGGCCTTTCGCTCGTCGCCTCGTCGCGGCACAGTGTGCCGGCGATGGACGTCCCGGCGCTCATACCGTTCGTGCGGGAGCTGATGGACGAGAGCGGTGGACTCATCCGTCGATACTTTCGGAGCCCGGGGCTCGTCGTCGACGTGAAGTCCGATGCGACGCCCGTCACCGACGCCGATCGCGGTGCGGAGGAGCTGCTGCGAAGGCGCATCCTGGCGCGCTTTCCCGACCACGGGATCATGGCCGAGGAGTTCGGGAACGAGCGTGAGGATGCCGAATACGTGTGGGTGCTCGATCCGATCGACGGGACGAAGTCGTTCGTGTCGGGCGTGCCGCTGTTCGGCACGTTGATCGGTCTCCTGCATCGCGGCGAGCCCCTCCTCGGCGCCATCCACCAGCCGATCCAGGGCGAGCTACTGATCGGCGACAACGCGACGACGACGCTCAACGGCAGACCCGTCCGCGTCCGCGCCACGTCGCGGCTCCCCGACGCCGTCGTGCTGGCGTCCGACACGACGACGGTGGCGCGCCATCAGGATGCGTCGGGGTGGGAACGGCTCGCCGCGAGCGCGCGGTGGGTCCGCACGTGGGGCGATTGCTACGGCTACCTGCTCGTCGCGTCCGGCCAGGCCGACGTGATGACGGATCCGATCATGGCGCCCTGGGATCTGCTACCGTTGATCCCGGTGATCCGCGGTGCGGGCGGCGTCATCACCGATTGGCAGGGCAACGATCCCGTGCGCGGCACGTCGAGCGTCGCCGCCGGCCCGCTCCTGCACGGCGAAGTGATCGCGTGCTTGAACGGCGTCACGCCGCACGCGACGTCGGCGCCGTCCGCTTGGGTCGCACGCTTCGCCCACCTCGTGCCGGCCGGCGCGACGGTGCTCGACGTCGCGGCCGGGAGCGGACGACATGCGCGCCTCTTCCTCGAGCGAGGGCATCGCGTCGTGGCCGTCGATCGCGAACCGAGCGCGCTCGCGCCCACCGGCAATCTCGAGATCGTCCGCGCCGACCTCGAGGACGGCACGCCGTGGCCGCTCGGCGAGCGCCGCTTCGGCGGCATCGTGGTGACGAACTATCTCCACCGCCCCCTCCTCCCCGTCCTGATCGACCGCCTCGAGCCGGGCGGCGTGCTCGTCTACGAGACGTTCGCGCGCGGGCAGGAGCGCTTCGGCAAGCCGACGAACCCAGCCTTCCTGCTCGAGCCGGGCGAGCTCCTCCGTGCGATCGACGGAAAGCTTCGCGTCGTCGCGTTCGAGGACACGACGCTCGCCGACCGCGTCGTGCAGCGCATCGCGGCGGTCCGGGAGTCACGGTGACGGGAGCGGCGGGCGGCAGCCTCTGGATGGAGGGCGTCGCGCCGACCGCGTCGCCGCTCACCGGCGACGTCGACGCGGACGTCGCTGTCGTCGGCGGCGGGTTCACGGGTCTTTCGACCGCGATCGCGCTCCGCGCCGCCGGGCACTCGGTCGTCGTGCTCGAGGCGGAGCACGTCGGCTTCGGCGCGAGCGGCCGGAACGCCGGGCATCTCACGCCCGTCATCGGCAAGGACCTGCCGACACTCGCCATGCTGTTCCGCGGACGGGCGCGCGCGCTGATCGAGCTGGTCGAGATCGCGATCGCGCACGTCGAGGCGACGATCCGGGAGCACGGCATCGACTGCGCGTACGAGCCGGTCGGGAACGTGATGGCGGCGGTGCACGCGAAGCAGCACGGCATGCTCGACAAGGCCGCGAAGGCGGCGGCGGCGCTCGGGCTCGCGAGCGAGATGCTCGAGCCCGACACGATGCGGTCGCGCGACCTGCCGGCGACGTTCACGCGCGGGATGCTGATGAAGCGCGGCGGCATCCTCCATCCGGGACGGTACGTGCGCGGACTCCGGCGCGTCGCCGAGGCGGCGCAAGCGCTCGTGTTCGAGCGGACGCCGGTCGTGCGCATCGAGGAAGGCAATCCCGCGATCGTCGTGACGGCGGCGGGTCGCGTGCGCGCGCGCGCCGTCGTGCTCGGGACGAACGCGTACACGCCGGCGCTCGGGTGGCTCCGCGGCACGATCGCGCGCTTCCACGTCTATCTCTTCGCGACGGCGCCCCTCGCCGACGCCGATCGCGCCGCGATCGGGTGGCGCGGTCGCGAAGGCATCTACACCGCCCACGAGATGCTCGAGAGCTATCGGCTGACCGACGACCAGCGGATCGTCGGCGGCGCGAAGACGGTGCGCTACGGCTTCGACGGCCGCGCGCTCGACGACGACCCGGCGACGTTCGCGTTCATCGAAGCCGCGTTCCGCGATCGCTTCCCGGCGCTCCGCCACGTGCCGGTGACGCATCGCTGGGGCGGGCCGATCGCGTTCGCGCTCGACTTCCTACCGGCGGTCGGCGTGATGGGCACGTACCGAAACGTCTACTACAGCGCCGGCTACGCGGGGCACGGCATCGCGATGGGCAGCTACGCGGGGACGATGATGGCGGACCTCGTGCTCGGCCGCGACGGCGCGGGGCGGGCGTTGTGGGGACATCGGAAGGTGCCGATGCCGCCGGAGCCGCTGCGCTGGCTCGTCGCGCAGGGATTGGTCGGCGCGTTCGGCGCGGTCGATCGACGAGTGGATCGGCTGGTGCGCTCGAGCGAAGCCGCCGCGTCGGAGCAGCAGCGATGGACTGGCGCCACGACGACTACACGCTGACGGACGATCGCGGGCGCGCCGACGTCACGGCGATCCACGCGCTGCTCGCGACGACGTACTGGGCGGGCGACCGCTCGCGCGACGCCGTCGCGCTGAGCGTCGCCAACTCGCTCTGCTTCTCGCTCTTCCACGGCGGCGCGCAGGTCGGCGTCGCGCGCGTGCTCACCGACGTCGGCGCGTCGAGCTACGTGTGCGACGTCGTGATCGCGCCGGGCCATCGCAGTCGCGGAGTCGGACGGTGGCTGATGGAGTGTCTCCTCGGCCACCCGACCGTCCGCGCGACCCGCGTCATCCTGATCACGCGCGACGCGCAGGCCTTCTATCGCGAGCTCGGGTTCGCGACGCATCCGTACGAGTGCATGATCAAGCGGGAGCCCGCCGGATCGTCATGAAGCGCTGGAGCGACTTCGCCGCCGAGCGGCCCGACATGGCCGACGCCGGGCGGACGCTCATCTACCAGTTCCGCGTCGGGCTCGGGTACCTCGCGACCGTGCGCAAGGACGGCGGTCCGCGCGTCCATCCCGTCTGCCCCGTCATCGCGAACGGCGGCCTCTACGTGTTCATCGGCAACCATTCGCCGAAGCTTCGCGACCTGCTGCGCGACGGGCGCTTCGCGCTGCACTCGTTCCCGAACCCGCAGGTCGACGACGAGTTCACGGTGCGGGGCCGCGCGGTGCGCGTCGACGACGCGACGGTGCGGCAGATCGTCTACGACGCCTACACGGCGACGGGGGCGTTCACGAGCGACGATACCCTGTTCGAGCTCCGCCTCGAGCGCGCGCTGCACGCGAAGTACGGGCCGCGGCCGAGCTGGCCGCCCGCGTATACCCGCTGGTCGGCGACAGGCTAGGCTCGCTCGATCGCGCTCGCCGTCCCGACG
>OEKX01000178.1_pt4 | contig 13129 bp, 14 predicted proteins | sample 1503491 | NCBI WGS metagenome assembly OEKX01 (sample SAMEA104379567, study PRJEB20068) | metagenome | isolation source: 1998 | reverse complement strand
CATGGGTTCATCTACGTCCTGGAGGGCTCCGTCGTGATGCAGGTCAAGGGCGGAAAGGAAACGACGCTGACGCCAGGACAGACCTTTTACGAGGGCCCCGACGATGTCCATGTCGTCGGCCGGAACGCGAGTAGCACCAAGCCGGCGAAATTCCTGGTGCTCCTGGTGAAGCAGAAGGGAGCGCCGGTGCTCGTACCGGTCAAATGACGCGTCTCACGGCAGCTCTTCGTAGCGGATCGCGATGATCTCGAGCTCTTCGTTGCCGCGTGGCGTTCGCATCGTGACGACGTCGCCGACCTGCGCCTTCAGGAGCGCAGTCGCGATGGGCGAGATCCACGAGACGCGCCCGCGGGCGGGATCGAGCTCGTCGACGCCGACGATGCTCACGGTCCGCTCGGCGCCGGATTCGTCCGCCACCGTGACGGTGGCGCCGAAGTAGACCCGGTCGTGGGTCTTGCCGGCATTGTCGACCACCACCGCGCTGTCGAGGCGCTTCGACAGGAACCGGATGCGTCGGTCGATCTCGCGCAGCTTCCGCTTGCCGTAGATGTAGTCGCCGTTCTCCGAGCGATCGCCGTTGCTGGCCGCCCAGGCGATGGTCTCGACGAGCTTTGGCCGGTCGTCGTGCCAGAGGCGCGCGAGCTCGTCGTTCAACCGCTTGTGCCCGCCCGGCGTGATGTAGTTCGTGAAGCCGCCGGGGAGGGCGGTATCGTCGGCGAGATCGTGCTCGTCGTCCTCGCCGTCGGGTTCCTTCGTGAACGCTTTGCTCATGTCTCGATCGATCTCGCTTAGTCGTCCCAGCGGGTCGCGCCCCTAGCTGAGCAGGTTCGGCTCGGGTCGGCCAGCGCGGCGACTCGAGTCGATGGGTCACACCTCGTCGCCCCACACGGTCTTGATCTTGTCCTTGCCGATCATCTGGGCGGGCGAGTAGCCGCCCAGGTGGTGCCCGCCGCCGGGATAGCCGGCGACCTTCCAGCCCACGTAGTCGCGGTTGCCGCCGTACTTGGGGTCGGCGAGGAAGCCGACGACCGTGTGCATGCGCACCACGGCGAAGAACTCCGGTGCGGCGACGCCGCCGGACGGCCACCCGTCCGCCTTGCCCGACTCGATCGCGGCGAGGACTTGGTCCTGCTGGTCCGGTCCGAGCTCGACGAACGGCTTCTCGAACGCCCGCTTCGAGACGAGGTCGAGACCCGCGAGGCCCCGCGCGTAGAGCGGCTTCAACTTCGCGTCCTCGTGGGCGAGCGCCTTGTCGACGAAGTTCACGCATCCGGCCTCGATGGCGCCGGGATCTTTGTCCGTCGGAATGATCCGTCCGGTGACGGCCTCGACGGTCTTCCACTGCGCTTCGGTCAGCACTTCGCGGCGCGTCGAGTCCTGCGCCGCTTGGATCGTGCGGGGGCGCGCGGCGAGCATGAGCCAGAGCGATCCGCCGTAGAGACCGCTCTGCAGGAAGAACTCGCGGCGTGACAGGTCCGACATCGGCGTCTCCTTCTCGGTCTCGCTAGACGTTCTGGCGCTTCGCCTCGCCGACGAAGTGGTCGGCGACGCGATAGGCGTTCGCAAGGATCGTGAGCGTCGGGTTGTAGCCGCCCGAGGTGGGGAAGACGCTGCCGTCGACGATCCAGAGGTTCTCGACGTCGTGGCTGCGGCACCAGCGGTCGACGACGGATCGCTTCGGGTCGTCACCCATGCGGCAGGTGCCGTGGAAGTGCATGAAGCCCTTCATCGCCGCGCGCTCGGTCGGGAGCGAGTAGTACTCGGCCTCCCACTTGTCCGTCGCGCCGGCGGCGTCGGCGAGCGCCAGCATCCGCTGCGTGAACCAGCGGTTCATCGCGAAGTCGTTCGGATGCTGGTGGTGCGTGATGCGCGGTGCCGGCAGGCCGTGGCGGTCCTTCACGGTCGGATCGAGGTCGATCTGGTTCACCTCCATCGGCAGATCCTCGAGGACGGCGGCGAGCCCGACTGCGTGCGGAAGCTTCCGCAGGTAGTCCTTGAGCTCGCGTCCCCACGAGCGCTTCGCCGGGTAGCCCGCATGGGTCACGAGCGCGAACGAGAGCGGCTGGTTCACGGGACTGTTGGCCTCGGCGATCACGCCGCCGCGGATGAAGCCGCGCTTCGGATCGGTCGCGTGCAGGTCGTCGACGGCGGCGTGGCTGTGGAGCCCGGTGAAGCTCCGCGCGGACTCGTCGATCGTGAACGAGACGGCGGCGATGTGGTGCAGGGTCAGGTTCCGGCCGACGAGCCCGCTCGAGTTCGCGAGCCCGTGCGGAAACGATCCGCTGGTGGACATCCGCAGGAGATGCGGCGTGCCGATGGCGTTGCCGGCGACGACCACGTAGCGGGCGAAGACCTCGTGCTCCTTTCCCTGCTTGTCGAGGTAGCGGACGCTCCGCGCGCGACCGTCCTTTCCGATCGTGATCTCGCGCGCCGTCGCGTCCGGACGCAGGTCGAGCTTGCCCGTGGCGAGCGCCTTCGGGATGCACACCGAGAGCGTCGTCGCCTTGGCGCCGATCGGGCAGCCGTACGCGAGGCACGCGCCGCCGTGCACGCACTCCGGCCGTGCACCGTACGGCTGCGAGTTGATTGCGACCGGCGTTGGGAACGGGTGGTAGCCGAGCTTTCGAGCGGCCTGCATCACGCGGGCACTTCCGACGCGGCCGGGGTGCGCGGGATTCGGGTAGCCCTTCTTCCGCGGTGCGCCGAACGGGTTGCCGGTGGCGTCGCCCGAGACGCCGAAGTCCCACTCCGCACGCTGATAGAACGGCTCGATGTCGTCGTACGTGATCGGCCAGTCGGCGAGGCTCGCGCCGGCGACCGGCCCCTCGGTCGAAAGGACCTTGAAGTCGTCCGGCCGGAAGCGCCACGACCACGCCGCCCAGTGCGTCATGGTCCCGCCCACGCAGTCGGCCGTGTAGTTGAACCGTCCGGTTTCGGTCGGGCTCTTGTCGTCGTAGCGCCAGGTCTCGACCTGGTCGGACGAGAAGACCTCGTCGCGAACGACGGTGCGGAGCTCGTCGTCGTCGAAGTCGGCCGGTTTCAGGAACGGCCCGCGCTGCAGCGCGACGACGCGGAAGCCCGCGGCGGTCAACTCTTGAATCATCACCCCGCCGCCTGCGCCGGTCCCGATCACGCACGCGTCGAACTCGTCGTGCTTCGTCATGCTCCCCCCCGTGTGCGCGCAGGCAATCTCGTTCGTCGTGTGGAAGTCAACCAGTACGCTGCGTAGGGTTGAGGGTCCCCACCCAACCGTGCAAGGAGAATCGAATGCCACACATCGGGCAATGCCACTGCGGCGCCATCCGCTATGAGCTCGCGGCCGAACCCAAGAACGTCTCGCTGTGCCACTGCAGCGACTGCCGACGCAGCTCTGGTGCACCCGTCGTCGCCTGGGCAGCATTCGCGGAGCGCGATCTGAGCGTCATCCGAGGCACACCGAAGACCATCAATTCATCGGGCACGACCATGCGCTCGTTCTGTGCCGATTGCGGCACGGGCCTCTTCTATCGCAACGCCGAGATCCTGCCCGGCGTCGTCGATGTGCAAGTGGCCACGCTCGACGATCCGGAGACCTTGGCGCCGACGGTGCACATTCAGACCGCGGAGCAGATCGGTTGGATGAAGACCGCCCACGAGCTGCCCCACATCGATCGGTTTCCGGAGTAGTATCGTTCGCATGTACCGATCCGACATTCGCACCGTCGGTCCGACGGAAGTCGCGCGGGCCGAGAGCGTCCAGACGATGGCGTTCAGCGCCGACCCGATCATGCGCTGGCTCTGGCCAGAGCCGCACGAATACCTCCGCAACTTCCCGAGCCTCGTGCGCGGCTTCGGCGGCCGCGCCTTCGATCACCAGGCGGCGCACGTGACCGACGACTTCGTCGGGGGCACGTTGTGGCTTCCCCCCGGCGTCACACCTGACGACGAGGCGTTGGAGAAGCTGATGAAGGAGACGGTCGCCGAGCCCGCACGATCCGAATGCGGGTCCATCCTCGAGCAGATGAGCGCGGCGCATCCGAAGGACGCGCACTGGCATCTCGCGTTCATCGGCGTGGATCCGGCGCAGCACGGCCGGGGTATCGGCGCCGCGCTGCTGCGGCACACGCTCGCAACCGTCGACGCGCAGCACCTGCACGCGTACCTGGAGTCGTCGAACCCGGCGAACGTCTCCCTCTACCGGCGCCACGGCTTCGAGGTGATCCGGGAGATCCGCGTTGGAGGATCGCCGCCGGTGATTCCGATGCTTCGCGTCCCGCGCTGAACCGGTCGCGCTCAGAGCCCGATGACCGCGGGCCGGGGATGTCCGGCCTTGCGGCACAGATCGAGGTAGACGTCGATCAGATAGGCGGCATCCCAGACGCTCGCCACGTTGCTCTGCTCGTCGAGGTTCAGATTGGCGCCGCGGATCGAGAACCACACGTCGGTGATCTCGCGATTGGTGGGCGGTACGTGCAAGGTGTGGATCGAGCCCGCCGGCTCGTAGAGATACGAGCCCGCGGTGTTGACCTCCGGGTACTCGAGGTAGCGCCACGAGCCCGAGAACGTCACGGCGAAGACCTCGCCGGTGTGCTTGTGCTGCGGCAGCGTCACGCCCGGCGAGAAGCGCGTCCGCACCACCCACAGGCCGTTCTCGACGCTCGCCTGCAGGAGCTGGATGTCGAGACCCTCCATGAAGGTCACGAAGGGGAGCTCGCGCTCTCCGCGATGCAGGGCGGCAGGCAGGACGGGAACGGCGGACGCGGTCGACGTCATGGGTATCTCCTCGTCATGGAAGCCCGTTGTAACGAACAGGACGATCTGGATCGGACCCCTCGTTTGAGCCGGCGTACAATGCGGGTCTCGAATGCGTCAAGAACGGCTCACGATGGTGGCGCTGTGCTCTACAGGCTCCGGTCGCACGGCCGTCCCGAGATGCGGCGATTGCCAGGCGGCTTGCTCCGCCGCTAAGCCACGGGTCGATGTCGAATCCGTCCATCGACCTCGTCGACGTGCGCTCCTATGCGGACGGCCCGCCCCACGAGCAGCTCCGCTGGCTGCGTGCGAACGACCCCGTCCACTGGCATCCCGAGCCCGCGGGTCCGGGATTCTGGGCCGTCACGCGCTACGACGACGTCGTGCAGGTCTCGCGCGACGCGGCCACGTTCTCCTCGTTCGCCGGCGGCTCGATGCTGGCCGACGCGCCGCCCGAGTTCCTCGCCGGCATGCGGCTCATGATGCTGAACATGGATCCGCCGCAGCACACGAAGCTGCGCGCGCTGGTGAACAAGGGCTTCACGCCGCGGATGGTCGCGGAGCTCGAGGGACGCATTCGCGACCTCGCGCGTCAGATCGTCGACGCGGTCGCGCCGCGCGGCGCGTGCGACTTCGTCGCCGACGTTGCCGGCGAGCTGCCGTCGTATCTCATTGCCGAGCTGGTGGGCATTCCGCTCGACGATGGGCGGCGGCTCTACACGCTCACCGAGCGCATGCACACGGTCGCGCCCACGCCCGAGGGCATGGCCGACGGGCAGGCCGCGTTCGGCGAGATGATGGCCTACGCAAGCGATCTCCGGGCGGCGAAGGCGGCGCGTCCGGGCGCGGACCTCGCGAGCGCGCTCCTGGCGGCCGAGATCGACGGCCAGCGGCTGAGCGATCTCGAGTTCAACATGTTCTTCATGCTGCTCATCAACGCCGGCGGCGACACGACGCGAAACCTGGTGGCGGGCGGCATGCTCACGCTGCTCCGCCATCCGGATCAGCTCGTCCGGCTCCGCCGCGAGCCGAGCCTCGTCCCCTCCGCCATCGAGGAGATGCTCCGGTACCAGAGTCCGGTACAGCACTTCCGTCGAACCGCGACGCGTGACGCGATGATCGGCGGACGATCCATCGCGGCCGGGCAGAAGGTCGTGATGTTCTACACGTCGGCCAATCGGGACGAGGCGCGGTTCGCGGAGCCCGATCGCTTCGACGTGGCACGCGCACCGAACGAGCACCTGGCGTTCGGCGGCGGTGGTACCCACTATTGCCTCGGCGCGAACCTCGCCCGCCTGGAGATCCGGGCCATGTTCGACGAGGTCCTCACGCGGCTGGACGCGATCGAGCTCGCCGGCCCGGTCACATGGTTGCCGTCGACGTTCATCAACGGGCCGCGTCGCATGCCGGTTCGCTTCGTCGGGTCGCCGAGCCGAGCTTAGGAGGCCGATCCCGGCGTCGACGCTTGCGGGAGTTGGATGGTGTGCCGCGACAGCGGCGCGACGTACCCGTCGCGTTGCAGATTCGGCGGCGGTCGCCTCGGCAGTAGCGCCGCGCCGCTCGTTTACCGATCATCGCCGTCCTCGTCCTCCGACGCCGGCACCGGCGGGTTCACCGCGACCAATTCGCCGGACACGACCCACCCCTTCTGGCTCGGCGCGAACCGCGGCGCCAGGATTCCGTCGTTGATCTCCCGCGTGACGGCGAAGCGCCCGAACTGCGTCGCGGGGATGAACAAGCGCGAGTTGTCCTCGAAGCCGTCCGATGCCGTGTCCACGTCGCCCTCGGCGGCCGAGACGACGCCGTCCTTGTTCGTGTCGACGAAGGACAGCTCGAACACGTACGCGTCGAACAGACGGCGTCGCGCCCGGAATGCCCGCGCAGCGCGGGTGGACGCATCGGCACGCGGGTCGTTTCGGAGATGCGAACTTCACAGGAATCCGTGCGCGTCGCAGCTCCGGTACCTACCTCTCACCCTTGCTCGTGCGCGCGGCGAGGTTACAGCGCGCGCACGCGCGCACTCAGCGGATGCGACGCGCCCCGTTCGTCATCCCGACGACGGGGCGAGACGACGCCGTCACGCGCCGAGCGTCGCTTCGGCGTCGAGCCGGCGCGCGAGCCACGTGCCGCCGAGCACCGTCGACACGATCGCCCACAGGACGACGGGCATCCCGTGCCAGAGGAGCAGATGCGACACGTCGTCGTACGGACAGGCCACGCGCACCGCGGCTGCACCGACGAGGAAAGCGGCGGCGCCGACGCAGAGCGCGGTGGCGGTCTCGTCGAGCGGGGCGGCGCGTCCGACCGCACGGTAGAGCACGACCCACGGAACGATCCCGAAAGCCCCGACGCAGGCGACGCATCGGAGGCTCGTCAGCAACGAGCTGCGTGACGCGACGGCCGAAGGTGGATCCCCGAGGAAGGCGGCGGCGAGCGCCAGGACCAGGAGCCCGACGCCGAGGTCACGTGCCCGGCGGCCATTGACCCGGCCCGGCGTGGCCGAGAGGAGCGCGAACGTCGCGGCGAGGCCGGCGCCGGCGAGCAGGACCGCGAGGTCGACGACGTAGCGCGGGCGGTCGATCTCGACGGCGAGATCGGGTCGGAGGCCGACCGCGGCTGCGAGCGTGACGGTCGCGAGCGCGAGTGCCAGCCAGCAGGTGAGGCGGGCCCATGGAGACCACAGCGGCCGAACGGGCGTCAGCTCTGCGGTCAGGCGAGTGATGATCGCCTGGTGGCTGCGGTCGTCGTGCGTCATAGGAGCCGTCTGAGCGCGCGGTACGCGCGGTGCGCACGCACCTTGAGCGCGCCGACCGTCGTACCGGCGAGCGGCGCCGCGCGCGCAATCGAGAGCCCGTGGAGCTTCAAGAGCACGAACGCCTGGCGCTGCCCCGCCGAAAGGCGTCCCAGCGCCTCTTCGAGCTGGAGCTTCAGGTGTCCGTCCGCCGCGACCGGCACGTCGGGCAGCAGGGCCGGATGGACCTCGCGCGCTTCGCGTGCCACGCGCTCGCCGCGGCGACGGGCGACGACGCGGCGGGCGATCGCGAAGAGCCACGGCTCGAACGGCCGGCCGGGCTCGTACGTCCGCCGCGCACGATGCAAGGCCATCAGGACATCCTGGTACACGTCTTTCGCTTCCTCCACGTCGCGCACCCGCCGTCGCACGAACTGCTGCACGGCCGGACGGATGTCGTCGAGGAGCGCGCGATACGCTTCGCGATCGCCCCGCTGCACGTCGGCCATCCACCGTGCGCGTCGCGTGCTCGCCGTCGAGTCCTCGGTGCTCATGTTGCCGTGCTTTTCGTAAGAGTTACGCGCACACCGAGCGAGCGCGAGGACCGCACCGTCGACGAGTGTTCTGCCCCCGTGTCGGCGAAAGTCAATGCGGCGCCTTTTGCGCATCTGGTGCGCGCGATGGCAACGCGGGGATGTGTGCGAGCAGCGGACGACGGGTCGAACCGGTGACGTCGCGCTCGAAGCCTTCGCCGACGAGCTACGGGCCTGCCCGGCCGCCGGTCGCTACCGGCACCGGACGACGTTGTACAGGTCCGAGGCGCCCGTCTTGTCGACGTAGGTGAAGCTGCCGTTCGCCGCGATCCACCCGAGGCGCGTCGTGGGATCGTATGCGCCGGGCGGAACGATCCGATCGAAAATGTTTCCCGCGACGTCCCCATGGCACGTCTGACCCGCCGGGCGCGTGCCGTCGCACGCGGGCGCGGTCGAGAAGTGGCGGATGCATCCGCATGCGGAACGCCGACGTCGTCCGGATCTACGATCGCGCCGCATTGGACCCGGTCATCGTCGAGCCGTAGGCTCGGAGGCGCGCGCCTGACGGCGATCGCGCGCTAGAAGTAAGGGGTCAACCCCGACTGAATGCCGATCTTCGCCGTCGCCAGGCAGAACTTCGGCCACCAGTCGCCTCGGTTCATCACGATCGTTCCGGGAACGAGGGCGGCCTTGTTGGCGCGCGCGATGCCTTGCGACAAGGCCTTCTTCGCGGACGCATCCCACTCACCCGTCCGCTTGACCGCTGGTGCCACGCTCAGGTTGCCGGGGATGTACCGCCAGATCTGGTTCCACGCCTCCTGAATGAACCAGCAGGACCTGCGACACCCCTTGGGGTTGGCCGGGCAGTTGAAGATGGGCGCGCCATTGGCGTCGTACGGATTCACCGTGTCGCCGTGCCAGTGGTTCTGGTGTTTCGGATCGTAGCGGTTGTCGATGTAGCTGAAGAATCGACGCCAAACGGCCTCGAGTGCCAGGTAGCGGCGGCGGTGCACCAGGCGAGCCGCCCCCGTGAACGGCCCATCATACCAGTCCACGATCACGAAGCCGTTGTCCTTGAAGAACACGGCGGCGATATCGATCGCCTTTCCTTTCGCGTGTTCCCCGGTCACGCCCGCTAGCGTTCCAAGCGACGTGATGTGGTGGATGCCGTTGTACGGCGATGGAAGGATCGTCGTGAGCTCGTACACCGCGACCGCACATCGAAAGAGGAAAGTTTCTTCGAACGTGAAGGAGTGCGGCTTACCCCACCACTGGCCGACGTATGACGACCCGCCCGGGTACCAGAGCGGGACGCCGGAGAGATTGTTCGAGGACTTCAGTGCCATGGTCCCGTTCCAACGGTCATGCTCTGCCGAGCAGAGCGCATCGAACGCGGCGCGACATGATCGCCTCCGGACAGGACTGCGGTTGACGGTGCGGTCTTTGTGGTAGCCGCAATAGATTGCTCACCGCATACTTGTCAAGGTCGGTAATCGATCAATGGTTCGAGGGCGGAACGGCAAGTCGCCCGGCGTTCCCAGGTGCGCTGTAGCCCTTGACGTTACTGCTGCAGCACCGTCCGCACGCTTGGCCCGCATCCGCACGAGCGACCACCCGTCGCCCAGCTTTGCACACCCCTCGACCGGCGCCCTGAGCGGAGGTCAGGTCGGAAAGTGGCCCTGCGCCTGAAAGCGCTCGACGTAGGGGGCGTAGTCGCCCGGCTGTTGCTCCGCGCGCAGACGCCCGTCCGGGATCGATGTCCAGCGCTGAGCGCTCCGGAGCCAGATGTCGCCGACCGGCTCGACCCAGCGCGTATCGTCCAGCGTGCCGGCGCGCAAGCTCAGAAAACCGCCGGCCGGACGCTGGCCGTTCGCGATGCGGCTGCCACACGCGCCGCAAAACATTCCGTAACGAGTGTTGCCGGCGTCGGAGGTCCACTCGATGATGCTCGGCTCGCCCGCGACGAATGCGAAGCCTGCCTCGGGAATCGTCACCGCGGTGGAGAACGCTCCTCCGCTGACCTTCTGACAGTTCGTGCAGTGACAGTTGTAGACCATCATCGGAGACATCGAGACCTGATAGCGCAGCGCTCCGCAAGAGCATCCGCCCCTGAGGGGGAGATCGACGTTGGCCATGCCTCTCGCGTAGCCGTACCGGCGAGCCGACGGAAGATGGCTCCGTCACGGGAGGCGTAGACGCCCGGCGCGCGAGCCCTCAGGCGCTCGACCGTTACTTCGTCTCCCGCGGCGACGCCCGCACCGCGCGATCGAACGCCCAGTGCCGGATGTGCTCCACCTGCTCCTTCATCGTCTTCGAGAGCGGCACGACGTTCCCGGTCGCGTTGAAGAGGTCGGTCTCCGTGAGCTCCCGATCCTGGAGGTGCGCGGTCGTGAGCGCCGAGACGACGCACTGCTCGATCTCCGCGCCCGTCCATCCCTTGCTGAACTTCCTCACCGACTCGAGGTTGAACTTGTTCGGATCGATGCCGCGCCGCTTCAAGTGCACCTTGAAGATCTCGAGCCGCTCGTCGTCGAGCGGGAGGTCGACGAAGAACACCTCGTCGAAGCGGCCCTTGCGGATCATCTCCGCCGGGAGCAGGTCGATGCGGTTCGCCGTTGCGCCGACGAAGAGCCCGCGCGCCTTCTCCTGCATCCACGTCAGGAAGAACGCGAAGATGCGGCCGAGCTCGCCTTCCTTCGCCTGCGCGTTGATGCCGGCCTCGATCTCGTCGAACCAGACGACGGCGGGGGCCATCGACTCGAGCATGTGGCAGGCGCCGGCGAACGCGGCCTCGGGCTTCCCGTGGTGGCCGGAGAAGATCTCGACCATGTCGATGCGGTAGAGCGGCAGCTCGAACGTGTTCGCGATCGCCTTGATCGAGAGGCTCTTGCCGCAGCCCGAGATGCCCATCACGAGGACGCCCTTCGGCACGATCTCGGCCGCGAGCGTGTCGCGCATCTGGAAGAGCTTCCGGCGGTCGACGAGCCACTTCTTCAGGATCTCGAGGCCGCCGACGTTCTCGAGCCCGGAGAGGTTCGGAATGAACTCGATCATGCCGGTGCGGTTGACCAGCAGCCGCTTCTCCTCGAGCAACGCCGGGAGCGACGCCGGATCGAGCGCGTTCCGCGCCGCCAGCGCGCGGCGCACCGCGTGGCCGGCGTCGTCGAGCGTGAGACCCTGGAGCGCACGCGAGAGCTGCATGACCGTCGTCTCGCTCGTGTCGACCGTGCCGCCGGCCGCCTTGACGGTCGCCATCTCGCGCTGGAGGAAGCCGACGAGCTCCGGCAGGTCCGGCACGGCGAGCTGGATGTAGACGATCGCGCGCTCGATCTCGTCGGGAATGACCTTCACCGGCGCACAGACGACGACGAGCTTCTTCGACTGGACGCCGCCCTCGTAGAGGTCGCGAAGCCGGCGGCGGATCTCCGGCGACTCGCGAAGCGCCTCGTGGAAGTCGAGCAGCAGGAAGATGCCGGGGCCGTCGTGCGCGGCGACGAAGTCGAGCGCGGCGCGCGGTGCGAGCGCCTTCGCCTGGCCGCCACCATCCTTGCGCATGCCCTCCGTGAGGGTCCAGATGAAGAGCGGCGCCGCCGGCTTGTAGACCTTTGCGGCCGCTTCGCGCAGCAGCGCGATGATCCGCCGCTCCTCGGAGGAGTGGATGTACGCGAGCGGGCGGCCCGACTCGATCACGTCGCGCAGGATTTGGAGCGCGCGGCTCTCGGTTTCGTCGACCTTCGGCATGCTCCGGCCCATAGAGCCAGGACGAGCGGCGGCGTCAACCGAGGCGCGGGGCGCCTACCAGTCGCGGCGATACCGCCGGACGAAGCGCTCGTCGATTCGCCGCTTCGCGTGCCAGACCCAACGACCGACGATCACCACGCCCCACTTGGTGGCGAGCGCGCACCGCTCGCCCAGGTGGATCAGCGACAGGATGCGTCGCTGTGGGACATACGGGCGGAGCGGCGCCTCGGCGATCCGTGCGCGTAGGTTCGCGTCGAGCGTCGATTGCTCGCGGACCGCATAGACGCCGGCCCTTCGCACCCACGGCGTCCCCTCGATCGACGCGCAGTCGCCGGCGGCGAAGAGATCGTCGTGCCCGACGACCTGGAGCGTCGGCCGCACGCGCACGAAACCGGCGGCGTCGTGGGGCAGCGGCGACGTCGCGACCAGCGGCAGCGGGGCGGCGCCCGTCGCCCACACGACCAGGTCGGCCGGCACGCGCTCGCCGTCGAGCACGACGCCATCGGTCCCGACCGCGACGGCACGTGCCCGCGTACGGATGGTGATGCCGCGCGCGAGCGCCTCGCGCCGGACACGAGCAGCCGCACGTGCCCCGTCACCCGGCAGGATCTCGTCGCTGTCGGCGAGCACCGTGACCTCCGGCGCGACGCCGCCGGCGAGCAGGCGGGCGCGCAGCGTGAACCCGAGCTCGACGCCGGCCGCGCCGCCACCCACCGTCACGAGACGTACCGTGCCGCGCCCACGCGCCGTGACCGCGGCGATCGTCGCGTCGAGGCGGTCGACGTAGTCGCGGATCGGCCGCGTCGCGAGCGCGTGCCGGCGCACGCCCGGCAGGTCGAGGCCGCGCACGGTCGAGCCGACGTCCAGGCTCGCGACGTCGTAGCCGAGCGGCGGATGACCGTCGACGTCGATCCGCCGTGCAACCGGATCGATCGCGGTCGCGGGCGCGACGACGACGTGCGCGCCGGCGCGCCGACCGAGCCGTGCGGCGTCGATCTCGATGTCGCGCACGGCGTAGTCGCCGGCGCCGAAGCCGGGCACCATACCCGAGTACACGGCGCGTGGCCGATCGATCACGAGCGTGACGCGTGTCCGCGGCGCCGGATCCGAAATCCAGCGCCGCAGGATCTCGACGTGCGTGTGGCCGCCGCCGATCAGCACGAGGTCGATCGGCCGGCTCACCCCCATCGGGCGGAGGAGCTAGCAGGAGCGCGCGGCGCGCGTCGACTCGCGGGCGGTCGACGCGCACCGTGGCCCTGTTCCAACACCGATGCCGCATCCAAGCCGACGGCGAGGGAGTCGACCGCCGGCTTGCGATACCCATATCGCGGTCAGTCGGTGTCGGGCCGCTGCTTGTCGATCGGCGTGCGGCGCAGGACGTCGACCTTGCCGG
>OEKX01000260.1_pt2 | contig 13169 bp, 13 predicted proteins | sample 1503491 | NCBI WGS metagenome assembly OEKX01 (sample SAMEA104379567, study PRJEB20068) | metagenome | isolation source: 1998 | reverse complement strand
GTGGAAGCCGCGCTCGGCGAAGAGCTCGGTCGCCGCACGCAGCACGCGCGCCTTCGTCGCCGGATCCTCCCGCCGGGCCGCGAGCGACATGAACATATGCTTAAAACAGATGTTTCACACGAGTCAAGCAGGGCGGCGCAGATGACGCTGCCCCTCGGGCGCGCTACGAGCACGGCCCATGGACTGCTCCGCCTGCGCCCGCATCGCGAAGATCGCCGACCGCTCGAATCCCGACTGGATCGCGACGCTCGCCGAGTCGCACGTCACGCTCGCCGACGAGCAGGCATACCGCGGCTACTGCATCCTCCTCCTGAAGGACCATCACGAGCAGCTGGACGCGCTGCCGCGCGACCGCCAGCGCCGGCTGTGGGACGACGTGGCGCAGGTCGGGGCCGCGTTGCGGGCGGTCGTGAACCCGGTGCGGCTCAATTACGCGTGTCTCGGCAACTTCGTCACGCACGTGCACTGGCACGTGATACCCCGCCATGCGGACGATCCGGAGCCGATGAACCCCATCTGGAATCGCCCGCTGTCCGAGCGTCGCGTCACGCTGCCGGGCGCCGAGCGCGAGCGCCTCGTCGGCGCTTTGCGCCGCGCGCTCGTCGGCTGAATTCGTCGTCACACGTGATTGACGGCCCCGGGCGGGCCGGGAATCATCGGCTGTCCGTGCTACCGCACGTCCGCCGCTATGGGATTGCCTGTCTCGCCGTCTTGCTGGCGTTGATGGTGCGCCTGGCCCTCGACCCGGCGCTCGGCAACCGACAGACCCTCGCCACGTTCTACGTCGCCGTCATGGTGTCGGCGTGGTGGGGCGGTACCGGGCCGGCGCTCCTCGCACTCGTGGTCGGCTACGTCCTGGGCGACTGGTTCTTCATCCCGCCGCGCGGCGTGCTGTCGCTCCAACGGCCCGAGGTGGCCGACGCGGAGGGCGCCGCGCTCTACGTGTTCGTCGGCGCCGTTTCGATCGCGCTCACTGCCGCGTTGCGACGGGCCGAGCGGCGCGCCCTCGACCGGGCCGACGTCGCGTTCGACGGCGCGAGCCGGCTGAGCCTGGCGACGGCGGGGGCCGGCGGCGGCGCGTGGGAGCAGGACCTCGACACCGGCGACGTCGTCCTCTCCGAAGAGCTCTGCCGGACGATGGGCCTGGCGCCCACCCCCGCGCGCATCGCCGCCGACGCGTGGCGGTCGCGCGTCCATCCCGAGGATCTGCCGGTGCTCGACGGTGCGCTCGAAGACGCGCTGGCCGGTCGGGGTGCGTACGCACCCGAGTACCGCGTCATCGCGCCGAACGGCGACGTACGCTGGCTCGTGTCGCGCGGCGACGTCGTGGGCGACAGCGCGGACGGGCGCCGGCGTCTCGCGGGCATCACGTTCGACGTCACCGAGAAGCGACGCGCCGATGTGGCGCACTCGCGACTGGCTGCGATCGTCGAGTCGTCCGACGACGCCATCGTCGGGAAAACGCTCGACGGCGTCGTCACGAGCTGGAACGCCGCCGCCGAGCAGCTCTTCGGCTACACGGCGGCCGAGATGATCGGGACGCACATCTCGCGTCTCGTCCCTCCGGACCGTCCGGACGACGTCCGGAACATCCTCGGCGCGATCCGTCGCGGGGAGCGCGTGCAGCATTACGACACCGAGCGCATCTGCAAGGACGGCACTCGCATCCACGTGTCGATCAGCGTGTCGCCGATCGTCGACGCGAGCGGGCGGGTCGTGGGCGCATCCAAGATCGCGCGCAACGTGACGGAGCGGAAGCGAACGGAGGCGCTGCTTCGCGCCAACGAGGAGCGCCTGCGCGCGCTGCTCGAGTTCAACCAGGCCGTCATGGCGAACATGGGCGAAGGCCTGTACACGGTCGACACGAACGGCATCGTGACCAGCGTCAATCCGGCGGCGGAACGGTTGTTCGGCTGGACGAGCGCGGAGCTCCTCGGCAAGAGGATGCACGACGTCACGCACTACGCGCGCCCCGACGGCACGGCCTTTCCGGCGGCGGAATGCGCGGGGCTCGGCGTGCTCCGAGACGGGACCACGCTCACCGATCATGCCGACGTCTTCATTCGAAAGGACGGCACGTTCTTTCCGGTGGTCTACAGCGCGTCGCGCATCCTGTCCGGCAACGAGGTCGAAGGGCTCGTCGTCGTCTTCCGCGACGTCACGCAGCAGCTCCAGGTCGAGGTGGAGCGCGAACGTCTGCTCGCGGACGCGGAGCAGGCGCGTGGCGAGGCCGAGGCGGCGAGCCGCGCGAAGGACGAGTTCCTGAGCGTCGTGTCGCACGAGCTCCGCACGCCGCTCTCGTCGATGACGAATTGGATCCGCGTGCTGCGCAAGGCCACGGGCGTCGTCGCCGAGCGCGCGATGGACGGCATCGAACGTGCGGCGCGCGCGCAATCGACGCTGGTCGAGGACTTGCTCGACGTCTCGCGCATCGCCGGCGGGCGACTGCGCCTCGATGCGAGGACGCTCGATCTCCGCAAGGTGGTCGCCGACGCCCTCGAGGGCGCGCGCCCGGCGGCGGACGCGAAGGACATCCACTTGGATTGCGACCTCCCGGGGATGCCGATCAACGTCCTCGGCGATGCTGATCGGCTTCAGCAAGTGGCCTGGAACCTTCTCTCGAACGCGGTCAAATTCACGCCCCAGCACGGGCAGGTCTTCGTTCGCCTCGAGCACATCGACGGCGCCGTGCGCTTCTCGGTCCGCGACACCGGCTGCGGCATCACGCCCGAGTTCCTGCCCTACGTCTTCGAGCGCTTCGTGCAGGCGGAGTCCGCGGCGACGCGGCGGCACGGCGGCCTCGGTCTCGGCCTCTCGATCGTGCGCAATCTCGTCGAGCTGCACGGGGGCACGGTCGCGGTCGAAAGCCCGGGCGCGAACCTGGGGACCACCTTCACCGTCACGCTGCCCGTCGTGGTCGCGCATGTACCGGATGACGACGACGCCCACCCGCGGCGGGGCGACGATCTCCGCGCGCTCGACGACGAATCGAGCACGTCGAGCTAGAAGGGACGTTGATGCATTCGGACCAGAAGAGCGTCATGATCGTCGAGGACGACGTCGAGGCACGCGAGTCGCTCGCGGCGGTCCTCGCCTCCGAAGGATACTCGGTGATCATGGTGCAGGACGGGCGGGCCGCGCTCGACGCGCTTCGCAAGGCGCCGTCGGCCGTGTGCATGATCCTGCTCGACCTGTTCATGCCGGTCATGAACGGCTGGGCGTTCCGCGACGAGCAGATCCGCGACCCGGCGCTCGCGGACATTCCCGTCGTCGTCATCACGGCCGACGCGTCGGCGGCGCAGCGCATCGGGAAGCTCGGCGTCGTGGCTGCGATGACCAAGCCCGTCGACTTCGATCGTCTTCTCGCGACGGTGAACGCGTACTGCTGATGGGGGCTCGGTCCCGCGCCGTCGGGTGTGGGCCGCGGGGCTTCGTTCGCCGGGCGGCGCGCGCATACGGCTCCGGCGCTGCGAACCGGGAAGCCGCCCGGCTCAGGGCGCCCCGCGACCCACACCCGACGGCGCGGACTCGCGTTCGCGTCAGCCGCGAACCGCATCGCGGACGATCTCGGGCGCGGGCGGGCGGAGCTCGCGGAGCCAGGCGCGGACGGCTTCCACTACGATGACGGCGACCATGGCCATGAAGAAGCCGGTGACGACGGCGTCGAGGCGGAGGTTGAAGATCTGCGCTTCGACGGCGCGGATCTTGTCGGCGGCGACGGTGCCGGCGGTGAGATCGTTGGCGAGCTTTTGCGCGCCCGACAGGAAGCCGAGCTTGGGGTCGAGGGACCAGATCTTCTGATAGCCGGCGGTCATGGTGACGGCGAGGAGCCAGGTGAGCGGGAGGAGCGTCGTCCACGCGTAGCGGGCGCGGCCGCTGCGGATGATGATCGTGGTCGCGACGAGGAGCGCGATCGCGGCCAGGAGCTGATTCGCGATGCCGAAGAGGGGCCAGAGGATGTTGATGCCGCCCAGCGGATCGACGACGCCCTGGTAGAGGAAGTAGCCCCACGAGCCGACGACGAGCGTGCTCGACAGGAGCACGCTCGGGTACCAGCTCGTTCGCCCGAGCGGCGCCCACACGTGGCCGAGGAGGTCTTGCAGCATGAAGCGGCCGACGCGCGTGCCCGCGTCGAGCGTGGTGAGGATGAAGAGGGCCTCGAACATGATCGCGAAGTGGTACCAGAGCGCCATCGCCGAGCCGCCGAGCACGTTCGAGAAGATGTGCGCCATGCCGACGGCGAGCGACGGTGCGCCGCCCGTGCGCGCGAAGAGCGTCCGCTCGCCGATCTCGTTCGCGAGCGTCGCCATCTGCTCGGGCGTGACGGCGAAGCCCCAGCCCGAGATCGTCGCCGTCGCCGTCACCGGATCGGCGCCGACGACGCCGGCGGGGCTGTTGATCGCGAAGTACACGCCGGGGTCGAGGGCGGCGGCGGCGATCATCGCCATGATGGCGACGAACGATTCGAGGAGCATGCTGCCGTAGCCGATCATCGGCGCGTCGGTCTCCTCGGAGAGGAGCTTCGGCGTCGTCCCCGACGAGATCAGCGAGTGGAAGCCCGAGATCGCGCCGCAGGCGATCGTGATGAAGCAGAACGGAAAGATCTTGCCGGCGAAGATCGGCCCCGAGCCGTCGGCGAAGCGCGTGACGGCGGGCAGGTGGACGTCGGGACGAAGGGCCAGGATGCCGAGTGCCAAGAGCGCGATCGTGCCGAGCTTGACGAACGTGGAGAGGTAGTCGCGCGGCGCGAGCAGGAGCCACACCGGCAGCACTGACGCCGCGAAGCCGTACGCGATGATCGACCATGCGAGCGCCGGCGACGTCAGCGTGAAGGTGGCCGCGAGCGTCGGATGCTGGTCGACCCAGCGCCCGGCGACGAGCGCGCCGGCGAGGAGCACGAGCCCCATCACCGTCGCGCCGGTGACGTCGTGCGGGCGGATCGCCTTCATGTACCAGCCCATCACCATCGCGATCGGGATCGTGAGCGCGACCGTGACCGTGCCCCACGGGCTGTGGTTGAGCGCGTTCACCACCACGAGCGCCAGCACGGCGATCAGGATCACCATGATGAAGTAGACGCCGAGGAGCGCGACGAAGCCGCCGAGCGGCCCGATCTCGTCCTTCGCCATCTGGCCGAGCGAGCGGCCGTCGCGCCGGAGGCTGCCGCAGAGGATGCAGAAGTCCTGCACCGCGCCGCCGAGCACGACGCCGACGAGGATCCAGAGCGTGCCGGGGAGATAGCCGAACTGCGCGGCGAGCGTCGGGCCGATCAGCGGTCCCGGTCCCGCGATCGCCGCGAAGTGATGCCCGAAGACGACCCAGCGGTTCGTCGGCACGAAGTCGCGGCCGTCGTTGAGACGAACCGCCGGCGTCGGGTGGTCGGCGTCGAGCGCGAAGATGCGCGCCGCGAGGAACGCGCTGTAGAAGCGGTAGCCGACGACGTACACGCTCGCCGCCGCGACGACGAACCAGACGGCGTTGACGGTCTCGCCGCGGACGAGCGCCAGCATGGCAAGCGCGACCGCGCCGGCGCCGACGACGAGGAGCCAACCGAGAGCGCGCAGCATCGCTCAGTCGGGGCTCTTGTCGGCCCGCGTCGGATCCGTGAGCCGTGCGCACGCTTGGCCGCTGCCGCGGTCGCAGGCGCGCCGCAGCAGGGCGGTGGCTTCGACGTCGCTCTGCTGGATCCCGTCGCCGCGCTGGTACATCGTCGCGAGCTCGCCGCACGCCTGCAGGTCGCCGGCGTCGCACGCCTCCCGGAAGAGTCGGGCCGCGGTCGCCGGATCGCGCGCGACGCCCATGCCCTTGAGAGTGAACCACCCGAGCTCGCCGCATCCCTGCGGCACGTGGCCGTCGCAGGCCTTCTTCGCGAGTGCGTACGCACGCACCTCGTCCTTGGGAACGCCCTGGCCCTTGGCATGGGCTTCACCCAACAGCGTACATCCGTACAGATCGCCGGCATCGCACGCTTCACGGAAGATCGCCGCGCCCTTGACCCAGTCGCGATCGATGCCGTCCCCGCGCATGTAGGCGCGACCGAGCGAGACGCAGGCCGGCGGGTAGTGCTGCTGCAGGCACGGGCCGCGGACGAGCAGCACGCCCTGCGCGTGGTCGCGCGGAACGCCCCGACCCTCGTGGTAGAGCGCGGCGAGATAGACGCAGTCGCGCCACGACCCGGCGTCGCATTGGCTGCGCAGCAGCGTGACGGCGCGAGCCCGGTCGTCCGATGGACTCGGCTTCGGGGAGCTCGTCGTGCACGCGATGCCGGTCGTTGCGATGATGACGATCAAGAGGAGCCGGCCCCCCGTGCGCACGGGCGCTGCGCGCTCGTGCTCGGATGGGCGTCGTCGGCTCACGCCTCCTCCACCTGCCCCGGGTGGCGGCCCGGCCGGAAGATCACCTTCTTGTCCTTCACGACGAGCTCGTCGTTCAGGAAGAGCTGCACCGCCTTCGAGAGGACCTTGCCCTCGAGCGACTGGCCGCGCTCCTTCACCTCGTCGAGCTGGTCCTCGCCGACGCGGATGTGAAAGACGTCCTGCAGGATCACGGGGCCGGCGTCGAGCTGCTCGGTGACGAAGTGCGCGGTGCAGCCCGAGACGCGGACGCCTTCCAGCCACGCCTGGCGGTACGCGTTCGGTCCGGGGTGATACGGCAGCAGCGAGGGATGGATGTTGATGATCCGGAAAGGGAAGCGGTCGATCACCTTCGACGACAGGATCTGCATGTAGCGCGCGAGCGCGACGAGGTCGGGTTTCACGGCAGCGAGCCGTTCGAGCAGCCAGCCGAAGTGCTGCTCCTTGTCGGTCGACGGTGACCACGCGAACGGGATGCCGGCCGCCTTCGCGATCGGCTCGAGCGTCTCGTGGTTCGAGAGGACCACGGCGAGGTCGCCGGCGAGCTTGCCCGCGTCGCGGTCGCGGACGAGCTGCTCGAGGCAGTGCGGCTCCTTCGTCACCAGCACGGCGACGCGTTTTCGGTCCCCGGGCCGGCCCGCGAGACGGACCTTCACCTCCATGGCGATCTCGCGCGCGATCTCCTGGAGGCCGTTCACGAGCTCGTCGAGCGTGAGTGAGCAGTCCGAGAGGTCGACCAGCATCGTCATGATGAAGAGACCTTCCATCACGCGCTGCTCGATGTCCTCGATGTTGACGTTCGCGGACGCGAGGTACGTCGAGATGCGGGCGACGACGCCCTTCTGGTCGCGGCCGATGACCGATACGACTGCCCGGCTCCGCCCGTCCGCCATGGGCGGGATCGTAACCGCCGCCCGGTCGGCGTGGCAAGCTCGCTACCGCCCCGGCAACGGAACGAAACGGGCGTCGTAGAGCGTCGACGGCTCGACCGGGTGGTCGATCATGCCGATCTCGCGCATCTGTGCGGCGATCGCGGCCCAGCGATCGGCGCGCATCGATCCGACGCCGTCATGCCGGGCGTCGGAGTCGAGGACGAGCGGCCGCAGCGCCCAGGCGCCGCGCTCGAGGGCATCGCGGCCGATCTCGGGATTCCGGGCGAGGATGGTCCCGTTCGCGGCGCTCGGGTCGTCGACGTAGCGCCTCCAGCCCTCGGCCGACGCCTCGACCACGGCGCGCACGACCTCGGGTCGTTCGCGCAGCAACGCCTCGCTCGTGACGAGGCCGCTCGCGTACGGATTGAAGCCCGTCTCCGCGAAGGCGATGCAGCGGACGTCGGCGCCCTTCGCCCGCGCGATGATGGGCTCGCTGAAGATGTAGGCCTGCTGCGCATAGCGCTCGTTCGCGAGAAACGGCGCGACGCTGCCGGAGTAGGGGACGACCTGCACGCCGTCCAACCGCCCGGTGTGCTCGAGCCACGCGACCTGCGGCGTCCCCGGCTGCATGGCGAGCGTGAGGTCGCGGAGCTGATCGAGCCGCGTGATGTCGGACCGCGCGTGTACCATGACGCAGAGCGGGCTCTGATGGATCGGCGCGAGCAGCGTCACGACCGGGACACCAGCGGCGCGTGCCGCCACCACGTCGTCGGCGTTCCCGACCCCGAAGTCGACCTCACGGCTCGCGACGCGCGGGAGGACCGGCACGCCGGGGCCGCCGGGAAGGAGCTCGACCGTCATGCCGCCGGCCGCGTACAGGCCGTCCGTCAGCGCCGCGAAGTAGCCGCCGTGCTCCGACTCGGGGAACCAGTTGAGCGCGATGCGAACCGTGCCCGACGGCTTGCTGCCCCCGCCGCCGCACGCGACCGCGCAGGCGAGGGCGAGCGCGACGAAGGGTCGCGTCATCCGACGTCACGCCAGCGTGCGGTCACGACGGCGCGAAGCCAGCCGAGCGTACCGAAGACGACGAGGCCCAGGAGCGTGCAAGCGATCACCGCGGCGAAGAGGTATGCCGTTTTCAGCTGGCTTGCGGTAGCGGTGACGAGATAGCCGAGCCCTCGCGCCTCGGCGCCGTACCCGGCGAAGACCTCGCCCATGATGGCGCCGATGACGGCGAGGCCGCCCGCCACCTGCGCGCCGGTCACGAGGTCCGGGAGCGCGTGTGGGAGGCGGAGCTTCCAGAACGTCTGCCAGCGCGTGGCGCGACAGATCCGGAAGAGCTCGTGCAGCTCGCCCTCGATCGACGTGAGCCCGGCCGTCGCGCTCGTGATGATCGGGAACACGGAGACCAGGAACGCGATCAGCACGACGCTCCGGAAGCCCGGCCCGCTCCAGATGATGACGAGCGGCGCGATCGCGACGATCGGCACGGTCTGGAGGAAGATTGCATACGGGTAGAGGCTCCGCGCGATGGTCCGCGATTGCGAGAACACGAACGCGACCGCGAGCCCGGCGACGATGCTGCCCGCGAGCGCCACGACGGCCGCGGTCGCAGTGCGGAGCGTCGCCGCGATGAGGTCGCCTGCGTGCGCCCACGCCTCACGCACGACCACGTCGGGCGCGGGCAGCAGGTACGGCGCGATACCGGTCGCGACGACCAGCGCATGCCAGAGGAGGACGACGACGACGGCGGTCGCGAGCGGCGGTCCGATCGTGCGCATCACGTGGCCGCCCTGCGGAGCTCGCGCGATACGGCCCCGGTGACGCGCGCGAAGGCGGCATCGGCGCGCAGCTCGGCCGACCGGCCCTTGCCGAACGGCACGGCGATCTCCGCCACGATGCGGCCCGGCCGCGGGCTCATGACGAGCACGCGGTCGGCCAGGAAGACGGCTTCGACGACGCTGTGGGTGACGAGGCAGCCCGTGATCTCCTGCATGCCACGGAGCGCCACGAGCTCCTCGGCGAGCTGCTCGCGCGTGAGCTCGTCGAGGCTCCCGAAGGGCTCGTCGAGGAGCAGCACGCTCGGGTTGGTCACGAGCGCGCGCGCGAGCGCGGCGCGCATGCGCATGCCGCCCGACAGCTCGACCGGGTACACCCGCGCGGCGTCGCCGAGCCCGACGCGCGCGAGCGTGGCCAGCGCTCGTGCCGTCCGCTCGCCGGGCGCGGTGCCGGCGAGCTCGAGCGGGAGCGCGACGTTCGAGACGACCGTCCGCCATGCGAGGAGTCGCGGCTGCTGGAATACGATGCCGACGGCGTCCCGCGGTGGGACCACCTCGCCGCGGGTCGGTCGGAGCAGCCCGGCCAAGAGCCGGAGCAACGTCGACTTCCCGCAGCCCGACGGGCCGACGATCGCGACCAGCTCGCGCGGCGCGAGCGCGAGCGACAGGTCGCGGAGCGCTTCGGTGCCGTTCGCGAAGACGACGCTCGCGTGCGTCGCGTGGGCGAGCGCGTCCACTACCCGGGCATCCGCCCCGTCTTCTTCCACCAGCGCACGCTGTGCCCGGGCGCGTGGAGGAAGATGCCGCCATCCAGGTACAGCACCTGGCCCTGCAGCCAGTCGGCCTGGCGCGAGCAGACCCAGGAGACGAGGCTCGCGACCTCGTCGGGCGTTCCGAGCGCGCGGAGCGGCGTCGACCCGGCGATCTCGTCGAGGAAGTCCTGCCGGCCCTGCTCGTCCTGGAGGTAGAGCGTCACCGAGTCGGTGTCGACGTAGCCCGGATTGACGGCGTTGACGGTGATGCCGCGCGGTCCGAGCTCGACCGCGAGGTAGCGGGTCAGCGCTTCGAGCGCCGCCTTCGCCGACGCGAGGATGCCGTGCCCGGCGACGTAGCGGTGCGTGTCCATGCCCGAGAGCGTGACGACGCGTCCCCCGTCGTCGTCGATCATCGTCGGCACAAGTCGCTGCACGATCTGGAGGAAGGCGCCGATCGTGATGGCGTAGGTCTTCTCGACGTGATGCGGCTTGCATTCGAGCAGCGGGCGAAAGGCCGTCGCCGCGGCGTTCGCGACGAAGACCTGCACGCGCGGCGCCTGCTCGGCGAGCTGGTCGAGCATCGTCGCGACCGCGGCGGCGTCGCCGAGATCGGCCTTCAACGCGATGCACGTGCGACCGTGGCTCCGGACCGTATCGACGACGTATTTGGCGGCCTCGTCGTCGCGCCGATAGTTGAACGCGACGTCGAAGCCGTCGCACGCGAGGCGCTCGACGATGGCGCGACCGATCCCGCGCGAGCCGCCGGTGACGAAGGCGAAGGGCATGGACGCTGTATGCGTGGGGGAGCGGGGTGGGTGCAAGGGCGCGACGAACGAACGGGCGAGTCGCCTTCACGGACTCCGCGGGGCGGGGTACACGTGCTTCGTGCCGCATCGTCCACAGTCGTGGATCGGCGAGCGGTGAATGGACGGCTCTCTGCCGCACGAACCGGTGGCCTCGCGCGAGGAGCGACGGGTCTTGCGGCGCGGCGCGACCCGCGCGGTGTTCGCGACCGCCGTTTTCTTCGCGCCGGCGCCGTTTTGGATGCTGTTCGTCGTCGGATTGGTGCCGTTGTCCTGCTTGGTGGTGCTCTTCGGCAGGGTGATCGCTGTGGCCGAGCCGGACGGCGGGGGATTGCTCGCTCGGGCGATACTGTTGGCGCACGTGCTCGTCGACGGCGCCATCCTCTACGTCGCCGCCACCGTGATCTGTCGGCTCCTATTCGCGTTGTGCCCCCCTCGCGTTGCGCTGACCGCCGTCGCCCTTCTCCTCGCCGTACTCGTGATCGCCTCGTTCTTCCCCATCTACCTGTTCGCCGGTGACACCGACGTGGAGCGCTTCACGCTCTGGCGCGTGTGGCGAATGCTCGTGATCGGCGACGGCGGGCCTTGATCTCTCACATCGGGTTCGCTGAGAGTTGATCTAAGCGAGCCATCCGCGCGAATCGTCACATCATGGAGGAGGTCCCGATGCCTATCATCACGACCAAGGACGACACGCAGATCTACTACAAGGACTGGGGCACGGGTCAGCCCGTCGTCTTCAGCCACGGCTGGCCGCTCAGCGCCGACGCATGGGAAGACCAGATGCTCTTCCTCGCCTCGCGCGGCTTCCGCTGCATCGCGCACGATCGCCGCGGGCACGGCCGCTCGAGCCAGCCGTGGGACGGGAACGAGATGGACACGTATGGCGACGACCTCGCGACGCTCGTCGAAAAGCTCGACCTGCAGAAGTCGGTCCATGTCGGTCACTCGACCGGCGGCGGCGAGGTCACGCGCTACATCGGGCGCCACGGCACGAAGCGTGTCGCGAAGGCGGTGCTGATCGGCGCGGTGCCGCCGCTCATGCTGAAGACGGCGGCGAATCCCGGCGGGCTCCCGATGGAAGCGTTCGACCAGATCCGTGCCGGCGTCGCCGCCGACCGCTCGCAGTTCTTCAAGGACCTCACCACGCCCTTCTACGGCGCGAACCGGCCGGGCTCGAAGGTGTCGCAAGGGCTCCGCGACTCGTTCTGGTTGCAGGGGATGATGGCCGGCATGAAGGGCGCGTTCGATTGCATCAAGGCGTTTTCGGAGACCGACTTCACCGAGGACTTGAAGCGGATCGACGTCCCCACGCTCATCCTCCACGGCGACGACGATCAGATCGTGCCGATCGGCGCGTCGGCGATGCTGTCGTCGAAGCTCGTCAAAGGCTCGACGCTGAAGGTGTATCCGGGTCTCCCGCACGGGATGTGCTCGACGCACAAGGATCGGATCAACGCCGACCTGCTCGAGTTCCTGAAAGGATGACGTCGATGGCGGTCTACATCATCAACAACATGACCATCCACGACCGCGCCGCGTACGACACGTACGTCGCCGGGTTCATGGACATCTTCCGGAAGTACAACGGGCAGGTGCTCGCGGTGCAGGACAAGCCCCGCGCGCTCGAGGGCACGTGGCCCTACGACCGCACCGTGCTCCTGAGCTTTCCGAGCCGCGAGGATGCGCGCCGGTGGTCGGAGTCGCCCGAGTACCGCGCGATCGCGAAGCACCGGCACGCGGGCACGACGAGCAACGTCGTCATTCTCGACGGTCTGCCGTCGCCGCCGTAGCCGGCGCGCGGCCGAGGAAGTCCTCGATCGCGCCGACGACCCGCTCGGGCTCGTCGCGGAGCAGCCAGTGTCCCGCGTTCCCGATCGGCAGCAGCAGCACGTCCCCGATGGCGGGCGTCCACTTGCGGACCGCCACGTACGGCACGACGTCGTCCATGGTGCCCGCGACGACGAGCGTCGGCGCGACGATCGCGCGATAGGCGTTGGCGAGCCGTGCCGTGTCGCGGCCGTGGCGCTCGTAGGTGAGGAGCGCCGCACGCGTCCCTTCGCGCCGGAAGATCGTGCGTGCCCGCTCGACGTGCTCGGCGGCGAAGCCGCCGCCGTCGGGCAGGTACTCGCGTGTCCCGAGCAACATCTCGCCGGCGCCGGGGATCTCGAGCAGCCGCTCGAGCCACGGCCGCTCCGACTGCTCGACCGGCACGCGCGGTGCCACGAGGATCAGCTTCGCCACGCGATCGGGATGCTCGCCGGCGACGAGCGCGGTGACCGCCGCACCGAGCCCGAGCCCGACGAGCGACGCCCGCGGCACGTCGAGCGCGTCCATCACGTCGAGAACCTGGCGGCTCCAGAGATCCCAGCCGTAATCGAGGTCGCGCGCGCGGGTGCTGAATCCCATGCCGAGGAGATCGACCGCGACCACCCGGTGCGTGCGCGACAGTGCCGGCGCGACGGTCCGTTCCCAGTCGAGCGTGCTGCCGGCGAAGTCGTGCACGAGGACGACGGGCTCGCCGGCGCCCGCCTCGACGACGTGCACCTGCCGTCCGCCGACCGCCAGCATGCGGCCCGCGACGCCGGGCGGCAGACCGTCGCCGCGC
>OEKX01000422.1_pt1 | contig 13201 bp, 9 predicted proteins | sample 1503491 | NCBI WGS metagenome assembly OEKX01 (sample SAMEA104379567, study PRJEB20068) | metagenome | isolation source: 1998 | reverse complement strand
GGGCGCCGCCGAGACGATCCTTTGCGCGCACCCGCTACGACGTGATGCCGAGCGCTTCGAGTACTTTGGCGGGGTGCTCGTCGGCCTTCGGGACCCTGGCCCAGTGCCTTTTTACGGTGCCGTCGGGGGCGATCCAGACGGTGGAGCGGATGACGCCTTCGACTTCCTTGCCGTACATCATCTTCTTGCCGTAGGCGCCGTACGCTTTCATCGTCTTTCTGGTGGGATCGGAGAGAAGGGTGAACGGGAGCTTGTACTTGGCGCGGAACTTCTGGTGCGACGCTTCGCTGTCGCCCGAGACGCCGAGCACGACGGCGCCGCGCTTCTGGTAGGTCTTCCAATCGTCGCGGAAGCCGCAGGCTTCCTTCGTGCAACCGGGGGTGTCGTCCTTCGGATAGAAGTAGAGGACGACGTCCTTGCCTTTGAAGTCGGCGAGGGAAACCTTCTTGCCGTCCTGGTCGGTGAGCGTGAACTCGGGGGCCTTCTTGCCTTCGGCGATCGCCATGGTGGTCGAGATTCCATCCGCGCCGGCACGCGTCAAGAGATCGGCGAGGTCCCGCCTTTACCCGTCGCGCGGCAGGCGTTAGGTCGAGTCGATGCGCGCGCTGACCGCCCTGCTCGTCCTCGTGATCGGAACCTCCGCCTGGGCGCGCGCCCCGCGGGTGCCGTGTCCCGGCGGACGATTCCTCACGCCGGACGACGCGCACGTCGTCGCCGACGTGACGGCGCCCGCCGTCGAGACGATCGTGCTCGAGGAGACGGCGATCACGATCGATCCCGCTTGCGCGCGCGTGGTCTACAAGCCACGGCGGACGCGCAAGGGCACGGTCATCCGCGCCGATTGGGACGGCTGCGCCGGCGTCGACGGACCCGTGAAGCTTCGGGCGCTCCAGTCCGCGCGCAACTGCGCCGTCATCAAGGGAACCGTCCGGGTGAAGCACGCTCGCCCCGCACGCCGGAAGCTTCGCGCCGTCCTCGCACCCTTTCAGTACGACGTGCCGCTCGATCCGCGGAGTCCATGGCCCAAGTTCCGGCGCGACAGCCGGCAAGACGGGCGCGGTACCGTGACGCCGGCGGCCGCCGTCGGCGACCCGTGGACGTTCCAGACCGGCAAGGGGATCTTCAGCACGCCCGTCATCGACGGCGACGGCAACGTCTACATCGGCTCGGCCGACCGGACCTTCTACTCGCTCGACAAGAACGGCGGCCTGCGTTGGTCGCGGCTCACCGGCGAGATCATCGACTCCTCCGCGCTGCTCGACGACCGCGGGCTCGTCTACGTCGGCTCGGGCGACGGCACGCTCTACGCGCTCGATCGCACGACCGGGACGCCGGTGTGGACCTTCGTCGCCGACGATCCGTCCGTCAATGCGGCGTTCATCAACTGGTTCGAAGGCAACGTCGCGATCGGGCGCGACGGCACGCTCTACGTGCCGAACGACAACTTCTTCACGTATGCCCTCGCCCGCGAGGACGCGACCGTGCGCTGGCGGTTCACGACCGTCGATCAGACCTGGTCGCTGCCCGCAGTCGACGCCGCGGGCGGACGGCTCTTCATCGGCAACAACAACCTGCTCGAGCTGCTCGGCGACAACACGTTCGCGCTCGATCCCGACGACGGTACGACGCTGTGGAGCCACGGCACCGACGGCACGATCGCGGCGAGCCCGCTCTTCACGCGCGACGGTCGGGTCGTCGTCGGCGGCTTCGACGGCTTCGTCCGGGCCTACGATGCGACGACCGGCGCCGACGCCTGGCCGGCGCCGTTCGGCGCGCGCGATCACGTGTACGGGAGCCCGGGCGAGCTGCCCGACGGCACCATCGTCCAACCGTCGGCGGACGGCAGCGTCTACGGGCTCGATCCCGCGACGGGCGCGCTCCGCTGGCAGTTCGACACGCGCGACGCCATTCGCTCCTCGCCCGCGATCGACGGGGACGGGCACGTCTACGTCGGCGCCGGCGACGGCCGGCTCTACGTGCTGAACCCCGACGGGACGTTGCGATGGTCGATGCAGCTGATCGACGCCGCCCGCGACGATCTGAATGCGTCGCCGGCGCTCGGCGGCTACGGGATCATCGTCGCCGGCGAGTCGGGACAGGTCTTCAGCATCCCGTACGACTACTGTCTGCGCGATGCGGCCGCGTCCGACGCGCGCTGCCGAAAGGGCCCGGCCGAGGACCTGCCCGACGACGGGGCGGCGCTCTACTTCACCACGCAGTTCGGGCGCCAGCTCGACGCCGCCCCCGCCGAGATCGAGGCGAACCAGCCGCTGACGTTCTCGCTCTTCGTCCGTGCGGCCGGCGACACCGTGCTCGCGCACATCGACGCCGCGTCCACGAGCGTCACGACGAATCCCGTCGTTCCGATCCGGACCGAGGTGTCGGGCGATCGGAAGTTCGTCACGATCGTGCCGTTGGCCCCGTGGGCGGCCGAGGGCGGCGGCCCGCTCGCGGTCACGGTCGCGGGACAGTACCTCGTGAACCCCGTGCGGAACGGGCTCCGCTTCTCCGGCGGCGAGGTCGGCGGCTCGTTCGCGCAGACGTTCGACTTCGGCGTGCGCGCAGTCGCCGCCGACGACACGCTGCCGCTTCCCGTCCCGGCCGCGCCCGGCGATCCCGCCGGTGTGTGGGAGCTCTACCGGATCGCCGCGCCGCTGCCGACGATCCTGCCCTCCTACAACCAGATCGGATTCGACTCGCTGCACTACCTGATCGGGCTCGTCGAAGGAGGCGCGCCCGGCCACGCGATCGCCTGGGTCGTCGGCGGCAAGCTGGCGGAGGGCTCGAACACGACCGTCGTCGATCCGGCGACGCGCGTCCTCTTCCCGCTCGAGGTCACGCACGACGGCGGCACGCTCACGCTCCTCGGCACGGGGTTCGCGATCGAGTTCAACCTGATCCGCCTGCCGTTCGAGTTCTTCCGCATCGCGACCCGCGTCGACGCGCAGGGCGACGCGCTCGCGAGCCCGGCGCTCAACGTGTCGGCCGTGTGCGGCGGGATCACGTTCTACGGCCAGTTCCTGCAGCAGCTCGGCTTCTGCAACCCGCAGACCGACGTGCTGACCGTGTTCGGCGGCGCGGAGCTCCGGCGCCACGGGAGCGGCGTGCAGCAGGCGCCGGCGGGCGTCGGGACGGTCGACTTCGCGGCGTCCGCCACGGGCGTCACGGCGACGCTCACCGGCACGGCGCTCCGGACCGACACGCAGAGCGTCGCGCTGCTGCTGGTCGACGCCGCGACCGGGAAGCCGGTGCCGCTCGACTACGGCTTCACGACGGCGCGCACGAGCGGCGTGACCGGACTGGTCGAGACGGTCACGGTCCCGTTCGGAGCCACCACGCCGCCGGCGAGCGTACGCGCCTACCTCATGGTCGATGCGTATCCCGCCGCGGTGCAGACGCTGCCCGTCCCGTAGCCGGCGGCCCGAGGAGCTGAGCTAGCGGCCCGGGGAGAAGTGATGCTAGCGTGCCGCGTCGATGTCGGATGCGGTACGCACGATCGGCCTCGACGTCGGCGCGACCCTCTGCAAGCTCGCCGTGGTCGGCGGGTCGCTCGAGACCGAGCATCATCCGTCGCGTGAGCTGTCGGTCGTCCGCCGTCGCGTCGAGGCGCTCGCGCCCGAGCGCGTGGTCGCCACCGGCGGCGGCGCGAGCGAGCTCGGCGACGCGCTCGCGGGACGGCGGGTCGCGCACGTGCCCGAGTTCGACGCGTGGGCCGGCGGCCTCCCGGTCGTGGCGGCCGCCGAAGGCGTCGTCCTGCCGGAACGCTACCTGCTCGTATCGCTCGGAACCGGCACGTCGATCCTCGCCATCGACGGCGCGAGCGTCTCGCGTGCGGGCGGGACCGGCGTCGGCGGCGGTACGGCGCTCGGGCTCGCAAAGCTGCTCCTCGGCGTCGAGCGCTTCGACGAGCTGATCGGCCTCGCCGCGCGCGGCGACCGCCGGCGCGTCGACCTCCTCGTGAGCGAGGTCTACCGCGGCATGCCGGCGACGGTCGCGCGGAGCCTCACCGCGTCGAACTTCGCGAAGCTCGAATCGACGCGTGCCGCGGACGTCGCCCACGCGCTCCTGGGCCTCGTCGGCGAGACGGTCGTGCTCGTCACGCTCGGCCTCGCGCGGAGCGCCGGAGCGGACACCGTCGCCTACTGCGGCACGACGCTCGCGGGGAACGCGCCGCTCCGCGCCATCATCGAGGAGATCTCGACGTTCTTCGGGCTGCGTCCGCTGTTCCTCGAGCGCGGTGCGTATTGCGGCGCGGTCGGGGCCGCGGTGCTCGCCCCCGCGGCATGACGCCACCGCATCTGCCCCGGCATGCCGCGCCATGGGTTGCGGCACCCAGCGCAGGGAGCACAATGACGGCATGACGACGACTCGAACGTCCATCGCCACGCTGATGGCGGCGCTCGTCCTGGTCGCAACGCCGATCGGCGCGGGCGCCGATCCCGTCGGGGTCGTGAAGGAGTCCGGCCGCACTGCCGGGCATTCCGTGCGCAACGGCGCACTGACCGTCGGCCGCACGGTGCGCGACTTCTTCAAGCACGGCCCGCGTACGGCGAAGCGGACTTGGAATCGGAACGCCGAGCACACGGATGACCAGGCCCACGCGGACGCCGATCGCGTGAGGCACGAAGCGCACAGCGAAGAGTAGCGTGGCCGGCGGGCGGGTGATCGATGCGGACGGGCACGTCCTCGAGCCGCCCGATCTCTGGCCGCGCTACGTCGAGCCCGCCTGGTGCGAGCGCGCCATCCGCGTCGCCCGCCAGGACGACGGCCGCGACGCGCTGCTGATCGACGGGCGTCCCGCCCGCCTCACGACGTCCGAGATGCTCGGCGGGTTCGGCGGCATGGGCAAGTCGCTCGAGGCCCTCGCGACCGCGTGTCTCTCCGGTCGCTACGCCGAGAACGCGCCGGCCGCCGCGACCGATCCAACCGCGCGCCTGGCGCTGCTCGACGCCGACGGCATCGATCGCGCGCTCCTCTATCCGAGCCTCGGCCTACAATGGGAGGCCGAGGTCCCAGACGCGGCGTACGCGCTCGCCCACTGCCGCGCCTACAATCGCTGGATCGAGGAGTTCTGCGCGGGGACCGGCGGACGGCTCGTGCCGATCGCGCACCTGACGCTCGGCGACGCCGAGGCGGCTGCGAGCGAGCTCCGTCGCGCGGTGCGCGCCGGCGCCCGCGGCGGGTTCCTGCTCCCGTTCACGCTCGACGGCCTGCCGCACGGCCACGCCGCGCACGACCCACTCTTCGCGACGGCATCCGACCTCGACGTACCGATCGCGATCCACACCGGCATCGATCCACCGGCGCGGAGCTTGCACCACCGCTTCGACGAGCTCACGTGGCCCGAAGCCGTCCCCTTCCCCGGCGCGTGGTACCTGCAGGTGATGTTCGCGCAAGCGGTGCAGCAGGCGTTCACGACCTTCTTCCAGTACGCGACGTTCGACCGCTTCCCGCGGCTCCGCGTCGTCGTGCTCGAGTCGGGCGCGGGTTGGCTCGGGTTCTGGATCGACCGGATGGACGCGCTCTATCGCTCGAGCTTGCGCGTCACGATTCCGCTCGCGCACGAGCCCTCGTTCTACGTCCATCGGCAATGCTGGATCTCGGGCGATCCCGACGAGAGCACGCTGCCGTTCGTCGTGCAGCACGTCGGCGCGGATCGGTTCCTCTGGGCGACCGACTATCCGCACAGCGACCATGACGCGACCTACATGCGCGAGCTGCTCGAGCTCACGGCGCGGCTTCCCGTCGCGGACCGGGCCAAGCTCGTGGGTGAAAACGTAGCCGCCGTCTACCGGCTCTAGCCATGGATCTCTACCATCGCGTATGTTAGCGAGCGCGGAAATCGAACCGCGTCAGGAGGGATATGGCTACATCATTCGGCAAAAGGCAGAAGGAGAAGAACCGGATCGAGAAGCGTCAGGAGAAGGAAGCTCGGCGCAAAGAGCGCAAGGAAGAGCGCGCAAACCGCCCGCGTCCCGCCGGCGAGGAGGATCCGGACATCGCCGGTATCGTCCCCGGTCCGCAGCCGCTTCCCGAGGACTACTGACGAGGCGCCGGGGACGTCAGGCCCCGGCAGCAACAGGCCGCTCTCAGCGCGCGCGCTTCCGGGTCGGGCGCGGGGCCTTTTTGGTCGACCGCGGCTTCGAGGGCCGAGGAGCCGCTTTCGCCGCCCGCGGTGCCGGCTTAGCCTTGGCGGCTACCTGAGGACGCGCCGCCGGGACGGCGCGCGCGGCAGGCGCGGGGACCTTCCCAGGCGGGGTCGGTGGGCGCGCCACCTTGGGCGCCACCTTCGCAGCGGGGGGTGCCGCTTTCGCCGCGGTGGGTCCCGCCTTCGCAGCGGGCTTTGCGGGCTTTGCCTGGACGACTGGCGCCACGGGCTGCGGCGGGGGCGGCGGGGGCGGCAGGCGACGCAGGTTCGCCGCGTCCAGCCAACCTTCCACACGGTCCGGCGTACAGACCCGATATCGCGCCGGGGCCGATCGCCGTGGCTTCCAGGCGGTGATCACGACCTGCGCATCGACGGGAAGATGTGCCCCCGTCTGCATGCCGTCCTCATCCAAGAGCGCGAGATCCTTGCGATCGCCCGACGTCGACGTCAGTAGAACCCGGCTGCCGACGGCGAACGCGTTCTCGGTCCGGGTCGACGGCCGTGGCCGGAACGGCGGCGCGCTGATCGGCTTCGACCCGAATGTCACTATGAGCTTCCCCCCGATACGGTCGTGCTAGCCAAAACGATGCCCAAACGCGCGGAATTTATCTCGTGCGGCTCCCGGGCGCAACGGACGTGCGAGCGGTCGGCGGACGGCAAGCATCCCGTCGCCGACACGACGCAGCTTAGAGTCGCACGACCCGAGCCGTCAGCGACTTGAACGCCGGGGTCGCCGAGCGCGCATCGACGGCGCGAGGCACGAGGACGTTGGCCTCGGGGTAGTACATGGCGAGGTTCCCGGGCGGCAGCGGCGCCAGCCGCACCCGTGCCTCGATGGCGCCCACCGCATTCTCGACCCGGACCCGGGCGTCGGCGACGACCCCGAGGGTCGCCGCGTCGTCGGCGTTCATCATCACGACGTCGCGCCGGTCGTTGCCGCGATAAACGTCCTCGTCCTCGTAGACGACGGTGTTGAACTGCCCCTCGGAGCGTAGGGTCATGAGCCTGAACTCGCCGGCCGCTGGGGCGAAGGCCGGGACCGGGGTCGGTCGCATGCGCGCGCGACCGTCGGCCGTGGCGAAGCGCGGCTCGTGAAAGGCCCGGCCGCCGACGTGGAACTCGGCACGGGTGCGGTCGATGTCGCCGATCTCCCGATAGCCCGGCACCACCTCGGCGATCGCCGACCGGATCGCCGCATGGTCGGTCCACCGACCCCAGTCGAACGGTCCCGCCGGCAGCACGGCCTTCGCCAGGGCGGTCAGGATCTCGACCTCGGAGCGCATCTCCGGCGACGCCGCGGTGGCCCCGCCCTCGGAGAGCCTGACGTAGCTGAACATGCTCTCCTGCGTCGTGCACTCGTGCTCTTCGTCGCGCGCGAGCGCGGGCAGGACGAGGTGGGTGCGACCCCGCCCGTGCACGTGGCTCTCGTTCAGCTTCGTCGCGACGTAGACGGTGGTGCCGATGCGCTGGAGGGCCGCCCGAGCCCACGCGCGATCCGGCGTCGCGGCGAAGAGGTTCCCGCCGAGCAGGACGGCGGCGTCGATGCGACCCTCTGCCGCCGCCTCGACGCTCGCCATCGTGTGCAGCCCCGGCCCGTCGGGCAGCGCGACGCCGTAGAGCGCGGAGAGGCGCGACGCGAACTCCGCCTTCACCGCCGGGGTGACACCGACCGAGCCGACGCCCTGCACGTTCGAATGGCCGCGGATCGGCAGCAGCCCGGTCCCGGGCCGTCCGACCCACCCGCGTGCGAGCGCCAGGTTGACGATCGCCTGGACGTTGTCCACGCCGTGCACGTGCTGCGTAATGCCCATCGCCCAGGCCATGATCCCGCGACGCGCGCGCAGCAGGATGTCGACGGCCCGCGCGACGTCGCCGCGCGACACGCCGCACGCCGCGACGAGCGCGTCACGATCGAGCGCCATCGCGTGATCGCGCACCGCCTGCCAGCCCGTGGTGTGCGCGTCCACGAAGGCCGCGTCGACGCCCCCACGCTCGATCATGCCGCGTAAGAGGAGCAGCAGCAGGGCGACGTCCGAGCCGACGTGCGGCTGGAGGTAGAGGTCCGACACCTCCGAGCCGAGTACGATGCTCCGCCAGTCCGAGGGCACGCGGAAGCGGACGAGGCCCGGCTCGCGATACGGGTTCACGACGATGACCCGGCCGCCGCGCCGTCTGAGCTCGACGAGCTGCGTGATCAGCCGCGGATGGTTCGACGCCGGGTTCGCCCCGATCACGACGGCACAGTCGGCGAGCGCGAGGTCGTCGAGCACGACGGTCGCCGTGCCGCTCCCGATCGCGTCGCCGAGCGCGACGCTCGACGCCTGGTGGCAGTAGTAGGAGCAGTTGTTGACGTTGTTGGTCCCGTAGACGCGGGCGAAGCACTGGAGGAGGAAGCCGGCCTCGTTGCTGCTGCGGCCCGACGCGTAGAAGAACGTGCGGTCGGGCGTCGTCGCGCGGAACGCATCCGCGGCGATGCGAAGCGCCTCATCCCAGTCGATCCGTCGGAGGTGCGTGTCGCCCTCGCGCCAGAGCATCGGGAAGCCGAGACGGCCGGCGTGCTCGAGCTGCCGCGACGTCCATCCCTCCAGCGTCCGCACGTCGTGCGTGCGGACGAACGCATCGTCGATCGGCGGCTGCATGTCCGCCGCCTGCGCCTGGACGGACTTCTTGCAGACTTCGGGAAACGAGCCGGCCTCGTTCCGCATGCCGCCGCGCTGCCCGCCCATGCCGAGCGCGCACGTCTTGCACGCGTTGTTGCTCGCGATCCGTCGTGTGAACCCCACGAGCCCCGCCTCGCGCGCCTTGGCGAGCGAGTAGCCGATCGCGGAGAGGCCGCCGCCGGATCGTCGAGGGCGCATCGCTCGGCCTGTAGCACACGCCGCCGTGTCCCACATGGTTCCGTGGACGAGATGCAGATCGCCATGGCGAAGGAGCTCGCGCCCCGCCGGCGCCACGAGCGTGAGGCGAGCCGCTCGTCATCCGATCGCCTTCGCCGCTCGCAGCGCCGCGATCTTCGTGTCGTCGTAGCCGAGCACGTCGCGCAGCACCGCCTCCGTGTCGCGCCCCGGCTCGCGCGCCGCGACCGACGGCGTCGGCAGCGTCTCGCCGACCAGCTTGATCGGCGACGGCATGAGATCGGTGCCCGCGTCCCGATACGAGCGCAGCGGTAGCCGCGCCTGGAAGTGCGGATCGCGCGTGACCGTCTTCACGGTGTTCACCGGGCAGATGGGTGTGTTCTTCTCGAGCCCGAAGGCGACCCATTCGGCCGTCGTCCGGGTGGCGAAGATCGCCGCCAGCTCGCGACGCAGCGCCACGTTGCCACGCGCGTGGTCGGCGTACTTGGCGCCCGGGTTCTGCTCGTAGAGCTCGGGCCGCCCGATGCCCGCGCAGAAGTTCTTCCAGAACTCGCGCTCGGAGGCCATGAACAGCACGAGCCCGTCCTGCGAGCGGTAGTACTGGTAGCGCACCGACTCCGTCATGCTGTCGTCGCCCACCGGACGCCGCTCGCCCTTGCCGTCGCCGTCGTTGCCGGTGACCTCGTCCTCGGGGCGCTCGTAGGCCTTGTTGCCTTCGATGCCGTTCCAGTTGAAGGCCGCGGCGGCGTCGCTCTGCGCGACCTCGAGCCAGCAGCCCTGCCCGGTCGCGCGCGCGCGGATGATCGCGGCGCAGATGCCGAGCGCCGCGTAGAGCGGACCCGCGTTGATGCCGATCGCCGTGTACGACGGCAGCGTCGGCAATCCGTCCGCGTTGTAGGTCGGCCGCGCCACGCCCGCCCACGCGTCGTACGCGATGCCGTGGCTCGGCATGTCCTTGTACGGGCCGGTCATGCCGTAGCCCGAGTGTGTGCAGAAGACGATCTTCGGATTGACCGTGCGGAGGTCCTCGTAGCCGAGCCCGCGGCGGGCCAGGACGCCGGGGCGCATGCCCTCGATCACGGCGTCGGCACCGCGGACGAGCTCGCGGTAGGTCGCGATCCCCTCCGAGGTCTTCAGATCGAGCACGATGCTCCGCTTGCCGCGGTTCAAGTGCCAGTGGAGGAGCGAGATGCCGTCGACGATCGGGAACGCCATCTTGCGGACGTAGTCGCCGCCCGGGCCCTCGACCTTGATGACGTCGGCGCCGAGGTCGGCGAGGTGCATGGCGACCCCGCCGGGGCCGAGCAGCGAGCTTTCGATGATGCGGACGCCGCGCAGGAGCGCGCCCGGCGTGACGTCGGTCGTCATGGCTGGTCGCGGCTTACCACGCGTCGGCGCGTCGGGCGACCGCGCGCCGTCACTCGAGCGGCAGCACCGTCAACACGAAGACGTCGCCGTCGTCGTGCTCGACGTGGACGTTGCGAAGCCGGTGGCGGGCGATCGCGTCGCGCCACCGACCGATGGTGAGCCCGGGAATGCCGGCCGCGTGGACGACGATGGTCGTGAGACCCGTGTCGCGGCGCAGGATCTCGAGCGCATGGGCGCCGGGCAGCTGGCGCGCGATCTCCACGCGGTCGCGGAAGCCGCGCGGATAGTAGCTCGCATAGCCGTTCAACAGCGTCCGCCAGTGTGCCGTGCTCCGATACATCGCGGCGGCGTGGGACTCGGTCTCGAGATCGGGATTGCCGACCGGCAGCTCGAGGACCGGACCGATGCCGCGCTGGAGGACGGCGCCTTCGGGCCCGAGCACGGGCGCCGGCGCGATCGGAAAACCCCAGAGTGGCCACGGGGCATACGCGACCCGCGTCCAGAGCCACGGCAGCAGGAGCAGCAGTGGAGCACCGCGCGCGACCAGGCGTGGCGCGCGGGACGTCGCGGCGGCGGCGCACGCCGCGAAGCCGAGCCCCGTGAGCAGGCAGAGGCCGATGAGCGCGACGAAGCCCATGCGGACGACGTTCCGGATCCTCGTCGCGGCCAACACGTCGCGCAGTCCGGGGACGAGGACCGGGATCACCCACGAGATCGCGAACGAGACGCCGAACCACAGCGCAGCCTGACGCCACGCGCGCCTCGGGACCGCCCGGCCGCCCGCCCGAGTCATCGCGAGGACGCCGGCGATCGCCGGAACGAACGCGAATAGATCCAACGACATCGGTGCGTTCCCGGCGGGCATGAACGTCGACATGTCGATCCAGAGCTTCTGTGGAGTCTTCCACACCGTCTGGTGCTCGAGGTCGGGATTCGCGAACCGGACGGCCGCGTAGCACGCATAGATCGGAAGCAACGCACAGCCCGCCGCGACGAGCGCGATCGCGATGCGCCGGCCGTCGGCGCGCGATCGCGCGTGCGCGAGGCGCGCGCACGCGAGCACGCCGATGGTCGCGACCACCGGGACGGCGATGTAGACGACGTCGGTGAGCGCCTGCACCACGACGAGCGCCGCGAGCGCCGTCGTCTCGCGACGCCCGAGGCCGTCGCGCGCGAGCAGCCATGCGATGAGCGGGATCGCCGACAGCGCGGTGTACTGCGGCGCGGTCCCGCACAGGTCGATCGCCGCGCGCGAGGTGAGGTACGTGCTCGCGGCCGCGATCCCCGCCGGCCGCGATCCCGTCCACGCGACGACGACGAGATGGATCATCGTGGCCGTCCACGCGAGGCTCGCGAGGAAGGTGACGTCGAGCGCGAGCGTCGTGTTCGCGGTCGCCGCGAAGATCGGCGCGAAGATCGGCAACAGGCCGAATCCCGGCGTCCCGTAGAAGAGCGCCAAGGGCACGCCGCCGTAGATGTTGCCGTCGACGAAGTGCGCCGGGTCGGTCATGAGCGCGTGCGTCTGCCAGGAGAGCGCCCACCCGGCGTAGTAGAGGTCGCTCACGAACCAGCCGCCGGTGTGTGGCAAGTGCGTCGACGACATCGGCGCGAGGGGCCAGGTGAGCACGACGACCGCGAGGAGGTAGCCGGCGAACGCGACCACCGCCCGTGACATGCGGCCCCATACCGCGCCGGAGTTTCGGGCGGCAACCTGCGCGGTGCATGCCGTCGACGACGCCGGGATTGCGAGGCGTGCACCGCCTGCGTATTGGGCACAGCATGGCCGCCTCGCGACTGGTCGATTTTCTTCGCGCCGAGCGCGAGCGGATCCTCGAGAGCTGGCAGCAGCGCGTCGCCGAGACGCTCGGGACCGGGCAGACGTCCCGGATCGAGCTGCTCGACCACATGCCGGCGTTTCTCGACGAGATCATCACCATCCTGAACGAGTACGTGCAGGAGGCGCCGCCCGTCGCCTGGACGACGACGGAAAATGCGCCGGCACACGGGCTGCAACGGCTGCGCGTCGGCTTCGACGTCGACGAGGTCGTGCGCGAGTACGGTCTGCTGGCGGACGTCGTCCTCCACGCGCTCACGAAGGCGACCGTTCCCTTCGACATGGCGGAGCTGCGCATTCTGCTGCACCGGATCAACGTCGGCGCGGCGGAAGCCGTCGGGGCGTACGCCCGGCGGCGAGACGACGAAACCAAGCGACAGGAGAGCGCGCACCGAAGCTTCATCGCCCACGAGCTCCGCACGCCGATCGGTAGCGCGCGCGCCGCCCTGGCCGTGCTCGAGCGGACCATGCCGGAGTTCGCGGCGGCGCGCGCCGGCGACATCCTGCTCCGCAGCGTGCGGCAGCTCGCCGAGCTCGTCGATCAGGTGCTCGTCGCCGGCCTCCTCGGCACCGGGACGGAGCGGCAGGACGGCGACGTCGACATCGCGGCGCTGCTCAGAGACGCCGAGCAGAGCCTGGGCTACGAGGCGGCGAGCCGCCGGATTCGGCTCCTCGTGAACGTCCCACCGACGCTGCAGACCCACGGCGATCCGCGGTTGCTTCGCTCGGCGGTGCTGAACCTCGTACGGAACGCGATCAAGTTCAGCCGGGACGGCAGCGACGTCATCGCGCACGGCCGGCGCGAGCGCGACGACATCGTGATCGAGATCGCCGACGGGTGCGGCGGCCTCCCCGAGGACGGCTGGGCCGCGATGTTCGAGCCGTTCACCCAGGCCGGCTCGAATCGGGCCGGCTTCGGGCTGGGGCTCGCGATCGCCAAGCAGGCCGTGGAGTCGCACGGCGGCACGATCGGCGTCGCGAACCGCCCGCCGACGG
>OEKX01000645.1_pt2 | contig 13862 bp, 13 predicted proteins | sample 1503491 | NCBI WGS metagenome assembly OEKX01 (sample SAMEA104379567, study PRJEB20068) | metagenome | isolation source: 1998 | reverse complement strand
GCCAGATGCAGCGCGACTACTGGTACTCGTCGAGCCGGACGCTCGACGGCCTCGAGCCGGCCGACGCGATCGGACGCGAAGCCGCGCGCCGGACGCTTCGCCGGCTGGGCGCGCGGCGCCTGCCGACGGGCGAGTACCCGATCGTCTTCGATCCCGAGGTGGCGGCATCGCTGCTCCGCCACCTGGCCGGCGCGATCGCGGGCTCCTCGCTCTACCGGCGTGCGTCGTATCTGCTCGACAAGCTCGGGGAGACGATCGCCGCGCCCGACGTGACGATCGTCGACGACCCGCTGCGGCCCGGCGGGCTCGGCTCGCGGCCGTTCGACGGCGAAGGCGTCGCGTCCACCCGCCGGACGATCGTCGAGCGCGGCGTGCTCACGAGCTATCTGCTCGACACGTACTCGGCCCGCCGCCTCGGGCTCCGTACGACGGGCCACGCGGCGCGCGCGGCCGGCGACGCGCCCGGCGTGTCGCCGACGAACTTCTACCTCGAAGCGGGATCGGCGACGCCCGAGGCGATCGTCGGCTCGGTCGCACGCGGGATCTACGTAACCGAGCTGATCGGCTTCGGCGTGAACGGCGTCACCGGCGACTACTCGCGCGGCGCGGCCGGGCTCGCGATCGAGCACGGAGAGCTCACGCACCCGGTCGAGGAGATCACGATCGCGGGCAACCTCCTCGACATGTTCCGCGCCATCACGATGGTGGGAAACGACCTGCGTTTCCGAGGCGCCACCGCGGCGCCGACGCTCAAGATCGAGCGGATGACCGTCGCCGGGACGTGAGCCCGGCCGGCGTCACCGGCTACTCGTCCTCCTCCTCCTCGCCGTCGTCGTCGTCCCAATCGTCGTCGTCGTCGAAGTCGTCGTCGTCTTCGAGATCGTCGTCCTCGAGCTCATCGTCGTCGTCGAGGTCGTCGTCATCGTCGTCGTCGTCTTCTTCCATGCGGAGCTCGAGGAGCGTCGGATCGAGCTCTGCGTCGTCGTCAGACATGGACACTCCTTCCAAGCGGGGTCGAATCACATTTGCTCCGCGCTGTCCATCCGTTCGGCCGCCTCCTCGATCTCGAAACCGTGCGCGTGGATCATCGCGAGGGCCTCGTCAGGACGTTGACCAGGGGTCGTGAGATAGCCTTGCACGAAGACGGAGTTCGCGGCGTAGAGTGCGAGCGGCTGCGCGGGGCCGAGGCTGCGCTCGCGCCCGCCCGCGGCGCGGATCTCGGCGCGCGGATTCGTCAAACGGAAGAGCGCGAGCGCCTTGAGACAACGGCCGATCGACGGGGTCTCGCGCTCGCCGAGCGGCGTGCCGTCGATCGGGATCAAGAAGTTGACGGGCAGCGACGTGGGCGCGAGCTCGCCCAGCACGCGCGCGACGTCGACGAGATCGTCGTCGGTCTCGCCCATGCCGACGATCACTCCCGAACAGAGCCGCAGGCCGGCGCGCCGCCCGCTCGCGACGGTCGCGATGCGGTCGTCGTAGGTGTGCGTGGTGCAGATCTCCGGATAGAAGCGCCGGCTCGTGTTCAGGTTGTGGTTCATGAAGTCGACGCCGGACTCGCGCAGCCGTCCCGCGGCGCCGTCGTCCATCAGGCCGAGCGAGACGCACAGCTCGAGCTCGGGCAGCTCCGCGCGGATCGCGCGCGCCGCGCGCGCGAAGTGCTCGACGTCGCGCGCCGACGGTCCCCGCGCGCTCGTCACCATGCAGTAGCGCCGTGCACCCGACGCCGCGGCCGCGTGCGCCGCCGCCAGCAGCTCGGCCACGGGCTTGAGGCGATAGCGTGGGATGTCGGAGGTCGCGACCGCTGACTGCGAGCAGTAGCCGCAATCCTCGGGGCAGAGCCCGCTGCGCGCGTTGTTGAGGACGCAGAGCTTGACCCGCCGCCCGAAGTGCCGGGCCCGCACCGCGAACGCCGCCCACAGGACCGCGGCGACCTCGCCGTCCGGCGCATCGAGGACCGTGCGGCATTCGGCGGGGACCAGGGGCCGATCGGCGAGCGCCGCTTCGGCGAGCGCGCGGAAGCGACCCGCACGCTCGAGCCCGAGATCGACGTCGCGGTCCGCCGTCATCGGAGGCGGTCCCTATCCGCCCGGGTGGGGTTTGGCAACCACCTTGACAGGACGTCGCGCGCGCCCGACTATGCGTACGATGTACACGAACTCGCCGACCGCGCCCTCGACGGCCACGAACCCGCCCGCCGCTGCGACCGCCGCGGACCTGGAAGCCCTCCTCGCCCCGTTGCGGGACGCGCAGTACACCCCAGCGCGCTGCGACGCGATGGCGGCGACGATCGCAGAGATCGAGGCGTTGAAGACCGCACGGAACGCCGTCGTGCTCGCCCACAACTACCAGCGTCCCGAGATCTTCCAGGTCGCCGATTTCGTCGGCGACTCGCTCGAGCTGGCACGCCAGGCGACGCGCGTCGACGCCGACGTGATCGTCTTCTGCGGCGTCCACTTCATGGCCGAGACCGCGAAGATCCTGAACCCGACGAAGAAAGTGATCCTGCCCGACCTGCGCGCCGGCTGCTCGCTCGCCGACGCCGTCACGGGGGAAGCGCTCGCCGACCGAAAGGCCGAGCTTCGCAAGGTCTACCCCGACCTGACCGTCGTCGGCTACGTGAACACGACCGCCGAGGTGAAGGCCGAGTGCGACGCGTGCTGCACGAGCTCGAACGCGGTGAAGGTCGTCGACGCGATGCCGGGCGAGCACGTGCTCTTCGTCCCCGACAAGAACCTCGCCGCCTACGTCCAGTCGCAGACGAAGAAGCAGATCATCGCCTGGGACGGGAACTGCTACGTCCACCACCAGATCACGCCGGAGCAGATCCTCGCGGTGAAGAAGGGCTTGCCCCACCTGAAGGTGCTCGCGCATCCGGAGTGCCGGCAGGACGTGCTCGCGGTCGCGGACGCGGCCCTCTCGACGAGCGGCATGGTCGCCTACGCGAAGGAGAGCCCGGCCCACGACTTCCTGATCGTCACCGAGTGCGGCCTCTCCGACCGGCTCGTCCTCGAGGTGCCGGAGAAGAAGTTCTACAAGAGCTGCAAGCTCTGCCAGTACATGAAGATGATCACGCTCGAGGGCACGCGCGATGCGCTGCGCGACCTCGTCCCGGAAATCACGCTCGACGAGGACGTGCGCGTGCGCGCCAAGCGGGCGCTCGATCGGATGCTCGAGCTCACCGCGTGACGGCGCGCGGCGGCGCCCGCGTCGCCGTCGACGTCGCCGTGTGCACGGTCCGCGACGGCGCGCTCCAGGTCCTGCTGGTCCAGACGGCCGGCGGACCGTTCGCCGGCGCGTGGGCGCTGCCGGGCGGCCTCGTCGCCGACGACGAGTCGCTCGACGACGCCGCCGCGCGCGAGCTGGTCGCGCGCACGGGCGTCGGAGGGATCTACCTGGAGCAGCTCTACACGTTCGGGCGGCCCGATCGCGATCCCGCGGCGCGCGTCGTATCGGTCGCCTACGTGGCGCTCGTTCCCCACGGACGGTTCACGGCCACCCTCGACGACCCGAAGTATCGGCGCGTCGCCTGGTGGCCCGTCGACCGGCTGCCGCCGCTCGCCTACGACCACGCCGAGGTGGTCCGCGTCACCGTCGCCCGGCTGCGCGCGAAGCTACAGTACACGAACCTCGTGTACACGCTGCTGCCCCCCTCCTTCACGCTGTCCGAGCTGCAGGCGGTCTACGAGGCGATCCTCGCGCGACGCCTCGACCGCCGGAACTTCCGCAAGAAGATCCTCGCGAGCGGGCTGCTGGCGCCGCTCGGCCGGCAGCGGCGCGGCGCGCACCGGCCGGCGACGCTCCATCGCTTCCGCCGCCGGCGGCCGATGGAGGTCGCGATCGTGTGAGCGGGATCCACGCGCGTTGGTTTGCCCGCCCCGGGGACGCTGGGTTAATCTACCGTCTCCCGGACCCGCCATGAGCGCCGCGCGTACGAAGCAGCGATCCACCGCCCGCGTCACCACCGCCGTCGCCGCCGACACGTTCGGCGCGTGGGCGATTCCGGCCGCGCTCGCCGTCGTCGCCGCCGTTGCCGCGGCCGCGACCTCCCTCGGCGTCGTACCGGCGTCGGTCGGCCTCGCGATCGTCATCGTGGCACTCTTGGGCTTGGTCGCGGAGCGGGCGCTGTCGCCCGCCGTCACCACCGCGACCGGCGGCGTCGCCGCGGTGGTGGCCATCGGCGTCGCCTGGATCGCGCTCTGCTACACGCCCTTCCACGCGATGCTCTTTCCCGGCGCGCCGCTGCACGAGCCGATCACGCTCCACGGCGCGGACGCGAGCCTTCCCGTCACGATTCCGACCGACGGCCATCGCGCCCTCGACGTGATGCTCGAGGGCCAGCTGCCGCCGAACCCGGGAGGCGGCACCGCGATCCCGGTGCAGTACGGGATCACCTTCGAGGACACGTCGTCGGCCCGTCGCGTGCTCGCGGGCCGCTTCGACGAGAGCCTCAGCACGCGGCGCCTCGGCCGTCGCGGCACCGCGACGGTCGTCCAGGCCCATCATGCGGAGCGCCGGCTGCTCGACAATCCGGCGCGCGGCACCGTGACGATCACCGCGGTGTCCCTGGAGCCCACGGCCGGTTCGTCCGTGACCGTGACGGCCTACGCCCATCCCCTCCCCCCGACCCCCGTGCTGGTCGTGATCGCGATCGTCATCATGGCCGCGGTGATCGCGGTCGAGACGCGCGTCATCCCCCCGGGGGACGGCACGCTCACGTACGCGACTCCTGCCGTGCTCGGCGCCGCGCTCTTCCTGTGGACGAGCAACACCGTGCATCCGACTGTCTCGAGCCTCATCGGCGCGATCCTGTTCGGCGGCCTGGTCGGCGTCCCCGTCGGCGCGGTGCTGTGGTGGATCGCCCGGCGGACCCTTGCCCACGATCGATTCTGATCCGCCGCGCCGAGGGTCACGGGTCGCCGCCGCGGTCGCCATCGCGATCGGCCTCGGCGCGTTGGTCGTGCTCGTTCGCCTGGCGGGTGGCGCGGAGCTCCGGCACGTCGTCCAAGAAGTCGATCCGGCGGCGCTGGCCGTCCCGATGCTGCTGTCGGTGCTGTCCTATGCGGCGATGGCGCGATCGTATCAGGGCATCGCCGACGTGGCCGGACGCCATCTGCCGTTCTCGGAATGGCTGCGCATCACGTTCGTCTCGAACACCGCCAACTACCTGGTGACGAGCGCCGGACTGTCCGGCTTCGCCGTGCGCATGCTGCTCCTCTCGCAGCACGGCGTGTCGTCGGGACGCGCCGTGCTGATCTCGCTCGTGCAGACGTTCCTCACCAACTTCACGCTGCTGTTCTTCATCCTCGGCGGCGTCGTGACGCTCGTCGTCCGCAAACACATCGGCGGCCTCCTGCTCGCGATGGCGACGGCAGCCGTCATCGGCTTCGGCGTGCTGCTCGTCTTCGTCTTCGTGCTCGCGATCCGACCCGAGCTGCGGCGGCGGACGCTCTTGCGGCTCACCGTGACCGTGCACGCCGTCGGTCGCCGCCTCCTCCCGAGTTGGACGCCGCGGCGAGGGCGGCTCGGGAAGTTTCAGCGCAACCTGAACCAGGGTTTCGACTTCCTCTTGTCGCGCAAACGACGCATCGTCCCCCCGACATTGTGGATCCTCTTCGACTGGGTCCTCACCATCGGCGTGCTGTGGGCCGCCTTCTGGGCGGTCAACAACCCGCTGCCGTTGAGCGTCGTCGTCATGGGATTCGGCGTCGGGCTCTTCTCGCTCATGGTGCCGGGCGTGCCGGGCGGCATCGGCGTGATGGAGAGCGCGATGACCTACGTGTTCGTGAGCTTCAAGGTGCCGCTGGCGCATGCGGTCCTCGCGGTGCTCATCTTCCGGCTGACCTATCAGGTGATCCCGCTCGTCGTGACCCTCTTGCTGTTCCACGGCATCGTGCGGCAGGCGCTTCGTCAGATCGCCGGCGGCGCGCGCGGTTGACACCCCGAAATCTCGTCGATATGCGTCGAGCCTGATGGTGGAAGCGGAGGTGGTGCGCGCACCGGCATCCGGTGGGCACCGCACGCACACCGTCCTCGTCTTCGTCGACGTCCTCGGCGAGCTCGCGCTCCTCACGCGCGACGCCGTGCGCGCGTGCCTGCGCCGCCCGCCCGCCTGGTCCGCGATCGTCGATCAGCTCGAGCAGGTCGGCTGGAAATCCGTCTCGATCGTCAGCTTGACGGCGCTCTCGATGGGCATGGTCCTGGCGCTCCAGCTCGGCAACTTCCTCGAGCGCTTCGGCGCGAAGATGTTCGTGTCGCGCATCGTCGGTGTCTCGCTCGTCCGCGAGATGTCGCCGATCCTGACGGCGCTCATGCTGGGCGGCCGGGTCGGCGCGGGCATCACCGCGGAGCTCGGTACGATGGCCGTGACCGAGCAGATCGACGCGATCCGCGCGCTCGGCGCGAGCCCGGTGCGCGTGCTCGTCGTGCCGCGGCTGCTGGCCGTGATGATCATGCTGCCGATGCTCACGATCGTCGCCGACTTCGTCGGCGTGCTCGGCGGGCTCTTCATCAGCACGACCGAGCTTCGCGTCTCGAGCGACTTCTACTGGAACTCGCTCCTCTATGGCATGGTGCTGAACGACCTCTTCTCCGGGATCGGCAAGTCGATGTTCTTCGCCTACTTCATCGGGATCATCGCGTGCTACAACGGGCTCCACGTCACCGGCGGCGCCGACGGCGTCGGGCGCGCCACGACGTCGACGGTCGTCGCCGCGTCGATCACGATCCTGATCGCGGACTTCTTCTTGACGAAGCTCTTCCTCATCACATGAGCGGGCCGCTGATCCGCTGCGACGGCCTGCAGAAGTCGTTCCGCGACAAGGCCGTGCTGCGCGGCGTGACGCTCGACGTGCGCCACGGCGAGACGCTCGTCCTCCTCGGCGGCAGCGGCAGCGGCAAGAGCGTCCTCTTGAAGCACTTGAACGGCCTCTTGCGCGCCGACGCCGGGACGGTCGAGGTCGACGGCACTCGGCTCGACACCCTCGACGAGGACGGCCTCGTGCCCGTCCGGCGCCGCGTCAGCATGCTCTTCCAGCAGGGCGCACTGTTCGACTCGCTCACCGTCGGCGACAACGTCGCGTTCCCGATCCGCGAGCACCGCATGCTCGACGAGGCGGACGTGCCGGCGCGCATCGCCGAGGCGCTCGCCATGGTCGGCCTCGAGAAGACCGAGGCGCTCATGCCGTCGGAGCTGTCGGGCGGGATGCGGAAGCGCGCGGCACTGGCCCGCGCGCTCGTGCTCGAGCCGAAGGCCGTCCTCTACGACGAGCCGACGACCGGGCTCGATCCGGTCGTCGGCGCGAAGATCAACCACCTGATCCGCGACCTGCAGAAGCGCCTCGGACTCACCTCGGTCGTCGTGACGCACGACCTCGGGAGCGCGTTCTACGTCGCCGACCGCATCGCGTTCCTCTACGAGGGTCGCATCCGCTTCACCGGCACGCCCGACGAAGCGCGTGCGAGCGCCGACGCGCCGCTGCGCGAGTTCCTGACGGCCGCCTGAGATGGCGAAGGAGACGCGAGTCGGGACGCTCGTGCTGGCGGCGCTCGTGATCGCGGCCGTGGCGATCTTCCTGCTCGGCCGCCAGCAGCACATCTGGGAGCGGAAGATCGGCTACGAGCTCCGCTTCGCGCGCACGAACGGGCTCCAGACCGGCGCGCCGGTGAGCCTCGCCGGCCTGCCGGTGGGCTCGGTCGAGCACCTGAGCTTCGCCCCCGACTCGACGAAGAACGAGATCGTCGTCGAGGTCGCGCTCGACGCCAAGGTCGCGCCGCGCATCCGGACCGACACGAAGGCGACGATCCGGACGCTCGGCCTCCTCGGCGACAAGGCTATCGAGCTCGTCCCCGGCACCGATCCGAACGCCGACGCGATTCCCGCCGGCGGCCGCATCCCGGCGGTCGACCCGACCGACTACGAAGCGCTCGTCGGGCAGAGCGGTGGCGACATCGTGACGAACGTGGTCGAAGTGACGGCCGCATTGAAGGACGTGTTGCAGACGATCCAGCGCGGGGAAGGACTTCTCGGTGCGATGCTGCGCAACCGCGAGTTCGGCGACCGCACGCTCGAGAGCCTGCAGGACACGCTCGCGAACCTGAAGGCCACGACCGGGACCCTCGATCGCATCATGCAGCAGGTCGAGCACGGCGACGGCACGCTCGGCCGGCTCGTGAACGATCCCAAGCTGGCCACGAGCCTCGATCGCTCGCTCCAGTCTATCGAGCGCGTCACGAAGCGGCTCGAGCACGGCCGGGGCGCCGCGATGCGGCTGGTCGAGGACGAGCAATACGGCGACCGCCTGCTCGCGAAGATCGACCGCGCCGCGGACGACCTGGCGCAGGTCGCCCAGAAGCTGAACCGCGGCGACGGCACGCTCGGCAAGCTCATCAACGACCACACGCTGCACGACGAGGCGACCGGGCTCGTGCGCGACGTCCGGAGCTCGTGGCTCGTCCGCATCTACGAGGGCCTGCGCGGCATGTGGCCGTCGAACGGCTCGGCGGCGCCGCCGCCCGCCCGGGGCACGGAGGCGACGCGATGACCGTCCGCTGCCCCAAATGCAGCACGCGCTACCGTCTGCCGCCGCGCTCGACCCTCGGCCGCAATCCGACGTATCGCTGCACGCGCTGCCGGCACGTGTTCTCGCCCGACGAGGAAGCGGAGGCGCCCTCGGTCGACGAGCCGAACGACCTCGACGGCGACGAGGACGACACCGACGATGCGCCCGTCTTCACCATCGAGCCGAGCCAACCCGATCCCGACGAGGAGGAGGAGCCGGTGACGACGTCACGACGGAGCACGGTGGTCGCGGCGCCGGCGGGACCGCCGTCGCCGATCCGCGCCGCGATCCAGACGTCCGTGGTGGTCCTGATCGTCTACGCCGTGCTCTCGATCTACCTGCACACCCATCCGGCCGAGAGCCGCGCGCTCCTCGGCACGATCCCGTTGATCGGCGAGGAGATGGCCGAGACACGCCTCCATCCCGGCCACATCCAGCTGACCGACGTGCGCGGCGACTTCAAGCGCGTGCACGGCGACCGGCTCGTGTTCGTCGTCACCGGCACCGCGATCAACAACGCGCCCGTGCCGGTCGCCGGCGTGCAGATCGAAGGCCGGCTCATGGGCAGCGAGGAGCGGCGGCAGATCGTCTATGCCGGCGCCGCGCCGCAGGACGTGAGCGAGCTCGGCATCCGGGAAATCGAGCTGCTGCAGACGTTGAAGCCGTCGGCCGAGTGGCTCTTGCGGCCGGGCGAGCAGGATCGCTTCCTGGTCGCGTTCGTCGATCCGCCGCTGCCGCTCTCCGAGTTCGTCACCGAGGTGCTCGCGGTGCGCGGCACCAACGGCCGCGTCGACAGTCCGCTCGCGAAGCGACGGTGATCGTCAGGCGTCGCGCTTGGGCGCGGCTTTGTCGTCGTCGGGCGTGACGTCGATCTCGGGCGGCTCTTTCAGGCCGCGCTTGAACTGCTGCACGCCCTTGCCCATCGCGCCCATCACCTCGGGCAGACGGCCCGCGCCGAACACGACGAGCACGATGACGAGCACGACCAGCAGCTCGCCGATGCCCAACCCGAACATGGATCGATGATACGGGAGGCCCGCCAGGCAGGCAAGCTCACGTTGCGCCTGCGAAACCTGCTCCCTATACTCGCCGCTCCTCGATGCTGCGCACCTTTCGCGACGAGTACGAGCGCCTCCTCCCTCTCGTCGAGAAGCCGGGGCGCTACCTGGGCAACGAGCGGGGCGCCGTCCGCAAAGACCTCGATGCCGTGGCAGTCCGGGTGGCGCTCGCGTTCCCCGAGGTCTACGAGATCGCCCAGTCGCACCTGGGTCTGCAGATCCTCTACGACATCCTGAACCGCCGGCCCGACGTCGCGGCGGAACGGGCCTATGCGCCCTGGGTGGACCTCGAGCGACTGCTGCGCGATCGCGGATTGCCGCTCGTGTCGCTCGAGAGCCAGATCGCGCTGCGCGACTTCCATGTCGTCGGCTTCAGCCTCCAATACGAGCTCACCTATACGAACCTCCTCGCGATGCTCGAGCTGGGCGGCATCCCGCTTCGCGCGGCCGCACGCGGCGTCGGCGATCCGCTCGTCATCGCGGGCGGTCCGTGCGCGTTCAACCCCGAGCCGCTGGCACCTTTCCTCGATGCCGTCGTCCTCGGTGACGGCGAGGAAGTCGTGGGACAGATCGTCGACGCGGTGCGGGCGTGGGACCGCCGCGATCGCGCCGATCTCCTCGCGCGCGTCGCGGAGATTCCCGGCTGCTACGTCCCGGCGTTCTTCACGCCCCGCTATCACGACGACGGCACCGTCGCCGAGGTCGTCCCGACCGATCCGTCGCGGCCACAGGTGCGCAAGCGCATCTTGCCCGACCTCGCCGCCTTCCCGCCGCCGGCGGATCCGATCGTCCCGAACCTCGGCGTCGTGCACGACCGCGCCAGCGTCGAGGTCATGCGTGGCTGCGTGAAGGGCTGTCGCTTCTGCCAGGCGGGCTACGTGTATCGGCCGCTCCGCGAGCGGAACCCCGAGGACGTCGTCCGCCAGACGCGAGACCTGCTCGCACGCACCGGCTACGAGGAGGTCTCGCTGCTGTCGCTCTCGACCGGCGACTACAGCGGCGTCAATCCGGTGCTGAAGGCATTGATGGACGACCTCGCGCCCGAGCGCGTCGCCGTGTCGATGCCCTCGACGCGCGTCGACGCCCTTTCGCCGAAGATCCTCGAGCAGATCCGGCGCGTCCGGAAGACGGGCTTCACGCTCGCGCCGGAGGCGGGGACGCAGCGGCTGCGCGACGTGATCCAGAAGGAGTACCGCGAGGAGGAGCTGCTCGCGGCCGCGCGCCTGTTCGCGGACCTCGGCTGGCGGAGCCTGAAGCTCTACTTCATGATCGGTCTCCCGAGCGAAACCGAGGACGACGTGCGCGGCATCGTCGAGCTCGCCGCGCGCGTGAAGCGCGCTGCCGGCGGGCGCTTGAAGGTGACGGCCAGCGTCTCGACGTTCTCGCCGAAGCCGCACACGCCGTTCCAGTGGGCGGGCGAGCTCTCGATCGCCGAGACCGAAGCGCGCCAGGCACTCCTGCGTCACGAGCTGCGCCGGCGCGGCATCGAGTTCAAGTGGCACGACGCGCGGCTCTCGTGGCTGGAAGGGGTGTTCGCGCGCGGTGATCGCCGTCTGGCGGACGTCATCGAGACGGCGCAGGCCCGCGGCGCGCGCTTCGACGGATGGTCCGACCGGTGCCAGATCGCGATCTGGGAAGCGGCGCTCGCCGCCCACGGGCTCGACGCGGACTTCTATCTCCGCCGCCGTCCGCTCGGCGAGGTCCTGCCATGGGACCACCTGGACGCCGGGCTCTCGAAGAAGTTCCTCCAGCAGGACCTCGCGCGCGCCGTCGCGGCGCAGCTCACGCCCGACTGCTCGGTCGAGCGCTGCACGTACTGCGGCGCCTGCGACTTCGAATCCGTGCGCAACGTCGACTACCACCCCGAGGGCGCCAAAGGCTCCGACCATCGCGGCGCTCGGGTCTCGCGCTGGGCCGAGATGCTCGTGCCGGCCGACGATCCGAGCGATCCACTGCCGGAATGGGAGACGCGGACGTGGCGCGGGATCCGCACCCGCGTCGCCGCGCGCCGCGCCGCGCGGCTGCCGGTCGCGGCACGTCCCGACGCGTCGGACACCGAGGCCCCGCTGCCGGCCGCGTTCGCCGCCGCCGCGAGCGACGCGGCCCGGCCGCCCACGCCGGCCGGCGAAGGCAACGCGGAGGAGTGGCTCGGCGCCGTGCCGTCGGCGCTCACGCCCGCGACGCCGGCGGCGCCGGTCGTGCAGCGCGTGCGGATCCGCTACCGGAAGGTCGGACCGGCGCGCTTCATCGCCACGCGCGAGCTCGGCACCGTCTTCTTCCGTGCCGTCCGCCGTGCCCGTCTCCCGATCGCGTTCTCGCAGGGACATCATCCGCTGCCGCGGATCGCGTTCGGGCCGGCGCTGCCGGTCGGGGTGTCGAGCGAAGACGAGCGCGTCGACCTCGAGCTGACGGCGCGCCGCGATCCGTCGCACGTGCTGGCGTCGCTCGCCCGCGAGCTTCCCGACGGGCTCGAGCCGCTCGAGGCGTGCGAGATCGCCCGCGCGGCCGCGAGCATCGACCGGAGCACGACCGCGCACGTCTACGACGTCGACGTGACGTCGCTCGACGCGCCACCGACCGCGGCTGCGGTCGCCGCCGCCGTCGCGCGTTTCCATGCGAGCGACGTCGTCCCGGTCCGCAAGCACACCAAGCACGGCGAGCGCACCGTCGACGGCCGGCAGATGGTGAGCAGCCTCGTCCAGAGCGGCCCCCAGCAGATGACGTTCGAGCTCACGGCCGGTCCCGACGGGACGCTCAAACCGGGCATGCTGGTCGCGACGCTCCTCGAGCTGCCCGACGACGTGGTGCCGCTGCTGCGCATCCACAAGCGCGCGACTCGGTTCGCCGAGGCCACGGGCCCGATCGCCTGAGCGACCGTGACCAGGCAGATCCTGATCAACGCAACGCCCTGGGAGACGCGCGTCGCCGTCCTGGAGGACACGACGCTGGCGGAGCTGCACGTCGAGCGCGGGCGCGACCGCAACCTCGCGGGCAACGTCTACAAGGGACGCGTCTCGCGCGTGCTCCCCGGCATGCAGGCAGCCTTCGTCGAGATCGGCCTCGAGAAGGCGGCGTTCCTGCACGTGTCCGACTTGAGCGGGCCCGACCTCGTGCGCGGCGTCGTCGAGGAGGAGGCGGACGAGAACGGCGACGTCGACCTGGACGTCGCGCCGCCGCGCCGGCGCGTGCGCTTCGCGCCGATCGAGGAGCGGCTCACGAAGGGCGAGGAGCTCCTCGTGCAGGTGTCGAAGGAGCCGATCGGCAGCAAGGGCGCGCGCGTCACGGCGAACATCTCGCTGCCGGGCCGCTATCTCGTGCACATGCCGGGGACGAACCACGTCGGCATCTCGCGGCGCATCGAGGACGGCGAGGAGCGCGACCGGCTGCGCGACGCGGTCGAGTCCGAGCGCACCGGTTCGGACGGCTTCATCGTGCGGACCGCGTGCGAGGGCGCCACCAAGCGCGAGATCCGCGACGACGTCCGCTTCCTCACGCGCTTGTGGGCGCACGTCCAGCAGTCGGCCGCCGGCGCGGCGGCGCCCGCCCTCGTGCACCGCGACCTCGATCTCGCGCTCCGCGTGCTCCGCGATCTCTTCACGAGCGACGTCGAGCGCCTGGTCGTCGACGACCCCGCCGAGCACGCGCGCATCCGCGAGTTCGTCGAGGCGTTGATGCCGCGGCTCGCGTCGCGCGTGCACTGCTACGAGGGCGCGACGCCGCTCTTCGAGCAGCACGGCGTCGAGACGAAGATCGGGCGCGCGCTCGAGCGGCGCGTGTGGCTCAAGTCGGGCGGCTATCTGATCTTCGACCAGACCGAGTCGCTGACGACGGTTGACGTCAACACCGGCCGCTACGTCGGCAAGAAGGACCAGGAAGAAACCGTCCTCAAGACGAACCTCGAAGCGGCGAAGCAGGTCGTCCAGCAGCTTCGGCTCCGCAACATCGGCGGCATCATCGTCATCGATTTCATCGACATGGAGAAGGCGGCGAACCGCCGCAAGGTCTACGACGCGCTCCAAGAGACGATCCGCGCCGACAAGGCCCGCTCGACGGTCCTGCAGATCTCGGAGCTCGGCCTCGTCCAGATGACGCGCAAGCGCACGCGCGAGAGCCTCGGTCAGCTCCTCCTCGAGCCCTGCCCCCACTGCGACGGCCAAGGCCGCCTGGCTTCCGTCGAAGCCGTCGCCTACGACGCGCTCCGCCGCGCCCAGCACGCCGCCAACGAGCGCCCGGGCGACGGCGACCT
>OEKX01000033.1_pt1 | contig 14409 bp, 13 predicted proteins | sample 1503491 | NCBI WGS metagenome assembly OEKX01 (sample SAMEA104379567, study PRJEB20068) | metagenome | isolation source: 1998 | reverse complement strand
GGCTGGGCGCCGCGGCAGCAGGCGGGGCCGCCGGCGCGGCCGCCGCTCCCGCAGCCGGGCTCGCAGCCGGCGCCGCACCCTGCGCCGCCTCGTCGATCTCCGCGACGACCTCGCCCACCTGCACCGTCGAGCCCGCGGGCTTCACGATGCGGAGCCGGCCCGACTGCTCGGACGGGATCTCCATGCTCGCCTTGTCGGTCTCGAGCTCGAGCAGCACCTCGTCGATCGCGACCGTCTCGCCGTCTTGCTTCGCCCAGCGCACGATCGTGCCTTCGGTCACCGATTCGCCGAGGGTCGGGATGCGTACCTGGAACGCCATCGGTCCTTCCTTCCTTCGCTCGGCGACGTCCGGTCGCTAGCGCGCGAGCGCCCGTCCGACGAACTCGGCCTCTTCCGCGAGGTGCACCTTGTACGACCCGGTGGCCGGGCTCGCCGCGGCGTCCCGGCCGATGTACGTCGGCGCGACGGCGTCGGGCGCCAGGCGACGCAGCCGCGGCTCCATGAAGCTCCACGCGCCCATGTTCTGCGGCTCCTCCTGGACCCAGTAGAGCTGGCGGGCGTTCGGGTAGTCGGCGAGCACGCGCTTCAGCTCCTGGTGCGGGAACGGGTAGAGCTGCTCGACGCGCACGAGCGCGATCGAGTCGATCGCGCGCTCACGACGCTCGTGCAGCAGCGTGTAGTACACCTTCCCCGTGCACAGGCAGACGCGCGTGACGTTGCTCGGATCGAGCGGCGGGCCGGCTTCGGGAGCGCCCGCGCGAGCGGGATCGTCGATCACCGTCTGCATGGTGCCGTCGGTGAAGTCGGCGAGGGTCGACACGCAGGCCTTGTGCCGGAGTAGCATCTTCGGCGTCATCACGACGAGCGGTTTCCGGAAGCTCCGCTTCATCTGGCGGCGGAGCGCGTGGAAGTACTGCGCCGGCGTCGACAGGTTGACCACCTGCATGTTGTCGTCGGCGCAGAGCTGGAGGTAGCGCTCGAGACGCGCGCTCGAGTGCTCGGGGCCCTGCCCCTCGTAGCCGTGCGGCAGGAGCAGCACGATCCCGCTGCAGCGCTGCCACTTCGACTCCGAGCACGAGATGAACTGGTCGATCACCACCTGGGCGCCGTTGGCGAAGTCGCCGAACTGCGCCTCCCACAGCACGAGCTTGTGCGGATCGGCCAGGCTGAAGCCGAACTCGAAGCCCAGGACGGCGTTCTCCGACAGCATGCTGTCGAGGATCAGCACGTGGCCCTGCTGGGGACGGACCTCGTTCAGCGGCGTGAAGAGGGCGCCGGTCTCGACGTCGTGGAGCACGGCGTGACGCTGGCTGAACGTGCCGCGACCGCTGTCCTGCCCGCTCATGCGGATCGGGACGCCTTCGATGGCGAGCGAGCCGAGCGCCAGCGCCTCGCCGGTCGCCCAGTCGATCTTCCCACCGGGCTCGAGCATGGCCTGGCGCTGCGCCAGGATCTTCATGACCTTCTGCGATGGCGTGAAGCCGTCGGGGACGCGCGTGAACGCGGCCGCGACCTCGTGCAGCTGCTCCGCCGGAACGCGCGTGTCGGCGGACCAGTCGTCGCCGGCCCAGCCGAGCCCTTTCCAGAGGCCGCCGAAGGCGAACACCGGCTGCCGAGGCATGAAGTCGCGCGCGTAGCTCTGCGCGTCCGACATCAGCTCGCGGAACTCGGCGACGCGCCGGTCGACGTCCTCCGCCGTGACGACGCCGTCCGCTTCGAGCCGCCGGCGGTAGATTCCGAGGGGCGTCGGGTGCGCGGCGATCTTCCGGTACATCACCGGCTGGGTGAGGGTCGGATCGTCGAGCTCGTTGTGGCCGTGGCGGCGGTAGCAGACGAGGTTGATGAAGACGTCCTTCTTGAACGTTCGCCGGAACGCGATCGCCAGCCCCGCGGCGTGGGCGGCGGCCTCGGGATCGTCGCCGTTCACGTGGAAGATGGGACACTGGATGTCCTTGGCGGCGTCGGTCGGCTGGCCGGTGAAGCGATAGAACTCGGGCGGCGTCGTGAAGCCGATCTGGTTGTTCACGATCACGTGGATGGTGCCGCCCGAGCGATAGCCGGTGAGCTCGGAGAGCCACATCGTCTCGGAGACGACGCCCTGGCCCGTGAAGGCGGCGTCGCCGTGGATGAGCACCGGGACGACCTGCGCGCGCTCCGTATCGCGGAGGTGGTTTTGCTTCGCCCGCACCATGCCCGCGACGATGGGATCGATCGCCTCGAGATGGCTCGGGTTCGGTGACAGCGACAGGTGGACGCGCTTCCCGGTCGCGGTCGTGTGGTCGTGGGAGTACCCGAGGTGGTACTTCACGTCGCCGTCTCCGGTCGCCTCCTTCGCGAGAAGCGCGCCCTCGAACTCGGCGACGATCATCTCGTAGGGCTTGCGGAGCACGTTCGCGAGGACGTTGAGACGCCCGCGGTGCGACATGCCGAAGACCATCTCGGTGACGCCGTGCTCGCCGCCGGTTTCGATGAGCGCCTCGATCATCGGGATCAGCGAGTCGGCGCCCTCGAGCGAGAAGCGCTTCGCGGTGGGGTAGCGCTGGGCGAAGAACTGCTCGAGCCCCTCCGCGATGACGAGCTGCTGGAGGATCTCGCGCCGCTCCTCGGGCGACAGCACCGGGTTGTTGCAGCCGGGCTCCATGCGGTCCTGAAGCCACTGCCGCTGCTCGCGCTGCTGGATCTGGAGGCATTCGACCCCGAGCGTCCGGCAGTACGTCGCCTGCAGGCATGCGATCAGCTCGCGCAGCGGCAGGCGCGCCGGGCCTTTGAACGGCGCCGTGTCGACGACCGTGTCGAGATCCGCCTCGGTGAAGCCGAACTCGTCGTAGTCGAGGTCGGGATGTCCCGGCGGCGGCGGCTCGAGCGGATTCAGGTGGGCCATCAGGTGGCCGCGCTCGCGATACGCCTCGACGAGCCCGTACACGCCGAGGACGCGCACCTCGCCCGTGTCGACGATCGCCTGGCCCGCGGCCCCGTTCCCGACGGCATGCGGGGCGGGCGAGCCGTTCCCGTCGGCGCCGAGGTCGAAGCCGGCGAAGAAGATCGCCCAGCGCTCGTCGACCGAGGCCGGGTCTTCCTGCCAGCGGCGGTATTGCTCGGCGACCCAGTCCTTGTTCGCCAACGAAACGGCCTCGAATCCTCCCATGGACGTTCTCTTTTAGCGGGCTCGGTTCGGAGTCGCCACCCGTCATGGTGACATGCTAAGCCGGCCGAGCGGATGGACTGGCGCCGCATCGTTCTCACCGAGCACATGACCGAAGCGGCTGCCGTGGAGGCGGTGTGCCACGTGGTGTTCGACTTCGGCCCGGAGGAGCGGGCGACGTACGAGATCACCGTGCTCCGCGTGCTGAAGGGCGGCGGCGCGCCGTACTTCGCGACCGGTCGCGACCGTGACCGGGCCGACGCCTTTCGACCGTTCGGCGAGGGGGACACGCCGGAAGCGGCGCTCCAGGCCTGCCTCGAGAGCGCGGGCATCCATCACCGTCGCCACGAGCGCCAGGGGCCCGCATGACGTCGGTCGTCGGCTGGGGCGTCATGCTCGTCGTGTTCATGATCGCGCTGGCCTTCCTGCACCAGGAAGTCGCGATGCCGCCTTCTGGTTCCGCTGGACACGTGGCCGGCAGTGGGACGTCGTGATGGCCGCGCTGTGTGCGACCGCGGTGTTCGTCTACGTCGGGGGATGGGGCGACGCGCGTGGTCTCGCCGATCTCGTCATGAGCCGGCTTCGATGAGCTCCGTGGCCTTGCGCCCGGGACCGAAGGTCGCTAAGGCGGCCCGATGCACAAACTCGGCGCCCTCGCGCTCCTCCTCGCCCTCGTCTCCCCCGTCCTCGGGGCGGACCCGCAGACCGACGATCAGAAGGCGTTCTACGCCCTCGGCGTCGGGGTCTCGAAGCAGCTGGCACAGCTGCAGCCGCTCACGCCCGAGGAGATCGGCTTCATCACGGCGGGCATCACCGACTCCCTGTCGCAGAAGCCGCTCAAGGCCGATCCCGAGCAGTTCGGCTCGAAGATCCGCGACATCGCCCAGGCGCGCATGAAGGTCGCGGCCGAGGGCGAGAAGAAGAAGGGCGTGGAGTTCCTCGAGAAGGCCGCGAAGGAGAAGGGCGCCAAGAAGACGGAGTCGGGCCTCGTCTACCTGGAGATCACGCCGGGCACCGGCGAGCAGCCGAAGGCGACCGACACGGTCAAGGTGAACTACCGCGGCACGCTCACCGACGGCACCGAGTTCGACAGCTCGTACAAGCGAAACCAGCCCGCGACCTTCCCGCTCTCCGGCGTCGTCAAGTGCTGGACCGAGGGCGTGCAGCTGATGAAGGTCGGCGGCAAGTCGAAGCTCGTCTGCCCGTCCGACATCGCCTACGGCGATCGCGGCTCGCCGCCGACGATCAAGCCCGGCTCGACGCTGATCTTCGAGGTCGAGCTGCTGTCGATCGAGAAGAAATGAGCATCACGCTCCTCGACGAGACGCGACCGCTCACGGTCGACGGCCGGGTCGGACCCGACGGGATCCGACTCGCGCCGGAGGTCGTGCGCGACGCGCTCGGCTGGGAGCTGAAGCCGCAGGGTCTCTGCCAGGGCGACGTGTGCGTGCCGGTCCCGCCGGGGAGCGCGCTCGTCCGCGCGGACGGCGTCGACCTCGGCACCCTCGCGTCGCTCCTCGGCCGTCCGCTCGCGTTGGACGTCGCCGAGCGTGCGGCATGCCTCGGTGGGGCTGCTTCCGAACGCGCGCGACGTCTGGAGTCGCTCGAGGCGCCGGACTTCACGCTGCCCGACATCGACGGACGAACGCACACGCTCTCGGGGTTCCGCGGGAAGAAGGTCCTGCTCGTCGCCTGGGCCTCTTGGTGAGGCTGTCGCTACGACCTGCCGGTCTGGCAGGGGCTACATCAGGAGCTCGCTGATCGCGATTTCACGGTGGTGACGGTCGCGCTCGATCGGAGCGCGGAGGATGCGCGGCCGTGGGTCGAGAAGGCCGGGGCGTCGCATCCGTCGCTCGTCGATAGCGAGCACGTCGTCGCGGACCTGTATCGGATCATCAACGTGCCGACCGGTTTGTGGATCGACGAGCGTGGACGGATCGCGCGGCCGAACGACGCCGTATTCGGGAGCGACACGTTCAAGGACATGACGGGTGTCGCGTCGGGGCCGCACCTGGACGCGTTGCGGGCGTGGGTCACCGGCGGCGTGGTGCCGTTCGCGTCGGATGATGCGGTGCGTGCCCATCAAGTGCTGCCGACGGCCGACGAGCAGCTCGCGCGCGCGGAGTTCACGCTCGCGTGGTGGCTGCACCGCGCGGGTCGCACGGAGGCGGCGGAGCGACACTTCGTGCGCGCGGGGGAGCTGGCGCCGCACGACTGGACGATCCGGCGCGGATCGATGCCGATCCGCGGGCTCGATCCGATGGGCGAGGCGCTGATGCCGCTGTGGAACGAGTGGGTGGCGGCGGGGCTGCCGTATTATCCGCCGATGAAGTCCGGGAGCTGATCCGCGCCCCGCGCGTGCGGCGGTCGGCCGCGGGTCCAGGGGGGCGCCGCGTTCGCTCCCCGATAGTCGCTCGGCGCGGCGCCCCCCTGGACCCGCGGCCACTCGTCGATCGCTGGACGCGGAACGCTCGCTTGCGCTACGCCGCATCTACGGAGCCTCGCCTTGGAGTGTGACACCACCGCCGACGTCGCCATCATCGGCGCCGACTTGGCCGGCCTCGTCGCCGCGGCGATCCTCACGAAGCACAACCGCCGCGTCGTGATCCTCGAGCACGCCGACACCGTCGGCGGCCGCTGCGGTGCCGTGCCGACGCCCGACGGCTACTTCATCGACTTCGGCCATCGCGACGCGCACGGCGTCGGCGACTGTCAGTTCCCCTGGCACCACGGCGCCGAGGCGGCGCGCGAGGCCGACGTCGAGATCGTGAGCCATCCGATCACGCGCGTGCTGCGCGTGCACCGCCTCGACGACGGGACGGTGCTCGACGGCGGCGACTGGTCGGCGGGCGGATTCCTCGCCGCCGCGCGCGACTTCTTCGAGTGCCCGGCCGACGGGCTCGACGAGCTGCGCGACGTCCTCGCGCGCCTCGCCGCAACGCCGCCCGCCGACGTCGAGGCGGCGCTGCCGGTGCGGCTCGGCGCGTGGGTCGAGACGAACGTCCGCCATCCCGGCGTCCGACGCGCGCTCCTCCTGATGGCGGCCGTCATCTTCCATCCGCGACCGGCCGAGGCGTCGGTCGGCCGCCTGATGCTCTTCTTCCAGAACCCGAAAGGCCTGCCGCACATCGCCGACGACGCCCAGGCGGGCGGGATGCAGGGGCTCATGGAGCCGTGGGCGCGCGCGATCCGCGCGCGCGGCGGCGAGATCGCGCTCGGGTGGAAGCCGATCGAGATCGTCGTCGACGACGGGCGCGTGCGCGGCGCGGTCGCCGTCGACCGCGCGAACCTCGTCCGCGAGATTCGCGCGCCGATCGTCATCAGTACCTATCCAGTCTGGGAGAACTTCGAGCTCCTGGACGCGCGTCGCTTCCCGCCCGACTTCGTCGCCGCCGCGGAAGAGCTCAAGGGATACCGCGCGGACCTGATCGGCTGGCACGCGGGGCTCCGCCGGCTGCCGACCGTGCGCGCGACCGGCGCCGTCGACGATCACCCCGGATGGAACCGCTTCCTCCTCGGGCCCGAAGGTGCGCGACGCTACGCCGGCGGCTATCACATCCCGTCGCTCACGAGCCGCAGCGCGGCGCCGCCCGGGAAGCATCTCCTCTCGTGGGTGATGGCGCGCTTCTTCGACGGTGGCACGACCGCGGGGCCGTCGTGGACGGCGGCCCGCGTGCACCTGGACATGGCCGTCGCGTATCTTCGCCGGTACTACGCGGACCTCGACGACGTGATCGAGTGGAGCGCGTACCACCACGTCGCCGCGCCGCAGTCGATGAGCTGGTCGTGGGCGCCGGTGAAGCGCCATGCGCTCACGGTGGCCGGCATCGACGGCCTCTTGCTCGCGGCGGCGACGCTCGAGGCGCCGGCCGGCATCGTCGACATCGGGGCGTACGCCGGCCGCGCCGCGGCGCACGCCGTGCTCGGGCGCTGATCAGCGACGGAAGTCGCGCGCCATCACCGTCTTCCGGCCGTCGTCGCGCGCGCGCTCGATGGCGTCGTCGGAGAGGAGGCGGAGCCGGTCCGATAGCCACTCGATCACGTCGTCGGACGTGTTCATGTCCGACACCGCCCGGATGTACGCCTTGAGCTTCGAGACCACGATGAGGACCTCGCGCGGCGGACGGTCGCCGCTCGGCGACTTCCCCGACTCGGGTGCGCGGGTCCCCGGTGTCACGACGATGCGACGCGGCGCCTCGGTGCGCGGCGCCTCCTTCGGCTGCTCGCGCTCCCACTCCTCGCGCGTCGGCGAGGTCTTCTCGTCGGCCCACGCATCGCGGTGCCGCAGCAGCGGAACGTGCGCGTCCCAGCAGCCGACGGAGCAGAACGCGAAGTCCGTACCCTTCCGGTTGCAGGTCGAGACGCTGCACGCGAAGTACGGCGCGCGAAAGCCGAGCGGGCGCTTACACGTGCTGCATCGCTTCCAGGTGGCGTCGTCGGTCGGCATGGGTCGTGAGCCTACGAGAATTGCGCCCCACGCGGTAGCGCGGCGGCGGGCGCGCCGCGCGGGGTCCGCTCTTGCCCCGGGCTTGACCCGATCCTCGATCGGGACAGACCGGAAGTAGGACGTCGATCCGCGGATCGACACCGCGACATGAGAGCGCTCCTGGTGATCCTCGTCGCGCTAGCCTCGCCCGCCGGCGCCGTGCTCCTGCCGGGCGGCGGCTCGCCACGCAGCGACTGCTACCTCGAATTCGACGTGCAGGCCCGCGCGCTGACGTCGCGGAACGCCGAGTGCACCGACGGCGACCCGTCGTGCGACCTCGACGGCGCGTGCGACGGCAGCTGCCGCATCGGCGTCGCGGCGTGCGTGAACCAGAACGACCCGGCGCTGCCGAACTGCACACCGCCCTTCCGTCCCTCGGCGCTGCTGCGCGTGAACGAGCGCGGTCGCGACCAGGTCGGGCTCAACATCCCGTCGTTCGCGAGCTCGGCGTGCGGCGCGTTCGTCTCCGTCGACACGCCGGTGACGCGGCGCAGGCGACCCGGCCGCCGCATCCGTGCGCTCGCGCTCTCGCCCGACCGGCCGCCGCGCGACCGCGACGTCCTGCGCCTCTACTGCCGATCGCCTGCCGGCGGCTGTCCCACCACGACGACCACGACCACCACGTCGGCGTCGACCACCACGACGACGGTCCCGCGGGTGGATGTACTGGCGAGCGCCGATACGGCCATCCTCAGCGACGCTCCCGATACGACGCTCGGCAGCGCAACGCAGGTCGTCGTCGGCAACGACGCCACGAGCTCGCAGCGCGCGCTCTTGCGCTTCGACCTCACGGGGGTGCCCCCGGGCGTCACCGTGGTCGGCTGTCTCCTCGAGGTGCACGTCGTCACGCTGAACGAAGCGGGGCCGGGTCACGTGTACCGGGTGAAGCAGACCGCGTGGAGCGAGGCGGCCGCGACGTGGAACCGCTACGACGGCGTGAACGCGTGGAGCACGCCCGGCGCGTTCAATGCGGTCGAGGCAATGAGCGACGTCGTGGTGACGGCCGGCCCGGACGGTCCGATCGCCTATGCGCCGCCGCCGTCGGGGGGCGCGTTCACGTTCCCCGATCTCACGCCGCTCTGCCAGGACGCGATCGCGAACCACGGCGGCCAGCTCGACCTCTTCGTGAAGCAGGACGCCGACGCGCCGGGAGCGACCGCGGAGCTCTCCTTCGCCCGCCGGACGGACTCGGAAGCGACCGAGCGCCCGACCCTCCACGTCGTCTTCATGCCCTGACGGGCGCCTGCGCGTCAGGCCGCGTGCGCGCCCGCGCCCGGCGTCGCCGCGCCGCCGCCGAGCAGCGACTTCGGCATGTAGCTCTTGTCGATCAGGTTCTTCTTGATGAGCTCCTGAAGCGCCATGTCGAGGGTGCACATCCCGACGGCCTTGCCCGTCTGCATCATGCCCGGGATCTGGTGGAGCTTCTGCTCGCGGATTAGGTTCCGCACCGCCGGCACGCCGATCAGGATCTCCTGCGCCGCGATACGTCCACCGCCGACCTTCTTCAGCAGCGTCTGCGCGACGACGGCTTCGAGCGACTCCGACAGCATCGAGCGGATCTGCGCCTGCTGATCGCCGGGGAACGCGTCGATGATGCGGTCGACGGTCTTGGGCGCGCTCGAGGTGTGCAGCGTGCCGAACACGAGGTGGCCGGTCTCGGCCGCCGTGATGGCGAGCGAGATCGTCTCGAGGTCGCGCATCTCGCCGACCAGGATTACATCCGGGTCCTCGCGGAGCGCGCTCCTGAGCGCGTTCGTGAACGACTTCGTATGCGGACCGACTTCGCGCTGATTCACCACGCAACGAATCGGCTCATGCACGAACTCGATCGGATCCTCGACCGTGAGGATGTGCGCATCCCACGTCTCGTTGATCTCCCGCACCATCGCCGCGAGGGTCGTCGACTTGCCCGAGCCCGTCGGCCCCGTGACGAGGATGAGGCCGCGCTCCTTCTGGCACATCTCCTTGAAGACGGGCGGGAGGCCGAGCTGCTCCATGGTCGGGATCTTGGTCGGGATCGAGCGCAGCACGGCCCCGGGGCCGCGGTTCTGCTGGAACGCGTTCACGCGGTAGCGCCCGATGCCCTGAAGCTCGGTCGCGAAATCGCACTCGAGGTTCGTCCGGAACGCCGCCTTCTGCTCGTCGTTCATGATCGACTCGATCAGCGCCAGCACCTGGGCGGCGTCGAGCTTCGCCCGCTCGGTCCGCACGAGGTCGCCGTGCTGGCGGAGAGCCGGCGGCTCGCCGGTCGAAAGGTGCAGGTCCGAAGCGCCTTTTTCCTCCGCTTCCTGGAGGAGCTCGTCCATCGTCATGGCGGTCCGCACGGTGCAAGACGCGGACCATGACGGGGACAGACGGTCGTCGAATCCCGTCAGGCGTCGAGCGACGGACCCGTGACGCTGCGGCGCAAAGCTGGCGCTGTTCGGCCGGAGGGTTCCGGCGTCAGGGAGCGAAACGGTCGGGGGTCGCAACCAACGTCGTCACTGCCACGTCGGCGTAACACCGCAACGGAGCGCCCCGACCGTCTCGCCGGCGACGCCGAGCCCAGGGTGTCGCCAAGATCGTGCGCCAAACGGCATCCGAATGTTCGACATCGCGGCGCGATCAGCCTGCGCGCGGCGACTCCTCGATGTCGATCATTCCGTGCCGTCGCCAGCCAATGCGGGCGAGCCACGTGCGTGCAGCCGCAACGGGGGGACGGTCGATCATGGGTTCGAGCCCGCGGCGCCATCCGTCGAACCACGGCGCCGATGAACGGGAATCGAGCCCGCGCGTGCCGCGGATGTGCTTGCGGAAGTTGTTCAGCACATAGACGAGCGCGTTCCGCACCTCGCGAGGCGTCCGCAGCAGATGCGCGTGATAGCGATCTCCTCACACGCGGCCATGACGCCCGAGGGTGCGGTTCACGGCCTTCGCCACGCGGATCGCGAGGCCGCGCACGCCGCGCTCGAAGCCCGTCGGCTCGTCCGCTTCCACCAACAGGTGCAGATGGTCCGCTTGGACGCTGAAGTGCAAGACGCGGAACCGTTCGGTGCTCGCCGCCGTCAGGGCCTTTCGGGTGGCGATGAACAGGCGTCCGTGTCTGAGGGAGGGCACGGCGGAGGTCGCCCGCAGCGTCACGTGGACGGGGCAGTGACGGTGGTGAATGGCGCGCCGGCGGTGAGGGACTGAGCGACGACCCGCCGCGGGCTTCCGCCCGGCACCGCGACGTCGTCCACCCCACGTTCGGACGGGAAGCTCGAGCTGTTTCGGCGTGCGAGCCATTTGAATAGGCATTTATCACAAGCTAGCAATCCTGCCAACTCTTGCGGGGATCCCGAAGTAGACGCATCGGGCAAGATCCGCCGCACTGATCGGTCGCCGGGTGGCGAAATGTTCTCAGGAATGGGCAGGCTCACGATCGATCGCTGCACACGTCGCGCCGCCACCGTTCGGCGTTCGTGTCACGCAGAGTGGCCGTTCGGCGATCCACCCTCTTGTGAGTCGTAGCGTGGTGCGGCCGCCGGCAGGCGCCCCGCAGAGCCGTCCTCCGCGCTCATCGCATCACCCGCACGCGACGTTGCGTCCTCGGGTTTCACGAACCCGAGTGTGCGCCCGCTTAGCGCGTGCGGCCGGGTTCGTTCGGATCGTACTCGACGCGCTCGACGTGCCAGCTCGCACCGAAGCCGCCAGAGCCGGCGAAGACGACTCGGCCGAGCCCCCGATAGAAGTATGCACGGCGCGTGCGATCGGGACCGAAGTAGAACGGGATGAAGGCCTTCCCGGTGACATAGGCGCTCTCGTCGTTCGGCGGTCCGAGCAGGGTTTCCACGTCGCGGACACTCATGCCGACTTCGACCCTGGCGAGCGGACTATTCCTGGGCGGTGGTGGTGTCTCTCGTCGCGTTTCGGCCGGCTCCGCCGACCGGTGCGCGCAACCCGCCGAGCTCACTCCGAGCAGCGCCGCAACCGCCAAGCAACGAACGACACGTCCCATCACACATCCTCCCGACGCAGCCGCGATATAGGACCCCCGGCCACCGAGCAAGAGCGTGGCGCTTCGTCGCGAGCTCCAGCCGGGATGCGCGCACACGCAACGTGCGCGAGCTACGCCGCCAGCTCCCGTTCCCGCGGCTCCAACGCCAACCGCAGCACCTCGCCAACGTCGCTCACCGGATGGAACCGCATCACCTCCCGGACGTCCGCCGGAACCTCGTCGAGGTCGCCGCGGTTGCGCTCCGGCAGGATGACGTCCGTGAGGCCGGCGGCGTGCGCGGCGAGCACCTTCTGCTTGAGGCCGCCGATCGGGAGGACCCGGCCCTGGAGTGTCACCTCGCCCGTCATGCCGATGGTGTGCTTCACCGGGCGCCCGCTGAGCAGCGACGCCAGCGCCGTCACCATCGTCACGCCCGCGCTCGGGCCGTCCTTCGGGATGGCGCCGGCCGGAACGTGCACGTGGAACTGGCGACGGCGGAACTCGCCCTCGTCGATGCCGAGCGCAGCGGCGTGGCTTCTGACGTACGTCAGCGCGATGCGCGCGGACTCCTTCATCACGTCGCCGAGCTGACCGGTGAGGACGAGCTCGCCACCACCGGGCATCGCGGCCGCTTCGACGAAGAGCACGTCGCCGCCGGTCGCCGTGACGGCGAGGCCGGTCGCGACGCCGGGCACGGCCGTACGCGCGGCCGCCTCCTGGAAGAACTTCGGGCGGCCGAGCGCGTCGCGGACCACGGCCGCGTCGATCGCGACCGGCGCCGTGCCGTCGCCCGACGCGATGCGGGTCGCGGTCTTCCGCAGCAGCGTGCCGAGCTCGCGCTCGAGCTGCCGGACGCCGGCCTCGCGCGTGTAGTCGGTGATCACCGTCCGGACGACGGCGTCGTCGACCGCGACCTCCTCGAGACGGAGCCCGTTCCGCTCGACCTGCCGCGGCCAGAGGTAGCCGCGCGCGATCGCCACCTTTTCCTCGACGGTGTACCCGTCGAAGCGGATCACCTCCATGCGGTCCACGAGCGGACCCGGAATCGTGTCGACGACGTTGGCCGTCGCGACGAAGAGGACCTGCGAGAGGTCGAGCTCGACGTCCAGGTAGTGGTCGCGGAACGAGTGGTTCTGCGCCGGATCCAGCACCTCGAGCAACGCCGCCGACGGATCGCCGCGCCAGTCGGCGCCGACCTTGTCGACCTCGTCGAGCATGATGACCGGGTTCATCGTCCCGGCGTCGCGGAGCGCGCGGACGAGCCGCCCGGGGAGGGCGCCGATGTACGTGCGGCGGTGCCCACGAATTTCGGCCTCGTCGCGCACGCCGCCGAGCGACATGCGGACGAACTTCCGTCCGGTGGCGCGCGCGATCGACTCGCCGATCGACGTCTTCCCGGTGCCGGGCGGCCCGACGAGCGTCAGGATGACGCCCGAGCGCCGGTCGTCGGGGACACCGCGCTCGACGCGGAGCTTCCGCACCGCGAGGTATTCGACGATACGCTTCTTCACGTCGTCGAGGCCGGCGTGATCGGCGTCGAGCACCGCGCGCGCGTGGACCGGGTCGAGATGCTCTTCCGAGCGCACGGCCCACGGCACGGCGATCAGCCAGTCGAGATAGGTCCGGATCATCGACGACTCCGGGCTCTGCTCGCCCATGCGCTCGAGGCGGCCGAGCTCGCGCTCGGCCTGCGCCTTCACCGCGTCCGGCATTCCCGCGTCGGCGATCTTCTTCCGATACTCCTCGGCGACCGAGGCCTCGCCGTCGCCGAGCTCCTTCTTGATCGAGTCGAGCTGACGGCGGAGGAAGTAGTCGCGCTGCTGCTTCTGCGCGCCCGACTCGACGTCCTCGCGGATGCGCTTGCGCACCTGATGCTCGGCGAGCCGATCGCGCTGCAGGCGGAGCGCCAGCGTCAGCCGCTCGACCACGTCGAGCGTGCGCAGGAGCTCGAGCTTCTGCTCGAAGCCGATCTCGGGCGAGTAGCCTGCCGTGTCGGCGAGGACACCCGGGTCGGTGATCGAGCGGAGGAAGGCGGCGAGCCGGCCGTCGTCGCCGCGCAGCTCGAGGATCTCCAGCACGACGGCGCGGTATTCGCGCTCGAGGTCGGCCGTCCGTGCCGGTGGCGGCTTCTCGTCGGCCTTCGGCTCGACGTCGACCTCCAGGTGGCCGCCCGGGGCGCTTCGCGCCGCGCCGGCCACGCCGCGATGCAGGCCGGTCAGCACGGCTCCGCGTCCGCCGCCGGGAAGGCGAATCGCCTCCACCACCTCGGCCACGACGCCGACGGCCGCGTAGTCGGTGCCATGGCGCGGCACCGCAAAGACCCTGGCGTCGCTCCCGACATCGACCGGCAACGTGGCGGTCATGCTGGGGAAGAGAACCGAGTCGTCCAGTGGGATCAGCCTGAGGCGTTCCATGAGTACCGGACCACGTAAGTCCGGTTTCGACCCTGTCAACGGTCAGGGGACGAATCGCGTCGCCTGCCGACTGGGACCATCACGGAATGTAGCCGAGCTGGCGGAGCCGCCGGCGCATCTCCTCGGGCGTCGGCTGGCCGGGCATCGTCCGCAAACGCTCGTGCGCTTTCACGAGGCGTCGCTTGTAGGCGAGCAGCCTCTCGAGCATTCGGGCCTGGGCGGGGTCCTCGGCATTGAAGAGGTTGCGCGTCTCGCCCCGATCGGTCGCGAGGTCGAAGACCTGGAGCCCCCACTGGTGGCCGTCGAGGTTGCGCCACTGGTAGACCATGTCGTCTTCGCGGAGTCCGACCCAGATCCACTCGACGTCCGGGCCCGGGTAGAAGCGCGCGATCGGCTCGACCGTGCGCATGTC
>OEKX01000130.1_pt1 | contig 14509 bp, 9 predicted proteins | sample 1503491 | NCBI WGS metagenome assembly OEKX01 (sample SAMEA104379567, study PRJEB20068) | metagenome | isolation source: 1998 | reverse complement strand
CACGGCGCCGAGCCGGGCGATGACGTCGCGGACCGTTGTGGCCGGGTCTGGGGCGCGCGTAATCGCGGCGATCATCGCGATCGAGCTCGCGCCCGCCGATCGCACGGTCGCGGCCGTTTCGGCAGTGATGCCACCGATCGCTACCAAGGGGCGATCGGTGAGGCCTCGTACGGCTTTCAGGAGGTCGAGCCCGCGTGGCTCGAGCGCACCGGTCTTGCTGGTCGTCGCGTAGATCGGGCCGACGCCGAGGTAGTCGGCGCCTGCGGCCACTGCCGCCCGTGCTTCGTCGACGTCGTGAGTGGAGACGCCGATCCAGCGGGTTGGGCCGAGGATCGTGCGGGCGACTGCGACCGGGACGTCGTCCTGGCCCAGGTGCACGCCGTCGGCGTCGACGGCGGCGGCGATGTCGGGGCGGTCGTTGATGACGAGGAGGGCGCCGGTGGTGCGGGTGATGGCACGGAGGGCGAGGGCGGTCTCGTAGAGCGTGCGGGACGATGCGTCTTTCAGGCGGAGCTGGAGGAGACGGGCGCCGCCGGCGAGGATCGCGCCCGCGAGCGCCAGGGGTGAGCGGTCGGTGTCGAGCGGGTCGACGATCGCGTAGAGAGCGGGGAGCCTGATCGGGCTCACACGGCGCCGCCGGGCGCCTTTCGCACCGCGATGCCGAGGTCGGTGATCTTCTTGCGGAGCGTGTTCCGGTTGATGCCGAGCACGTCGGCGGCTTTCACCTGGTTGCCGCCGACGCGCTCGAGGACGAGCGCGAGCAGGGGGCGCTCGATCGCGGCGAGGACGGTGTCGTAGAGCGTCCCGCTCGTGCCCTGCGTCTCGAGGAGCTCCCAGACCAGACGGCGGACGGCGTCGTCGAGGCCGAGCGAGGTGCCGTCGCCCGAGGCCTTGGTGCCGGAGAGCGTGAAGTCTTCGGGGAGGAGGGTACGCCCGCGGGCCAGGACGGCGGCGCGTAGCAGCGTGTTCTCGAGCTCGCGCACGTTGCCGGGCCAGCTGTGTCGCACGAGCAGGTCGCGCGCGTCGTCCGTGATGCCGACGATGGACGTGCCGAGCGTCCGGTTCACCTTGTCGATGAAGAAGTCGATCAGCTCCGGGATGTCGGCGCGCCGGTCGCGAAGCGGCGGGACCGTGATGCGGACGACGTTCAGACGGAAGTACAGGTCCTCGCGGAAGCGTCCCGCCTGGACGGCCGTCTCGAGGTCCTGGTTGGTCGCGGCGACGATGCGGGCGTCGGCGCGGATGGCGTCACGTCCGCCGACCCGCGTGAACTCGCGCTCCTGGAGGACGCGGAGCAGCTTCGACTGGAGACCCAGCGGGAGCTCGCCGATCTCGTCCAGGAAGAGCGTGCCGCCTGCGGCGGCCTCGAACTTGCCGATCCGCCGCTCGACGGCGCCCGTGAAGGCGCCGCGCTCGTAGCCGAAGAGCTCGCTCTCGAGGAGCTCGTTCGGGATGGCCGAGCAGTTGAGCGCGACGAAGGGACCGCCGCGGCCCGAGTGGTAGTGCAGCGTCTTCGCGACGAGCTCCTTGCCCGTGCCGGTGTCGCCCTGGATCAGCACCGTGGCGTCGGTCGCCGCCACGCGGCCGATCACCTTGTAGACCTCCTGCATGGCCGGCGTGCGGCCGATCACCAGCTCGTGGCGCTGCTCGAGCTCGCCTCGCAGGCGCTGCAGATCGCGCGTGAGGCGACGGAGCGACAGCGCGCGGTCGACGAGGAGCCCGACCTCTTCCAAGTCGAACGGCTTCGTCAGGTAGTCGTAGGCCCCGCGCTTGGTCGCCTCGATGGCGTTCGCCATCGTGTTCTGCGCCGTCATGACGATGAGCAGCGTGTCGATGCCCTCGTCGCGGGCGCGCGTGAGGAGGTCGAGACCGGAGCCGTCCGGCATGCGGATGTCGAGGAGCGCCACGTCGACGTCCTCGGAGCGCAGCGCCTCGAGCGCTGCGGCGCCGTTGCCGACGCCGATCACGCGGTGCCCACGCTGGGCGAGGGCCCGCTCGAGGACCCAGCGGATCGATTCCTCGTCGTCGGCGACGAGGAGCGTGCCGCCGCTACTGCTGCTGTTGCTGGTCGTTTCCGGAGTCATGCGAATCGCTCACGAGCAGGGTGACGCGGAACCGGGTGCCGCCGTCCGGCGGCGCCTCGTGGACGATGCCGCCGCCATGCTGGGTCATGATGCGCTGGCACACCGCGAGGCCGAGCCCGGTGCCGCCCGGCTTGGTGGTGAAGAAGGGCGCGAAGAGCCGGTCCCGATCCGCCTCCGGGATGCCAGGACCCGTGTCGCTCACCGTCACGGTGAGGATCTTGGCGCGCCCGAACGGACGCAGCACGCGGTAACCGGAATCCATGCGGGTGGCGATCGTGATCGTGCCGCGGCCGTGCATGGCCTGGACGGCGTTCTTCACGAGATTGAGGAACACTTGGTGCAACATCGCCGGGTCGCCGACGACCGGGGGCAGGCTCGGATCGAACTCCGCGACCAGCACGACGCTGCCCCACTCGGGCGCCTTGCGCTCGAGGTCGACGACGTCGTTCAGCACGCGGTGGATGTTGAGCGCTTCCAGGCGGAGCGGCGGCGGCGATCCGAGGTCGCGGAGCTGGTCGACGAGGCCGGCGAGCCGCTCGACCTCGTGGACGATCAGGTCGGTGCAGCGCACGAGGTCGGGATCGGTGACCCCGGTCCGCAGGAGCTGCGCGGCGCCCTTGATGCCGCCGAGCGGGTTGCGGATCTCGTGCGCGAGGCCCGCGGCGACGGCGTCGAGGGCCGCCAGGCGGTCGGCGTGCCGCGTCGCGCCTTCGATCGTGTGCTGCAGCGTCAGGTCGTGCAGCACGAGGACGGCGCCTCGCAACGCGCCGGCGGTGTCGAGGATGGGCGCGCACGCGGCGCTCACCACGACGCCGCGTCCCGAGGCCCAGAGCTTCTCCTCGGCGCGCCGATGCGTGACCGCCTCGGCCAGCGTCGTCTGGATGAGCGTGATGAGCCAGGCGTTCGTCTCCCGGGTGCCGAACGCCTCTGGTGCGGCGCGGCCGATCGCCTGCGACGCCGCGATGCCGGTCAAGAGCTCGGCGGCGGGATTCAGGTCGTCGACGACACCCTGGTCGTCGAGGACGACGACGCCGTCGGAGATGCTCGCGAGGACGTCGGTCCATCCGAGACGCTCCGCGGCGCGGGCGGCACGCGCGTGCCTGACCGGGCGGGAGGCGGGCACGGCTACAGCTCGCCGCCTCCGTCGGTCTGCCCACCGCCGTCGTCGTCGTCGTCGGTGCCGCCGCCCTGTTCGAGCTCGTCGACCATCTCGCCGAAGTCGTCGCCGGCGTCCTCGCCGAGCTCGCTGCCCATCTTGCGCATCCAGCGGGCCATGCTCTTGGGATCGCTCTCGTCGACGCCGTCGAGCGCGGCGTCGCTCGTGAGGTCGTCGAAGCGGGACTCCTCCGAGCGCACCATGGCGAAGCGGGAGAGGAGGCGGGTCAGGTCGCGGCTCCCGCAGTGCTCGCAGACGGGGTCGACCGCTTCGCTGACGCGCAGCGTGAGTACCGTGACCTTCCGGCTGCACGCCGTGCAGCGGTACTCGTAGATGGGCATCGGCGGGGGATTATACCCGCCCACCGCCCCCGAGCCAGCGGCCGTCTACTTCACCGGGCGGGCCGAAAACCCGCGTTCGCTGTAGCTCAGATGCGTGCGCTTCCCCTCGAGCGCGGTATCGAGGACGATCTCGTGGCCCCACAGGCGGTGCACGTACGCCAGGGTCTTCTCGGCCTGCTCGAGCTGGAGGTCGCGGCCGTCGTGGACGTGACCGAGGAGCAGCGTGCGCGCGCCGCCGAAGTCGGCGTCCTCGACGCGGATGACCGGGATGCCGCCCATGCCGACGTTCTTCAGCAACGTTTCCTTGACCGCCCGCCAGCCGTCGTCGTCGGCGACGTCCGAGACGACGAGATCGTCGCCCTTGTGCTCGTAGCGGAAGATGTCGAGCTCGCGGAGCTGGCGCTCGCCGAGCCAGCGGCGCAGGAACGAGACGTCGCGGTCGACCTCCCGCGTCTCGAAGAGGAGATCGCAGCCGGTCTTCGTAGGCCCGATGCGCTCGCGCTCTTCGGGCGTGGGGTCGTTGCCGATCCGCTCGATCTCCTCCCACATCTTGAGGCCCAGGTGGTACGGGTTCAGGCTGCCGGGCATCGGCCGCACGACCTGGTTGTGCCGGACGAGGAACTCCAAGTGCAGCTCCTGCGGCAGCTCGATCGAGTCGAGGATGCGCTTGTGGACGAACGACGCCCACCCCTCGTTCATGATCTTCGTCTCGATCTGCGGGATGAAGTACTGCGCCTGCTCGTGGACGATGGTGAGCAGGTCCTGCTCCCAGCCCTGGAGGAACGGATTGTGGTCGCGGATGAAGAGCAGCAGGTCTTCGTCGGGCGAGGGCGGGGTATGCCGGAGGTCCAGGGTCGGCGCGTCGACGCGCCGGTGGATGCGATGGAACGGGTCGAGCGCCGGCGTCGCCGCATCGACGAGACGCTCGCGCTCCTCCTGCTCGGAGAGCTTCTTGATGGCGAGGTTCCGCCGACACTGGAGGGAGAGCGCATGGGCCGCATCGAGCACGTTCTCGACGCGCTCGATGCCGATGCTCGGCATGTCGACGTAGCGCCGCACGCGGTCGGCGTGCGCCTTGAACGTCGACGTCGTGAACTCGGCGCGGGTCGTCTTGAAGGTGAAGTTGTTCTTGAAGAAGTCGTTGTGCCCGTAGACGTGCGCGATGGTGAGGATCTGCAGGAGGAGCGAGTTGTCCCGCATCAGGTAGGCGAGGGCGGGGTTCGAGTTGATCACCATCTCGTACGGCAGGCCCGAGACGCCGTGGTCGTAGAGCGTTTTCGTCTTCTCGTAGGCCTTCCCGTACGACCAGTGCGGGTAGTGCGACGGCATGCCCGAGTACGCCATGTACGCGAGCATCTGCGTGTGGTCGCACATCTCGAACTCCTGCGGGTAGCAGTCGAGCCCGAGCTTCGCGACCTCCTCGCGGATGCGCGCATCCCAGCGCTCGAGCTCCTGCAGCGTCCACGCCGGCATCGCCTCAGCCCTCCGCGGCCGCGCGGTCCTTGCCGAGGAACGCTTTGAAGGACGGCCAGATGTCCTCCTTGCGCTCGATCAGCACGGTCTGGAAGTTGTCGGCATCGAGGCGGCGGAAGACGTTCAGCATCGAGCTCTCGTAGTAGCGCGACCCGAGCGGCTTGATCTCACCGTAGCCGAAGAGGTTGCAGACGTCGGCCAGCTCCTTCGCCGCGCGCAACGCGGCGGGATTGTCGGAGTCGAAGTTGTCGCCGTCGGAGCAATGGAAGGCGTAGATGTTCCAGAGCGACGGGTGGTAGCGATCCTGGATGATCTCGAGCGCCTTCACGTACGCCGACGAGATGAACGTGCCGCCCGACTCGCCCTTGTGGAAGAACTCCTCCTCGGTGACTTCCTTCGCCTCGGTGTGGTGCGCGACGAACGCAATCTCGACGTTCTGATACTTCGTGCAGATGAACTGGTAGAGCAGGAAGAAGAAGCTCCGCGCGAGGTACTTCTTCATCGTGTCCATGGACCCCGAGGTGTCCATGAGGCAGAGGACGACCGCGTTCGACTCGTTCCGGACGTCGGTCGTGACGTGGCGGTAGACGAGGTCGCGGTCGTGGAAGGGGAAGCGGCGCTCCGCGAAATCCGGGATCCCGAGGTTCGACGTCGCGGCGATCCGCTCGCGACGCCGGGCGGCGAGCTGGCGCTTCGCCCGCTCGCGCACGGTGCGGCGCTTGTCGAGCCGGACGCGGATACCGACCTGGCGGTAGCCCTTGCGCTTCCCGAAGCGGATCGACTCGAGCTGCCGGAGCGCCTTCCGCTCGAGGTCCGGGAGCTCCAGATCCTCGAACATGATGTCGATCAGCTCCTCGAGCGTGACCTCGGTCTCGTAGTAGTCGGCGCCGGGCTTGTCGCCGGCCTTGTCCTGGCCGTCGCCTTCGCCCTCGGCCTGGCCCTTGCCGACGACCTGGCCGCGCTCGGTCCCGCCCTTGCCCTGGCCGACGCCCGGCGTGTTGTCGCCGTAGACGAAGCGGTACTCCTTGATGCCGCGGATCGGCACCTTGATGATGCGATCGCGGCTCTGCCCGATGATGGATTCCTCGGCGATGATGTCCGCGATGTTGTCGCGGATCGACTCGCGGATCTTCGAGCGGTGACGCGCCCGATCACCGGCGGAGCGATCGCTCCGCTCGGCGTCCGACGGTGCGTACGGCCGGAAGATCGACTCGACCGTGGGCGTCGGAGCGCCCAAGGTCAATCCTTCCAGAGGTTGTTGGCGGCGTACTTGAGGACGACGTCGACGCAGCTCGGGCAGTAGCCGTTCTGCAGCAGGTTCTGGACCATCGTGTCGTACTTGCCGCTCTGTTCCTCGTCACGCGTGCGCGCCTTGGTGATCACGCGGCTGATCTCGCGCACCGAGCTCATGAGCTTCTTCTCGATCGCTTCCTTCAGCGGCTCGTAGGAGCGGTACGAGATCTTCTCGCCGCGCCGGCTGCCGGCCCAGAGGTAGGCGATGACTTCCTGGCGGAAGCCGTCGGCGGCCGACCCGATGATCGCGATCTGCTCCTCGATCGACTTCAAGAAGCCCTCGTCGGGCGTGAGCTCTTCCTTCGTGTTCCGGTCCTTGACCTTCGTCTTGTTCACGTAGGCCTCGGCGTGGTCGAGGTAGTTCTGGAAGAGCGACTCGGCCTGCTCCATGTAGGAGTAGACGAAGGCCTTCGTGATCTCCTTCTCGAGCAGCTCCAGGTACTCCTTGTGGAGCACGTCCTGCAGGAGCTCGAGGTGGCCCTTGCGCGTGTCGTCGGGGAGGTCGGCCTCCTTGACCATGTTGATCAGGGCCTCGCGGACGTTGATCGGGTTGATGCAGTTCCCCTCGACGTTGTCGGAGAGCGCGTTGTCGAGCGCCTTCATGATGAAGCGCGTCGAGATGCCGAACATGCCCTCGCGCTTCGTGTCGTCGCGCAGCTCCTGGACGTCGAGCTTCTTCGTCTTGCCCTTCTCGACGACCTCTTCGCCGTTGTAGAGCTTGAGCTTCGTCATCAGGTCGCACTTGTTCGAGGCCTCGAGCCGCGAGAGGATCGCGAACATCGACGCCACCTCGAGCGTGTGCGGCGCCACGTGCGCGCGGAAGTCCGAGTGGCGGATGATCTTCTGGTAGATCTTCACCTCCTCGGAGAGCCGGAGGTTGTACGGCACCTTCACGACGACGATGCGGTCGAGGATCGCCTCGTTCGTGTGGTCGGCCTTGAACTTCTGCCACTCGGCCTCGTTCGAGTGCGCGACGATGACCGTGTCGACGTAGACCATGCCGTGGCGGCCGGGCGCCGGGATGATCTTCTCCTGCGTCGCGGTGATCATCGCGTGCAGGTATTCGGTCTCGTTCTTGAAGACCTCGATGAACTCGACCATGCCGCGGTTGCCGACGTTGAGCGCGCCGTTCAGGTCGAGGACGCGGGGGTCGCCTTCGCTGTACACGTCGAGCTTCGAGATGTCTTCGCTGCCGATCAGGACCGAGGTGTCCTGGTTGTTCGGGTCGACCGGCGGCACGACGCCGACGCCGACGCGGTTGCGCTTGGAGAAGTAGCGCGCGACGACCGGGAACTCCTCGTAGCGCGTCCCGTACTCCTCCTTCAGGCGGAAGCGGCACACCGGGCAGAGGTCGCCCTCGATGTGTACGCCGAGCATCTTCTCGAACTCCTTGCGGAGATGCCGCGGGAGGAGATGGAGCGGCTCCTCGAACATCGGGCAGCCTTCGATCGCGTAGATCGGCTCGAGCGACTCGAGTCCGCGCTGGAGCTTTTCCGAGAGGGAGCTCTTGCCGGAGCCGACCGGGCCCATCAGGTAGAGCACCTGGCGGCTCTCTTCACCCTTGAGCGACGCCGAGTGGAAGTAGCGGACGATCTGGCTGATCGTCTTTTCGATCCCGAAGAACTCGTCGCAGAAGAACTCGTAGACCTTGAGGGCCTCGTCCTTGTACAGGCGCTTTACGCGGGGTTCCTCGGTTTCGAGAATCTCCCGCGCGCCGCCGCGCATGACCATCTCATAGACGCGAGCGTGGGCGAGCTTGGTGATGGAGGGGTCTGCGCGAACCAACTCGAGGTATTCGAGGAGTGTTCCCCGCCACCGTTTTGCGTCACGGCTGGCACGATCCTCTTTGATCAACTGCGCAAAGGACGGTTGGCTCTCCATTGGGGCTGCTCCTCTCGGCTCGCCTCGTATGTCTGTGACGTTCAGGGACCGTCCCGGCCGGTCCTTCCGCCTTTACAGACGTGTGCAATTTGGGGGTGTGTGTCTGCAGCCATCGTGATGCCTGCTTCGAGCGTATCGCCCGCGAGGAGCACGGAAGTGCAAGGGATATGCCGGAACGACCTCGAGCGTATCGACGGCGAAAAATCGGGAGCGAAACCACACAGGGTAGGGGAGCCGCCGACCAGAACGCCCTGCGTCATCCGCGCGGGCCTGTTCTTCGGGGCTTCCCCAAACGACCACCCCACCACTTCCCCCTTGTGAATCGTGCGGCGTAGATCCAACACGATTTTCGAAGCAGGAGGCTACGCTCCGAACGCGCCGCTGTCAAGAATTCGTCGCGTGTTCCGTGCGATGCCATCGGCATGACGCATGGACGATGGCGCGTCGTGAGTGGTCCCAGGGGGAATCGAACCCCCGCTACCGACGTGAGAGGCCGGTGTCCTAACCGCTAGACGATGGGACCGACGCTGAGGCGGGAGGACTCGAACCTCCAATGCCCTGATCCAGAGTCAGGTGCCTTACCAATTAGGCGACGCCTCAACAGGGCGCGGAAGCTAGTGGATGGGGTTGGGGTAGTCAAGGCGCGGAACGCTCGGAAACGTGCGCGATTCGCGCGCGTGCAGCGTGCAAACGCGCGAGTGTGCGCTCGCGTCCGAGCACGTCGAGCACCTCATAGATGCCCGGACTCGCCGTGCTCCCCGTCACCGCCGCGCGCACCGGCTGCGCGAGCTTTCCGAGCGCGATTCCGTGATGCGCGATCGTCTCGTGGAACGACGCCTCGATGTTGCGGGCGTCCCACGCGTCGATCCGCCCGAGCCGCTCGATCAGCTCGTCGAGCGCCGGCGCGACCTCGGGGGTCAGCTGCGCTGCCGCTTTCGGCGTCATCTCGACGGCGTCGGTGACATAGAAACGAGCAGCCTCGGCGAGCTCGACGAGCGTCCGTGCCCGTTCGCGCAAGGTTGCCAGAGCGCGTGCCAGCCATGCGCCATCACCTGGAATCGGGAGGTTTGCGCGCGCGAAGTGCGGTAGGACGAGGCGCGCAAGCGTGTCGGGTGACGTCGCCTTGAGGTACTGGGAATTCACCCAGAGAAGCTTCTCCGGATTAAAGATCGCGGACGAGATGCCGACGTTCTCCAGCGAGAACTTGTCGATCAACTCACGTCGGGTGAACAGCTCTTGATCGCCATGCGACCAGCCGAGTCGGGCCAGATAGTTGACGAGCGCGTCGGGGAGGAAGCCCTGATCGCGGTACTCGAGCGCCGAGCTGGCGCCGTGACGCTTCGACAGCTTGGCCTTGTCCGCGCCGAGGATCATGGGCAGGTGCGCGAAGCGGGGAGGCGCGGCGTCGAGCGCCTGGTAGAGCAGGACCTGCCGCGGCGTGTTCGTGAGATGATCGGCGCCGCGGAGCACGTGCGAGATGCGCATGTCGGCATCGTCGACGACCACGCAGAAGTTGTAGATGGGCGTGCCGTCGGAGCGCAGGATCACGAAGTCGTCGAGCTCGGCGTTCTCGAAGACGACGCGACCCTTCACGAGGTCGTCGACGACGGTCTGGCCGTCGAGGGGCGCCTTGAAGCGGACGGCCGCGCTCGTGCCGCCGCCGGGCGGCGCGACGCGATCGCGGCAGGTGCGGTCGTAGCCGGCGCGGCCGCCGGACGCGCTCGCGGCCTGCTTGCGCGCCTCGAGCTCCTCGGGCGTGCACCAGCACCGATAGGCGCGCCCCAGCTCGAGCAGCCGGTCCGCGTGAGCGCGATAGAGCTCAGTCCGTCGCGACTGGAAGTGCGGCCCTTCGTCCCACTCGAGGCCGAGCCACTGCATTGCTTCGAGGATGCCCGCGGTCGACTCGGGCGTGGATCGCTCGCGATCCGTATCCTCGATCCGCAGGACGAACGTGCCGCCGTGATGGCGCGCGAAGAGGTAGTTGAAGAGCGCCGTGCGGACGTTTCCGATGTGGAGCGCGCCCGACGGGCTCGGCGGGAACCGCGTGCGGACGGACATCCCGTCGAACTACAGAGATGGCGAACCGCAAGTCAAATTCCTGGCGCTCTGGGGAGCCCGTGGTTTGAGAGTGCATCCGATGGGCTGCATACTGGCAACGCGCCCGCCATGTCATCCGCATGTGTCGCGTGGCGGGCGTGTATCGTGACCGTGGATGATCCGCGGGGGGAGTGATTTCGAATGGCGTTGAAGAAGATCCTGGTCGTCGAAGACAACGAGGACAATCGCCGGATCCTCGTCTATCGCTTGAAGAAGATCGGGCAGTTCGACATCCGCGAAGCGACGAACGGTCAGGAAGCGATCGACGCCGTGAAGGTCGACCCGCCGGATCTGATCTTCATGGACCTGAAGATGCCGGTGATGGACGGGTGGGAAGCGACCAAGCGCATCCGCCAGATGGAGGGTGGCAACGCCGTGCGCATCATTGCCCTCACCGCGCAAGCGATGGCCGGCGACGAGGAGAAGGCCCTCGCGATCGGCTGCGACGACTACCTCGCGAAGCCCGTCGTCGACCCGTCGCTCGTCCGTCAGAAGCTCGAACGCCTGATCGGCGCCGCTGCGTAGGCAGCGTAGTCATCCGAACCACACGCGGGCCGCGGGAGATCCTCCCGCGGCCCGTTTCTTTTGAAGCGAGGTCTGGGGTCGGGGGGGATCATCGCGCGTACACGGAGATCTCGTGGACCCCCCACGTCCCGTCGCCGTGCGACGTGAAGACGGCGAGCGGCTGCTCGAGAGGCACGCGCAGCTCGATGAGTCGCACGTCGGTCTCGATGAGCCCCAGGTCGAGGACGATCGCGCGGTGATCGCGCTGGTAGGACGCGAACGGTGGATGCGTGAGCCGCTCGCCGCCGAGCCGCTGCCACGTCGACCCGTCGCGCGAGCCCCACGCCTCCCACGACCACGGGAACTCGCGGAGGTGCGGGCCGAGCGCGAGCCGCACGCCGGTCACGCGGTGCTCGGCGCCGAGGTCGACGCGCAGGAACGTCGCCCGGCCGAACGTCTTCGCCGTCCAGTGCGTCGCGAGGTCGCCGTCGGCCGCGCGCTCGGCACCCGGATCGCTGCCCTCGAGCCGCCAGCCCTGCGTCGGGATCGGCGACCCCTCGAGCGGCGCGCGCGGCTCCGGCGCATTCCCGACGTTCAGCACCACGACGTCGCCGAAGGTCACCTTGCGGAGCATCGAGTCGTTGCGGACGTCCTGCAGGATCGTCCGCGCCGCGAGGCCCGTGCCGAGGCTCGTGTGCAGCAGCACGGTCGTCACGCCCGCTTCGGCGAGCGCCTGCCGGGCGGCCGCGCTCGGCAGCTCGTCGACGAGCGCGCGGAAGCGCGGCATCACCGCAGTGTAGCCGTTCATGATGGGGCGATCGTGCAGCAGCCCCCACATCATGTAGATGGTCTCGGTTGCCCAATGTCCGTAGGGGATGTGGAGCACCGCGCCCGTCTGGCGGCTGACCTCGACCGCGAACTTCACGCCGGGCGGCAAGGCGTCGCGCTCCGGAAGCCAGGTGAGCGGCAGCGGGGCGAGCAGCGTGCGCGTGTCGGCGACCACGGCCGTGAGCGCGAGCGCGAGGACGGCCCCCGCGACGGCGCGCGACTGCACGCGGCGCAGCACGATCGCGACCGCGATGCCGACGACGACGGCGCCGCCGAAGGCCGCCAGCATGTCGAACCGATTGCGACCGCGGAGACCGCTCAGCCCCGGCAGCGAAAAGAGCCAATCGATTGCCGGGCCGAACGGTCCGAGCCGTGTGCTCAGCACCGTCACCGCGGCCGTCACGACGAGAAAGACGATCGCCGCGACGAGATGAACGTGCTCGCCCTCCCGCGGTGGGCGAATCGCCTTCCGCACGAGCGTCGCAACCGCCGCCGCAATCAGGGCCACGACGGGCAGGGGACTGAAGCCCGTCGTATGCCGGTCGCCCGAGGCGAGGCCCGCAAGGTAGCCGTCGGGGTGGAGCAGCGCGTGCAGGTACCACGCCCATCCGCCGGCGACCTCGGTCGCGCCGCCGGCGGTGGTGAACGACAGCTCCTCCCGTACGACGACGAGCGGCCAGTAGAGGACGAGCCCGGCGGCGAGCGCGGCCACCAGCACCGCGGCGCCGGCGACCCAGCGCCGCGCCGACCACCGACGCGACAGCGCGAGGACCAGCGCCCACGGCGCGAGCAGGAACGGCAGCAGGAACCCCTGGTAGACGCTCGAATGGAGGTTCGCGACCATCGCTGCGGCGAGCGCGACCGCGCGCGCGACGCCCGGACGGTCGAGGAAGCGGATCCACGTCCAGCAGACGAACGGCACCCACTGGACGGACTGCATCGGCAGGTGGGCGCGATAGTTCCACCGCTCGCCGGTGAGGCCGAAGAGCACGCCCGCCACGAGCGCCGCCCGCGGGTCGCCGGTCACGTCGCGGACGAGGAGGAACGTGCCGAGCACGGACAACGCGACGGTCGCGAGGTAGTGCAGGTCGTAGCCGAGGACGTGGTTGCCGGTGACCCAGGTGACCGGCGCGCTCACGGCGACCGCCGACAGCATCGTCTCGGAGTAGGCGAGGGTGTGCTTCAGCGGGAACAGGATGCCGCCCTCGAAGAGATGCAGCGGGTCGTGCAGCAGCCGCTTCGCGAGCGTCGAGACGATCCACACGCACAGGAACTCGTCTTCGCAGCCGCGGCCGAGGCAGTGCCATTGCGAGGTCGGGACCGCATGTCCGAGCGCGGTCGCGAGCGGCCACGTCTGCACGACGGCCACCAGCGCGGAGACGGCGATCGCGACGAGCGTCCAGCGCCACGGCGAGCGTTGGGGGTCGGGCATCGGGCGGGGCGATGGTAGCGCGGCCTCGGGTGGAGGACCAACGCGCCGCGCGTGCCCACGTCGTCGTTGCGGACGCCGAAGAAATTGCAACTAGATCCTCTCCGGGCGCTCGTCATGACCGTGCACATCTGCCAGCGTCACCCCGGTGACGCCCGGCAAGGATCTCGTTCTTCTCACGGGGGCTTCCGGCTACATCGGCGGGCGGCTCCTGCGCGCGCTCACGAACGCCGGCCACCGGGTGCGCTGTCTCGCGCGGCGGCCCGACTACCTCGCGGGGCGCGTGACGCCGGCGACGACGATCATGAGTGGCGACTGCCTCGATGCCACTTCACTCGCTCCCGCGCTGGCGGGCGTCCACACGGCCTACTACCTCGTGCATTCCATGGGCTCGGGCGGCGACTTCGAATCGCAGGACCGGGACGCCGCACGGAACTTCGCGTATGCCGCGCGCGAAGCTCGTGTGCAGCGCATCGTCTATCTCGGCGGTCTCGGGTCGGCGGCGACCTCCCTCTCGGCCCACCTGCGTAGCCGGCAGGAGACGGGGGCGTTGCTCGCGTCGACCGGCGTTCCGGTCGTGGAGCTTCGGGCTTCGATCGTCCTCGGCTCGGGCAGCCTGTCGTACGAGATCATTCGCGCCCTCGTGGAGCGCCTGCCGATCATGATCTGTCCGCGCTGGGTCTGGACGCCCGCACAGCCGATCGCGATCGATGACGTCATCGCGTATCTGCTCGAGGGCCTGACGCTCCCGGCAGGGACCAACGGGGTGTTCGAGATCGGCGGCACCGATCGGGTCTCGTACGGCGAGATCATGCGAGAGTATGCGCGACAACGCGGTCTTCGCCGCCTGCTCGTCGCCGTGCCCGTGCTGACGCCGTGGCTGTCGAGCCTCTGGCTCGGTCTCACGACTCCGGTCTACGCCCGCATCGGACGCAAGCTGATCGAGAGCCTGCGCAACCCGAGCGTCGTCGACGACGACGGGGCGTTGGGGACGTTCGCCGTGCGGCCCATGGGGCTACGGCAGGCGATCGCGCGCGCGCTGGCGAACGAGGATCGCGAGCTCGCCGAGACGCGCTGGTCGGACGCCGTCTCGTCGGCCGGCGTGTCGTCGTCCTGGGGCGGGATGCAGTTCGGCACGCGGCTGGTCGACTCGCGCGCCGTCCACGTCGAGGTTGGCCCCGAGGCCGCCTTCGCGCCGATTCGCCGGATCGGCGCGGGCAACGGCTGGTACGGCGGGCGCGGTCTGTGGCGGCTGCGGGGCTTTCTCGACCTCCTCGTGGGCGGTGTGGGCATGCGGAGAGGGCGGCGCGATCCCGAGTCGCTGTCGGTCGGCGATCCACTCGACTTCTGGCGGGTCGAGACCTACGACCCGCCGCGACGCCTCCGTCTCGCCGCCGAGATGAAGCTGCCTGGGCGGGCGTGG